>JAANMY010001282.1_pt1 | contig 29423 bp, 21 predicted proteins | sample 7279691 | NCBI WGS metagenome assembly JAANMY01 (sample SAMN14094543, study PRJNA606508) | bioreactor metagenome | isolation source: A lab-scale SPAN reactor treating ammonium-rich wastewater day 388 | place: Ireland: Galway | collected 2018-02-07
CGCCGGTCGGAAAGCGGGTTTCCGATCCGCGCCGGGCTGGCCTGCAATCGGCCGATGTCGCGGCGGGCGGGCCATGGCATCCGGCGCGCGCGCTGGGTATGACACGGCGTCCCGGGCGATGCCGGGAACCCGGAGTCGGCGCGATGATCATCCTCGAACAGGGGCCGCAGGGCCAGCCGGTCTGCTTTGAGGCGCCGCGCGATCTGGTCGCCGCCTGGAGCCTCGACGCCGTGCGCCCGGCGCTGGAACGGATCGAGGCGGCGCGGCGGCAGGGTCTGTGGGTGGCGGGCTGGATCGCCTATGAGGCCGGTTTCGCCTTTGAGGACCGCCTCGCCCGGCTGCGCCCGCGTATCGACGGGCCGCTGCTGGTCTTTGGTCTTTATGACGCGCCCGGCCCGGTGCCTGCGCATGATCCGCGCCCGGTGCGGCTGGCCCCGCTGGTGCCGCAGATCGACCGCGAGGATTACGACGCGGCCTTTGCCCGCGCCAAGGCCTTCATCGCCGCGGGCGATTGTTATCAGGTCAACCTGACCTTTCCGCTGGCCACCACGCTGATCGAGGGCGGCCCCCGCGATCTGGCGGCGGCGCTGGCGCGGTTGCAGCCGGTCGGATATGGCGCCTATGCCGATATGGGGGTGGGCCCGGTGATCGTTTCGCGCTCGCCGGAATTGTTCTTTCGCCTGACCGCCGGAGGCGGGATCGAGGCGCGGCCGATGAAGGGCACAGCGCCGCGGCACGCCGATCCGGCGCAGGATGCCCGGCAGGCGGCGGCGCTGGCCGAATCGGTCAAGGACCGGGCGGAAAACCTGATGATCGTCGATCTGCTGCGCAACGACATCGCCCGGCTGGCGCAGGTCGGCAGTGTCAGGGTGCCGGAACTGTTTCGTATCGAAAGCTATGCCACGCTGCACCAGATGACCTCGCGCATCACCGCGCGGCTGGCGCAGGCGGCGGATCTGGCGCGCTTGATGGCGGCGCTGTTCCCCTGTGGCTCGATCACCGGTGCGCCGAAAATCCGCGCCATGCAGATATTGCACGGGCTCGAATCCGGCCCGCGCGGGGTTTATTGCGGCAGTCTGGGCTGGATGGCGCCGGATGGATCGGCGGAATTCTCGGTGGCGATCCGCACGCTGGCGCTCCGGGGCCGGGCGGTGACGTTGAATGTCGGCGGCGGCGTGGTGCAGGATTCCACCGCGGCCAGCGAATGGGAGGAAGCCCTGTGGAAAGCCCGCTACATCGCGCCGCTGACCGATCCGCAATACGCCTGATCGAGACGGCGCTGTGGGATGGCGCGGCCTGTCCGCGGCTGGATCGCCACCTGACCCGGCTGGCGGACGGGGCGCAGCGGCTGGGCTGGCGGATCGACCCTGACCGAATGCGCGCGGCGTTGACCGGTCCGGCTGGGCAGGCGGCGCGGCTGCGGCTGACAGTCGGTGCCGAGGGTCTGCCGCATCTGGAAACCGGCCCGTTGCCCGCGCCTGTCGCCTGCTGGCGGTTGGGGCTGGCGGCGCAGCGGCTGGACTCCGGCGATCCCTGGCTGCGGCTGAAATCGACGCACCGCCCGGCCTATGATGGGGCGCGACGCGCGTTGCCACCCGGTCTGGACGAAGTTCTGCTGCTCAACGAACGTGGCGAGGTCTGCGATGGCTCGATCACCACGCTGTTCTTTGATCGCGGCGCGGGGCTGCGCACCCCGCCCCTTGCCTGCGGTGTGCTGCCCGGCGTGTTGCGGGCCGAGCTGATCGCCCGGGGCGCCCGCGAAGAGGTGCTGTCGGCGGGCGATCTGCCCCGGGTCCGGCTCTGGGTCGGCAATGCCCTGCGCGGATTGGGCGAGGCTGTTTTCTACCCCTGAGGCCGCCCGGCCTCAGCCAAGCAGCAATTGCTGGTCGGGCGAGGCCTTGACGATCTCGGGCAATCGCTTGACCAACAGGTCGAGGAACCGGCGCGCGGCGACGGTCAGCGAGGCGGTGCTGGGGTAGATGGCATAAAAGACCACTGGCCGCGGGTGCCATTCGGGCAGCACCTCGACCAGCCGTCCCTGCCGGATTTCCTCGGCGCACAGATACGCGGGCAGCGAGGCCACCCCGAACCCGCGCCGGACCGCCTGCAGCAGGCCGGTGGGCAGGGTGCTGGAAAACGCCGGCTCAAAACGGAACGTCACCTGTTCGCGCCCGCGGCTGAGCACCCAATGCCAATCGGCGCCGCGTCCGCCCAGACCCAGACATCGCAGGGCGCGCAGGTCGTCTGGCGACGACACAGGGGTATCGCGCAGCAGATCCGGGTGCGCGACCAGCCTGTAGGGCGAGGTGAACAGCTTGCGCGCGACAAGGGTTGAATCCGGCAGGGCAGAGAAGGCCGGATAGATCACCAGATCGGCGCGGGCAGAGCGGGGATCGAACAGGCTGACGGCTTCCTCAAGATGGAGCCGGACCTCCGGCGATGCGGCGGCGAATTCGACGGCGAGCCCGTCGAGGAGGAGCGCGGCCAGCACCGGCGGGCAGACGATATGCAGGAAACCGGCCGGGGTTTTGCGGGCCCGGTCGGCCATGGCCAGAACCTTGTCGGCCTGCGCAGCCAGACGGGCGCAATGCGCGTAACATTCGGCGCCGAAGTTGGTCAGCGTGAATTCGCGGGTGCCGCGGTGGAACAACTGGGCGCCCAGCCGTGCCTCCAGTTCGCCGATCCGGCGCGAGACGGTCGACCTGGGGATCGACAGCATCCGCGCGGCGGGGCTGATGCCGTTGTTTTCGACGACATTCCTGAAGAGATACATATCGTCGAGGCCGTGCATGTCTGTCCCGATTTTGGGCATCAAGTTGCCCGAAACTAGCACAGGCAAAAGGCTCATGACACGCTAATCTATTTGAAGATCAAAATGAAATGGACGGCTGCGATGCCCGTGGATGCGATTGTACAAACCCCGTTCGGAACACTGGAGGGCCGCCGCGCCGGGGGCGTCACGCGGTTCGGCCGGGTTCCTTATTCGGCCCCCCGGCTCGGCCCCGACCGGTTCGGCCTGCCGACCGGCCCGCTGCCATGGCCCGATCTGCGCGATGCGACGGGTTCCGGCGCGGTGCCGCCGCAACTGCCCTCGCGGCTGGACGGGGTGATGGGGGTCTACGATTGCCTGCAGGACGAGGATTGCCTGCATCTCGATATCTGGCGGCCGGACGGGGCGGCGGGATCGGCGCCGGTGCTGGTGTTCATCCATGGCGGCGCCTTCATGACTGGCGGCGGTTCGATGCCCTGCTATGACGGTGGGGCGTTGGCGCGGCGCACCGGGATGGTGGTGGTGACGGTCAGCTACCGGCTGGGCATCCTGGGCTTCATGCCGGTCCCGGAATTCGGTGCGGTCAATCTGGGTCTGCACGATCAGGTTGCGGCGCTGCGCTGGGTGCGGGCGGCGATCGGCGCCTTTGGCGGCGATGCGGCGAATGTCACGGTCGCCGGGCAATCGGCGGGGGCCTTCACCATCGCGGCGATGCTGGGCACGCCGGTCGGGCGCGGGCTGTTCGACAAGGCGATCCTGATGAGCGCACCGCTGGGCCTGCCGCTCAGGACCGCCGCGGAATCGACGGGCTTTCGCGCGGCGCTGCTGCGGGAAATGGGCCATGAGCCCGAGGATCTGGAGGCATTGCGCAGCGCGCCGGTGGCCGGGATGCTGCAGGCGCTGGCGCGGTTGGGCCGGCGGCAGAATCCGGCGCCGGGCCAGATCGCCCCGCCCTTCATGCCGGTGATCGACGGCGATCTGATCCCGCGCGATCCGATCCTGTCGATCCGCCAGGGCAGTGCCGCCTGGTGCCCCACCCTCATTGGCGTGACGCGCGAAGAGCATGGTTCGTTTCACGTGGCGGGCAGCAGCCTCGACACATTGAGCGAGGCCGGGCTTCTGGCGGTCTTTGCCGCCGAATACGGCGATCAGGCGCCGGCCAAGCTGGCCGAGGCACGCGCCGGGCGGGTTCCGGCGACGCCGCGGACGCTGGTATGCGACCTGCGCAGCGATCTGGATTTCGTCAGGGATAGCCGGGACTTCGCCGCCAGCCAGTTCCGGCACGGCCAGCGCGCCAGCTATGCCTATCAGTTCGACTGGCCCTCGCCGATGCCGGGGCTGGGGGCGGGACATTGCCTCGACCTGCCGTTCCTGTTTGGCAACCCGGCCCTGTGGGAGACCATGCCGATGGTCAGGGGCGCCGACCGTGCCGAGGTCGAGGGTCTGTCGGCGCTGATGCAGGGGGCGTTCGCCGCCTTTGCCCGGACCGGCGCGCCCGCGGGCGAGGGGCTGGCGCCCTGGCCCGCGCATGGCCCCTCGCGCGCGGTGCTGCATTTCGACCGCAAGACCACGGCCATGGGCCTGATCGACTGACCCCGGGTGCCAGCCGGGTGCAGGCCTCTGCCCCGTGGGGGGAAGCCTTTGAAGAACAGACCGCGGCCCACCGCGGCGCCATCGCTGAACGACAGTCAACAACGGGGATACCATGACAGACCTGAACACCCGGACGGGGGCCCCCGAGGCGCCCGTCGACAGCCTGGCCGCGCGCCTGGCGATCATCCTGACCTGCTTTGTGGTCGTGGTCCTCGACGGGCTCGACACGATCTCGATCACATTTGTCGCGCCGCGGCTGGCGGCGCTCTGGGGGCTGCATCCCTCGGCGATGGCGCCGGCCTTTCTGGCCACCAGCTTTGGCGCGGTCGTCGGCTATCTGATCGCCGGACGCGTCTCGGCGCAGGTCGGCGAACGGATGGCGATGGTGCTGGCCACCGCATTGTTCGGCCTCGGAACGCTGGCCACCGCCTGGTCCACCGACATCGTCAGCCTGTCGGCGCTGCGGTTCATCACCTCCATCGGTCTGGGGGCGGCGCTGCCGGTCGCGGTGGCGGCGGCCTCGTCGGTGGTGCCGTCGCGCCACCGGACCAGCATCGCCATGGCGGTGGCGCTGGGCCTGTCAACCGGCGGCGTGCTGGCGGGGATTCTGGGCGGACCGCTGATCGGCGCCTATGGCTGGGAGGCGGTGTTCTACGTCGGCGGTGCGCTGCCGCTGCTGATCCTGCCGGTGGTCTTTGCGGTGATCCCGCGCCATGTCACGGCGCCGGTCGCCGGTGCGCGCACCAATCTGGTTAAGGCGCTGTTCGCGCCGGGGCTGGCGCTGCCGACGGTCCTGCTGTGGACCTTTGCCTTCGTGATCTTCGTCAACGCCTATGCCCTGCTGTTCTGGATTCCGACGCTGCTGCAGGGTATCGGCCTGCCGCCGCAGCAGGCCCCGGCCAGCGCCGCCGCCTTTTCGATGGGCGGGCTGATCGGCGGGATCGTGATGATCCTCATCGTGGCGAAATGGGGGATCGCGCGCACGCTGATGGGCTATGCGGTCTTTACCATCGGCGCGGTGCTGGTGTTCTCGCTGGGCAGCTTCGCGCCGGGGCAGTTGCTGCCGCTGGTCTTTGGCCTGGGCCTGGGGCTGCTGCCGTGCCTGGGTGGTCAGGCGGGGATCGCGGTGGCGATCTATCCACCCTATCTGCGCACCACCGGCATCGGCTATGCCGCCGCCGCCGGGCGCATCGGCTCGATCGCCGGACCCGCCGTCGGCGGCGTCATGGTCAGCCTCGGCTGGACACCCCAGAACTTCGTCCTGATGACTGCCATGCCAACCGCCCTGGCCCTCATGCTGCTCTTCGCCCTCTATCGCAGGGCCGCGACCATCCGGACCGCTGCCGCCTGAAGCCGCCGCAGCCCCGGGGCCGCCAGCCGGTTGCAGGGCTGGCGGCCCTCGCCCGGTGGGCCGAGGCCCCGGGATTGCCCGGCTGATCGCAATCCCGGCGCCGCCGTCCTTACGCGATCCTTACGCGGGTTGCGGCAACCGCCCATAGCCCCCTTACGCCGATCGGGCGTTTCCTGAGGCCATCCGAACCACAGGGAGCGTTCCATGCTGGACATCATCTATCTCGCGCTCGGCGCGGGCGGTTTCGTGGCGCTGATGTTCGGCGTCCGGGCCCTCGGGCGGCTTTGAGGGGGGCGCCGATGCTCGACCTCATTCTCGGTCTCGCCGTTGCGGCGGGGCTTTTCGTTTATCTCGGGGCCGCCTTGATGCACCCCGACAGATTCTGAGGGGGGGCGAACCATGGGAACGGATGTTCTTGCGCTTGCCCTGTATGGCGCGGTCACGGTCGCGCTGGCCTGGTTTCTGGCCGAGTACATGCACCGCGTCTATGCGGGCGGGCGCGTGTTCCTGTCGCCGGTCCTCGCCCCGGTCGAGCGCGGCTTTTATGCCGCTGCGGGGCTGCGCGCCGGAAAACCGCAGGGATGGAAGGGCTATGCGCTGTCGGTGCTGGCCTTCAACCTTGCGGGCTTCGTGCTGCTCTATGCGATCTTGCGGCTGCAGGGCGTATTGCCGCTGAACCCCGAAGGTATCGCGCCGATGAGCCCGGATCTGGCGTTCAACACCGCGATCAGCTTTGTCACCAACACCAACTGGCAGGCCTATGGCGGCGAAAGCCAGCTTTCGTGCTTCAGCCAGATGGTGGGGCTTGGTGTGCAGAATTTCGTCTCGGCGGCCACCGGCATGGCGGTCGCCGTTGCGGTGATCCGCGGATTTGTCGCGCGCGGTACCGGCGAGGTCGGCAATTTCTGGGTCGATCTGACGCGGTCGGTGCTGTACGTGCTGCTTCCGCTGTCGATCCTGGGTGCGCTGGTCCTGATCTGGCAGGGGGTGCCGCAATCGCTGGGCGACTATGCGCGGGCGATCACGCTGGAAGGGGCCGGGCAGGTGATCGGTCAGGGCCCGGCGGCCAGCCAGATCGCCATCAAGCAACTGGGCACCAATGGCGGCGGCTTCTTTTCGGTCAATTCGGCGCATCCGCTGGAAAACCCGACGATCCTGTCGAACATGGTGCAGAACCTCTACATCCTGCTGATCCCGGTCGCCTTTTGCTTTCTGTTCGGGCGCATGGTCGGCGACCGGCGGCAGGGCATCGCCCTCTTTGCCGCCATGGGCATCCTGTTCGTGGCCGGGCTGGCGGTGATCCACGGTGCGGAATCGGCGGGCAATCCGCTGATCGCCGAGGCGGCGCAAGTCACCGGCGGCAACCTGGAGGGCAAGGAGACCCGCTTTGGCGTCGCGCTCTCGGCGCTCTGGGCGCAGGCCACGACGGCCGCGTCGAACGGCTCGGTCAATGCGATGCACGACAGCTTCATGCCGCTGTCGGGGCTGGTGATGCTGGTCAACATGCAGGTCGGCGAGGTGATCTTTGGCGGCGTCGGTGCCGGGCTCTACGGCATGCTGCTGTATGTCATCCTCGCCGTGTTCCTGGCGGGGCTGATGGTCGGTCGCACGCCCGAATACCTGGGCAAGAAGATCGAAGGGCGCGAGGTGACGCTGTCGGTCATCGCCTTCCTGTCGATGCCGGTCGGCATTCTGGTGTTCGGCGCGCTGGCCGCGACGGTGCCCGCTGCGCTGATGGCGGTGCAGGATGCCGGGCCGCATGGCCTGTCCGAGATCCTCTATGCCTATTCTTCGGCGACCGGCAACAACGGCTCGGCCTTTGCGGGCTATGGCGCGGGGCATCCGTTCCACACCACGCTGCAGGGCCTCGCCATGCTGCTGGGGCGTTTCGCCTTTATCGTGCCGATGCTGGCCGTGGCGGGGGCCCTGGCGGCAAAGCGTCCGATCCCGGCGACGGCGGGCACGTTTCCGACGCATACGCCGCTGTTCGTGGTCTTGCTGCTGATTACCGTGCTGATCTTTGGCGCGCTGACCTTCTTCCCGGTCCTGGTTCTGGGCCCGATCGCCGAGCAGGTCTCGCTGATCGCCGCGCAGACGTATTGAGGGAAATCCCATGTCGAAACACAGCCTTCCCGTGCCGTCTCTGTTCGGTCTTGCCCCTCTGGCAGGGCGTCAGGCGCTGGCGAAACTGACCCCCCGCGCGCTGCTGCGCAATCCGGTGATCTTTGCGACTGCCGTGGTCGCGGCCCTGGTGACGCTGCTGGGCCTGCGCGATCTGGTGACGGGTGCGCCGAGCGCGGCTGTCGCGCTGCAGATTGCCTTCTGGCTCTGGGCGGCGGTGCTGATCGCCAACTTTGCCGAGGCGCTGGCCGAGGGCCGTGGCCGCGCCCGGGCCGACAGCCTGCGCGCCACCAAGTCCGAAACCCAGGTCAAGGTGCTGGCCCGCGCCGGCGATCCCCATGACAGCGCCGCGCCGCTGTCCTCGGCGGCGCTGAAGAAGGACCAGTTCGTGCTGGTCGTGGCGGGCGACATCATCCCGGCCGATGCCGAGGTGGTCGAAGGCGTGGCCAGCGTCGATGAAAGCGCCATCACCGGCGAAAGCGCCCCGGTGATCCGGGAATCGGGCGGCGATTTCAGTTCCGTCACCGGCGGCACCCGCATCGTGTCGGACTGGCTGGTGCTGCGCGTCGTCGCCGAGCCGGGGCGCAGTTTTCTCGATCGGATGATCGCGCTGGTCGAGGGGGCCGAGCGCCAGAAAACCCCCAACGAGATCGCGCTGAACATCCTGCTGGCCGGTCTGACGCTGATCTTTCTGCTGGTCGTGGCGACACTGGAACCTTTTGCGCGGTTCTCGGGCACCTCGATCCCCGTGGTGTTTCTGGCCGCCTTGTTCGTGACGCTGATCCCCACCACCATCGGCGGGCTGTTGTCGGCCATCGGCATCGCCGGGATGGACCGGCTGGCCCGCGCCAATGTGGTGGCGAAATCGGGCCGCGCGGTCGAGGCGGCGGGCGATGTGGACGTGCTGCTGCTGGACAAGACCGGCACCATCACCTTTGGCAACCGCATGGCCGATGCGCTGATCCCGGCGCAGGGCGTCCGCGACCGGGAACTGGCCTCGGCGGCGCTGGCGGCCAGCCGGGCCGACGACACGCCCGAAGGCAAATCCATCGTCGAACTGGCGCGCAAGGCGGGGGCCGAGCCGACCACCGCCCGGGTCACGGCCGAAATCGCCTTTTCGGCGCAGACGCGGCTGTCGGGCGTCGATCTGGAAACCGGCGTGTCGATCCGCAAGGGCGCGGTCGATGCGATCCTGAAACACACCGGGGCCCGGCTGGATACCGCCCTCGCCGCGACGGTGGACGGGATCGCCCGTTCGGGCGGCACGCCGCTGCTGGTGTCGGTGGACAAGCGGATCGTCGGCGCCGTGCATCTCAAGGATGTCATCAAGCCCGGCGTGCGCGAACGGTTCGCCCAGTTGCGCGCCATGGGCATCCGCACGGTGATGATTACCGGCGACAACCCGCTGACCGCTGCCGCCATCGCCGCCGAGGCCGGGGTTGACGATTTCCTCGCCGAAGCGACGCCCGAGGCCAAGCTGGAGTTGATCCGCAAGGAGCAGGACGGCGGGCGGCTGGTTGCCATGTGCGGCGACGGCTCGAACGACGCGCCTGCGCTGGCGCAGGCCGATGTCGGTGTGGCGATGAATTCGGGCACCTCGGCGGCCAAGGAGGCGGCGAACCTGATCGACCTCGACAGCGACCCGACCAAGCTGATCGAGGTGGTACTGGTGGGCAAGCAATTGCTCATGAGCCGGGGCGCCCTGACGACCTTCTCCATCGCCAATGACGTGGCGAAATATTTCGCCATTCTGCCCGCGCTGTTCATCCCCGCCTATCCCGGTCTTGCTGCGCTGAACGTCATGGCGCTGGCCAGCCCGCAAAGCGCGATCCTGTCGGCGGTGATCTTCAATGCGCTGGTCATCGTGGCCCTGATCCCGCTGGCGCTGCGCGGCGTGGCCTATGCGCCGGCCTCGGCGGCATCGCTGCTGCGCCGGAACCTGACGATCTATGGCCTAGGCGGTCTTGTCGTGCCGTTCCTCGGCATCAAGGCCATCGATCTGGCCGTCAATGCCCTCGGCCTCGTGTAAGGAGAAAGACCATGTTCGACCAGATGCGCCCCGCCCTGGCCACGCTCGGGCTGATGACCCTGCTCACCGGCCTCGCCTATCCGCTGGCCATGACCGGGATCGCGCAGGCGGCCTTTCCCGTGCAGGCGAATGCCAGCCTGATCGAGCGCGGCGGGCAGGTGATCGGCTCGGCCCTTGTGGCACAACCCTTTGCCGCACAACAATATTTCCACCCGCGTCCCTCGGCGGTCGATTTCAACGCCAGCGGTTCCGGCGCGTCCAATCTGGGGCCGACAAGCGCCGATCTGCTGGCCAGCGTCGCCGGGCGCGCGCAGGCCTACCGCGACACGAACCGGGTGACGCTGGTGCCCATGGACGCCGTCACCACCTCGGGCAGCGGGCTGGACCCGCATATCTCGGTGCAGAACGCGCGGCTGCAGGCGGCGCGGGTGGCCGAGGCGCGCGGCGTGCCGGTGGCGCAGGTGCTGGCGCAGGTCGATGCCCTGACCGAGGGGCGCTGGCTGGGCCTTTTCGGTGCGGCGCATGTCAATGTGTTGCTGCTGAACCTTTCGCTTGACGAAGCCTTCCCGCTGCCCCCCTCTGAACCTCAGGCGGCGAACGGATGAGGCCATGACCGCGAGCGAATTGCGCCCCGAGCCGGATGCGCTTCTGGCCCGGGCGGGCAAGGAGGGGCGCGGGCGGCTGAAGATCTTCCTCGGCGCGGCCCCCGGCGTGGGCAAGACCTATGCCATGCTCGAAGCCGCGCGCCGACGCGCGGCCGAGGGGCTGGATGTGGTGGCGGCCGTGGTCGAAACCCATGGCCGGGCCGAAACCGAGGCCCTGCTGCAAGGTCTCGAAGTGCTGCCCAAGCGGTCGCATTTCTACCGCGAGCGCATCCTGCATGAGATGGACCTCGATGCGCTGATCGCCCGCCGCCCGCAACTGGCCCTGATCGACGAACTGGCGCATTCCAACGTCGAGGGCAGCCGCCACGAGAAACGCTGGCAGGACGTCGAAGAGGTGCTGGCCGCCGGTATCGACGTGCTGACCACGCTGAACGTGCAGCATCTGGAAACGCTGAACGACCGCGTTGCCCGCATCTCGGGCGTGCGGGTGCGCGAAACGGTGCCGGATGCCGTGCTCGAAATGGCCGACGAGATCGAACTGGTCGATCTGCCGACCGAAGAGCTGATCGCCCGGCTGCGCGCGGGCAAGGTCTATGTCCATGACCAGATCGCCCGGGCGGTGCAGAACTTCTTTTCCAAGGGCAACCTGACGGCGCTGCGCGAACTGGCCATGCGCGCCGCCGCCGACCGCGTCGATGCGCAGTTGCAAGAGCACATGCGCGCCAACGCCATCGGCGGCCCCTGGCCCGCGCAAGAGCGCATTCTGGTGGCCGTCAACGAGGCCCCGGTCGCCCGCGCGCTGATCCGCACCGCCAAACGCATGGCTGATCGCGCCCGGGTGGGCTGGATCGCCGTGACCGTCATCTCGAACCAGTCCGAGGCCCTGTCCGAGGCCGACAAGGACGCCGTCGCCAACGCGCTGCGCCTCGCCGAACGGCTGGGGGCCGAGATCGCCACCCTGAACGCCAGCGGCCCGGTCGCGGATGAAATCCTCGACCACGCCCGCCGCTGGAACGTCAGCCGCATCGTCATCGGCCGCCCTCGGCGCCGCTCGTTCGCGGGGCGGCTGTGGCGCGAGGATGTGGCGCGGGATCTGGCCGATGCCGCGCGCGATTTCGAAGTGACGCTGGTGACGGACCCCAGGGAAGACACGCCGCGCCCGCCGCTGCGCCGTGCCCCGGCGATCGAACGCGATCCGCGGGCCTATGGCGGCGCGGCGGTCGCGGTGGCGGTGTCGGTCGGTCTGGCCGGTCTGGCCGATCACGTCTTGCCGGTGCCGTCGCTGTCGCTGATCTTCATGACCGGGGTGATCGCCACTGCCGTGCGCTTCGGCCTCTGGCCATCGCTGGCGGCGGCGGTTCTCAGCTTCTTTGCCTATAATTTCTTCTTCACCGATCCGCGCAGCACCTTTCTGGTGATCCGTCAGGACCAGATCCTGACGCTGGCGCTGTTCCTCGTCGCGTCGTTCCTGACAGGCAATCTGGCCGCAGGTCTGCGCAAACGCGCCATCGCCCAGCGCGCCATCGCCGAACGCACGGCCTTGCTCTACGAATTCTCACGGCAGGCTGCCGCCGCCGCCTCGCCGGAGGAGGTGCTGCGCGCCGCCGCTGTCCATGTTGCCGGGGCGCTCGATTGCGAAACCGTGTTGCTGGTGCCGCAGGACGCGGCGGCGGGATTGCGGATCGCCGCCGCCGAACCCCAGCGCGACCGGCTGGATCTGCGCGAGATGTCAGCCGCTGATTACACCTGGGAGCGCGGCGAGGAAGCGGGTCGCGGTTCGGGCACGCTGGCCGCCAGCCGCTGGCTGTTCCTGCCGGTTTCGGGCGGTGAACGTCGGCTGGCGGTGCTGGGCATCGCCTATGCCGACGACCGGCAGTTCTCGCCGGTGGACCGCCGGTTGCTGGATGCGCTGGTCGATCAGGTCGCCGTGGCGCTGGAACGGACAGAGTTGCAGCGCGATCTGGAACAATCGCGCGTCAGTTCCGAGGCCGAGCGGCTGCGCACGGCGCTGCTGTCGTCGGTCAGCCATGATCTGCGGACGCCGCTGGTCTCCATCATCGGCGCCGCCTCGTCGTTGGCCGATCCGCATATCCCGCTGTCCGATACCGGCCGCGCCGCGCTGGCCGAAACCATCCGCGACGAGGGAGAGCGCCTCGACCGCTATATCCAGAACCTGCTGGACATGACCCGGCTGGGATACGGCGCGCTCAAGCTCAAGCGCGTGCCCTCGGACCTGCGCGAGATCGTCGGCGGTGCGCGCCACCGGCTGCGCGGCGCGCTGCGCGGGCATGAGGTGGCGGTAGAGGTTCCCGACGGGGCGGCGCCGGTTCTGGTCGATCCGCTGCTGATCGAGCAGGTGCTGATGAACCTGCTGGACAACGCCGCCAAATACGCCCCCGAGGCCAGCCGCATCACCGTCTCGGCCCGCACCCTGGGGCCGGTGATGGAACTGGGTGTCGCCGATCAGGGCCCCGGCATCCCCGAGGGGGCCCGCGCCCGGGTTTTCGACATGTTCTTCCGGGTCAACGAGGGCGACATCCAGCGCGCGGGAACCGGCCTTGGCCTTGCCATCGCCCGCGGGATCGTCGAAGCCCATGGCGGCACGATCCGTGCCGAGCCCGCACAGCGCGACGGCACCGGCACGCGCATCGTCATCACCCTGCCGCTTGCCAATCCGGAACATCCCGAATGACGCCCCCCGCCCGCATCCTGATTATCGACGACGAGGCGCCGATCCGCCGCTTCCTGCGGATCGCGCTGGAATCCGAGGGGCATCACGTCACCGAGGCCGCCACCGGCCGCGCCGGGATCGAGGCCGTGGCGCTGACCACGCCCGAGGCGGTGATCCTGGATCTGGGCCTGCCCGACATGGATGGCCGCGCGGTGCTGGCCGAATTGCGCGGCTGGTCGCCGGTGCCGGTTCTGGTGCTGTCGGTGCGCGCCGACGAGGGCGAAAAGGTCGCCCTGCTCGACGCGGGGGCGCAGGATTACGTGACCAAGCCGTTTGGCGTGCAGGAACTGCTGGCGCGGCTGCGCGGCATCCTGCGCGACCGCGCCGCGGCCGGGCCGCAGGGTGCGGTCCTGCAGATCGGCGATCTGGAAATCGATGCGGCGATGCGCCGGGTGACAAAGGCCGGGGCGCCGCTGAAACTGACCCGCAAGGAATTCGATCTCCTCTGGGTGCTGGCCTCGAACGCCGGTCGGCTGGTGACGCAGGGCATGGCGCTGGAGCATGTCTGGGGCAAGGCCCATACCGAGGACAGCCAGTATCTGCGCGTATTCGTCCGCCAGTTGCGCGCCAAGATCGGCGACGATGCCGGCAATCCACGCTATATCTTTACCGAACCCGGGGTCGGGTATCGGTTCGCCAGCGCCTGAATCCGGCTCGCGGCGGCTGAAATGCCGGGGCCTCAGGGTATCCGCTGCGCATCCTTGGCGACGATGGCGGTCAGTTCCAGCGCCGAGGCGACGCTCAGCTTGCGGTAGGACCGCTGCCGCAGCGTGCGCACCGTCGTTTCCGACACGCCCAGCTTCGAGGCGGTGCCGGCAACCGTCAGGCCCTCGATGATCGCGTCGCAGACCTGCGCCTCGCGCGGGGCAAGCCCGGCAAAGGGCTCGGCGCCGCGTTCGCGCAGGCTAGAAATGCTGGTGCCTGCCATATGCCGGAACGCTTCTGACCCGGCGAGGCGGTGGCGCAGGATGATGAGTTCCTGCGCCACCGACAGCCGGGCCGCGAAATCGGGCCAGTCCGGGGCCGGGATCGGCCCGTCGGCCTGCGAGCGCAGAAAGAACGAATGGAACGCCCCGGCTGAGCGCCGCGTCGTGACCGAGCAACGCTCCAGCAGCCCGGCGCGGCGGTACATCGGATAGAGCCCGTCGCCCGGCCGCGGGTGGTGGCGATCCAGCCGGGTGCCCCCCTCGGGACAGGCGCGGATCAGGTTCAGCACCAGCGCCGCGACCTCCGGCGTCTGGGCGATATGCGCGGCGTTGCGCTTGAACCAATAGCTGCCGATCGCCCCGGCCCAGAGGGTCAGCACCAGCACCGGCCGCGCGCCCTCGCGGCGGATCGGCGGGCAGTGGAACGTGCCGAAATTGCGGATCGGCCCGGCGCGCGAGACGAACGCCAGCACCGCCTCGCCGAAATCCGGCGAGGTCACGGCGCGCACGAGGCCCTGCACCTCGTCGGTCGGCAGCGCGGGGAGGGGGGTGATGTCATCCATGCGGACGACAGACTAGGGCGCGTGCCTGCGCCTAGTCTAGGCAAATCGGGCGATGCAGAGGGCGTCGCCCCCGGGAGGAAATCATGACAGCCACCACCCTGGCCGGCCGCATTGCGGCGTCTGGCACCGCCACCGCCATGCTGTGCAACGCCCCGAACGGGCCCTTCGTCTTTCCGGTCAAGGCCGAAATCTCGAACTGGCGCAGCGAACAGGAAGCCTGGCGCAACAGCGTCGTGTTTCAGGACATGTCGCACCACATGGCCGATACCGAATTCACCGGGCCCGACGTGATCGAGCTGCTGGCGCGGTTCGGCATCAACAGTTTCACCGGTTTCGGCCCGATGCAGGCCAAGCAATACGTCGCCTGCAACGCCGATGGCCAGGTGATCGGCGACGCGATCCTGTTCGGCGAGGCCGAGGACCGGGTCAGCATCGTCGGCAAGCCCTCGGTCGCCAACTGGCTGGCCTTCAATGCCCGGGGCACGCGCACGCGGATCACCGCCAACGACCGCCCCTCGCCGCATCTGGCCGACCGGCGGCGCTTTCGCTTCCAGGTGCAGGGACCGCGCGCGCAGGAGCTGATGGAGCGGGTGCATGGCGGCCCGCTGCCGGACATGCCGTTCTTTCGCATGGGCCGTTTCATGCTGGCCGGGGTCGCGGTGACGGCGCTCAATCACCGCATGTCGGGCGCGCCGGGTTATGAATTCTGGGGCGATACCGCCGGGGCCGACACCGTGCGCGCGGCGATCTTCGAGGCGGGCGCGGCCTTTGGCCTGCGCCAGATCGGCGGGCGCAATTACCCGGTGACGGCGCAGGAATCCGGCTGGTGGGCCTCGCCGGTGCCAGCCATCTATACCGATCCGCGGCTGGAGGAGTATCGCCAATGGCTGCCCGCCGACAGCTATGAGGCGACGCTGTCGGTCGGCGGATCGCTGGTCATCGATGACATCGCCGCAGCCTATATGACCCCGCGCGATCTGGGCTATGGCTTCATGGCCAGGTTCGACCACGATTTCCATGGCCGCGCCGCGCTGGAGGCCGCCAAGGACCGGCCCGGTCGCCACAAGGTGCGGCTGCTGTGGAACGACGAGGACGTGCTGCGCGTCTTTGCCGCGATGCTGGGCGACGGGCCGCGGTTCAAGGGTCTGGAACTGCCGACCGCGCAATTCTCGACCTGCCCGCTGGACGAGGTGACACAGAACGGCCGCCGGGTCGGCGCGTCCAACTATCCCGCCTATTCCGCCAATCTGCGCCGCTGGTTCTCGCTGGCGACGGTCGACGAGGCGCTGGCCGTCGATGGCACCCCGCTGGAGGTGACATGGGGCGAGCCCGGCGGCGGATCGGCCAAACCGACGGTCGAGCCGCATGAACAGGTGAAGATCCGGGTTCAAGTGCAGTCGAAAGCCGTTCATCGCAATTGATGGACCGCAGGTCCGAAATCAGCGATTGATTTCGGATCAAAGGTCCGTATTTTGGACCACAGGCCCAAAGCCAACCCGGCACCGGGCGCGTTCAGGGAGGAACGATCATGAAACATCTGACAATGGTGGCCGCCGCGATCCTGCTTGCCAGCGCGCCCGTGCTGCGACCAGCGCAGGCTGACGAACTGCGCCTCGCGCATTTCGTCTCGCCGCAGCACCCCTATCACGCCGCCTTTGAATGGCTGGGCGAGGCCCTGGCCGCCGAAACCGCGGGCGAGCTGACCCTGCGGGTGTTCCCGGGGGGCGAGCTGGGCTCGAACGCGGCGGATTACGTCACCATGACGGTCGAGGGCATCACCGATCTGGCCTTCATCCTGCCCGGCTATACCCCGGCGCAATTCCCGCGCACGCTGGTGATGGAATTGCCCGGCGTGCTGGATGATCCCGATGCCGGGCCTGACGGCTACCGCGCTGCCGCCGATCTGGTCGCCGGGGATTTCCGCCGCGTGGTGCCGCTGTCGCTGTGGACCAACGCCTTTTCCGCCATCTTCACCCGGGGCCGCCCGGTCGAAAGCCTGGCCGATCTGCAGGGGCTGAAGATCCGCGTCGCCTCGGCACCGATGAGCGATCTGGTCGCCGCCTGGGGCGCGACCCCGGTGTTCATGCCCGTGACCGAGCTTTACACCGCCCTGCAGACCGGCGTGGTCGATGGCGCGGTGATCGATCCCGGCGCGGCGCTGGTGTTCCGGCTGAGCGAAGTCACCGATGCCATGACCATCGGCTGGCGCGCCAATGTCGGCACCTTCGGGCTGATCATGAACCGCGACCGGTATGGCGATCTGCCCGACGAGCAGCGCGAAATCCTGACCCGCCTTGCCGCCGAGGTCGGCGACCGGTCGGTGGCGGCCTGGGGCAACCTGGCCGAACGCGGCATCGCCGCCTTTGCCGGGATCGACGGGCACCGCGTCATCACCCTGACGCCCGATGCGGCCGCCGAATTCGACGCGCTGTCCGATCAGGTGCGCGAGGCCGAAATCGCCGAGCTGGAGGCCGCCGGAATACCGGGCATCGCCATCCTCGCAGCGATGCGGGGGCAATGAGCGTGCCGCAAAGACACATCCTGCACCGCGCCGGGCGTGGCATGGACCGTCTCGCCGCGACGCTCGCCCGGGTCGCGGCGGCGGTTCTGGTGCTGCTGGTCCTGCTGACCATCGCCGATGTCGGCCTGCGCTATCTGCTGGCCCTGCCGATCCGCGGCGCGCATGAGGTGACGCAGGTGATGATGCTGGCCATCGTCATGCTGTCTCTGGCCTTTTGCGAGACGCAGGGCGGGCATATCCGCGTCGATGTGCTGGACAGCCTGCTGGGCAGACGGGGGCGGCGGCTGGTCGATGCGCTGACGGCGCTGTTGGCCGCGGCGGCGCTGCTGGCGATGGCGCACCGCGCGGTGCTGCGCGCCCTCGACGCCCGCGAATACGGCGATGCGTCCAGCTTTCTCGAACTGCCGCTCTGGCCGCATTACGGGGTGATCGCCTTTGGTGTCACCACCTATGCGCTGGCGATCCTGCTGCGCGCGGCCTCGGGCAGTGCGGAACCCGGGGAGGCCGCCCATGACTGACGTGGCAGTCGGCGCAACCGGGCTGGGGGCGCTGCTGGTCCTGCTGGCCCTGCGGATGCCGGTGGGGCTGGCACTGATGGCGGTCGGCTGGATCGGCATCTGGTATCTGAACGGCTTTCGCGCCGCCGGTTCCACCATGGTCTCCACCGCGTTCGGGCTGGGGTCGAACTATGCGCTGGTCATCATCCCGTTGTTCGTGCTGATGGGCAATGTCGCGGCGGCCGCAGGAATGAGCCGCAGCCTGTTCGACGCGGCGCAGGTCTGGATCGGCCGCTGTCGCGGTGGGCTGGCCTCGGCCTCGGTGGTGGGCTGCGCGGCCTTCTCGGCGGTGTCGGGCTCGTCCATCGCCACCTCGATCACCATGGGCCGCGTCGCCCTTCCGGAAATGCTGCGCGCCGGCTATGCGCCCGGCCTCGCCACCGGCGCGATTGCCGCCGGGGGCACGCTGGGCATCCTGATCCCGCCCTCGACCGGCTTTGTCCTCTATGCGCTGCTGACCGAGGAAAGCATCGGCCAGTTGTTCATGGCCGGGGTGGTGCCGGGCCTGCTGATGAGCGGGCTGTTCCTGATCGCCATCCGCATCTCGGCCCGCAAGATGCCGGGCCAGCGCATCCCGGTCACGACGGCGCAGGCGCTGCAGGTCAGCCTGCGGGCGCTACCGCTGATCCTGGTGGTGGCGGTGTCCATCGGCGGGATCTATCTGGGCGTTTTCACCCCGGCCGAGGCCGCCGGGGTCGGCGCCTTTCTGGTCACGGCGCTGGCACTGGCGCTGCGCCAGATCAGCCTGCGCGCGCTGGGTCCGGTGCTGCGCGAGACGATCCAGACCACAGCGATGCTGTTCGTCATCGTCATCGGCGCCAGCGTCTTTGGCCCGTTCCTGTCGCTGACCCGGCTGCCCGGCGTGCTGGTCGAGACCCTGACCGCGCTGCCGATCGGCGCCTGGGGCACGCTGGCGCTGATCCTGCTGTGCTACATCCTGCTGGGCACGTTTCTGGAGGCCTTCGCCATGCTGGTCATCACCCTGCCGATCTTTGCGCCCATCGTCGCCGCGCTGGGGTTCGACATGATCTGGTTCGGCGTGCTGGTGGTGATCGTCGTCGAAATGGGGATGATAACCCCGCCGGTGGGGCTGAATGTCTTTGTCGTCAAGGCGGTGGCGGGCGATGTGCCGATGGCGACGATCTTTCGCGGGGTGATGCCGTTCTGGGTGGCGATGCTGGTGGCGCTGCTGCTGATCGTGATCTTTCCGCAGATCGCGCTGATGGTGCCGCAGTCGATGTTCTGAGGGGGGGGCGGGGTGGTGCGTGCAAGCACGCACCCTACGCAAACGGGCCGTGGGGAACCACGGCCCGTTGTGCATTCTCGCGCGTAGGTGCTTGCAAGCACGCACCACCCCTATTCCGCGGCGTAGCAGGTCAGCCCGGCGGCGGTCAGCGAGGCCGACACATGGTAATGCTGATAGATCTCGCGCGCCGCCTCGTCGATGGCGCCGCGCGCCACCAGCCACATGATCAGCTCGGCCCCCTCGTGCCCGGCGCCCTTCATGTAATCGCCCAAGGGGATGCGGGTCAGCGCCAGCGGATCGTCGCGCAGCGCCTTCAGGAACATCCGGTCAAAGGGCGGCATCATGAAACCCGCCCTCTCGCCCTGCAACTGATGCGACATGCCGCCGGTTCCCATGATCAGAACGCGCAGATCCTCGGGGTAGGCCTCGACCGCGCGGCGGATCGCCTGACCCAGCGCATAGCAGCGCGCGGGCTGCGGCAAAGGGAACTGGATGGTGTTGACGGTGACGGGCACCACACGGGTTGGCCAGGCATCGGTCTGGCCGTTGCGGTCGCCGAAGAACACGCTCATCGGCACGGTGAAGCCATGGTCCACACTCAGCTCCTGGTACATCGTCAGGTCGAAATGCTGCGCCGTCAGATGCTCGATCAGGTGCCAGCTCAGCGCCGGATCGCCCTGAAACGGCGGGATCGGCCGCGGCCCCCAGGCCTCGTCGCCCGGGCGGTATTCGGCGGCGGCACCGATGCCGAAGGTCGGCACGCGGTCCAGAAACACCTCCAGCCCGTGGTCGTTATAGACGACGATGGTGACGTCGGGCGCCAGCGCGGCGGCGATCTCCTTGGCGCGCTCATAGCCGTCGAACAGCGGCTTCCAATAGGGTTCCTCGGTCAGCCGCTGATCCATGGCGATGCCGATGGAGGGGACATGCGAGGTGGTGACGGCACCGACGATCCTAGCCATGATCGAGTTCCTTTGCAGAGTTGAGCTTGGCGCGGAACTGGTCCAGCGTCATGGAATTCTGTTGCGCGCCAATGTGCTGCATCGACAGATGGTCGATGGCCGCCAGCTTGAAGACGTAATAGATATTGCCCCCCGCGCGGATCATGCCGATCCAGTCGCGCGCCAGCACCAGCGCCCGGGTTTCGGCATCGAGGCCGTATCGGTCGCAATAGCCGCCCTCATCGGCGACAAAGGCGTCGCGGTTCTCGGGCCGGGTCAGCGACATGCACATCTTGTTGAGCGCGTAGTTCTTTTGCGCCCTGAGCCCGTCGAACAGATAGGTGCCCTCGAGCGAGCGCGCCGTCGCCTTGTCATAGGCGATGCGGGCCGAGATCGGGTCCGGTTCGGTCATGGTGTCCTCTCTCAATACGGCAGACCGACGAATTGCTGCGCCAGATTGGCCAGCGCCGCCTCGGAGTTCGCCAGGTGCAGGTAGTCGTTGGCGCGGATCTTGCGGTCGAAGGGCTGATCATCCGGAAAGACATGCAGCAGCGTCGTCAGCCACCACGACAGCCGGATCGCGCCCCAGATGCGTTTCAGCGCCGTGTCGGAATAGGCGGCAAGCGGACTGTCGTCGCCGTCGCGGTAGTGCGCCAGCAGCCCGCGCGATAGGTAATGCACATCGCTGAACGCCAGGTTCAGGCCCTTGGCGCCGGTGGGCGGCACGATATGCCCGGCATCGCCCGCCAGAAACAGCCGCCCGTATTGCAGCGGCTCGCAGACGAAGGATCGCAGCGGCGCGATGCTCTTTTCGAGGGCGGGGCCGGTGACGATCCGGTCAGCCCAATGCGCCGGAAACCGCGCCTTCAGCTCGGTCCAGAACCGGTCATCCGGCCAATCCTCGACCCGGTCGCTCAGCGGCACCTGCACATAATAGCGGCTCAGCATCGGGCTGCGCTGCGAGGCCAGGGCAAAGCCGCGGTCGTGGCGCGAATAGATCACCTCTGTCAGCGGCGGCACCGCGGCCAGCACGCCCAGCCAGCCAAAGGGATAGACCTTTTCGTATTCGCGCCGCACCCCCTCGGGGATCGACGGGCGCGAGACACCGTGGAACCCGTCGCAGCCGACGATGAAATCGCAGTCGATGCGCTGCTGCTGCCCGTCCTTGCGATACGTCACCCAGGGCGCGGTGCCGGTCAGCCCGTGCAGGGCGACATCCTCGGCCTCGAAGACCAGCGCCTGCCTGGCCGCTTCGCGCGCGGCATAGAGATCCTCGGTGATCTGAGTCTGACCGTAAGTCATCATGCCGACACCGGCGTATTTCGGACCGTCGATCATCACCGCCGGTTGGTCCTGCCATTCGATCAGCACCCCGTCGTGCGGCGTGCCCTCGCGGTCCATCCGGGCGCCGACGCCGTAGTCGCGCAGCATCTGCACGGTGCCCTGCTCCAGCACCCCGGCGCGGATGCGGCCCAGCACATAGGCCTTGGTCTTGCGCTCCAGCACGACCGAGCCGATGCCATGGGTATCCAGCACCTGCGCCAGCATCAGGCCCGCGGGGCCCCCGCCGACAATCACCACCTGCGCGCGCATATTCGATCCTCCGTCCAGCCCGTTCCCTTGCAGAAACCACGCTGGCACCGCCGAGTCAAGAAATTATGGACCATTGGTCCATTATAGAATGTGCGCCAGAGAAACCCGCGCCACCTGGGGTGCGCGGGTCTTGGAACAAGGTCGGGGCTGTCAGCCGCCCGCCGCCCGCGGGTACTGCCCTTTGAGCGCCCCGGCGATGTTGCGCGCGCAATCGCGCAGACGGGGCAGGATCGCCGCCTCAAGCTGCTCGCGCGCGACCACATCGTCGAAATGAACCACCGACAGCGCACCGCCGCCTTCCGGCACCGCGACCGAGGCCACGGCCATGTTGGGCCCCAGTTCGCTCAGCGGGCGCATGGCATAGCCACGGCTCTGGGCCTCGGCGATCAGCGCCTCGGCCCGGGCGCGTTCCTCGGGGCCCGAGGCGGCGCGGTCCAGCAGGCGCGCCTGTTCCCCGGCGGGCAGGGTGGCCAGATGGGCGATGCCCGCGGCGCTGCCGAGGATCGGAAAGCGCCGCCGCTCGAACAGCTTCACCTTGATCGGCGCCCGCTCGCGGTTGTTCGAGACGATCAGCATCGACAGCCCGTCCACCGCCAGATACTCGGCCGGCCATTTGATTTCCTCGGCCAGCATGTCCAGCGCCACCTGGATCAGCCCCTCGATTTCATCGTCGCCCTTCATCGCCCGCGACAGCGAGGCCACTTTGGGCGTGACGCGGTAGGTCAGCGTCTGCGGGTCTTGCGTCACATAGCCCTCGGCCTGCAAGGTCTGCAGCAGGCGGATCACCGTCGCCTTGGGCAGCGCGCTTTCGGCGACGATCCGCGACACGGTGCCGGTGTCCAGATCGTTCACCGCGACCAGAACCCGCAACCCGCGCGCCAAAGCGCCGCTGGGCGAGCCGTTGCCGAAATCGTCGTCGTCGTTCATCGCCTGCCCCCATGTCCGGCGCCCATCTTCCACAGACCGGGCGCCGGATCAACTAGAGGTCAAGCACGATGCGGCCCCCGGGCGCGCTGGCGCGCGAGCAGCACAGGATCAGTTTCTCGCCCTGCTGCGCCTTTGACAGCACATAATCCCGATGCTCGACCGCGCCGCTCAGATAGCGTGTGGCGCAGACCCCGCACAGCCCGTCCGAGCATTTGACGTTGACGCTGATCCCGGCCTTCTCCAACGCCTCGGTCGCCTTCTGATCCGCCGGAACCGCGATCACCGCCCCGGTCGAGGCGAGTTCGACCTCGAAATCGTGGTTCACCCAGGCCCCTTCGTCAGGAACCGAGAAATACTCGCGGTGCAGCGCCTCCTCGGGCCAGCCGAAATGCTGCGCCGTCTCGAACACCGCATCCATGAAGGCGGCGGGGCCGCAGGTATAGACATGGTCGCCGCGCCGGTAGGCATTCAGCACCGTGGCGATGTCGAGGCGCGATTCATCCGAAAAGTGGAAATGCACCCGGTTGTGCCAGGGCACCGCCGCCAGTTCCGGGATGAACGCCGCCTGCGCCCGGGTGCGGGCCTTGTAATACAGTTCGAACGGGCGCCCGGCGCGGTTCAGCTCATGCCCCATGGCGATCAGCGGCGTGACACCGATGCCGCCCGCCATCAGGATATGCCGCCCCTCGGTCTGCGCCACCGGGAAATGGTTGCGCGGCTGCGAGACAATCACCGGCGCCCCCTCATCGAGCATCTGGTGGATCTTCAGCGACCCGCCCCGGCCCTGATCCTCGCGCAGGATGCCCAGCAGATAGCGCGAGCGGTCGGCCGGATCGCCCGCCAGCGAAAACTGGCGGATGTACTGCGGCGTCACCGTCACATCGACATGCGCCCCCGCCGCCCAGGCGGGCATCGGGCTGCCGTCGCGGGTGGTGATCTCGAAGAGGTCGATCTTGCCATCGGCCGAGCTTTGCCAGCGCCTGCCGATCCGGGCCACGATCACCGGCGGTTCCTCGCCCACCCCGCGCGGCTTGCCCACCAGCCCCTCGGTCTGCCCCTTGGCCAGCCGGTCGCGGTAAGCGCGCGGCGTCAGCGCCTTGTCATAGGCCTCGATCGCCTTTTCGCGGTCCAAGGGCCAGGGCATCGGCAGCGGCGGCGGGGCCAGATCAATCGGATACATCGCCAGCGTCTGATCCGCGCGCTTGAGGTCGATATGCTTGTTCAGCCCGCGCGCGTTGGTCTGCGTCGCCGGTTTGATGCGGCCGTCCGCCGGGTCGCGGGCGATGTCCCACCACCATTTCTTGGCCGGGTTGATGGTGCCCCGGTTCAGCCGGTCATCCAGTTGCGCCAGCCAGCGGGCGGCGCGCGGCATATGCATGGCGGCCCAGCGGAACGGGCGCTCCTGCACCAGCCCCTCCAGATTCCAGGGGCAGGTCTTCATGCAGCGCCCGCACATCGCCCCGCCCAGATTGGTGGTGCGGTATTGCGTGCATTTCGCGGTATCGGCCTTCCAGATCTCATAGCCGTTGAACATCACCTTCTTGCCCGCCGAAATCGCCCCCGACGGGCATTCGCGGGCGCATTTGTTGCAGGAATTGCAGAAATTCTGCAGGCCGAAGTCGATGGGCTTGTCGGTGGTCATCGGGAAATCGGTGGTCAGGATACCGGTCTTCAGCCGCGGCCCCAGGAACGGGTTCAGGATCGTCTCGCCGATGCGGCTGACCTCGCCCAGCCCGGCCAGCAGCACCAGCGGCGTCTGGATCACGTCGCTGTCGGCGGCCGAATGCGCGGTGGCGGCAAAGCCCAGATTGCGCAGATGCTGGCCCAGCACCCCGCAGACCAGGGCTGCGCGCATATAGGTGCGCATCGACTGCGCCGACGAGATCCAGTCGTCGCCCGAGGCGCCGTCCATCGTGTCATAGCCCTGATCGATCATCACCGACACCGCCAGCGGATGCGCCACCGGCATCTCGGTGCCGTCCTGCCGGTGTGAATACCAGACATAGGGCGGCGCCTCGGACAGACCGGCCAGATCGGCGCCCAGCCAGTGCATCGTCGCCTTCATCCGCGCGGCATTGGCGCCGGGGTCGTCATAGCCTTCGGCGCGCTCAGGTGCTGGCTCACCGCGCTGCAACAGCGAATAGACGTTCAGTGCCAGCCGCAGCGCCCCGGCCAGCGGCGCCTTCGACACCGAATGCCCGTCCTTCGAGGCTTCCAGCGCCGGTTTTCCCAGATCGCCAAAGGCCGCGCGCAGGAACATTTCCGAGGATTTCGGCACCCTCGGCACGCGGTCGTCGTCGATGAAGGTGGTGGTTTTCTCCACCCGCTTCAGCGTCTCGGTCGGATAGCGGCTGTGCTCATAGGGGCGTCCTTTCATGTCCACCGTGCTGCGCGGCGATTTCGGCGCGGCGGCGCCCAGCCACCAGGCCGGTCCCAGCGCCCGCCAGCGGTCGCCCCAGGTCTGGCCCCTGAGCGGCGCATCGGGGGCCATCGCCAGCGAGGTTGTCACCACCGCCACGGCGAAACGGTCGCCGATATAGGGGTTGGCGATGCCGTCCCCGTCAGGCAGCGCCAGCCCGGCCTCGACCGCCAGCCGGTGCAGGTTCACCTCGCTGGTCGTCGCGGTATGCGCGCGGGCCTCGAACCCCAGGATACGCAGATAATTGGCGATGACGCAGGCGGTTTCCCCGGCCCGCACCGCCGCGCGCCAGGGCTGCAGCCCGGCGAACCAGTCGGTTCCGGCCTCGTCGGCGCCAGGGTCGCGCGGGAAGTCGTTGACGATGACCAGCGCATGGCTGTGGGTGTCGATCGGCTTTTTCGCCAGATCGATCGCCGCTTCCATCTGCTTGATCACCGCCAGCGGGTTGAACCGCAGCCGCAGCTTTTCCTTCGAGGCCTGAAAGGACAGGTTGGCAAGTCCCGGATGCTGGTGCGGCTGCGGCAGGAAATGCTCGGGCTTTAGCCCGGCGATCCCGGCCACGGTTGCATCGAGGAAATAGGCGGCGGCTTTCAGGTGGTTGGCGCGTTCGACCGGATCGCCGGGGATCTGCGCTTGCGCCGGGGACACGCCGCCCTCGCGCACCGCATCCAGCGCACAGAGGAAATCGCTGATCGAGCGGCCCAGATCCCGTTCGCCAAATCCGTCCGTCAGCAGCCCGTCGCTGGCGACCTGCCCGGCGAGGGATTTCCCGCCGCGCCCAAGCCGCTCCATCGGAAAGGCTCCCAGGTGAACCGGCCTCGTCTTGTGTGTGAACACCCGCATCCTGATCCCTCCGGTCATATTTATGGACCTATGGTCCATTATAATGCGCAAGTCAAGCCAGACCCCACGCCGCTGGCCCGCTCGGCTATCCAGCAGAGGGTTCCCCGGCAGGCGACCGGATGCGCGCGATCCAGACCCGCGGCGCCTGATCCTGCCAGGACCACCGGCGCCGCCGCCGAGGCGCGGCGGTGCACGGCACCCGCCGCTTGCGCGCCTCGCGGATCAAAACGCCGTCGCCCGGGGCGACAAGTCCTGACAACGGCGCGCGCCTCGCGTTAGACTGGGGGGCCGCTGACAGACGCGGCGCGTTCAGCGAGGGAGTTGAGCCGATGAAAGAGCAGCCCTCTGTCACCAAGCTCTTCATCTCCTATTCCCGCAACGACGACGACCGGATCGGGCGGCTCTATGACGCCCTGTCCGCCGACGAGGATCTGACGGTCTTTCGGGACATCCACGACATCCTGCCCACCGAGGAATGGAAACCCCGGCTGGAAAAGCTGATCCGCGAAAGCGATACGATCCTGTTTGCCGTATCGCCCTCGTCGATCCGCTCGGAAACCTGCAAATGGGAACTGGGCCTCGCCGGGAGCCTCAACAAACGCATCATCCCCGTGGTCATCGTGGATATCGACGGCGAGGTTCCGGCGGCGGTCTCCCGGCTCAATTACATCTTCCTGACCGATGCCCATGATTTCACCGGCGGGCTGAACAAGATCCGCTATGCGATCAAGCTGGATATCGACTGGATCCGCGAGCACACCCGCCTGGGCGAACTTGCCGGGCGCTGGGAAAAATCCGTGCGCTTCGGGGCGCAGCCGCTGCGCGGCAAGGATCTGGACGACGCCGAACGATGGCTGCTGTCGCAGCCCAGAAACGCGCCCGAACCGACCGACCTGCAACGCGCGTTCATCATCGCCAGCCGTCGCGCCCAGTCGCGGCGTCAACGGCGCACCGTCGCCGGTGCGCTGATCGCCCTGCTGGTGGTCAGCGTGCTGGCCTCGTTCGCCTGGGTGCAGCGAAACGCCGCCCGCGAGAACGAGCGACTGGCCCAGCAGCAAACCGGGATCGCCAACGACGCCCGCGACGAGGCCCAGGCGCAGCGGCAACTGGCCGAGGCGGAAACCGCCCGCGCCGAAGACGCGCTGGCCATGGTCGCCGCGGAACGCGACCGCGCCGGACGCAATTACAGCACGGCCAGCGGCGCCATCAACGCGCTGGTTTTCGACATCGCCCAGGGGCTGCAGAATGCCGAAGGGCTGCGGCTGGCCAGCCTCGAAGCCATCCTGTCGCGCGCCGAAGAGGCGGTGATGCGGCTGCTGGCCACCGAACCCGGCAACCCCGAGCTTTTGCGCATCGAGGCCGCCATGCGGATCGAATTTGCCGAGGTCTACGCTAGAGCCGGGCGGCGCGAGCGGGCGCTGACCTCGGTGCGACGGGCGCATGACCTGCTCCTCGGTCTGCTGGCGACCGACCCGGGCAATGCCCAATGGCAGCGCGACATCTCGGTCGCCCTGGAACGGATCGGCGACCTGCGGCTGCAAACCGGCGAGGTAGCGGCGGCGCTGGACTCCTTTACCGAGGGGCTGGCGATCAGCCGCCGCCTCGCCGCCGCCGACCCGGGCAATACGGTGCTGCAGCGCGATGTGTCGATCAGCCTTGAGCGGATCGGCGACCTGCGCGTGCGGGCCGGTTCGGTCGAGGCGGCGCTCGAGGCCTATGGCGAGGCGCTGGCCATTCGGCGCCAGCTTGCGGCGCTCGATCCGTCGCATGCCGAGGGGCAGCGCGATGTCTCGGTCAGTCTGACCAATATCGGCGATCTGCATCTGACGGCCGGGCGCACCGAGGCGGCGCTGGGCGCTTACCGGCAGGGCCTGGAAACCGCCCGCCGTCTGGTGGCCGTCGATCCCGGCAACACCCTGTGGCAACGCGATGTGGCGATCTGCCTGAACAAGATCGGCGACGTCCACCTGCGCGCAGGCGATACCGCGGCGGCGCAAGAGGCCTATCAACAGGCCCTCGGGATCGTCCGCCGTCTGGTGGCCGCCGATCCGGGCAATGCCGAATGGCAGCGCGACGTGGCCATCGGCCTGAACAAGATCGGCGACCTGCGCCGCCGGTCGGGCGATCTGGCCAGCGCGCTGGCCGCCTATTCCGAATCCCTCGGGATCGCGCGCCAGCTTGCCGCGACGGACCCGGGCAATACCGAATGGCAGCGCGACCTCGCCATCACGCTGGAGAGGGTGGGCGATGTCAGCCTGCAAACCGGTGCCATCGACGCCGCGCAGGCCGCGTACCGCGAAGGGATGGACATCCGCCGCAATCTCGCCGCGACCGATCCGGGCAACACCCAGTGGCAGCGCGATGTCTCGGTCGGTCTGGGCCGGATCGGCGATCTGCACCGATGGGCGGGCGAGACGCAGGCGGCGCTGGGCGCCTATGGCGAGGGGCTCGACATCACCCGCCGCCTCGTGGCGACCGATCCCGACAATACCCAATGGCAGCGCGACATCGCCATCACGCTGAACAAGATCGGTGATCTGCACCTTCTGGCCGACCAGACCGATGCCGCGCTGGCCGCCTATACCGAGGGGTTGGCGGTTGTGCGCCGCCTTGTGGCCATCGACCCGGGCAATACCCAATGGCGCCACGATGTCGCGTTCGGCCTCAACAAGATCGGCGATCTGCGCATGCGGCTGCAGGATCAGGGCGCCGCACTGGAAGCCATTGGCGAAGCCCTGGCGATTGTCCGCGACCTGGTGCAGATCGATCCGGGCAACAGCCAATGGCAGCGCGATCTGGTCATGGCCTACAACAGGGTCGGCTATCTGCAGGCGCTGACCGACGAGGGTGACGCGGCGCTCGATGCCTTTGGCGCGGCGCTGCAGATCGCGCGTCAGCGCCGCGCGGCCGAGCCCGACAATGCCCAATGGTCGCAGTTCATGGCCAGCAGCCTCGACGGGATCGGCGGCCTGAGCCTGCAGGCCGGGCAGACCGATGCCGCGCGCGACGCCTACCGCGAGGCGCTGGAGATCCGGCGCGTCCTCGCCGCGCAGGCGCCCGACAATCCCGCAGCGCAAACCGAACTCGCCAGCAGCCTCTACAACGTTTCCCGCACCGGCGAGGCCGCCGCCGCCATCGACGCGGCGCAAGAGGCGCTGGCGATCCTGACCGGCCTCGAACAGCAAGGCGCCCTTGGCGCCGAGCAGGCGACCTGGCCCGCGTTCCTGCGCGACTGGCTGACCCGCCTGCAGGACGGCACCCAGGACGCCGCCGAGTAACCGGCCCGTCCGGTCCTGACGCTCTGTCAGGGCCAGCCTGCCCCCCCGTCTCGCCAACCGCCCACAGACCGCCCCGGCCCCGGGTGGTCCGGCGCTTTTTCAGCGAATCGCTCAGGGTGATTCTGCCGGAATCCTGCGGGGTGGCGGGGTTCGTACGGCAAGGCGGGATGAAATAAATAATTAAAAACAACGCACTGCGATTTTTCTCGGCGGCGGCTCACAAAGTGTGTTTACAACACTATCTGTTAGTGTCATAACTACACCATAGAAAGACGAAACACACACCAAGCCAAACCCCAGGAGATACCAAATGTTCAAGACCCTGCTCGCCGCCACCGCCGTCGCCCTGATCGCTGTCACCGCGCACGCCGCCCCGACCCCGCTGGACCGCGCCCTGTCCACCCCGGCC
>JAANMY010001283.1_pt1 | contig 29417 bp, 27 predicted proteins | sample 7279691 | NCBI WGS metagenome assembly JAANMY01 (sample SAMN14094543, study PRJNA606508) | bioreactor metagenome | isolation source: A lab-scale SPAN reactor treating ammonium-rich wastewater day 388 | place: Ireland: Galway | collected 2018-02-07
GCGACGGTTCGCGACGTTGAACGGCGTCACGATGTTCGCCGGCAACCTGGGCGCGGTGGTGGCCGGAGCCCCGCTCGCGTGGGTCGTCACGCTGGCGTCGTGGCGCACCGTGTTCGTGGCGCTCGCGATCCTGTCGTTCACCATCGCCGCCGCGACCTGGTGGCGCGTGCGCGACCGCCCGGACCAGATGGGCTTCCCCGCCGTCGCGCCGGCCGCCCCGCCGGGCGCGCGTCTCGACTGGCGCGCCGCGCTCGCGACCGTCCTCGCGAACCGCGCCACCTGGCCCGCGTTCGTCGTCAACGTCGGCATCGGCGGCTGCTACCTCGCGTTCGCGGGATTGTGGGCGGTGCCCTGGCTCGAGCACGCCTACGGCTACCCGCGCGTCGTCGCCGCCGAGCACGCGAGCCTGCTGCTGCTCGGCGTGGCGGTGGGCGCCGTCGCGATCGGCGTCGTGTCGGACCGGATCGGCAACCGCCGCGTCGTGATGCGCGTGTGCACGTTCGCGTTCGCGCTCTCCTGGCTGCCCTGGCTCGCGCACGCGGCGTGGCCGCTCCCGGCGACGCTCGCGTGGTTCTTCGTGATGGGCCTCATCCTTCCGGGGTTCACGCTGTCGTGGACCGTCGCGAAGGAAGCGAACCGCCCGGAGCACTCCGGCATCGCGACGTCGGTCGTCAACACGGGCATCTTCCTCGGCACCGGGATCCTGCAGCCGCTCGTCGGCTGGGCGATCGACCGCGCCCGCGCGACGGGCGACGTCGCGGCTGCGTGGAACAGCGGCGTCGCGATCCTCGCCGGCTCGGCGGCGCTCGGCGCGCTCGCGTCGCTCCTCGTGCGCGAGCGGGCTGCTAGATCACCGGGTTCGCCGCACCGTCCATCGGGACGACCGCCCCGGTGACGTAGCTCGCCGCGTCCGACGCGAGGAACACCGCGACGTTCGCGACCTCCTCGGGAGTCGCGATCCTGCCGAGCGGTATGCGCTGCTGCATGCGCGCGAGGAGGTCGTCGGGCGACGCTCCGGTCATGCGCGCCTCGGCCGCGAGACCCTCCTCGACGCGGGTGGTGAGCGTCGCGCCCGGGTTGATGGCGTTGACGCGCACGCCCTTCGGGCCGTAGGCGGCGGCGAGACCCACGGTCGCGAGCATCAGCGCCGCGTTCGCCGCCCCGCCGGGCAGGTGCACCGGATTCGCGACCTTGCCGCCCTGTCCGACGACGTTGACGATCGCGCCGCGCCCGCGCGCGGCCATCGCGCGCACGACGAGGTCGACGACATGGACATAGCTGAAGAACTTCGCGTCCATCGCGTCGTGCCACGCCTGCGCGGAGAGTTCGTCGGGCGGGTAGCGCTTCGCCGCTCCGGCGCTGTTCACCAGCACGTCGATCGCGCCCAGCGCACGCGTCGCCTCGTCGACCGCGCGGCGCGCGTCCTCGGCGCGCGCGAGGTCGGCGGCGATCGTCACCGGCCGGTGCGCGAACGCGGACAACTCGCGCAGCGCCGAGTCGAGGTTCGCCTGCGAACGCGACACCATCGCGACACGAGCGCCTTCCGCCGCGAACGCTCGCACGCATGCGAGCCCGATACCCTTGCTGGCACCGGTCACGAGCACGCCACGGTCCTGCAATCCCGGTTCCATGTCATCCTTCCAGCGCGGCGCTGCGATCGCTTGCGGGCCCACCCGCCGCGAGCCAGCGCTCCAGCGTCCGCCACGCCGCGAGCTTCTCGTCGAACGGACGAGTGTACGCCGGGCTGGTCGACGGCAGCGCGATCGTCCGGTAGCCCGCGTCGCGCCAGCGAGGCGCTGCGCGCGCCGCCGTGCCGCCGTTGAACGCGACGAGCACGATGTCCGGCGACGAGCGCCGGACGCGCACGACTTCCGCGCGGGTCTCCCGGCGGATCGACGCGTCGCTCGATCCCAGGCGTTCGCAGGCCACGATCGTGTCCCACAGGGCGATGCCGTGCCGCGCGATGCGCTCGAGCCGGTCGGCGTAGGGCAGCGCCGCGAGCGGCTCGCCGACGAGCGCCCCCACGATCGGCCAGAAGTGGTTGCGCGGGTGCGCGTAGTACTGGCGCGCGGCGAGCGATGCCGCGCCGGGGAAGCTCCCGAGCACCAGGATGCGCGCACCGCGCGGCAGCACCGGCGGGAGTCCCCGCGCGAACGCCCGCGCCGGCGCGCGCCGCATCGCGCCCGCCTTCCGCGCGACGCTCGCTCGGCTCACTGCGCGCGCGGCCACGCGCCCGCGCGCAGCGCGTAGTCGGCGACGGTGCCGGCGAACACCGCGAACCCGAACCAGTGGTTGTGGCGGAACGCGCGGAAGCACCTGTCGCGGTCGCGCCCGCGAATCAGCCAGAGGTGCCAGGCCGCGCAGCCGAGCGCGGCGAGGAGGCCGAGGAAGTAGACCGGTCCGAGGTTCATCAGGCGGCCGACCCAGGTCATGCCCGCGATGTTCCCCGCGTAGCACAGCCCGACCGCGGCGACGTCGAAGCGCCCGAAGGTGATCGCCGAGGTGCGCATGCCGATCCGCAGGTCGTCGTCACGGTCGACCATCGCGTACTCGGTGTCGTAGGCGACCACCCACAGCAGGTTGATCGCGAGCATCGCGAAGGCCGGCGGTTCGGGACTCCCCCGCACGGCGGCGAACGCCATCGGAATGCCGAACGAGAACGCGATGCCGAGGAAGGCCTGCGGCAATGCGAAGAAGCGCTTGAAGAACGGATAGGCGAGCGTGATCGCGAGTCCGGCGAACGACAGGAGGATCGTCGCCGGATTGGTGAACAGCACGAGCACGAACGCGGCGGCCGCGAGCACGGCCCCGACGGCGAGCGCCTCGCGTCCGGACACCTCGCCGGTCACGAGCGGGCGGCCGCTGGTGCGCTTGACGTGCGCGTCGTAACGCCGGTCCGCCCAGTCGTTGAACGCGCAGCCGGCCGAGCGCATCAGCACCGTGCCCAGCGTGAAGATCAGCACCAGCGAGGCGTCCGGCTTTCCGCGCGCGGCGATCCACAGCGCCGTCAGCGTCGGCCACAGCAGGAGCAGGACGCCGATCGGCTTGTCGAGACGGACCAAGCGCTCCCAGGCGTCCAGACGCTCGACGAGCGTCCGGCGCGGCGCGGGGGCCGGTTCGTCGCTCATCGCTGCGCCTTCAGAAGGCGAGCGGCATCTGCCGCCTCGGTTCGCGCGCCGCGGAGGCGTCGAACATCGCCTGCGGCGTCGCGTAGACGAGCCGCACGCGCAGTTCGCGCTTCAGACGTTCGTTCGTGAGGCGCCGCGACTCGTTCATGAACGACAGCAGGACCGGCGCGATGCGCGCTTCGGCTTCCTCCCAGTCGACCCGCGGAGGCCGAGGCAGCCGATGCGCGTCGGCGAGCGCGTCGAACCACTGACCCATCCGAAGTTCCGAGTCGTCGGAGGCGTGGTAGGCGCGGTTGGGCCGGCCCCGGAAGAGCGCCGCCACGACCGCGCGAGCGAGATCGTCGGCATGGATGTGGTTCGTGTACACGTCATGCTCGGGCACGAGTACCGGCGTGCCCTGGCGGATGCGCTCGAGCGGCAGGCGCGTCTGCGCGTAGATGCCGGGCGCGCGCAGGATCGCGAGCGACACGCCGTTGCGCACCGCCCAGGAACGGAGCCGGTCCTCGGCGTCGACCCGCCTCCGTGCCCGCGGCGATTGCGCGCGCCTCGGCCGCGTCTCGGCGACCCGCGCGCCCGCGCAATCGCCGTAGACGCCCGTCGTCGAAACGTAGACGAGTCGTCGTGGTATCCTGCGCGCCGCCGAGAGCGCGGCCACGAGGCGCCCGGTACGCGGGTCGCCGCGGCCGCCGGGAGGGGGTGGCGCGAAGTGCAGCACGGCGTCGGGCGCGGCGCGCAGGCGCGCGAGCGTGCGCAGGTCGTCGAGATCCCCGACCAGCGGAACGACACCGTGTTCGCGCAGCTTCGCGACTTCGTCGGCGCGGCGCGTGAGCCCCACGAGGCGCGCGCGGCCGTCGAGGAGCTTCGCCGCGCGCATCGCGACGTCGCCGCAGCCCACGACGAGCACCCGGATCATGCGCCCGGCGGCGGGGAAAGTAGGGTCAGACTCGACTTTTCGATCTGCACGCCGCCCCGAAATCGTCGCCGCGGATAAAAGTCGAGTCTGACCCTACTTTTCCACATGACATTCGAGGTTACCATAAAGCCCGGCGAGCACGCGTTCCGGTGCGCCGCCGACGAGACCGTGCTCGAGGCCGCGATGAAGGCGGACCTCCTCCTGCCCTACGGCTGCCGGAACGGCGCCTGCGGCACCTGCAAGGGCAGGATCCTCTCGGGCCGCGTCGACTACGGAGCGCACCAGCCCTCGACGCTCCCCGACGCCGAGAAAGCGCGCGGCTACGCGCTCTTCTGCTGCGCGAAGCCGCTCTCCGACCTCACGATCGAGGCGCGCGAGGTCCGGCGCGCGGGTGACATCCCGATCAAGCGGCTGCCCTGCCGCATCGAGTCGATCGACCGGCCTTCGCACGACGTCGCCATCGTGAAGCTCAAGCTGCCGGCCACCGAGCGGATGCAGTACCTCGCCGGGCAGTACGTGGATTTCCTGCTGAAGGACGGCAGGCGCCGCAGCTTCTCGATCGCCAACCCGCCGCACGACGACGCGCTCATCGAACTGCACCTGCGTCACGTGCCCGGCGGCTTCTTCACCGACCAGGTCTTCAAGACGTTCAAGGGTCGCGAGATCCTGCGGATCGAAGGACCGCTCGGGTCGTTCTTCCTGCGCGAGGAAACCGACAAGCCGATGATCTTCGTCGCGGGCGGCACCGGCTTCGCGCCGATCAAGGCGATGATCGAGCACGCGCTGCACCACGAGATCGACCGGCCGATGGTCCTCTACTGGGGCGCCCGCGCGAAGCGGGACCTCTACCTGCCGTCGATTCCCGGCGCCTGGCAGGAGCGGCACCCGCTGTTCACCTTCATTCCGGTGCTCTCCGATCCGCATCCCGACGACGCCTGGCCGGGGCGCACCGGCCTCGTGCACCGCGCCGTCATCGAGGACTTCCCCGACCTCTCCGGCTACCAGGTCTACGCGTGCGGCGCGCCGGCGATGATCGACGCCGCGCGGCGCGACTTCACGACGCAGTGCGGCCTCCCGGAGGACGAATTCTTCGCCGACAGCTTCACCTACGCCGCGGAGGCGGAGGCGCGCGAATAGCCCGGCATGGCGCGGTCCGTCAGGCGCCGCGCAGCCGCTCGAGCAGTTCGTCGGGCGAACGCCAGTCCGCGCCGCAGACGAACCGCGGCAAAAGGAAGCGCGAGTCGCCCGGCGCGACGAGCCGGGGCTCGGTCGTGAACGCCGCGGCGCAGACACCCTCGCCGACCGCGGGCAGGTAATCGCGCGCGAGGAACGCGTTGTGGTGCCCGAACGGGTAGGCGAAGTACGGCGAGGCGCGCCCGCGCGTCGCGCTCCACAGGAATGCGGCCGCGTCGCGGATCTGCGCGTCGGCATCGCCGATCGTGTCCACCTGCGCGAAGTCGCCGCGCGCGTCGCGGGAGTGCCGCACCGCCGCGAGCGCGGGATGCAGGTGGTCCCAGCTGTGGTTGGCGATCGCGATCATGCCGCTGTCGATCGCGGTGGACCACCACGCATCGGCGAGCGAGCCCGGCGTGAGCCAGGTGTACGCGGGGTCGGCGTTCGACTCCATCGCGAGCCGGCCCTCCGGTGACGCGATGACGAAGCTGGTCGCGTGGAGATCCGGCTGCGCGCCCGGGCGCCGTGCCGCGAAGGCGCGCATCGCCCCGGCGAAGCCCTGCTGGATCCCGTATACCGGGTGCACGACGTCGTCCACGTCGAAGCGCGGCCCGTCGTCGAAGGTGAGCGCGACGAGCTTCGCGTCGTTGCCCCGCGCGTGCGCTCGGACGAGTTCGCCCAGCGGCACGATGCGCCACCCGGCGTCGGTCAGGACGTCGAGATCGAGCGCGAGCGCGACGTGGTCGTTCGCGTCGTAGTCGGGGCCGACCACGTGGTGCGAGTGGTAGGCGAGGATCGCGAGCGGCATCAGGCGCCCCGCTCGCGCAGTTCCGCGATCGCGAGCTTCAGCGCCGCCGCGAGGTGGGCGTTGGCCTCGTCGACGCGCCCGAGCCGGGCCAGCATCTCGCCCAGGAACACGCGCGTGTTCCAGTGGTCGTCGAGCGCGAGACTCGCCTCGCAGTAGGTCTGCGCCTTCCCCCAGAGCTGCGCACGCTCGCAGAGCCGGCCCAGCGCGAAGAGCAGCGTCGCGTCGTCGCTGTGCTGCGCGAGCCAGCGCTCGGCGACCTCGAGCTGGCGCGCGCCCTCGGGGGGATGGGCGTCCGCGAAGAGCGCGACCAGCGCGCTCTCCCATTGGCGGTCCAGCGATCTCGCGAGCAGGTCGGCGGCCTCGCGGTCGTCCCCCGATCGCAGGAGCCCCGACGCCGCCGCGCGGGCGACGCGCGGGTGGAGCCGATCGGCCTCGGGAAGCCGGTTCCAGTACGCGCGCAGCCCCGACGCGTCGTGGCCGAGTCCTGCCAGCGCGTCGGCGTGCGCACTCGCGCGGACCATCGCGCCCTGCTCCGCGTCGTAGACCTTCCGGCGCACGAGCTGATCGACGACCGGAGGCATCTCCGCGGGGCGGCCGGCGGCCGAGAGCGCGCGCAGCGAAAGGCGGAGCGCCGCCGTGTGCGAGCCCGCCTCGCGCCTGAGGTCGTCGAGACGCACGAGCGCCTCGCCGGCTCGCCCCTGCTCGAGCGCCATCTCGGCTTCCAGCATCAATCTGGGCACGCAGAGCGAATCCGCACGGGCGTCCGGCCGCGCGAGCAACGCCGCGGCGGCGCCGAAGTCGCGCATGTCGAGCGCCGCGCGCGCTCCGATCAGGGCCGGAAGTCCGCCGGACCGAGGCAGCGCCAGCGCCTCGTCGGCGAGCTCCCGGGCGCGCCCGTAGCGTCCTTCCAGCAAGGCGACGATCGCGGCGTCCTGTTTCGCGCGCGCGCGCTCGAGCTGGGCTCGCGCGCGGTGCGTACGCACCTCGCGCGGCATCGCGGCAATGCGCGCGGCGAAGCGCAGCAGCAGATGAACCACCAGGAACGCGACGAACGTGCCCAGCACGAAGACGAAGAACGACGTCTCGATACGCAGCGGCGGCAGCACGAACTGGACGTAGCCCGCGTCGGACTTCGCGAGGAGCGCGAATCCGACCGCGAGCGCGGCGATCGACAGGAACGCGGCGAGGAAGCGCATCGAGCGCCGGTCAGCGAAACGGAAGGCCGCGCGCGCTCACGGCCGCCCGCGGGGCGCGTCGGCGCGCGCCTCCTGCGCGACGCGCAAGGCCCGCGCGGCGTCGAGACTGCGCGTGAGTTCGGGCACGTCCGAGGCCATCGTCACCGAGGACATCGTCGCGAGCGAGGCGAGCGTGACCGCGACCGGCCTCGCGCGCACGTCGAAGTACTGGCGGATCCACGTGTCCGCCGCCTTCACGTCGGCGCGGAACGCTGCTTCGTTGCGCGCGATGAGCGAGAGGCGCGCCGACAGGAGGCGCAGGCGCAGGTTCTCGCGCAGGTAGTACTGCTGCGTCGGCGAGACGAGCGGCGGCGCCGGCCGCCCGCTCACCTCGACGCGCACGAGCGATTTGAGGTCGGACCACAGCTCGCGCAGGTGGCGCGACCACGACGGAGCGTCGGCGAGCGGGGGCGCGGGCGTCGGCGGCGGCAGGTGCTCGTCGCGCGCGAGCGGCATGGCGTCGATCGCGAGGACCGCGGCGTCGAGGCGTCCGGCGAGGCCGGCCGTGTCGACGTACGGCACCGCCTTCAGCTTCTCCATGTCCGCTGCGATCGCTCGGCGCAGCGGAGCGAACTTCGGCCGGTCGAGACGGGCGAGCTTGCCGTCCGCGAGCTGCAGCGCGGCGATCGCCGCGGGCACGTTGCCCGCGATCGCGAGTTGCTGGCTCGCGAGCGAGAGCACCTGCTCGACCTCGACCACCGCCAGTTCGTCGCGCGACGGCGCGAGGTCGCGGTAGAGCGTTTCGAGCGCCGCCTGCTGCGATTGCGATTCCGCGAGCCGCGTTTCGAGCAACGCGAGCTTCGCGAGGGCCTCGCGCAACTCGCCCGCCATCGCCGCGTCGCGCGCCTTCGCCTGCGCCTCCGCCGCGTCCGCGGTCGTGAGCCGGGCGGCCACCTCGGTCCGAAGCGTCGACAGGTCCCGCTTCGCGTCGATCCAGGCGACCACGGCGGCGGCGACGGCCACGGCAGCCGCGGCCATGCCGATCGTCCGCAGGCGCCGGGCGGGTCCCGACGCGGACAGGGGCGGTCGAGCGGGCCGATCGGTTTCGGCGCGATCGACGCGGTCAGCCGGCGTGTTCACCGCGCAATTCTAGCAGCGGGGGGCGCCCGCCGAGCCCCGGCAGCAGGGTGTTCGGGATTACAATGCTCCCTGCGCGAGCGTCCCGCGCGCCGCATCGCTCCCCGTGAACGGACTCACGTTGATCGCGCTGATCGCGCTCGCGATCGGCATCGTGTTCGCGTACCGCGCGGGCCGCATCGCCGGCCGCCGCGAGGCGAACGCGCCGCCGCCGCCGTTCTCGAGCGCGGCGCTGCAGGATGCGTCTCCACGTTCACCCCCCGCGTCGGCGCCGCCGGCGTCCGTGCCCGAGTCCGCGCCGTCGGCACCGGGCGGGCCGCCGGATCCCATCGACACGGAACGATCGCGGCTCGTCGTCGCCTGGGAGGCGGAATGCGCGCGGACGACGTCCGCGCTCGCCGACGAGCGCGCCTCGCGCGTCCAGTTCGAGGCATTCGCGCGCGATCGCCGCGCGCTCTTCTCCGACCTCGCGGACGCCCGCGGCGAGACCGCGCGCTACCGGCGGCTCGTCGTCGACTTCGAGACCAACGCGCCGCCGTCGATCCTCGGCGGCCCCGGCGCGCCGGACGACCTCAAGCTCATCGTCGGCGTGGGTCCGATGCTCGAGCGCATGCTGCAGCAACTGGGCGTCACGACCTTCCGCCAGATCGCGCGCTGGTCGGAGCGCGACATCGACGAGTTCGACGCGAAGCTCGCGGAGTTCCCCGGACGCATCCGCCGCGACGGCTGGGTGGTGCAGGCGCGCGCGCTGCACCAGAGCAAGTACGGCGAGCGCGCGTGACCCGGCCGGTCGACACCCCGCACGCGGTCGGGCATGCGCTGTCGCACGCCTTCGTGCCGATGGCGGTCCTCGCGCTCATCTGGGGCTGCAACTGGCCGGTGCTGAAGCTCGGCGTCACCGAGATCCCCCCGCTCACCTTCCGCGCCGTCACGCTCCCGTTCGCCGCGCTCGGGATGCTCGCGGTCGCGCGCGCGTCGGGCGAGTCGATCGCGATCCCGCGCGACTGGTGGGGCCGCGTCGCGGTGCTCGCGTTCTTCAACATCGCCGGATGGAACGGGCTCGTGCTCTTCGGCGTGCAACTGCTCCCGGCGGGCCGCAGCGCGATCATCGCCTACACGATGCCGGTGTGGGCGACGCTCGTCGCGCTGATGGTGCTGCACGAGCCGCTCGGCAGGCGCAAGGCGATCGGCCTCGTGCTGGGCATGATCGGCATGGCGCTGCTGCTGGGCGAGGACTTCGCGCTGCTCCGGCGCAGCCCGTTCGGCGCGGGCATGATCCTCGGGGCCGCGATCCTGTGGTCGATCGGCACCGTGCTGCTGCGCAAGTGGAAGCCGCCGATCGCGCAGAACGCGCTTTCGGGCTGGATGATGCTCGGGGGCTGGTTGCCGCTCGCCGTCGCGGCGCCCTTCCTCGACGACGCCGGCGTCGTCGCGCGCGTCGCGAACGCGTCGCACCTGGCCTGGCTCGCCATCGCCTACAACATCGTGCTTGCCGGAACGCTCGCGCACTGGGCGTGGTTCACCCTCGCACGCACGCTCCCGGTCGCCGTGTCGGGACTGGCGTCGCTGCCGGTGCCGGTCGTCGGCGTGTTCGCCGGGATGATCGTCCTGGGTGAACGCCCGGGCACGGCCGAGTGGCTCGCGCTCGGCTTCGTGGTCGCCTCGCTCGTCGCGGTGCTCTGGCCGGCGCGGACCGTGCCGAAACCGGCGCCGTTGACGCCGGCGGATTGAGCGTCGCCGCGGGGAGCCGCCCCGATCGGCAGCCCGAATCGCCCTACGCCACCGCCTCGTCGATCGCGTCGTGGTCGTGCGCGAGGTCGACCGGTGCTCCGCGTTCCGACGACGTCGAGATCGCGAGCGTCGCCGCGAGCGTGCGCGCGCCGTCCGCACCGGAGGCGAGCGGCACCTCGCGTCCTTCGATCGCCGCGCGCAGGTGTCGTACCTGCTCGAAGTAGGGATCGCGATCGAAGCTCTTGATCGGCGTCGAGGCGATCGGCTGGTTCCAGTCGCCGGTCGCCGGATCGCGGTAGCGCCAGACGCGAAGCGCCGGGAATTCGAGCGCTCCGCCGGTGCCGACGATCCGGGTGCTGTTCTCGCCCGACCACGGGAAGCTCGGGCTCTCGCCCAGGCCCTGCTCGATCGTCCACGGGCTCGCCGCCACGTCGCTCGCGAGGATCGTACCGAGCGCGCCGTTCGCGAAGGTCAGCACCGCGGCCGCCGTGTCCTCGACCTCGAACGCGCGGATCGCGCGGCTCGTGCGTCCCTGGACGCTCGTGACCTCGCCGACGAGGAAGCGCAGCATGTCGACCTCGTGGATCAGGTTGATGAGCACCGGGCCACCGCCCGCCGTGCGCCGCCAGGCCGCGTCGAAATAGGCATCGGGCTTGCGCGTCGCCCACAGCAGCGTCGCGCCGGCGACGCGGCCCAGCACGCCGTCGGCGACGATCCGTCGCGCCTCCTGCGCCTGCACGTGATGGCGGCGGTGGTGCCCGACCAGCAGCACGACGCCGGCGTGCTTCGCCTCGCGCAGCAGCACGCAGGCGTCGCCGACCGTGTCGGCGATCGGCTTCTCGACGAGCATGTGCACGCCCGCGCGCGCGCAGTCGACGCCGATCGGAACGTGCAGGCGGTTCGGCGCCGCGATGATGACCGCGTCCGGTTTCGCCGTGTCGAGCAGCGCCCGGTGCGAGGCGAAGACCGGGACCGGCAGCGTCGCGACCGCCGGGTCGTCGCGCGGGAGCGTGTCGGCGACCGCGCACAGTTCCGCGTCGGGAGATGCGACGAGCGTCGCGATGTGGCGCCGCCCGATCAGGCCCGCCCCGATCACGCCGACGCGCAGCTTCGCCATGCTCTCTCCCGTGGGTCAGGCCTGACGGGTTCTGCCGAATCGTAGGGCGTCAGGCTGAAGCCTGACCCACGAGGACAGCGGAGCGGCGCTCGATGCGCCGCCGCCGGAGACTCCCCCGCCACTGTCAACTGTCAACTGTCAACTGAATCCTGAACGCGCTCACGCGAGTTCGGGAATCAGCGTCGGCAGCGGGCGGTGCGCGAACCACGCGTCGAGGTTCGCCTTGCAGAGGTCGCCCATCGCCTGGCGCGTCTCCCGCGTCGCGCTGCCCACGTGCGGCAGCAGCACGACGTTCTCCATCGCGAGGAGCGCCTTCGGCACGTGCGGCTCGTCGGCGAACACGTCGAGCCCCGCCGCCTTGATCGTGCCCCGTTCCAGCGCGGCCACCAGCGCCGGCTCGTCGATGATCGAGCCGCGCGCGATGTTGACGATCGTGCCCTTGCTGCCCAGCGCCGCGAGCACGCCGGCATCGACGAGGTTCTTCGTCGCCGGCCCGCCCGGACACGCGACGACGAGGAAGTCGGACTCCGCCGCGAGCGCCTTCAGGTCGGGCACGAACCGGTAGTGCACGCCCGCCTGCGCGTTGCGGCCGGTATACGCGATCAGCATGCCCATCGCCTCGAGGCGCAGCGCGATCGCCTTGCCGATGCGCCCGAGGCCGAGGATCCCGGCCTTCCTGCCGCCCAGGCGCGTCGTGAGTTCCGGCCCGGACTTCTCCCACGCGCCGGATCGGACGAACCGTTCGGCCTTCGCGAAGCCCCGACCGGTCATCAGAACGAGGCCGACCGCGACGTCGGCGACGTCGTCGGTCAGGACGTCGGGTGTGTTGGTCACCTTGATGCCGCGCTTGCGGCAGTAGTCGATCGGCACGCCGTCGTAGCCCACGCCGAACACCGAGATGATCTCGAGCTGCGGCAGTGCGTCCAGGAGTTCGGTCGGTGTCACCGTGCCCCCGCCCTGCACCAGGCCCCTGATGCGGCCGGCATGAGCGCGCAGGAGCGCCGCCCGGTCCGCCGCCTGCACGTAATCGTGGCAGCGGTAGTCGCGCCGCAGCGGTTCGTAGAGGAACGGCGGCAACGGCGCGGTAACGATCACCTCCGGCATGCTCATGGTCATCCTGTCCTGTCGTTCGTCGTTCGGGTGCGGGCCCATTCTAGCAATCCGGCGATCAGTCCCGCGTCGGAACCGGGCGTGAGCCGCGCGTCGAGGCCGGCGGCGCGCGCGTGCATCGCGATGCGTTCGTGCGGCGCGAACGCGGGCAGGCGCGCGAGACGCGCGCGGCCCGCCTCGCCGGCCGCGCGCAGCAGATTGTCGACGCCTTCGGAGGACGTGAGCGTCAACGCGTGCGCGCGTCCGCCGTCGATCGCGTCGAGGACCGCCGCGACACCGCCCGTCGGAGCCGCGCGCCGATAGCAGGCCACCGTCGTCACGCTGGCGCCCCGCGCAGCGAGCGTCTCCGCGAGGAGTTCGCGGCCGCCCTGCCCGCGAAAGAGGACCGCGCGCCTCCCGCGCAGGTCGGCGAGTTCCGGGAGCGCGAGGAGCCCCTCGCTGTCGTACCGGTCCGGCGGAATGCGCACGTCGGGCACGCCCACGCCCGCGAGCGCCTCCGCGGTGCCGGGCCCCGGCGCGTACGCCTGCAGGTTGCGCGGCCAGCGCCCGGGCGGGGGCGCGCCGAACTCCGCCGCGTTCGCCGAAACGAAGAACGCGAGATCGAACGACGCGAGCGACGCGTGGGCGCGATCGAGCGCGCCGCGATCGTCGGGCGGCAGGATGACGATCGCGGGCCACGCGATCGGGTTCGCGCCGAGCGAGGCGAGCTTCTGCGCGAACGCGCCCGCCTGCCGCGCGGGCCGCGTCACGACGATGCCGAGGCCGGACAGCGGACCCCCGGCCGCCCGCGTGTTCCGCGTGACCGCGTTCATCCCGCGAGGAGCCGCGCCGCCCCGCGTGCGAGCAGCCGGTCGGCGACGGCGAGTCCGAGCGCGTCGGCGGTCCCGTGGTCTTCGACGACGGCTTCGTCCTCGGCACGCAGAACGTCGCGACCATCGGCGCTCGCGACCAGAGCACGCAGCCACAGAACCTCCCCGACCCACACCGCGTGCGCGGCGATGGCGGTCCGCCGACCGCCCGGGAGCGCGCGCTCGCACGCACGTTCGGCGGCCGTCGCGAACGTCGTCGCGATGTCGCGGAACGGCGCGAGCAGATCGATCAGGTCCGGTCGGTCGGCGCGGCACAAGAGCGCGACCGCGCCCTGCCCGGTCGCGGGCAAACTCTCCGAAGGGTCGAGGAGCTCGGTGATTCGATCGGCGTAGCCCAGCGGCCGCATGCCGGCCACGGCGGCCACGATCGCCTGGCATCGACCCGAGTCGAGCGCTGCGATTCTCGTGCCGATGTCTCCGACCAGCGGTTCGACCACGATCGTCGGCGCGCGATCGTGCAACTGCGCCCGGCGGCGAAGGCTCGACGTGCCCACGACACCTTCGCCGAACTCGTCGACGCGCACGCCACCGGAGGACACCCACGCGTCGCGCGGGTCATCGCGCGCGCCGATCGCGGCGATCGCGAAAATCCCGGGCAGGCGCGCCGGCACGTCCTTCAACGAGCGAACGGCGACGTCGGCGCGACCTTCCGTCAGCGCGTCCTCCGTCGGAGTCGGGCATCCACGACAACCGAGGGCCCGATGCGTCGGACGCCGCTGCGTCGAGCCCGAGCCGACGCGCAGGATGTCGACATGGGTATGCGGCAGCAATCCCGCGAGCCGCGCCCGGACGCGATCGACCTGCGCGCCGGCGAGCGCGGTAGCAGGGGCCACCAGCGTGAGCCGGCGCGGCACGGGAGGCGAGATCATCGGTCCGTGATCGAAACGCGCAACCTCCGGGGCGCGACCGGCTACGCGGCGATGAAGCGACTCGCGCCGCGAGCGAGGAACTCGTCGGCCAGCGCGCGCCCGAGCGTCTCGGCGTCCGAGGTCTCACCGGTCTCGGGGTCGATGCGGGCGGTGCGTTCGCCGCGCAGGATGTCGGTACCGTCGCGCGAGGCGATCAGTCCGCGCAACCACAGCCCGTCCTCGCGGAACGTCGCGAAGCCGCCGATCGGCGTGTGGCAACTGCCGGAGAGCGCGCGCGAGAACGCCCGCTCGGCGGTGATCGCCAGCAAGGTCGGCCGGTGGACCAGCGGCTGCAGCCACTCGATGACGTCGGTGCGAGCGCTCGGGCACTCGAGGGCGAGCGCACCCTGCCCGACCGCCGGCAGGAACTCCGCCGGGTCGAGCAGCGCGGAAACGCGGTGGCCCTGCTCGAGACGATTGAGGCCGGCCGCCGCGAGGACCATCGCGTCGTACTGACCCTCGTCGAGCTTCTGCACACGTGTGTTCACGTTGCCACGCAGGAGCTTCACCCTGAGGGTCGGCTTGCGATCGCGCAACTGCGCCTCGCGGCGCAGGCTCGAGGTGCCGACGACCGCGCCGTCGGGCAGCGCGTCGATCGACGGCCAGGCGTTGCACACCAGCGCGTCGCGCGGATCCTCGCGAACCGGCACCGCGGCGATCGTGAAGCCGGGCGCCATCTCCATCGGCATGTCTTTCAGCGAATGGACGGCGAAATCCGCGCGTCCCTCGAGCATTGCGGTCTCGATTTCCTGAATGAACAGGCCCTTGCCGCCGATCGCGGCGAGCGCCTGGTCGAGGACGCGGTCGCCCTGCGTGGTGATGCCGCGCAGCGTCACGGCGCAATCCGGATAGATCGCGAGGAGCCGGTCGCGGATGTACTGCGCATGGCACAGCGACAACGCCGACTTGCGCAACGCGACCAGCAGCTGTCGGGGGGGGGTGGGGAGAGCCATCGTCGCGTTGTCGTGGGCCGGCGCCCGCGGCTGCCTGCCTCCGGACGGCCGCAGATTCTAGCACTCCCGAACCGGCGCTCCGGAGCACGGGCAGGGCGCACGCGATCGACCGCGGACCGACGCCCCCGTCGTCGGGCGGACGCCCGTGTTGCATTCGCGGCGATCGAAGCGGGGGCCGCCGCGAACGCGCCCTGCCGGTCGGTCGCGCGCGTCGCGACGCGCGTCACGCGGAAACGCGCGCGATCGCTTTCACCTCGAGCAGGAGTCCGGGGACCGCGAGCGCGGCCACGCCGACGCAGGTCAGCGGAAACCGCGCGTCGGCGACGAACCGATCCTTGACCGCGCGGAACAGCGGCCAGTGCGACGCGAGGTCGACGTGGTAGGTGGTCAGGTCGACGATGTCTCCGAAGCCGCAGCCCGCCTCGGCGAGCACGAGGCGCAGGTTCTCGAAACAGGCGACGAACTGAGCCTCCGGGTCAGCGATGACCTCGAGGTCCGGCGTGCGTCCGACCTGTCCGGCCGCGAAGAGGAAGCCGCCGGCGACGAGGCCCGGCAGGTAGCCGCGCGTCCGCGGTATCGCGCGCATCGACTCGGGAACGATCGGTCGGCGGTCCATCGATGACTCGCTTTCTGCGCGCGAGCCAAGGCATCGCCTCCGCCCGCCGCAACGTCTCGCGCGCCGGCGTTTCCGTCATCAGCGGCGCACGAAGGGATTGGGGAACTCGGTCGCAGTCGACACCCAGACGCTCTTCGTTTCCAGGAATTCCCGGATGCCGGCGAGACCGCCCTCGCGCCCGTGTCCGCTCATCTTGAATCCACCGAACGGCGACGTCGTGCTCGTCATCCGGTAATTGTTGATCCAGACGGTGCCCGCGCGCACGCGATCGGCCATCGTGAGCGCCCGACGCATCGACGTCGTCCACACGCCCGCAGCGAGCCCGAATCGCGTGTCGTTCGCGATCGCGACCGCCTCGTCCTCGGTGTCGAACCCGATCACGGCGAGGACCGGGCCGAAGACCTCCTCCCGCGCGATGCGCATGCCGCTGGTGACGTCGACGAAGATCGTCGGCTTGTAGAACAGGCCCTCCGGCCAGCCCGGCACGCTCGCGCGCTCCCCGCCGCAGACCAGGCGCGCGCCCTCGTCCCGGGCGATCGCGACATAGCGCTCGATCTTCTCCATCTGCGGCTTGGTCGAGATCGGCGCGATCTGCGTCTCCGGGTCCGCCGGATGTCCGAAACGGGCGTCCGACACGAAATCGACGAGCCGGCGCACGAACGCGTCGCGGATCGTGTTCTGCACCAGCAGACGCGAACCGGCCACGCAAGACTGGCCCGAGGCCGCGAAGATGCCCGCCACCACACCCTTGACCGCGTCGTCCGGGTTCGCGTCGTCGAACACGATGTTCGGCGACTTGCCCCCCAGTTCCATCGTGACCCGCTTCATGTGCCGCGCGGCCTTCTCGGCGATCGCGCAACCCGCTTCGGGTCCACCGGTGAAGGCGATCCGGTCGACGTCCCGGTGCGTGACGAGCGCGTCGCCGATCTCCGTGCCGAAACCGGTGACCACGTTCACGACCCCGGGCGGGAAACCCGCGGCTTCGACGAGCTTGACGAACTCGAGCAGCGACGCCGACGTGAATTCGGAGGGCTTCAGAACGACCGTGCATCCCGCGGCGAGCGCCGGCGCGAGCTTGAGGCTCGTGAGCGGCAACGGGGAGTTCCACGGCATGATGCAGACGACCACCCCGGACGGCTCGAGCTTCGTGTAATTGAACACCCCCGGCTTGTCGCTCGGGATCACCGTGCCTTCGACCTTGTCGGCGAGACCACCGTAGTAGTAGTAGTAGTTCGCCATGTAGCGCATCTGCATGGCGAGTTCGGCGTACAGCTTCCCGTTGTCCTTCATCTCCACCCGCGCGAGCCACTCGCCGTGGGCCGAGATCTGGTCGCCCAGACGATGCAGCAACGCACCGCGCAGCGAGGCGGTCAACGCCGGCCAGGCGCCGGAGGTGAGTGCGCGTCGGGCCGCCAGGACCGCCGCGTCGGCGTCGGCGGCCGTCCCGCGCGGCACCCGCGCCCAGGGCTCGCCTGCGACCGGATCCTCGGTGACCATCCACCTTCCTTCGACCGGGTCGACGAAACGACCGTCGATATGGTGACGGTAGTGATAGAGCCCGTCGGGCGCGCGCGGGGTCGCAGGCAGGCCGGCGGGGAAGGGTTCGATCCTGGTGGTGTCGTGGGTCGTCATCGGCGCAGGCGGACCGCTTTATTGGTATTAGAGTATAGACATTAACACCACTGGGATGCTATAAAAATGCTCCGGCGCCGTTGACGACGACCGGGCGGGGTCCCGCACCGGGCCGCGAGGGCCGATCTCCTTCGCCAATGTCGCTCGTCGACCCGGCCGGCGTGTCGGTATGCTGGCGACGGGGCTTCGGACGGCCGGCCTCGCCCTCCCGGGGGCGTCGTCAGCGCGGCGAAGGTTCCGCGTGCCTTTCCAACCAGGAGACGCTTCGATGTCCATGCTCATGCGCACTGCGAAGTCGAGACCCCTCATGTTCGCCGCGATCGCGGCCGCCGCGATCGCCCTCCCGGCATCGGCCGCCGCGCGCGACCTGATGATCGTCGGATTCGGCGGCGGCTTCCAGGACAATGCGCGCCCGCATCTGTTCCAGGGATACGCCAAGGCGACCGGGCAGACGGTGAAGGACGACGTCTACAACGGCGAGATGGCGAAGATCTATTCGATGGTCAAGGCGAAGGACGTGACCTGGGACGTCGTGATGGTCGAGGCCCCCGAGCTCGTCCGCGGATGCGAGGACGGCGTCTTCGAGAAGATCGACTGGTCGGTCGTCAAGCAGAGCAAGTTCATCAGCGGCGGCACGTCGCCCTGCGGGGCGGGCGCGGTGCTCTGGGGCGTGACGCTCTTCTACGACCAGAACCGCGTCAAGGACGGACCGGACACCTTCGCCAAGCTCTGGGACACGAAGACCTATCCGGGCAAGCGGTCGTTCCGCAACGGACCCAAGATGACGCTCGAGATCGCGCTCCTCGCCGACGGCGTCCCGCCCGCCGACGTCTACAAGGTGCTCGCCACGCCCGAAGGGCAGAAGCGCGCGTTCGACAAGCTCGACCAGATCAAGAAGGACATCGTGTGGTGGAAGTCCGGCACCCAGCCGGTGCAGCTCGTCGGCAGCGGGGAGGTCGCCTACGCCGTCGGCTACACCGGCCGGACCGCGCGCGCGATCGAGGGGGGCGCCAAGTATCCGCTCCTGTGGAAGACGCTCCTCTACTCGGTCGACTACTGGTCGGTCGTCAAGGGCTCGCCGAACGCGAAGGAGGGCATGAAGATGATCGACTGGATCACCGATGCGAAGCCGCTCGTGGCGCTGTCGGAAACCTGGGCGGTCTCGCCGGCCAACGCCGAAGCCGCCGCCAATCCGAAACTCCGCGAGAAGAATCCCGCGATGCTGTCCGCGCACGCGTCGCAGGGCCTCTTCATCGACACCGAATTCTGGGTCGCCAACGGCGACGACCTCGAGAAGAAGTTCAACGCCTGGATCGCCAGGTAGTCGATGGCGACACGGACGAACGCCGCGGCGGCGGTGCTGATCGCTCCGCTCGCGCTCCTCGTCGTCGCGACGTTCGTCGTTCCCCTCGCCGTCGCACTGTACACCGCGATCGCCAATCCGGAAGTCCGGGAAACGCTGCCGCGCACCGCGGCGGCGCTCGCGACGTGGAACCGGGAGGGACTCCCCTCCGAGGCGGCGTTCGCCGCCGTCTCCGCCGAACTCGCGCGGGCGCAGGAGCGTCAGACGATCGGTCCGCTCGCGCGTCGGCTCAATTTCGAGCAGACAGGGCTGCGCGCGCTTCTCCTGAAGACCGCGCGCGCGCACGGGAGTCTCTCCGCTCCGTATCGCGACGCGCTCGCGGGGCTCGACGCCCGCTGGACCGATCCGTCGGTCTGGCGGCTGATCCAGCGCAACACGTCGCCGACGACGGCGCTGTACCTGCTCCGCTCGGTCGACCTGACGCTCACGCCGGTGGGCGACATCGCGAAGTCGCCCGCGGACGAAGCGATCTTCCTGCGACTGTTCGGCCGCACGTTCGAGATCAGCCTCTGGGTCACCGTCCTCTGCGTGCTGATCGCCTATCCGGCGGCGTACACGATGGCCCGCCTGCCGAAGCGTCAGGCGCACGTCGCGCTGACGCTCGTGCTCGTTCCGTTCTGGACGTCCATTCTCGTCCGGACGACCGCGTGGTTCATCCTGCTGCAGCGCGAAGGTCCGGTGAACGCATTGCTGCTCGCGCTCGGCCTCGTCGACGCCCCGATCGCGATGATCTTCAACCGCTTCGCCGTGTACGTCGCCATGGTGCACGTCCTGCTGCCGTTCGCGATCCTCCCGCTCTACAGCGTCATGAAGGGGATCGATCCCGCGTACCTGCGCGCGGCGGCCTCGCTGGGCGCTTCACCGTGGCGGCGTTTCGTGCGCGTCTATCTGCCGCTGTCGATGCCGGGCGTCGCGGCCGCCGCGTTGATGGTTTTCATGCTCGCGGTCGGCTTCTACATCACGCCGTCGCTGGTCGGCGGACCCGACGACCAGATGGTGAGCACGTTCATCGCGTTCTACACGAACAACACGATCAACTGGGGCATGTCGGCCGCGCTCGCGACGCTCCTGCTCGCGGCGACGGCCGCGATCGTCGTCGTCGCGCGTTACGCCCTGCCCGGCGTGACCACCCGGGGGCTCAGGGCGTGAGCGACGGCGTGCGGGGACGGGGACCGGCGCGATTCCTGCTCGCGATGACGACGCTCGCGGTGCTGGCGTTCCTCGTCGCCCCGATCGCGGTGGTCTTCCCGCTGTCGCTCTCGTCGGGCGAGCTCCTGACGTTGCCGGTCCCCGGCTACTCGCTCCGCTGGTACCGCGACTTCTTCACGAGCGACCAATGGCTGCTCGCGACCAGGAACAGCTTCGTCGTCGGCATCGCCACGGCGTTCGTCGCGACGTCGCTCGGCACGCTCGGTGCGCTGGGCATCTTCCTCGGCCGCTTCCGCGGCAAGGCGCTGCTCGTCGGGATCCTGGCGACCCCGATGGTCGTGCCGGTCGTCGTCACGGCCGCGGCCGTCTACTTCGCGTTCGCCCTCGTCGGCCTCAACAACACGCTGACCGGACTCGTGCTGGCGCACACGGTGCTTTCTGTGCCCTACGTGCTCATCACCGTCCTCGCGACGTTGCAGACCTTCGATCGCAATCTGCTGCGCGCCGCCGCGACGCTGGGCGCCCCGCCGCACGTCGCCTTCCTTCGCGTCGTGTTGCCCTCGATCGCCCCTGGCGTCGCGACCGGCGCGCTGTTCGCGTTCGCAACGTCATTCGACGAGCTCGTCGTCGCCCTCTTCGTCGCAAGTCCGGCGCAGTTCACGCTGCCGCGCCAGATGTTCGCCGGCCTGCGAGAGTTCCTGAGCCCGACGATCGCGGCGGCCGCCGTGCTGCTGATCGGCTGCTCGATCGTCCTCCTCGCGCTGAACGAATGGGTGCGCGCACGGGCGACGGGCCGCGCGCTCCCGTCCGCCACGACGGAACAGCGCGGCTGACCTCCCCGCCCCTCCAGACCGGTTCCCATTCGATGACCTCCGCTTCGCGGGAAGACACGCCGATCGTGCGTTTCGACGGCATTTCGAAGAGCTACGACGGGCGGACCGACGTCGTGCGCTCCCTCGATCTCGCGCTCGCGCGCGGCGAGTTCCTCACCCTGCTCGGCCCCTCCGGGTCCGGCAAGACGACGACGCTCATGATGCTCGCCGGCTTCGAGGAGCCGACCCGGGGCACGATCTCGATCGAGGGCCGCCGAATCGACAACGTGCCCCCGCACAAGCGGGGCATCGGCATGGTGTTCCAGAACTACGCGCTGTTTCCCCACATGACGGTCGCGGAGAACCTGGCCTTCCCGCTGCAGATGCACGGCGCCCCGCGCGCCGGCATCCGTGACCGCGTCCGGCGCGCGCTCGACATGGTGCGGCTGCCGGACCTCGGCGATCGGCGGCCCGCGCAGTTGTCCGGCGGCCAGCAGCAGCGTGTGGCCGTCGCCCGCGCGCTCATCTACGAGCCGAGGATCCTGCTGATGGACGAGCCGCTCGGCGCGCTCGACAAGCAGTTGCGCGAGCAGATGCAGCTCGAGATCAAGCACCTGCACGAGAATCTCGGCCTCACCGTCGTGTACGTGACGCACGACCAGTCGGAGGCCCTGACGATGTCCGACCGGATCGCGGTGTTTCACCAGGGCGTCGTGCAGCAGCTCGCCACGCCCTCGGAACTGTACGAGCGACCGACCAATGCGTTCGTCGCCGCGTTCGTCGGGGAGAGCAACCGGCTCGACGGCACCGTCGTCGCGCGCGACGGCGAGGGGTGCAGCGTCCGGATCGCGGACGGTTCTACGCTCGCGGCGACTCCCGTCGGCGATCTCGTGACCGGTGCCCGCGTCGTGCTGTCGGTTCGTCCGGAATCGATCCGCCTCTTCGCGGCCGACGGCGCCGCGAACCGGCGCAGCGCGAGCGTCATCGAAACGATCTACCTGGGCGACCATGCGAAGGTCCGAGTCGCGGTCGGGGGCGCGGCGGCGTTCATCGTCAAAGTCGAAACCCGAGAGGCGGCGGGACTCTCCCGCGACGCCGCCGTCACGATTTCGTGGGACGCCAGCGCGTGCCTGGCCGTCGCGCCCGATCCGCGATAGCCCCGCGCTCCAGAGGAGGTACCGATGCCCGATGCCCACGATTCGCACGACGGCGCAGCCCGCGCCGGGACGCGCTCGTTCGCCGGTTCGTTCGCCCATCGCGAGCGGGCTTCGCGTGTGCTGCCGCGCGGCGTCTCTTCCACGCCCCGGGCATCCCAGCGTCCGGTCGCGCTCTCGCTCGCCCGCGCCGAAGGCGCCCGCATCTTCGACGTCGACGGAAACGAGTACGTCGACTTTGCACTGGGATACGGTCCGCTGATCCTCGGCCACACGCCGAAGGTCGTTCGCGACGCCATCGAGCGCGCGCTGGCGTCGGGCCTGCGCAGCGGGTCCGTGCACGCCGCCGAGGTCGATCTCGCCGAGCGGATCGCGCGGCACGTGCCCGGCGCCGGGTTGTCCGCGTTCCTGTCGACCGGCACCGAAGCCTGCCAGCTCGCGCTCCGGATCGCGCGCGCCGGAACCGGACGGCTGCCAGTCGTGAAGTTCCGCTGCCACTACCACGGCTGGTCCGACGCGATCGACACGGCCGGCACGCCGGGCAACGACGGTCCGTCGACCGGCGGACAGGATCCCTCCGCGCTCGAGCACGTCGTCGTGCTCGACTGGGGCGACGGCGACGCGCTCGAGCGCGCGCTGCGTTCGCCGGTCGCCGCCGTGATCATGGAGGCCGTCGCGATCAACGCCGGCTGCTTCGCGCCGCCTGCGGGATTCCTCGAGCGCGCGCGCGCGCTCACGCGCGCGAGCGGAGCGATGCTGATCTTCGACGAAGTGATCACCGGATTCCGGCTGGGACTGGGCGGAGCGCAGGCGCTCCACGGCGTGACGCCCGACCTGACCGTGCTGGGCAAGGCCCTGGGCGCCGGCCTGCCGATCAGCGCGGTAACCGGTCCGGCGTCGATGATGAAACCGATGGTCGCGGGCTCGGTTTCGCAGCGGGGCACCTACAACGGCAACCCGTTGTCGACGGCGGCGGCGATCGCCTGCGTCGATTGGCTCGGCGAGCACGGCGCCGATGTCTATCCGCGGATGGAGCGCTACGCGACGGCGATCGCCGACCGGGCCCGCGACGCCGCACGCCGGCAGGGTACGCCGGTCGCGGTCAACCGCATCGGTTCCTGCGTGCAGCTCCTGGCCGGCGACACGACGATCCCGACGCTCGCCGACCTCCCGCGAGCGAGCCGGGAAGGCACGCTCGTGCTTGCCGAGTCGCTGATCCGCCACGGTGTCGCTCCGCTGCCGCGCGGACTCATGTACCTGTCAGCGGCGCACACCGAGGTCGATATCGAACGGACGCTCGCCGCCATCGACGCGGCGTTCATCGCCTGCGCGCCGTCGTTGTCACGGGCCGTCGAGACCGAGCGGGCGGGGCGTCGCTGACCGGGGTCCGGAGGTACGCGCGCGAGGCGCGATCTCCGAGCGTCGCGGCCCCACGGGGGAAGGTATCGAGCATGGAGTCGGAGCGGACGGGACGCGCAGCGCTGCCGAGGCGGCGACTGCTGCTGGCGATTGTCGTGCTCGCCGCCTCCGTCGGCGTTGGCGTCGCGCGAGCGCAGCAGGGCACGAGCGTCGACGCGCCGTCGCGTGGGGAACGCTCGCGACCGCGCGCCCACGCCCTCCCCGCGGCGCGCGATCTCGCCGCCGACGGCGCGACGGCCCGCGCGCGCCGCATCCCGATCCTGATCCTCTTCGACCGTGACGACTGCCCGTACTGCGAGCGCGCGCTGCGCGAACACCTGGTGCCGATGAGCCGCGAGGCGCCGTGGCGCGACGACGCGCTGTTCCGGCAGGTCGAGGTCGACCGCGACGACCCGGTCGTCGGCTTCGACGGTCGCCCGACGACCCACCGCGCGATCGCTTCGCGCTTCGATGCGAAGTTCACGCCGACCATCGTCGTCGTCGGCAGCGACGGCAAGGCGCTCGCCGATCCCGTGGTCGGCCTGCTCACGGCGGACTTCTACGGCGCGTACCTCGACGCGGCGCTGAAGCAGGGACTCGCGACGCTGCGGCGCTGAGCGCGGCCCGGCCGGCGCCCGGCGTCCGCGAGGACGAACGCGACGCCTTCGCGGTCGATCGCGTCCTCGATCGACGCGACGTCCTCCGTTGTCCTATGATAGCGCCGTCCTCGACAGGACCGGATCCGCGACCATGCACCTCGTCATCACCGGCGGCGCAGGTTTCCTCGGCCGCAAGCTCGCCGCGGCACTCCTCGCGCGGGGTACGCTCGCGGGTGCCGACGGCCGTGCGCGAGAGCTTTCGCGCCTGACGCTCGTCGATCTCGCGCCGGCGTCGGGCATCGACGATCCGCGCATCGCGTCGCTCTCCGGCGACCTCGCGGATCGCGCGCTACTCGACGAAGCGTTCGAGCGCGGCGTCGACGGCGTGTTCCATCTCGCGGCCGTCGTCTCCGGAGAGGCGGAGGCGAACTTCGACCTGGGCTGGCGGGTGAACGTCGACGCGACGCGCGTGCTGCTCGAACGCTGCCGCGCGCTCTCCGCGCCGCCCCGCTTCGTGTTCGCGAGTTCCTGCGCGGTCTTCGGCGGCCCGTTGCCCGAGCTTCTCCCCGACGACCAGGCGCTGATGCCGCAGTCGTCCTACGGCGCGCAGAAGGTGGTCGGCGAGCTCCTGGTGCACGACTACGCGCGCAAGGGCTACATCGACGGCCGCAGCCTGCGGCTGCCGACGGTCAGCGTGCGGCCGGGCAAGCCCAACCGGGCCGCGTCGTCGTTCGCGAGCGGCATCGTCCGCGAGCCGCTCGCGGGCGTCGAGGCACCCTGCCCGGTCGGCCGCGACACGCGCATGTGGCTCGTCTCGCCGCGCACGATGATCGACAGTTTCATCGTCGGCTACGACGCCCCGGCCTCCGCGCTCCCGGCGTGGCACAGCGTGAACGTCCCCGGCATCTCGGTCACGGTCGGCGCGATGGTCGACGCCCTGCGCCGGGTCGCCGGCGACGCCGTCGCCGATCGCGTCGTGTTCCGCCACGACGAGGCCGTCGACCGCATCGTGCGCACCTGGCCGCGCGCCATCGAGACCACCGCCGGCCGCGCGCTCGGCATGCGCTCCGACGCGGATTTCGAGGCGATCGTTCGGCAGTACGTCGAGCACGACATGCCGAGGTAGCGCTCGCGCGTGGACGCCATCGACCCGCCGCGTCGCTACGACCCGCTCGCGATCGGCCAGGTCGTCGCGCGCAACATCGTGCCGGTCGTCGGCATCCTGGCGTTCGGCTGGTCCGCGGCCAGCGTGCTCGTGCTCTACTTCATCGACACGCTGCTCGCGATGGCCGTGATGTTCGCGGGACTGGCGTCGCACTTCGGAAGGCAAGCGTCCGACGGGACCGCCTCGCGCATCAACAGCGAGGCGGGTGCGATCCTCGTCGCGGTCTTCCTCACCGCGATCGTCGCGGTGCCGATCGGCATGCCGCTCCTGTTCGTCGGCGCGATGTCCGGCTTCGAGGGCTTTCGCGAGCTGTGGCGCGACCCCGCGTTCCTGAGCGGGGCCGCCTGGCAGGTCGCCGCCGCCGTCTGGTCGTACGCCGGCCTGTGGCGCGAACTCGAGGTCCGCTCGCCCGACGAGCTCAGGCTCAAGCAACGCTTCGGACTCGTGTTCGGACGCTGGATCGTCGTGCTGTTCGTCGTCTATTCGCCGATCTCGGCGCTCGCCGGTCGCTACCTCCCTCACCTGCTCGTCATCGTCTACGCGGCGACTTCGATCTTCGTCGAGGTCGCGCCCGGCCGGTTCCTGCGCCTGATGCCCGGCGGCGACGCTGCGGGGGAGCCCGACCCGGACGCATCGAAGGCGCCGCACGCTCCGATGGACGTCGCGAGCGGCGCGGCGGCCGCCCGCAGGCGCAAGCGGCGCGACCGCCGATGACTGCCCGCGTCAGGCGAGCGCAGGCTCGACCGTCGCGAGCGCCTCGCGCAGCAGTTCGGGACCGGCTCCGCGCAGGCGCGCCGCGTCGGAGAGCAGCTGCCGGTAGCGGCGCCCGCCGGAGACCCCGTGGTAGAGCCCCAGCATGTGCCGCGCGATCGCGCGCAGCGGCGTGCCCCGCGACGCCTGCGCGGAAACGTAGGGCAGCATCGCCTCGACGACCGCCGCGCGCATCGGCGGCGGCGCGTCGTCGCCGAAGAGCCGCGCATCGACCTGCGCGAGGAAGTAGGGGTCGTGGTACGCGGTGCGCCCGAGCATCACGCCGTCCACCGACGCCAGCTCGGCCTCGATCGCCCTCCAGTCGGCGAGACCGCCGTTCAGCACGATCGTCGCGTCGGGGAAGTCGCGCTTCAGCCGATGGACGACCTCGTAGCGCAACGGCGGCACCTCGCGGTTCTCCTTCGGCGACAGTCCCTTCAGCACCGCATTGCGCGCGTGCACGATGAACGTGCCGCAGCCCGCGTCGCGGACCGTGCCCACGAAGTCGCGCACGAAGCCGTAGTCGCGGTTGGCGTCGAGGCCGATGCGGTGCTTGACGCTGACCGGCAGCGCAACCGCGTCACGCATCGCGCGCACGCAGCGGGCGACGAGCTCGGGTTCGGCCATCAGGCAGGCGCCGAAGCTGCCGGTCTGCACGCGCTCGGACGGACAGCCGCAGTTCAGGTTGATCTCGTCGTAGCCCCAGCGTTCGCCGAGCCGTGCCGCGTGCGCGAGGCTCCGCGGATCGCTGCCTCCGAGCTGCAGCGCGACCGGCGACTCGGACGGGTCGAAGTCGAGGTGCCGCGGCACGTCGCCGTGCTCGAGCGCAGGCGCGGTGATCATCTCGGTGTAGAGCCGCGCGTACCGGGTGAGCCGCCGGTGGAAGTAGCGGCAGTGGCGGTCGGTCCAGTCCATCATCGGCGCCACGCAGAATCGCCACGGTTGCGCTCCCGTCGTCATGGCGGCGATTCTACCGGCGCCGGGGCGGGCCGCACCGTTGCACCGGTACGACTGTCCGGCGTGCATCGCGCGCGGCAAGCGGAAGTGCAGACGGTCACCGGTGTTCCGGTCATCGGTGCGCTAGACTCGGCCATCGAACGGCAGCGCGCGCTCCTCGACCATGCTCAACCGGCTGAAGGCACTCGTTCGCGGGCACGGCAAGTCTTCCCCCGGCGCCGCGGCGGACGCCGTTCGCGAAGCCGAGGCCGCGTTCGCGAGCGGGCAGCACGCAGCGGCCGAGGCGGCGTTGCGGCGCGCCATCGCGACCGCGTCGGCTCCTGCGGAACGAACGCGCGCCGAGCGCATGCTCGCAAGCATCCTGTCCGCGCGCGGAGATCGGCGCGGCGCGATCGAGGCGCTGCGTTCCGCGCTCGGGAACGGACCTCCGGACGAAGAGGCGTGGAACGAGCTGTGTTTCCTGCTCCATCAGGAAGGGGACGCCGCCGGCGCGAGGGACGCCGCCACGCGCGGGATCGCGGCCTTCCCGTCGTCGGCCGTCCTTCGCACGAGCCTCGGCAACCTGCACGCCCTCGGCGGCGACTTCGTGCGAGCCGCGGCGGCGTACGAGGAAGCCGTCTCGCTTGGACCGCCATCGGCGGAACTCTGCTACAACCTCGCCATCGCGCTCGCGAAGCTCGGCCGGCGCGCCGACGCCATCGAACGCTACCGGCAGGCGATCGCGATCGATCCGTCGCACGCGGCGGCGCACGTCAACCTCGCGAACGCGTTGCGCGAGGATGGCCGGACCGGCGACGCGTGCGCGCACTACGAGCGTGCAGCGAACCTGGCGCCGGACTCCGTTCTCGCGCACCTCGGCGCCGCGGGCGCATACCAGGCGTCGGGCGATCTCGACCGGGCGCTCGCATCCGCCGGGCGCGCGCACGCGCTCGCCCCCGGTGACGCGCGCGTGCTCACCGCACTGGCCAACGTGCTCCTCGAACGCGGCGACGCGGAGGGCGCGATTGCCCGCTACGTCGAGGCGCTGGAACGCAAGCCCGGCGACATCGACCTCCTGATGCGCCTGGGCAACGCGCATTTCCGGCGCGGCGACCGTGCAGGAGCGGTCGAACGGTACCGCGAGGTGCTGGCGATCGACCCGGCCAATCCGGTCGGGCACCTCGTCGATTCGCTCACCGGCGGCACGACCGAGCGCGCGCCCGACCACTATGTCGCACGCCTCTTCGACGAGTACGCAGACCGCTTCGACGCTCATCTCGTGAAGGAGCTCCGCTACGACATCCCGCGCCTCGCCGCAGACATGCTCGCCCCGCACGCGGCGGCGGCCGGCAGGCGCTGGGACGTGCTCGACCTCGGCTGCGGCACCGGACTCGTCGGCGCCGCGATCGAGCCGTTCACGCGGCGCATCGTCGGCGTCGACCTCTCGCCGGCGATGATCGCCAAGGCGCGCGAGACCGGCCGCTACGCGCGCCTCGAGGCCGGCGAACTGGTCGCGATGATGCGAGGCGAACCCGATGCGAGCTACGACCTCGTGACGGCGGCCGACGTGTTCGTCTACGTCGGCCGCCTGGACGACGCGATCGGGGAGATCGCGAGGCTGCTGCGCCCGGGCGGGTTCGCCGTCTTCTCGGTGGAGTCCCGCGACGCGCTGCCTGCCGACGGCGACGCGTCGGCGCACGGACGCGGATTTCGGCTGAACCGCAGCGGACGCTATGCCCACGCGCTCGCCTATCTCGAACGCCTGGCGCGCGAACACGGGTTCGCGTTCGCCGAGCGCCACGACGTCACGGTGCGCCTCGACCACGGCGAGCCCGTCGCGGGTTACCTCGTCCTCTGGCGCGCGGCCGGCGGGCCTAGCGCCCCAGCAGCGCCTTCGGCAGGAACGTCGTGAGCGGCGGCCACACCGTGCACAGCACGAGCACCCCGACGAGCGGAACGAGGTAGGGCGCGGTCGCGCGCGCCATCCGGTCGAACGGCACCTGCGCGACCTTCGCCGTGACGTAGAGCACCACGCCTACCGGCGGGGTGATGGTGCCAATCATCAGGTTCAGCACGAAGATCAGCCCGAACTGGACCGGATCGATCCCGAGCGCGAGCGCCGGCGGCACGAGGATCGGGATCAGCACGAGCATCGCCGCGAGCGCCTCCATGAAACAGCCGACGACGAGCAGCAGCAGGTTGACGATCAGGAGGTAGACGAGCGGGTTCGTCGTGAGGTGCGCGAGCGCCGCGCCGAACTCCTGCGGCAGGCGCGACACCGAGATGCAGTAGCCGAGCAGCGACGCGGTCATCACGAGCGCCATCACGACGCCGGTCGTCTCGACCGTGTCGACGACGAGCTTCGGCAGGTCCTTCAGCGCGAACTCGCGGTAGACGAACAATCCGAGGACGAGCGCGTACACGACCGCGACCGCCGCGGCTTCGGTCGGCGTGAAGATGCCGGAGAACATGCCGCCGAGCAGCACGGCCGGCGCCATCAGCGCCCAGAACGCGCCGCGGAACGCGAGCCACAGCACTCGGCCGCCTTCGAACGGGTGGCGCGGCAGGTTCTTGCGGATCGCGAGGTGGCGGACCATCACCATCAGCGCGAGCGCCATCGCGAGCCCCGGGACGACGCCGGCGAGGAAGAGCGCGCCGATCGACGTCTCGGCGGTGACGCCGTACACGATCATCGGCAGCGACGGCGGAATGATCGGGCCGATCGTCGCGGAGGCCGCGGTGATCGCTCCGGCGGTCTCGGCGTCGTAGCCTTCCTTCTTCATCATCTCGATCTCGACGGTGCCCAATCCCGCCGCGTCGG
>JAANMY010001284.1_pt1 | contig 29401 bp, 29 predicted proteins | sample 7279691 | NCBI WGS metagenome assembly JAANMY01 (sample SAMN14094543, study PRJNA606508) | bioreactor metagenome | isolation source: A lab-scale SPAN reactor treating ammonium-rich wastewater day 388 | place: Ireland: Galway | collected 2018-02-07
CCGCGCCTCGGGCTCGATGCTCGAGCCGATCCAGGTGGAATCCTATGGCCAGATGACGCCGATCAACCAGTTGGGCACCGTCAACGTGCCCGAACCCCGGATGGTGACGATCAACGTCTGGGACAAGGCGATGGTGTCGAAGGTGGAAAAGGCGATCCGCGAAAGCGGGCTGGGCATCAATCCGCAGTTGAACGGCACGATCATCATGCTGCCGATCCCCGAACTGAACGAACAGCGCCGCAAGGAACTGACCAAGGTGGCGGCGCAATACGCCGAACACGCCCGCGTCGCCGTGCGCAACATCCGCCGCGACGGCATGGACCAGATCAAGAAGGCCAAGACCGCCGGCATGTCCGAGGACGACCAGAAATTCTGGGAAACCGAGGTGCAGGAACTGACCAACAAATATACCGGCCTCGTCGACAAGGCCCTCGAATCCAAGCAGGAAGAGATCATGCAGGTCTGAGGGCCTGCCGATCCTTTCCCTGCGGCCCGGTTCCTTTTACCAGTCAGGTTTTTTCCCAACGGAGTTTTCATGTCCAGCGCGCCCGGCCAGCCCCGTCATGTGGCCATCATCATGGACGGCAACGGTCGCTGGGCGACCAACAAGGGCTGGCCGCGTCTGGTTGGGCATCGCAAGGGGTCGGAGCGCGTCAAGGAAATCGTCCGCGCCGCCCCCGACATGGGCATCGGCTGGCTGACGGTCTACGCCTTTTCCACCGAGAACTGGAAACGCTCGACCGAGGAAGTCCTCGGTCTGATGCGCCTGTTCGGCCGCTATATCCAGCGCGAGGCCGAGGCGCTGTCGCGCGAAAACGTCCGCATGTGCTTTATCGGCGACCGCTCGCGGCTGGAGCCCAAGCTGCAGGATCTGATGGCCTGGATCGAGAAGCGCACCGAAAAGAACGACCGCATGACGCTGACCGTGGCGATCAATTACGGCGGCCGCGACGAGCTGGTGCGCGCCGCGCGCAGTCTGGCGCAGCGCGTCGCCCGCGGCGAACTGGCGCCCGAGGCGATTGACGAGGCGGCGCTCGACGGCGCGCTCGATACCGCGCATCTGCCGCCGCCCGATCTGGTGATCCGCACCTCGGGCGAAACCCGGGTGTCGAACTTCCTGCTCTGGCAGGCGGCCTATTCGGAATACGAATTCACCCCGGTCCTCTGGCCCGATTTCACGCCCGAGGTGCTGGCCGAGATCCTCTCGCGCTTTGGCAACCGGGACCGGCGCTTTGGCGGGGTCAAGACATGAGCGATTTCACCGACCTTCGGGCCCGCGTCATCTCGGGTCTGGCGATGGCCGTGGTCGGGCTGGCGGCGATCTGGCTGGGCGGCTGGCCGATGACGGTGCTGGCGCTGGTGCTGGCCGGGCTGATGGGCTGGGAATTGCACAAGATGATGGTGCCCGACGCGCCCGAGGGCCGGGCCGAGGCCACCGGCGTCGTCGCCGTGATCCTGGTTCTGGTGCTCACCGTCTGGCAGGGCGGCTGGGTGGCGCTGGCGGGGCTGGCGCTGGGCGCCGCGATCATGGCCTGGAAGATGCCGCGCGACCGGGTGATCTTTGGCCTCTATTTCGCGCTGATCCTCTGGGCGGCGCATGCGCTGATCGTGCTGCGCGGCGGCTATGGGCTGGCCTTCGTGCTGTGGCTGGTCTGCATCGTCATCGCCTCGGATGTGGCGGGCTATTTCGCCGGGCGGATGCTGGGCGGGCCGAAATTCTGGCCCCGCGTCAGCCCCAAGAAAACCTGGTCCGGCACCGTCGCGGGCTGGCTGCTGGCGGCGCTGGTCGGCGCGGGTTTCGTGGCGTGGCAGGGCTGGCCCTGGGCGCTGGTCGCGGCCTCGCCGCTGCTGGCCTTTGCCGGGCAGCTCGGCGACATCGCCGAAAGCGCCATCAAGCGGCATCTGGGCGTCAAGGATTCCTCGCATCTGATCCCGGGCCACGGCGGCGTGCTGGACCGGTTCGACGCGATGATCGCCGTCGCCGCGCTGGCGCTGGTGCTGGCCTATCTCGGCGCATTTGCCGGGCTGGTGGGCTGATGCGCCGGGTCTCGGTCTTTGGCGCCACGGGGTCGGTGGGGGTCAGCACGCTGGATCTGCTGGCCCGGCGCGACGACCTGCAGGTCGCCGTGCTGACCGGCGGGCGCAATGTGGACCTGCTGGCGAAACAGGCCGTGGCGCACCGGGCCGAACGGGCCGTGACCGCCTTTGACGATTGCTATCAACCGCTGAAAGACGCCCTCGCCGGAACCGGCATCGCCGTTGCCGCCGGGCCCGGCGCCGTGCTCGAGGCGGGCCATGTCCCGGCCGACTGGACCATGTCGGCCATCGTCGGCGCCGCCGGTCTTGCGCCGGGCTTTGCCGCGCTGTCGCAGGGCCGCATCGTCGCGCTGGCCAACAAGGAATCGCTCGTCACCGCCGGGCCGCTGCTGCTGGCCGAGGCCCGCGCGCATGGCGCCACCATCCTGCCGGTGGACAGCGAACATTCCGCCGTGTTCCAGGCGCTGACCGGCGAAGAGATCGCCGCCGTCGAGACCGTCACCCTCACCGCCTCGGGCGGCGGGCTGCGCGACTGGCCGATGGAACGGCTGCGCCACGCCACCCCGGCCGAGGCGGGCACCCATCCCAACTGGGACATGGGCCAGCGCATCACCATCGACAGCGCCTCGATGTTCAACAAGGCGATGGAGGTGATCGAGGCGCATGAATTCTTCGGCCTCGCCCCCGACCAGATCGCCGTGCTGATCCACCCGCAATCGCTGGTACATGCGCTGGTGGCGTTCCGCGACGGCGCCGTCATGGGCCATCTCGGCGCCCCTGACATGCGCCACCCGATCGGCTATGCGCTCAACTGGCCGTCACGCGCCGCGCTGCCGGTGGCGCGGCTGAACCTCGCCCGCGTCGGTCGGCTGGATTTCGCCGAGCCGGATCTGGCCCGCTATCCCGCCCTGTCGCTGGCGCGGCAGGTGATGCAGACCGGCGGCTGTGCCGGGGCGGTGTTCAACGCCGCCAAGGAAATCGCCCTCGATCATTTCATCGCCCGCCAGATCGGCTTTCTGGACATGGCGGCGGTGGTCGATTCCACGCTGGCCCGCTTCGCCGATCTGGGCCGGGCCCCGCAGTCGCTGGCCGATGTGCTGGCCATCGACACCGAGGCGCGCGCGCTGGCGCAGCAGGCCGCAAGGGCCCGCCACGCCGGGGCGGCGTAACAAAGGAATATCCCATGGGTTTCTTGCCCGATTTCGGCAATCTCGTCTTTACGCTGGGTGCGTTCGTCATCGCCCTGTCGATCATCGTCACCGTGCATGAATACGGGCATTATATCGTCGGCCGCTGGTCGGGCATCCACGCCGAGGTGTTCAGCGTCGGCTTTGGCCCGGTGCTGCTCAAACGCACCGACCGGCGCGGCACGCAATGGCAGATCGCCGCGCTGCCCTTTGGCGGCTATGTGAAATTTCTGGGTGACGCCAACGCCGCCTCGGCCGGGGCGGATGAAGAGGTCATGGCCCATCTCGACGCGGGCGAGCGGCGCCATACGATGCACGGCGCCCCGCTCTGGGCCCGTGCCGCGACCATCTTTGCCGGGCCCGCGTTCAACTTCCTGTTTTCCATCGCCATTTTCGCCGGGTTCCTCGCCGTGCAGGGCCTGCCCGCCGATGCGCCGCAGGTCGGCAGCCTGCGGGCGCTGCCGGGTGAGGTGACGCTGCGCGAGGGCGATCTGATTACCGCCGTCGATGGCCAGCCGACCCCGGCCCTGACCGATTTCTACCGGATCGCCAACGAGATCGCCCCGGCCGAATCGCTGCCCTATACCGTCGAACGCGCGGGAGAGACCCTCACCGCCACCGGCCCGCATCCGATTCCGGCCCGGGCCGCGGGCATCGCGCTGAATTCCGCCGCCCGCGACGCCGGGATGCTGACCGGCGATGTGGTGCTCAGCGTCAACGGCCAGCCGGTCTGGGCCTTTTCGCAACTGCCGCCGCTGGTTGCCGGGGCTGACGGCGCCCCGGTCGCGCTGCAGATCTGGCGCGACGGGGCGATTCTCGACCTCAGCCTGACGCCGCGCCGCACCGATCTGCCGCTGCCCGATGGCGGATTCGAGACCCGCTGGCTGATCGGCCTGCAGAGCGGCACCTTTTTCGAACACCCCACGCGCAGCGTCTCGCTGATCGAGGCCCTGCCGCTGGCCGTCAGCCAGATCGGCGACATCGTCAACAACTCGATTTCCGGCCTCTATCATATGGTTACGGGGGCGATCAGCACCTGCAACCTCTCGGGCCCGGTCGGTATCGCCACCACCTCTGGCGAGATGGCCTCGGACGGGCTGGCCAGCTTCATCTGGTTCATCGCCGTGCTGTCCACCGCGGTGGGCCTGCTCAACCTGTTCCCGATCCCGATTCTCGATGGCGGGCATCTGGTGTTTCACGCCTATGAGGCGCTGGTCGGCCGCCCGCCGTCGGACCGGATTCTCGGCGCGCTGATGACGGCGGGGCTGGTGCTGCTGGGGGCGATGATGCTGTTCGCGCTGGGCAACGACCTGCTGTGCTGAGCGGGGGCGGTTAACCCTGTCCCGGGGTTGCCGTGATCCTGCCTTATTTTCGCCGCGCTTTGCCGCGAAGCCTCAGGGTCTGAACGACCCGGAGTATCGCCATGCACCTCGTCCTGCCGACCGCACAAAGCCTGCGCAGCCTCTATGCCCTGTCGTCCGAACGCCTGTGGTTCACGCTGGCGGTGATCGGCGGGCTGATTCTGGCCGGGGAACTGGTCGAGATGCTGCTGCTTCTCAACGTCGCACCGGTGGAGACGCTGGGCTTCTGATCCCCGCACCCAAGCCAGGCCACCCCCGCGCCCCGGGCTGCGGGGGCTTTGCCATGGCGGCCCTGCCGGGCCTTCGGGGGCGATGCAATGAATCCCCACATGCTGCGAAAGTGCCGACCCGCCGACGCAACGCTTTGACATTCCTGCCCCACGTCGCTAGCAAGTAGAAAACAAACGACGGTAAAAACACGGGGCTTGGGAATGCGCGTCTCTCACGTGAACTTTCATGCGCGCACCTTGGCAGGGGTCCAGCGACCACTGCGGGGAATCGCAGCAGTTCTTCTTTTTTCTTCCATGATTTCAATCGGCGCCGCCAGCGGCGCCGCAGCCCAGACCTATCGCTTCAACTCGATCGCGGTCGAGGGGAACGCCCTGATCGACGATGACACCATCGTCGCTTTTGCCAGAATCGTTCGCGGCCGCAGCATGAGCGCCGCCGAGCTGAACGCCGCCTATCAGCGGGTCGCCGGGACCGGGTTTTTCCGCGCCGTCGATTTCGCGCCGCAGGGCGGCAACCTGATCATCACCGTGCAGGAATATCCGATCATCGACCGCGTCGCCTTCGAGGGCAACCGCCGGCTCGATGACGATACGCTGCGCGCCGCCGTCACCTCGCGGTCGGGCGGGGTCTATTCCCCCGCCGCGGCCGAGGCCGACGCCAACGCCATCGCCGAGGCCTATGCCGGGCGCGGGCGGCTGTCGGCCCGGGTCACGCCGCGACTGATCGAACGGCGCGGCGGGCGCGTCGATCTGGTGTTCGAAGTCACCGAGGGCGCGGTCGTCGAGATCGAGCGCATCTCCTTTGTCGGCAACCGCTCGTTCTCGGAACGCCGGTTGCGCAACGCCATCGGCTCGTCGCAGGCCGGCCGGTTGTCCACCTTCTTCCGCGCCGACAATTATAACGAACAGCGCGTCGCCTCGGACCGTCAGGCGCTGCAGGATTTCTACCTGTCGCGCGGCTTTGTCGATGCGCAGGTGCTGTCGGGCGTCACCGAACTCTCGCGCGAACGCGACGGCGCCTATGTCACCTTCACCATCCGTGAGGGCCAGCAATACCGCGTCGGCCAGGTCAGCGTCATTTCGGAAATCGACGGGATCGACCCGGCCGCCTATCAGGCCGCGCTGACCGATCAGAGCGGCGATCTGTTCACCCCCACCGTGCTGGAATCGATGATCCAGCAGGTCGAGCGGGTGGGTTATCAGGCCGGGCAACGCTTTGTGCGCGCCGATCCGCGGCTGACGCGCGACGAACGCACCGGGGTGATCGACGTCACCTTTGCGCTGGTGCGCGGCGACCGGGTGTTCATCGAACGCATCGACATCCAGGGCAACGTCACCACGCAGGATCAGGTGATCCGCCGCCAGTTCGACGTGGCCGAGGGCGACCCGCTCAACCCGCGCGAATTGCGGGAGGCGGCGGCGCGTATCCGCGCCACCGGCTTCTTCTCGGATGTGCAGGTCAACCCGGTGCAGGGCTCGAACCCCGAACAGGCCGTGGTCGATGTCCAGGTCGAGGAAACCACCACCGGCTCGTTGGGCTTCGGCCTCAGCTATGGCGCTTCGGACGGTATCGGCGGCAACATCACCTATAACGAGGCCAACTTCCTCGGCCGCGGACAGGCGCTGAACCTGACCTTCTCGACCGTGTCCGACGCCCGCAGCCTGTCGATGAGCCTGACCGAACCGGCGCTCCTGGGCCGGGATCTGGCGCTGGGTCTTGCCCTTGGCCTCTCGACCACCTCGGCCAATGGCAGCACCACCTATTTCGACACCCAGGTCGTGCAGTTCTCGCCCTCGCTCACCTTCCCGGTTAGCGAATTCGGCCGCTTCAGCGTGCGCTACTCGCTCAACCGCACCTCGATCACGCCGGATATCGCCACCTATCCGACCTCGGTTGCCGCCCGCGTGCAATCGGATGCGGGCGCGGCCCTCACCTCGTCGCTGGGCTTCACCTATGCCATCGACACCCGCACCAACGGGCGCAACCCCGACAGCGGCTATATCTTCCGCTTCTCGCAGGATATCGCGGGCCTCGGCGGTGATCGCCGCTGGGCGCGCAGCACCATCCTCGCGGGCTATGAGCACCGGGTGATGAACGGCGATGTCCGGCTCTCGGCCGAATTCGAGGCCGGGGCGGTCTGGCACAATTCCGGCGCCAGCCGCATCACCGAACGCTTTGTGCTGACCTCGGACCAGTTCCGCGGCTTTGACGCCTATGGCATCGGCCCGGTCGCCTATGCCGCCGACGGCACCCGCAACGGTCTGGGCGGCAACGCCTTTGCCGTCGCCCGGTTCGAGGCGCAATTCCCGCTCGGCCTGCCCAGCGAATACAACATGCGCGGCGGTCTGTTCGTCGATGTCGGCACCGTCTGGGGGGTTGATGCGCCGGGCACCGTCTGCCCGGTCGGCGTGACCACCGATTGCGTCACCGATGACAATTCGCTGCGCGCTGTCGGCGGTGTGTCGCTGTTCTGGGGCTCGCCCATGGGGCCGCTGCGGTTCAACTTCACCTTCCCGATCCAGGTCGCGGATACCGACCAGACCCGCCGCTTCGACCTGTCGATCGCCACGCGATTCTGATGCGCCGGGCGCTGCTGACGATCCTTTTGGCGGGGGCGCTGTGCGGCGCCCCCGTCGCCATTCCGGCACAAGCCCCTGATCTGACCGGGGTTTCGCCCGTCCCCTACCGGGTGCTCGATCAGGACCGACTGTTTCGCGATTCACGCCTCGGCCAGCAGATCCTCGCCGGGATTCGCACCGCCGAACAGGCGCTCGAGGCCGAGAACCAGCAAGTCGCCGACCAGCTCGCCGCCGAGGAACGCGCCCTGACCGAGGCCCGCGCCTCGCTCAGTCCTGAGGAATTCCGCGCCCGCGCCGATGCTTTCGATGTCCGTGTCGAATCGATCCGGGCCGAGCGGGCGCAGATCAGCCAGCAACTGACCCGCCAGTCCGAGGCCGAGGCGCAGCGGTTCTTCGATGCCGCCCTGCCGGTTCTGGTGCAATTGATGAGCGACGAGGGCATTCTGGCCCTGCTCAAACCCGATACGCTGGTTCTCGGCTCTGACTGGCTGGACATCACCGATGCCGCCATCGCCCGGCTCGATGCCGCCACGACCGCGCCCGCCGACCCCCCCGCCCAGCCCTGACGCCCGCGACCTTGTCGCCGCGGGGCTTCCTTGCTACTCCTGCCGGGACCGGCCGCGCGCCCGAAAGTGGAGAGACCCGATGCCCGATACCGCCCAAAGCCGCGACTGGTCGGCCACCACGACCGCCGATCTGTCGCTCATCATGCGCATCATCCCGCACCGCTATCCGTTCCTGCTGATCGACAAGGTCAAGGACATCACCGTCGGCGAGGCGGCGACCGGCATCAAGAATGTCACCTTCAACGAGCCGCATTTTCAGGGCCATTTCCCCGGCACGCCGATCATGCCCGGGGTGACGATCATCGAGGCGCTGGCGCAGACCTCGGCGGTGCTGGTCGGTCTGACCCTCGATCTGGTAGACAAGAACCCGCTGGTCTACTTCATGTCGATCGACAAGGCGAAATTCCGCCGCAAGGTGGTGCCGGGCGACGTGCTGGAACTGGGGGTCAAGGTGCTGCGCGGCTCGACCCGGATCTGGAAATTCCACGGCACCGCCAGCGTCGATGGCGAACTGGCGGCCGAGGCCGAATTCATGGCGATGATTGATCTGTCCAAGGGGCAATAAGCCATGACCATCGACGCCTCGGCCCGGATACACCCTTCCGCCATCATCGAACCCGGCGCGGTGATCGGCGCCGATTGCCGCATCGGCCCCTTCAGCCTGATCGGCCCCGAGGTGACGCTGGGCCGCGCGGTCGAGGTGAAATCCCACGCCGTCGTCACCGGCTGGACCGAGATCGGCGACGATTGCACGATCTGGCCCTTCGCCTGCATCGGCGAAATCCCGCAGGACCGAAAATTCGCCGGCGAACGCACGCGGCTGGTGGTCGGCGCGCGCTGCCGCCTGCGCGAAGGCGTGACGATCAACACCGGAACCGAGGGCGGCGGCGGCATCACCACGGTCGGCGACGATTGCCTGTTTCTGGCCAATGCGCATGTCGGCCACGATTGCCACATCGGCAACCGGGTCACGCTGGTCAATTGCGTCGGCGTGGCCGGGCATGTCCATATCGAGGATGACGTGATCGTCGGCGGCCTGTGCGGCATCCACCAATTCGTCCGCATCGGCAAGGGGGCCATCATCGGCGCCGTCACCATGGTCACGAACGACGTGATGCCCTACGGTCTGGTCCAGGCGCCGCGCGGCGAGTTGGAGGGGCTGAACCTCGTCGGGCTCAAGCGTCGCGGCGCCAGCCGGACCGAGATCACCGCCCTGCGCGCCGCCTATCAGATGCTGGCGCAGGGCGAGGGCAGTTTCCTCGACCGCGCCCGTCGGCTGGCCGACGAGACCGACAGCCCGCATGTGCGCGAGATCACCGATTTCATCCTCGCCGCCTCGGACCGCTCGTTCCTGACGCCGAAATGAGCCGCGTCGCGCTGATCGCCGGGGCCGGTGGGCTGCCCGCCGCACTGGCCGCGATGCTCGATGCGCCGCTGGTCTGCGCCCCGGCCGGGCTGGCGCCCGAGGGGCTGTCCGTCGATCTTTCCTTTCATTTCGAACGGCTTGCCCCGTTCCTGCGTGCCCTGGGGGATCGTGGCATCGACACGGTCGTTCTGGCCGGGGCGATTCATCGCCCGCGGCTGGACCCGGCGCTGTTCGATCCCGAAACCGCGGCGCTGGTGCCCGATCTGCTGGCGGCGCTCCGGGGGGGCGACGATACGGCGCTGCGCTGGATCATCGCCCTGATCGAGGATTTCGGCCTGCGGGTGCAGGGCCTCGCCGATCTCGCCCCCGGGTTGCTGGCCGCCGAGGGGGTGCTGGGCGCCCGCCTGCCCAATGCCGCCGAACTTGCCGACGCCGAGCGCGGCCGCGCCATCCTCGAGGCGCTGGCGCCGGTCGATGTGGGGCAGGGCTGTGTCGTGGCCGGGGGCCTCTGTCTGGGGATCGAAACGCTCTATGGCACCGATGCGCTGCTGGCCGATGTCGCGCGCAACCGCCCCGGGCGCGAGCCGCAGCAGGGCGGGGTGTTTGTCAAACGCGCCAAGCGGGGTCAGGATCTGCGCGCCGATCTGCCGACCATCGGCCCCGCCACTCTGGCCGCCGCCCGCGCCGCCGGGCTGACCGGTCTGGCCCTGCAGGCCGGGCGGGTCGTGTTGCTCGACCGTCCGGCAGTGCTGGCCGCCGCCGATGCCGCCGGCCTTGCCCTCTGGGCCACGCCGTGAAGGTGTTCCTGATCGCCGGCGAGGCCTCGGGCGATGCGCTCGGCGCCGCGCTGATGGCGGGGCTGGCCGAACTTGCCCCCGGCCTGCGGTTTTCCGGTGTCGGCGGGCCGCTGATGGCCGGGCAGGGCCTCGTCAGCCTGTTCCCGATGGAGGAACTCTCGGTCATGGGTCTGGCCGAGATCTTGCCGAAATACGTCGCCCTCAAGCGCAGGATTGGCGAAACCGCGGCCGCCATCGCCGATGTGGCGCCCGATGTCGTCATCACCATCGACAGCCCGGATTTCTGCCTTCGGGTGCTCAAGATCGCCAAACGGCTGAATCCACCCCTGAAAACAATCCATTACGTCGCGCCCTCGGTCTGGGCCTGGCGCCCGGGCCGGGCGGTTTCCATGGCGCGCGTGGTCGATCATGTCCTCGCCCTGCTGCCGTTCGAGCCGCCCTATATGCAGGCCGCCGGGATGAGCTGCGATTTTGTCGGCCATCCGGTGACGACGCAGCCGGTCGCCACCCCGGCCGAGGCCGCCGCCTTTCGCGCCGCCCATGCCATCGCCCCGGACGCGCCGCTGCTGCTGGTCCTGCCCGGGTCGCGCCGGGGCGAGATCGAGCGGCTGGGCCCGGTTTTCGCCGCCACCCTGCGGCAACTGGCGCGGCCCGGGTTGCGCGTCGTCGTGCCGACCATCGCCGCCCGCGCCGCGCAGATGCAGGCGCTGATCGCCGATTGGCCGGGCCAGCCGGTGCTGCTCGATGCCGCCACCACGCCCGCCGCGCAGAAACGCGCCGCGTTTCGCGCCGCCGATGTGGCGCTGGCGGCGTCGGGCACCGTGTCGCTGGAGCTGGCGGCCGCAGGCACGCCAATGGTCATCGCCTACCGCATGCATCCGGTCAGCCAGGCGCTGATCGCCCGATTGCTGCGCATCGACACGGTCACGCTGGTCAATCTGGTCAGCGAAACCCGCGCCGTGCCCGAATTCCTCGGCCCGCGCTGCGATCCCGCTGCCATCGCCCCTGCGGTTGCGGCGCTGCTGGCGCCGGGGCCCGCGCGCGATGCCCAGTTGTCCGCCATGACGCTGACGATGGATCGCCTCGGCCGTGGTGGCGAGGCACCGGGCCTGCGGGCCGCGCGGTCGGTGCTGGCGGCGCTGACGTAGCCGCCCCGGGGGTGCCCCGGTCAGCGGCGGGCGCGCTGGAAAACCTGTGCGCCAGACCCGTATTTACCCCGCCGCAAGTCGCGCGAATCACCTGATGCACGGCCGCGCCTGCGCCGGTTCGCACCGAAAAAAGCCGCTCAATAGCCGCGCCAGATCCAGCCGCCGCCGAAAACCCGGCTGCCTTCTGGTGCATAAAAGACACAGGCCTGGCCCGGGCTGACCCCTTCCTCCGGCGTCAGCAGATCGACCAGCGCCGTCGTCGGCCCGGTCGGCCGCAGCACCGCTTCGATCGGCTGCCGGGTCGAGCGGATGCGCACCCGCATCGGCCATTCGGCGCGCGCATCGAACGGGGTATCGCCCAGCCAGTTGATCTCGCGCACCGGCACCGTGGTCGTCGCCAGCGCCTCCTTGGGGCCGACGACGACCTCGCGGCGGTCGGCGTCCAGCTTGACGACATAGAGCGGGTCGGCCAATCCGCCGATCCCCAGCCCGCGCCGCTGGCCGATGGTATAGTGAATCACGCCGCGATGCTGGCCCAGCACCCGGCCCTCGCCATCGACGATCTGCCCCGGGTCGGCCGCGCCCGGGCGCAGCTTTTCGATCACGGCGGCATAATTGCCGTTCGGCACAAAGCAGATGTCCTGGCTGTCAGGCTTGTCGGCCACCGCCAGCCCGTGACGGGCGGCCAGCGCGCGCGTCTGCGCCTTGGATTCCAGATGTCCCAGCGGAAAGCGCAGGTAATCAAGCTGTTGCTGGGTGGTCGAGAACAGGAAATAGGATTGATCGCGCGCCGGATCGGCGGCCATGTGCAGCTCGGCGCGCAGCGGCCCGGGCTGGCGCTGGATGTAATGGCCCGTGGCCATGCAATCGGCCTCAAGATCGCGGGCGGTTTCCAGCAAGTCCTTGAATTTGACGCGTTCGTTGCAGCGGATACAGGGAACCGGCGTCGCCCCGGCCAGATAGGAGTCGGCGAATTCCTCCATGACGGCCTCGCGGAACGTATTCTCGTAATCGAGGACGTAATGCGGGAAATCCAGCGTTTCAGCCACCCTGCGCGCGTCGTGGATGTCGCGCCCGGCGCAGCAGGCCCCGGCCTTGGCCAGAGCCGCGCCATGATCGTAGAGCTGCAACGTGACACCAATGACATCGTACCCTTGCACCTTCAGCTCTGCGGCGACAACAGAGCTGTCGACGCCGCCCGACATGGCGACGACCACCCGTGTTTGCGACGGGGGTTTGTCAAAGCCCAGTGAGTTCACGCCCATGTCGCGTGCCATGTTGTCCCCGAAGCGTTGCGGAAGGATTAAGAAGGGTAGCGCGACATATAGTAAAATACGCGACACTCTCAAGCCCCGCGCCGCGCCGGTGTAAACCCCTCCTTAAGCTTGAATGGTCACCCTTTGCCCCGGGATGAAGAAAACGGGATGAAGGAAAGGGGTAGACCATGTTCTTGAAACGGATCGACGGGCCGCGGGCCGTCACCCTGCCGGACGGGACGGTTCTGAGCCGGGCCGATTTGCCGCCAGCCACCACGCGGCGTTGGGTCGCAAGCCGCAAGGCCATCGTCGTCAGGGCCGTCGCGCACGGCCTTCTCGCGCGCGAGGATGCGCTGGATCGCTATGACCTGTCGGATGAGGAGTTCGATTCCTGGGCGAATGCTGTCGCCTCGCATGGGGTCGATGCGTTGAAGGTCACGGCAATACAAAAGTATAGACAACTTTAGGGAGAGTGTGCTTTCTTAGTAAACTCGGTAACCGTGCGTTAACGAATTTTCGCAATGGTTATGACTGTAGAGGGTTAATGCGGAGACCGAGCCATGCGTGTCCTACTCGTCGAAGACGATCCGACCACGTCGCGCAGCATCGAACTGATGCTGACGCACGCCAATTTCAACGTTTACAGCACGGATCTGGGGGAGGAGGCGGTCGAACTTGGTAAACTCTACGACTACGACCTGATTCTGCTCGACCTCAACCTGCCCGACATGACCGGGCTTGAGGTGCTGCGCCAGATCCGCCTGGCCCGCGTCAACACGCCGATCCTGATCCTCACCGGCGAGGACAGCACCGACATCAAGCTCAAGGGTTTTGGCCAGGGCGCCGATGATTACATGACCAAGCCCTTTCACCGCGACGAGCTGGTGGCGCGTATCCATGCCATCATCCGCCGCAGTCAGGGGCATGCGCAGGCGATCATCCACACCGGGCGGATTGCCGTTAACCTTGACGCCAAGACGGTCGAGGCCGAGGGCAAGGCGGTGCATCTGACCGGCAAGGAATACCAGATGCTGGAGCTGCTCAGCCTGCGCAAGGGCACGACGCTGACCAAGGAGATGTTCCTGAACCATCTCTATGGCGGCATGGACGAGCCCGAGCTGAAGATCATCGACGTGTTCATCTGCAAGCTGCGCAAGAAGCTGGCCGAGGCGACCGGCGGCGAAAACTATATCGAAACCGTCTGGGGCCGTGGCTATGTGCTGCGCGATCCGGCGCGGTCGGGCGAGCGGGCGCCGCGGGCGGTCAGCGCGTAGGTACTGGAAAATCCCCCGCCACCTCCCTATCACAGGGGGGGTTAGGCAGGAGGCGGCGATGCTCCGGGACCGTCCGGTAGAGGATTTGAGCGAAACCGAGGCGCAGCAGGAGCTTGCGCGCCTCGCCGAAGCGATTGCGCGCGCCGACCAGGCCTATCACCAGGCCGACGCGCCCGAGATCAGCGATGCCGAATATGACGCGCTCAAACGGCGCAATGCGGCGATCGAGGCGCGCTTTGCCGCGCTCAGACGCGCCGACAGCCCCTCGGGGCGGGTCGGTGCCGCACCGGCCGAGGGTTTTGGCAAGATCCGCCATGCCGTGCGCATGCTGTCCTTGGGTAATGCCTTCGACGATGCCGATATCCTCGATTTCGACGCGCGGATCCGCCGGTATCTCAATCTCGGCGCGGATGCGTCGCTGACCTATACCGCCGAGCCGAAGATCGACGGCCTGTCGCTGGCGCTGCGCTATGAGGACGGGCTGCTGGTGCACGCGGCGACGCGCGGCGACGGCGAGACCGGCGAGGATGTGACCGCCAATGCCCGCACCATCGGCGAGATCCCGCAGCGGCTGACCGGCGCCCCCGCGGTGCTGGAGGTGCGCGGCGAGGTCTATATGACCCACGCCGATTTTGCCGCGCTCAACGCCGCGGGCGCGCGCAGCTTTGCCAATCCGCGCAATGCCGCCGCCGGATCGCTGCGCCAGCTCGACGCCGAAATCACCCGGGCGCGGCCGCTGCATTTCTTTGCCTATGCCTGGGGCGTGCTGTCCGAACCGCTGGCCGACAGCCAGTTCGGATCGATCAAGGCGCTGGAAAAGCTTGGTTTTTCCGTGAACCCGCTGACCCGCCTCTGCCGGTCGCCCGCCGATCTGCTGGCCGCTTACCGCGACGTCGAACAGCGGCGACCCGATCTGGGTTATGATATCGACGGCGTGGTTTACAAGATCGACGACCTGGTGCTGCAGGCGCGGCTGGGTTTCCGCGCGACGACGCCGCGCTGGGCCATCGCGCATAAATTCCCGGCGCAGACCGCCTGGACCCGGCTCGAGGCGATCGACATCCAGGTCGGACGGACCGGCGCGCTCAGCCCGGTGGCGCGGCTGGCACCGGTCAATGTCGGCGGGGTGCTGGTGTCGAATGCGACGCTGCACAACGAGGATTACATCGCCGGGCGCGATTCGCACGGCGAGGCGATCCGCGACGGGCGCGACATCCGCGTCGGCGATTGGGTGCAGGTCTACCGCGCCGGCGATGTGATCCCCAAGATCGCCGATATCGACCCGGCACGCCGCCCGGCGGATGCCCGGCCGTTCCGCTTTCCGCAGACCTGTCCGGAATGCGGCGCGGTGGCGGTGCGCGAGCCGGGCGATTCGACGCATCGGTGCACCGGCGGCTTGACTTGCCCGGCGCAGGCTGTTGAAAAGCTGAAACATTTCGTCGCTCGGGGTGCGTTCGACATCGAGGGCCTGGGCGCGAAGCAGATCGAGATGTTCTTTTCCGACCCGGTTCTGCCGATCCGCGAGCCCGCCGATATCTTCACCCTGGCCCGCCGCGACGGGGCCAATCTGGCCAGGCTGAAGAACCGCGACGGGTTTGGCGAGCGGTCGGCGGCCAAGCTGTTCGACGCCATCGACGAGCGGCGCCGCATTCCCCTGGCGCGGCTGCTGTTCGGTCTGGGCATCCGGCATCTGGGCGAGGTGGCCGCGGCCGATCTGGCCCGGCATTTCGGCAGTTGGACGGCGCTGGCCGAGGCGGTTGACCGCGCGGTTCCGGCAGCCGGGCGGGCCATCGCCGCCGACGCCGCCGAACTGGCCGAACGGGCCCGCGCCGCCGATGCCGGGCGCCGCGCCGAGGTGAAGAAAGCCCGCGATGCGGTCTGGAACGATCCTCCGCTGCCGGTCGAATCCCGGCTCGCCTGGGAGGATCTGATCAGCATCGAAGGGGTTGGCCCGGTATTGGCGCTGTCGCTGGTGACGTCGCTCAGCCAGCCCCGCGAACGCGCCTCGGTCGACCGTCTGATCGCCGAACTGACCGAGATCCTGCCGCCCGAGGCCCGGGCCGCGGACAGCCCGGTGGCGGGCAAGATCGTCGTGTTCACCGGCACGCTGACCCGCATGACCCGGGCCGAGGCCAAGGCGCGGGCCGAATCTTTGGGCGCCAAGGTCGCCGGGTCGGTTTCGGCCAAGACCGACATTCTGGTCGCGGGCGAGGCTGCCGGGTCAAAGGCCACCAAGGCCGAGGCGCTGGGCGTGCGGGTCATCGACGAGGACGCCTGGCTTGCGCTGATCGGCGCATGACGGCGGCGCGATGAGCGGCCGGCCCGAAATCCTGTTCCCGCTGTTTGGAACGCTGGAATCGCTCGAGGGGGTCGGCCCGAAAACCGCCCGTCTTTTCAAGGGTCTGAACGTCGAAACCCCGCGCGATCTGCTGTTTGTCCTGCCGCATTCGGGCATCGATCGCCGCCCGCGCGACAGCGTGCGCTCGGGCATGCCGCCCGAGGTGATGACCGTCGAGGTCGAGGTGGGCAACCATTTGCCGCCGCGGCAGCGCGGGCGCCCGTACCGGATTCTGGTGCGCGATTCGCTGCAGGAATTCCAGTTGGTCTATTTTCACGCGCGCGCCGATTTCCTGCAAAAGCTGTTGCCGACCGGGCAGCGGCGGCTGGTGTCGGGCCGGGTCGAGGTGTTCGACGGTATCTATCAGATGCCGCATCCCGATCACGTGCTGCGCCCGGACGAGGTGGGCGCGCTGCCCATGTGGGAGCCGGTCTATCCGCTGACCGCCGGGATCACGCAGCGTCAGTTGGTCAAGGCGCTGGCGGATGCGCTGTCGCGCGCCCCGGGGCTGGCGGAATGGATCGATCCGGCGCTCAAGGCGCGGTTCGGTTGGCCGGGTTGGCGCGAGGCGTTGCTGGCGGCGCATGCGCCGGGGTCGGGTGCCGATCTGGCCGCCAGCGCCGCGCCGCGGCAGCGGCTGGCCTATGACGAGCTGCTGGCGCATCAACTGACCCTGGCGCTGGCCCGCGCCACCCGGCGCAAGGCGCCTGGGCTGGTCACGCGCGGCGACGGGCGGCTGGTGGCGCGGGTGCTGGCGGCGCTGCCCTATGCGCCGACCGGCGCCCAGACGCGGGCGATGGCCGAGATCGCCGCCGATATGGCGCAGCCGCAGCGGATGAACCGGCTGTTGCAGGGCGATGTTGGCGCGGGCAAGACGCTGGTGGCGATGGCCGCGCTGCTCACCGCGGTCGAGGCCGGGGGGCAGGGGGCGCTGATGGCGCCGACCGAGATCCTGGCGCGCCAGCATGTCGAGGCGATTGCCCCGCTGGCGGCGGCGGCCGGGGTGCGGGTGACGCTGCTGACCGGGCGCGACAAGGGACGCGAACGGGCAAAGAAACTGGCCGATCTGGCCGGCGGCGCCATCGACATCCTGATCGGCACCCATGCCCTGTTCCAGCGCGATGTGGTGTTCAGCGACCTGCGGCTGGCGGTGATCGACGAACAGCATCGCTTTGGCGTCGCGCAGCGCATGGCGCTGGGCGACAAGGGCGAGGGCAGCGACATCTTGGTCATGACCGCCACGCCGATTCCGCGCTCGCTGGCGCTGGCGCAATACGGCGACATGGATGTGTCGCTGCTCGATGAAAAGCCGCCCGGCCGGGTGCCGGTCGTGACTTCGCTGGCCTCGACCGAGCGCATGGACGAGGTGGTGGCGCATCTGCAGCGCGCGTTGCAGGACGGGCGGCAGGCCTATTGGGTCTGTCCGCTGGTCGAGGAAAGCGAGACCGTCAACCTGACCGCGGCGCAGGCGCGCTTTGACGATCTTCGCGCCCGGCTGGGGCCGGTTGTCGGCCTGGTGCATGGCCAGTTGGCGCCCGGCGACAAGGATGCGGCGATGGCCCGGTTCGTCTCGGGCGAAACGCGGGTTCTGGTCGCCACCACGGTGATCGAGGTCGGCGTCAATGTGCCCAACGCGACGATCATGGTGATCGAGCGCGCCGAGAGTTTCGGCCTGGCGCAATTGCACCAGCTGCGCGGCCGGGTCGGTCGCGGCAGCGGGGCCTCGACCTGCCTGTTGCTCTATGACGCGCCGCTGGGCGAGGCGGCGGCCCGGCGGCTCAAGCTGCTGCGCGACACCGACGACGGTTTTCGCATCAGCGACGAGGATCTGGCCATGCGCGGCGCCGGGGACGTGATCGGCACGGCGCAATCGGGATTGCCCCGGTTCCGGCTGGCGGATCTGGAGCGGCAGGCCTCGCTGATGCAGATCGCGCAGAGCGACGCGCGCAAACTGCTCCATGACGATCCGACGCTGCAATCACCCCGGGGGCAGGCGGCGCGCGTGCTGCTGTGGCTGATGGAACAGGACAAAGCGATTCGTCTGATTCAGATTGGCTGACCCCCTATGTTCGCAAAATGTTCTTGCAATGATCCGCTGGATGTGAGAACAAAGCGTTAACAAAAGGGAGTTTCGCCATGCGCCGTTTCCTCAGCAAGATCCACGATCCCCAGAACGAACGCCTCGCGCTGTTGACGGATGCCGTTGGAACGATTGCCCTTTTCGTCCTGCTCGGCGCCGGTCTCTATGCGCCGCTGATTGCCTGATTTCTGCCTGCCGACTGCCTAGCGGTCTGGAACGGCGCTACCTGTCCCGGTGCCCGGACCCAACCAGACACGCCACTGACCGCCGCACCCCGTGCGGCGGTTTTTTTTTAACAATCCGTCAAAGGTTTCAGCGCAGGATCGAGGCCTGGCGTGCGGCTTCGGCGGCGGCCTGCACCGCCAGCAGGATCGAGGCGTGGCGATTCTTGAACTCGCGCGCGGGCAGCAGCGCCTCGTAACCGTCAAAGGGCGATCCGGGCACCGGGCCGTCCGTTTTCAGCATGGCATCGAGATCGCGCGCCGCGGCCTCCAGCTCATCGGCGCTGCGGCCGAGGACGACGGCGCCCAGCACGGCGGCCGCGGCCTGGCCCAGGGCGCAGGCCTTGACTTCTTGCGCGAAGCGCGAGACCCGGCCGTCGGTCATGTCGAGATCGACCGTCACCGTCGATCCGCACAGCGGCGAGCGTTTCTTGACGCTGGCCTGCGGCGCCTCCAGGCGGCCGATATGCGGAATTTCTGCCGCCAGCGCCAGGATTCGCGTCGAATACAGCTTGATCAGATCCGAGGTTTCGGCCACGTCATTCGCTCCCGTTCGGCAAAGGATATAGACCATGCCCTTCGATCCGCAATCCCTGCGCTATGATGACCGTGGCCTGATTCCGGCGATCGCGCAGGATCATGTCAGCGGCGAGGTGCTGATGATGGCCTGGATGAACGCGGAATCGGTCGCCCGCACGCTGGCCAGCGGCAAAGTCACCTATTGGTCGCGCTCGCGGCAGGATTTCTGGATCAAGGGCGAGACCTCGGGCCATGCCCAGCGGCTGGTGGATTTTCGCGTCGATTGCGATGGCGATTGCCTGCTGGTGCTGGTCGATCAGACTGGCCCGGCCTGCCACACCAACCGACGCAGTTGTTTTTACACGGCAATCCGCGACGGCGCCCCGGTCGAACTGATGGCGCCCGAGGTCTAGGCGGGCAGGCCCAGCAGGCGGCGCAGCGCGGCGGGGCTGCGCCCCTCGGCGCGGTACAGGCTCAGCGCCCGCGCATCGTCGCGTTTGGCCAGCCGTTTGCCCTGTTCGTCGCGGATCAGCCGGTGGTGGTGATAGGCGGGCGTCGGCAGGGCCAGCAGGCGTTGCAGCACCACATGCACCGCCGTCGCCTCGAACAGATCGGCGCCGCGCACCACCAGCGTGATTCCCTGCGCCGCGTCATCGACCGTGACGGCCAGATGATAGGAGGTGCCGATGTCGCGCCGGGCCAGCACGATGTCGCCGATGCCGCGCAGCAGGGCGTCGCCCGCATAGCGGTGCAGCCCCGGGCGTTCCGGCCCGGTTTCCGAGAACGCCACCGGCCCGGTCAGCGCCAGCGCGCGCGCCATGTCGAGGCGGATCGCCGCATCGGCGTCGTCATGCCCGGCGCCGCGGCAGGTGCCGGGATAGACCGGGCCGTCCGGGCCGATAACCACGCCTTCCTGCGGGGCGCTGAGCGCGGCGCGGATGTCGGCGCGGCGGCAGCGGCAGCGATAGGTCACACCCAGCGCCTCGAGCCGGGCGAGGGCGCCAGCATAGGCGGCACCGCGTTCGGACTGGCGCAGAACCGGGAGGGGCCAGTCCAGACCAAGCCATTGCAAATCCTGATAAATTCCTGCTTCCCAGGCCGGTTTCGCCCGCTCGGTATCGATATCCTCGATCCTGAGCAGAAAGCGGCCCCCGGCGGCTTGCGCCAGATCCCAGGCGGTCAGGGCGGAAAAGGCATGGCCCATATGCAGCGGGCCGGTGGGCGAGGGGGCGAAGCGGGTGATCAGCCCAGCCATGCCGAAAACGCCTCTTTGGCGCGGTCGGTATAGGCCTTGTAGCGGTCCTTGCGGCCCCGGCGCCCGCCCTTGACGTCAATCGGCGGGAACAGGCCGAAGTTCACGTTCATCGGCTGGAAGGTTTTCGCATCCGCGTCGCCGGTGATATGGGCGATCAGCGCGCCCATCGCCGTCACCCGCGGCGGCGGCGGCAGATCGCGGCCCTGCAGGCTGGCGGCGGCCAGCCGCCCGGCGACCAGCCCCATCGCCGCCGATTCGACATAGCCCTCGACGCCGGTGATCTGCCCGGCAAAGCGCAGGTTGGGGCGGCTGCGCAGGCGCATCCGATCGTCCAGCAGCGTCGGCGAATTGAGGAAGGTGTTGCGGTGGATACCGCCCAGCCGGGCGAATCCCGCCTCTTCCAGCCCGGGGATCATGCGAAACACCTGCGTTTGCGCGCCGTGTTTCATCTTGGTCTGGAAGCCGACGATATTATAAAGCGTTCCCAAGGCGTTATCGCGCCGCAATTGCACCACGGCATAGGGTTTGTTCGCCGGATCGTTGGCATTGGTCAGCCCCACCGGTTTCATCGGCCCGTGCCGCAGCGTCTCGCGGCCGCGTTCGGCCATCACCTCGATGGGCAGACAGCCGTCGAAATAGCCGGCGGTTTCGCCTGCGTGGAACTCGGCCTTGGGGGCGGCCAGCAGCGCGTCGATGAAGGCCTCGTATTGCGCGCGGTCCATCGGGCAGTTCAGATAGGCCTTGCGCTCGTCCTCGGTCTCGCCCTTGTCATAGCGCGACTGGAACCAGGCCTTGCTCAGGTCGATCGTGTCGAAATGGACGATGGGGGCGATGGCGTCGAAGAACGCCAGCGATTCGGTGCCGGTTTCTGCGCGGATCGCCTGCGCCAGCGCGTCCGAGGTCAGCGGGCCGGTGGCAAAGATCCAGTCGCCCTGATCGGGCAGGGCGGTGATCTCGCCGGTTTCGAAGCGGATCAGCGGATGGGCGCGCAGCTTTTCGGTCACGGCGCGCGAAAACGCCTCGCGGTCCACGGCCAGGGCGCCGCCTGCGGGCAGCGAATGGCGGTCGGCCATCTGCATGATCAGCCCGCCCGCAGCGCGCATTTCCCAATGCAGCAGGCCGACGGCGTTCTGTTCGTCATCGTCCGAGCGGAAGGAATTCGAGCAGACCATCTCGGCGAAGTCGCCGGTCTGATGGGCAAAGGTGCCGACCTGCGGGCGCATTTCATGCAGCACGACGGCGATACCAGCCTCGGCTGCCTGCCAGGCGGCTTCCGATCCGGCCATGCCGCCGCCAACGATGTGGAGTTCCTGAGTCATGGCGCAGACATAGCCGGGGGGCGGCGCAAAGGAAAGCCCCGCCCCCCGCCGGGATCAGGCCGCGCGGCGGCCCATCAGCGCGTCCAGCGACCAGGCACCGGCGCCGGTCACGGTCAGCAGCAGGAAACCGCCGCCCAGGCCGAGGTTCTTCATGAACATGGTCATCTGCATCTGATCGGCCGGAACGAAGTGATAGAGCAGCGCCGACAGGATCGAGAAAGCGGCGAGGGCGATGGCGGCGATGCGGATCTGGAAGCCGACCAGAATGGCCAGGCCGCCCAGAACCTCAAGCGCGATCACCGGCCAGGCGAGGAACGCGGGCACCCCGCCCGAGGCCATGTAACCGGCGAAACCGGCGACATCGCCCAGTTTGCCCAGCCCGGCGACGATGAACAGAAGCGCCAGCAGGACGCGGGCGACGAGCAGTGTGATATTGGTCATGGAAGACAATCCTTTGTAAGCCTGACGCCGGGGTGCCACGCCCGGGGGTGCCCCGCAATCCGCCAAAAACCCACAGGCGTTGCGCAGCGCCGCACAGGCCTCAGATCAGCGCCATCCGCTCCACCCGTTCCGGATCGGGGAAGGGGCGGTACAGGCCGAATTCCACCCGGGCGATATGCTGGCGCATCTGGTCGTATCGTCGATAGGCATCGTCGTCGCCGCGGCCCAGAAAGCGGAAGGCCGCATCCAGTTGCGCCAGATCCACCACCTCGATCTCCAGCAGGAAATCGGCGCAATTGTCGCCTGCCAGGTTCAGTTTGCGCCGCATCAGCCGCCAGCCGGTGATCCGCCCGTCATCGCGCAGCAGCGTCAGCCACAGGTCGAGCGCATGGGCAAAGGCCAGCGCCCGCGCTTCGGATTTCAGGTCGATCATGCAGTGGTAAATGTTCATGGCCAGGCCCCGTTGGGAACCTGGCCATCGAACCATGCGCGTCTGAAGAAAGCGTTACGGCTCGCCCTGTTCGACGACGCGGGCGACCGAAACCACCTCTTCGCCCTTGGCGGTGTTGAACACCCGCACGCCGCCCGCGCTGCGCGAACGGAAGCTGATCTGTTCCACCGGCACCCGGATCGACTGGCCGGTCGAGGTGGCCAGCATGATCTGGTCGTCGCCCGTGACCGGGAACGAGGCCACCAGCGCGCCGCCGCGCATCGCCTTGTCCATCGCCATGACCCCTTGGCCGCCGCGTCCGCGCACCGGATAATCGTGGCTGGAGCTGAGCTTGCCCGCCCCGCCCGAGGTGATGGTCAGGATCAGATCCTCGCGCGCCGACATCTCGGCATAGCGTTCGGGGCTCAGTTGCCCGGCCTCGACGGCCTCGTCCTCGTCGCTTTCCGCCTCGTCGGGGGCGCCGGCCATCAGGCGGCGCTGCTTGAGATAGGCGGCGCGTTCCTCGGGGCTGGCCTCGAAATGGCGGATCACCGCCATCGACACCACGCTGTCGCCCTCGGCCAAGCGGATGCCGCGCACGCCGGTCGAATCGCGGCCCTTGAACACCCGCACCTCGGTGGTGGGGAAGCGGATCGCCCGGCCCTGCGCCGTGACCAGCATCACATCGTCATTCTCGTCGCAAACCCGCACGTTCACCAGCGTGACGCCTTCGGGCAGGTTCATGGCGATCTTGCCGTTGCGCTTGATATTGGTGAAATCGCTCAAGGCGTTGCGGCGCACATCGCCGTCCGAGGTGGCAAAGAACGCCTGCAGCCCGTCCCATTCTTCCTCGGGCGCGTCGATCGGCATCAGCGCGGCGATGGAAATCCCCGGCGTGATCGGCAGGATGTTGACGATCGCCTTGCCCTTGGCGGTGCGCCCGGCCAGCGGCAGGCGCCAGCATTTCAACTGATAGACCATGCCATCGGTGGTGAAGAACAGCAGATGCGTGTGCGTATTGGCGACGAACAGCGTCGTGACGACGTCGTCCTCCTTGGTCGCCATGCTCGACAGGCCCTTGCCGCCGCGGTTCTGCGCGCGGAATTCGGCCAGCGGCGTGCGCTTGATATAGCCGCCCGAGGTGACGGTGACGACCATATCCTCGCGCTCGATCAGATCCTCATCGTCCAGATCGCCCGCCCAATCGACAATCTCGGTCCGGCGCGGCACGGCGAAGAGCTGGCGCACCTCATCGAGTTCGGCGGTGATGATCGCCATGATCCGGCTGCGCGAACGCAGAATATCCAGATAATCCTTGATCTTGGCGGCCAGATCTTCCAGCTCGTCGGTGACTTCCTTGACCCCCAGCGCGGTCAGACGCTGCAGCCGCAGTTCCAGAATCGCCCGGGCCTGGATTTCCGACAGGTTATAGGTGCCATCGTCGTTGATCGTATGGCTGGGGTCGTCGATCAGCCGGATGTAACCGGCGATCTCGCCCGCCGGCCAGCGCCGGGTCATCAGCTTTTCGCGCGCATCCGCCGGATCGGCCGAGGCGCGGATCGTCGCCACCACCTCGTCGACATTCGACACGGCGACCGCCAGACCGCACAGCACATGGCTGCGCTCGCGCGCCTTGTTCAGCTCATAGGCGGTGCGGCGGGTGACAACTTCCTCGCGGAAGGTGATGAAATAATGCAGGAAATCCCGCAGAGTCAGTTGCTCGGGCCGCCCGCCGTTCAGCGCCAGCATGTTGCAGCCAAAGCTGACCTGCATGGTGGTAAAGCGGAACAACTGGTTCAGCACCACATCCGGCGTCGCGTCGCGCTTGAGTTCGATCACCACGCGGATGCCGATCCGGTCGGATTCGTCGGCGACATGGGCGATGCCCTCGATGCGCTTGTCGCGCACCGCGTCGGCGATCTTTTCCACCATCAGCGCCTTGTTGACCTGATAGGGCACCTCGTCGACGATGATCGCGTAGCGGTCCTTGCGCAATTCCTCGACATGCGTCCTGGCCCGGATCAGCACCGAGCCGCGGCCCTCAAGGTAGGCCCGGCGCGCGCCTGAACGCCCCATGATCAGCGCCCCGGTCGGAAAATCCGGCGCCGGGACGTATTGCATCAGGTCTTCCGAGGTCAGATCGGGGTTTTCGATCAGCGCCTTGGTGGCGTCGATCACCTCGCCCAGATTGTGCGGCGGGATGTTGGTGGCCATGCCGACGGCGATGCCGCCCGCGCCATTGACCAGCATGTTCGGGAACCGGGCCGGCAGCACCGTCGGTTCGCGGTCCTTGCCGTCGTAATTGTCTTGATAATCAACGGTATCCTTGTCGATATCCGCCAGCATGAAGCTGGCCGATTTCGCCATGCGCACCTCGGTGTAACGGAACGCCGCCGCCTTGTCGCCGTCCATCGAGCCAAAGTTGCCCTGACCGTCCAGCAACGGCAGCGACATCGAGAAATTCTGCGCCATCCGCACCAGCGCGTCATAGATCGCGCTGTCACCATGCGGGTGATACTTGCCCATCGCATCCGCGACCGGGCGCGAGGATTTGCGATACGGCTTGTCGTGGGTGTTGCCGACCTCGTGCATGGCGAACAGGATGCGCCGGTGCACCGGTTTCAGGCCGTCGCGCAGATCGGGGATCGCCCGGCTGACGATCACGCTCATCGCGTAATCGAGATAGGCCGTGCGCATTTCCTGCACGATCGAGACCCCCGGCGATACGGGTTTCTTTTCGGTCTCGTCGGGGATGTCCGTGTCGTCGCTCACCAGGGCCTCGCGCGCATTTCTGCTCAAGATATTGTTGGCGATGTTATAGCCGAACCCCACCCGCAGGCGCAATGGCAGGGGGGCGCCGCAGCCCGCCGATGGGCGACAAATCGGCCCGCAAGGCGCTTGGGCCGGGGCCCGCGGCGCCCTACATTGACTCTGTCAGCGCCAAAGTTCCGGCCCAGCCCGAAAGGACACGCCATGTATGCCAGGATCCTCGTCCCCGTCGCCTATGAACCGGCCTACGATATCGAGCGCGAGCTGCAGATTGCCCGCGCGCTTTCGGCGCCGTCGGCGACGGTGTTTCTGGTGCATGTGATGGAAAAGACCCCGTTTTACGCCATCGACTACATGCCGCAGGGCTGGCGCGAGGATCTGACCGAGGCGATCCTTGCCGATCTCGCCCGTTCCGCCGCCAGCCTGCCCGACGCCCGCATCGCCGTCATCGAGGGCGAGCCGGGGCGCGCGCTGCTCGACCATGCGCAGGCCGAGGGGGTGGATTGCATCGTGCTGGCCGCGCATCGCTCCGACCGGGCGCTGATCGGCTCCACCGCCACCTGGATCGCCCGCAACGCCACCTGCGCCGTTCACCTGATCCGTTGACGCATCGCAAGGCGGCAGGCCCTTGGCCATGCTAGGCTTTGTGTCGCCCGGGGCTATTCCGTGCCCGGGCGATTCGGGAGCATCCAGATGAAACGGCTTTCAGCCATCACCCTCGCCGCCGCGCTGGCGGCGCTGCCGGTGTCCGCGCAGACCTATCTTGGCAGCTATACCGCCTGGGTCGGTCCGCAGGATCTCTACAATTCCAACGGGGCGCGGCTGGGCGAGGCTTGGCAGATCCTGCGTCAGGACCGCGCCAATTATCACCGCTTTGGCCAGCGCGATCCGGGCGATGCCGGGGATGCCTGGTTCCACGATGCCAACGCCCGCGCGGCGCTGGAGCAGGGGCTGATGCGCGGCGGGATCGACCCGAACAGCCGGGCGATGATCCTGCAGGGCGGGGTCTGGGTGACGGTCGATGTTTACGGCCAGGGCAACCGGGTTCAATCGGCGACCGCCAGCGCCTATCGCTGACGCAGCAGCGTGGCGAGCAGCGCCAGCGCCTCGCGCGGGATATGCCGCAGGCGCTGGCGCGGGCCGATCTGGCCCCAGCCGGGGCAGGCGGTGCTGGCGCGCAGGCCGATCTGCCGGGCGATCAGCCGCGCGCGCGGCGCGTGATAGGGATCGGTGACGATCACCACCTCCCGCGCGCCGATCGCCGCCAGAATCGCCTGCGCGTTCAACAGGTTCTCGCGCGTGGTTGTGGATTGGTCCTCCTGCAGGACCGCCGCCTCGGGCAGCCCGGCCGCCTGGCACAACCGGGCGATCACCGCCGCTTCGCTCGGCCCATGTCGGCCGATACCGCCGCAGCCCAGCACTCGATCCACCCGCCCGGCGCGGTACAGATCGACCGCCAGTGCCACCCGCCGCGCCAGTGTCGGCGAGGGCAGGCCGCCGGGCCAGACCGCGGCGCCCAGCACCACGGCGACGCGCATGGCGGTCAGTGGGTCCAGACCTGCTTGCGGTTGGTGGCGAAATTCTCGCCATAGCCCATCATGCGGATGTTGGCCGCGCGTTCCTTGGGCTCTTGCACCACATAATCAAGGCCTTGCGCCTTGGCATAGGCTTCGGCCTCGGCCTGGGTGGCAAAGCGCAACCGCACCTGCGTCTGCGTATCGCCCGAGCCGGTCCAGCCCATCAGCGGGTCTTGCACGCGCGTTTCCGACGGGGCGAAATCGAGGATCCAGGCTTTGGTCCGGGCCATGCCGGATTGCATGGCGTTGCGGGCGGGGCGATAGATGCGGGCGCGCATGGAATTCTCCGGTTGAACTGCCGCCTTATCCGAAATTGCGCCCTGCCTGACAAGGCTTTTCGCGGAAATCCACCGCCGCCGCGCGATTCCCGCTGCATGCTCTTGCAGCAGAACAAAATAGGCACAATTCTAGGGGCTGCGCCCTTATCCGCCGAGTCGCCTCATGCACAACAACCGCCCCGACCAGTTGAACGACCTGCCGATTTCGCCGCTGCCGGTGCGCGAAAAGCTCGAGGGCGGCAAGGCCTTCGTGCTGCATACGCCCTTTCAGCCGGCCGGCGACCAGCCCACCGCCATCGCCGAACTGACCGCCGGGGTCCGCGCGGGCGAGCGCAATCAGGTGCTGCTGGGTGCCACCGGCACCGGCAAGACCTTCACCATGGCCAAGATCATCGAAGAGACGCAGCGCCCGGCGATCATCCTGGCGCCCAACAAGACCCTGGCCGCGCAATTATACGGCGAATTCAAGGGGTTCTTCCCCGAAAATGCCGTCGAATACTTTGTCAGCTATTACGATTACTATCAGCCCGAGGCCTATGTCGCCCGCACCGACACCTATATCGAGAAGGAATCGCAGATCAACGAGGCCATCGACCGGATGCGCCACTCGGCCACCCGGGCGTTGCTGGAGCGCGACGATGTCATCATCGTCGCCTCGGTCAGTTGCATTTACGGCATCGGTTCGGTCGAAACCTATTCGGCGATGACCCTCGATATGGTGGTGGGCAACCTTTACGATCCGCGCAAGGTGATCGCCGAACTGGTCGCCCAGCAATACCGCCGCAACGATGCGGCGTTCAGCCGCGGCGCGTTCCGGGTGAGGGGCGACGTGATCGAGGTCTGGCCTGCGCACCTCGATGACCGCGCCTGGCGAATGTCGTTTTTTGGCGAGGAACTGGAGGCAATCACCGAATTCGACCCGCTGACAGGTTCGAAAACGGATACGTATGACAAAATACGCATCTATGCGAACAGCCATTACGTCACCCCGCGCCCGACCCTGCAGCAGGCGATCAAGGGCATCCGCGAAGAGCTGTTTCACCGGCTCAAGCAGCTCAACGCCGAGGGCAAGCTGCTGGAGGCGCAGCGCCTCGAACAGCGGTGCAATTTCGATCTGGAGATGCTGGAAGCCACCGGTGTCTGCAGCGGGATCGAGAATTACTCGCGCTATCTGACCGGGCGCGCCCCCGGTGAGCCGCCGCCCACGCTGTTCGAGTTCATCCCCGACCATGCCATTGTTTTCGCGGATGAATCCCATGTCAGCGTGCCGCAGATCGGCGGCATGTACAAAGGCGACTTCCGGCGCAAATCGGTGCTGGCCGAGCATGGTTTCCGCCTGCCCAGTTGCATGGACAACCGGCCGCTGAAGTTCGAGGAATGGGATGCGATGCGCCCGCAATCGGTGTTCGTCAGCGCCACGCCCGCGCCCTGGGAACTGGCGCAGGCGGGCGGGGTGTTCACCGAACAGGTGATCCGCCCCACCGGCCTGCTCGACCCGCCGGTCGAAATCCGCCCGGTGTCGATGCAGGTGGACGATCTGCTCGACGAGGTGCGGCGCGTGGCGCAGGCCGGGCTGCGCGTGCTTGTCACCACGCTGACCAAGCGCATGGCCGAGGATCTGACCGAATATCTGCACGAGCAGGGCATCCGCGTGCGCTATATGCATTCGGACATCGACACCATCGAACGCATTGAAATCCTGCGTGATTTACGGCTCGGCACCTTCGATGTGCTGATCGGCATCAACCTGCTGCGCGAGGGGCTGGATATTCCCGAATGCGGGCTGGTGGCGATTCTGGATGCCGACAAGGAGGGGTTCCTGCGCTCGGAAACCAGCCTTGTGCAGACCATCGGCCGCGCCGCGCGCAACGCCGATGGCCGCGTCATCATGTACGCCGACCGCATCACCGGCTCGATGCAGCGCGCGCTGGATGAAACCAACCGCCGCCGCGCCAAGCAGATGGCCTATAACGTCGAACACGGCATAACCCCCACCACCGTCCGGAAAAACGTCGATGACGTGCTGGCCGGGCTCTGGCAGGGCGATACCGATCTGTCGCGTGTCACCGCCACCATCGACAAGCCGATGGTCGGCGCCAATCTTGCCGCACATCTCGATGCGCTGCGCACCGCCATGCGCAAGGCCGCCGAAAACCTCGAATTCGAAGAAGCGGCCCGGCTGCGTGACGAAGTCAAGCGGCTGGAGGCGGTCGAACTGGCGGTGGCCGACGATCCGCTGGCCCGGCAGGCCGCCGTGGACGAGGCGGTGGGCGAGGCGGTCAAGGTACGCGGCCGCTCGACCGCGGGCAAGGCCGGGTCCAACGCCAAATCCGCCGCCAAGCGCCGCGGCAAATAGCAAAAGGCCGGACCCG
>JAANMY010001291.1_pt1 | contig 29296 bp, 25 predicted proteins | sample 7279691 | NCBI WGS metagenome assembly JAANMY01 (sample SAMN14094543, study PRJNA606508) | bioreactor metagenome | isolation source: A lab-scale SPAN reactor treating ammonium-rich wastewater day 388 | place: Ireland: Galway | collected 2018-02-07
CCTGCATGCGCGTCCTCCTGATCCGTCTCAACGCCATGCTCCGCGACGGTTCGGAATGGAGAACCCTACCGGCTTGAGGAAAGACAGTTGCTCCTACAAGGAACCCGGGCGACTCAGCCGCCGCGCGCCCACGCCGCCAGCAGCACCGCGGTCGCCGCAGCCACGTTGAGGCTTTCCACCGCGCCGCTGCCGGGGATCGACAGGCGCAGGTCACAGGCGGCGGCCAATGCCTGCGACATGCCCTCGCCTTCCGCACCCAGCACGTACACCAGCCGGGACGGCAGGCTGGCCTGGAACAGGTCGCTGCCGCCGCGCACCACGGTGGCGGCCAGCCCGAAACCGGCGCTGCGCAGCTGCGCGATGCTGTTGTCCTCGCGGCCCAGCCGCACCAGCGGCACCGCTTCCGCGCCGCCCTCCGCGACCCGCACGGCGGCGCCGGACAGCGCCAGCGTCGAGTGCTTGGGCAGCAGGATCGCGGCCACGCCGAAGTGCGCGGCGCTGCGCAGGATCGCGCCCAGGTTGTGCGGATTGCCTACGCCATCCAGCCACAGCGCGCACTGCGGACCAGCCGGGAGATCCCGCAGCCAGCTCGATAGCGGCAGCGGTTCCTCGCGCAGCACTTCGGCCACCACGCCTTCGTGGTGGGCGCTGGCCGCGAGCTTCTGCAGGTCGGCATCATCCACCACCCGGTAGCCCACGCGGTGCGCCACGCACCATTTCAGCAGCGGCTGCAGCTGCGGGATGCGCGCTTCGGCCAGGTAGAGCTTGCGCAGCGCCTGCGGCCGCCGCGCGAACATGGCCCGCACCGCGTTCAGGCCGTACAGGCGCAGCTCGGCGTCGCGGCGTTCGCGCGCGGGATGCGCGTTGTCGGCCGGCTCGGATTCCGAAGCCTCGTGACGCGCCGGTTCGCGGCGCGAACTTTCACTCGGCACCGATCCAAGGCGGGGCGCGCCGTCGCGCGGCGGGCGCGGACCGCGCGGCTTCCACGGGGAACCACCGTCGCGATCATGCATGGCCGCCCACCTGCGGGGTTTCCGCTTCCAGTTGCTCCAGCCGCTGCGCCAGCTCCTCCGGCGAATGCGTGTATTTCGCCAGCACCGCGTAGAACGCCGGCACCACGAACAGCGACAGCAGCGTGGAGAAGGCCACGCCGAAGATCACCACCACGCCGATGGTGGCGCGGCTGGCCGAGCCCGGACCGCCGAAGATCACCAGCGGCACCGCACCCATCACGGTGGCGATGGAAGTCATCAGGATCGGACGCAGGCGCACCGCGGCGGCCTCGACGATGGCGTCATGGATGGCACGCCCCTCGTCGCGCAGCTGGTTGGCGAACTCCACGATCAGGATGCCGTTCTTCGCCGCCAGGCCGACCAGCATCACGATGCCGATCTGCGAGAACAGGTTGACCGTGCCACCGGTGATCCACAGGCCCAGCAGCGCGCCGAGCACGCCCAGCGGCACCGTGAGCATGATCACCAGCGGGTGCAGGAAGCTCTCGAACTGCGCGGCCAACGCCAGGTACACGATCAGCAGCGCCAGCGCGAAGGTCACCAGCACCTCGCCGCCGGACTGCTGCAGCTCGCGCGACTCGCCCTTCCAGCTGATCTGCGCGTAGTCGGGCAGCGACGCACGCGCGGTGTCCTGCGCCCAGGTCACCGCGTCGCCGAGGGGATAACCAGGGGCAAGGCGCGCGCTGAGGGTGATCGAACGCAGCCGGTTGAAGCGGTTGAGCGTGCCTGGCTCGGCCACTTCACGCAGCGTGACCAGATTGGACAGCGGCACCAGCATGCCGCCGCGCCCGCGTACCTGCAGCGTTTCCAGTGCCGCCACCGAATCGCGGCCCTCGCGATTGGCCTGCAGCTTGACGTCGTATTCCTCGCCGTTGTCGACGAAGGTGGTGACACGGCGGCCGCCCATCATCGTCTCCAGCGCGCGGCCGATGTCGGTGGCAGATACGCCGAGGTCGGCGGCGCGCGCGCGGTCGATCACCACCCGCATCTGCGGACGGGTTTCCTTGTAGTCCGAATCCGGGCCGACAAAGCCGGGGTTGTCCGCCATCTTCGCCAGCATGATGTCGCGCCACTGCGCGAGTTCCTTGTAGTCCGGCCCGCCCAGCACCAGCTGGAACGGCTGGCCACGGGTGCGCACCAGGCCGCCGCCGGCCATCGTGCGCACGCGCACGCCGGTCAGGCCGGAGAACTTCTTCTCCAGCTCGCCGGCCAGCTCCACCGTGCTCTTCTCGCGCGCATCCCAGGGCTGCAGGAAGATCATCGCGCGCCCGGTGTGCATCTCCTCGCTGGCGCCGAAGCTGCCCGGCACGCGCGGGTTGGCGCGCAGGATCGGCTGGTCGGGACCGGTTTCCTTCGCCAGGATCGCCTCGACCTTCTTCATCTGCGCCACGGTGTAGTCGAAGCCCGCGCCTTCCGGGCCTTCCATCATCAGCTGGAACGAGCCGCGGTCCTCGGTGGGCGCCAGTTCGCTGGGCAGCAGCTTGAACAGCAGCACCAGCGCCACCACCGCCGCCGCCATCAACCCGCCGAACAGCCAGACCCGGTGGATGTGCCGGTCCAGCACCCGCCGGTAGCCGCCGGCCAGGCGCTGGAAGCGCGCATTCAGCCATTCACTGGCGCGGTTGCCATGCACCGCGTGTGCGCCGGTGTGCGGGCGCAGCAGCTTGCTGGCCATCATCGGGGTGAGGGTCAGCGCGACGAAGGCGGAGATGGCGACCGCCGCCGCCAGCGCCACCGACAGCTCGCGGAACAACCGGCCGGTATTGCCCTGCAGGAAACCGACCGGCAGGAACACCGCCACCAGCACCGCGGTGGTGGCCAGCACCGCGAACGCCACCTGTTTGGTGCCGCGGCGCGCGGCCACCAACGCCGGCTCGCCGAGATCGACGCGGCGCTGGATGTTCTCCACCACCACGATCGCATCGTCGACCACCAAGCCGATGCACAGCACCAGCGCCAGCAGGGTCAGCAGGTTGATCGAGAAGCCGAACGCGTACAGCGCGATGAACGAGGCGATCACGCACACCGGCACCGTCACCGCCGGGATCAGCGCCGCGCGTGCGCTGCCGAGGAACAGCCAGATCACGATCAGCACCAGCACCACGGCCTCCACCAGCGTCTCGTACACACGCTCCACCGCCGCGGAGATGAAGGTGGTGCTGTCGTAGGCCACGTAGATATCGGTGCCCTTGGGGAGCGTCGGACGAATGCGCTCGGCCTGCGCCTTGGCCGCCTCCGCCACTTCCAGGCTGTTGGCGGTGGAGGTCTTGACGATGCCGATGCCCATCGCCGGCTCGCCGTTGCTGTGGTAGTAGGCGCGCCGCTCGGTGGATTCCAGCGCCACCCGTGCCACGTCGCCCAGCTTCACCACGTAGCCGTCGCTGCCCTTGCCCAGCGGCATCTGCGCGAACGCCTCCGGGGTGGTGTAGTCGCGCGCCACGCGCAGGATGAAGTCGCGCTGGCTGGATTCCAGCCGGCCCGCGCCCAGTTCGACGTTCTCGGCCCGCAGCGCGCTTTCCACGTCGGCGGGGGTCAGACCGCGCGCGGCCAGCGCATTGCCGTCCAGCCAGATCCGCATCGCATAGCGCTGGCTGCCGCCGAGGAACACGCGGGCCACGCCCTGCAGGCTGGAGAAGCGGTCGACCAGGTAGCGCTGGGCGTAGTCCGACATCTGCATCTGGTCCATCGTGGTGGACCGCAGGTTGAGCCACAGGATGGCGTCGGAATCGGCCTCGACCTTGCTGATCTCCGGCGCATCGGCCTCTTCCGGCATGCGGTCGGCGACGCGGCTGACCGCGTTGCGCACGTCGTTGGCGGCGGCCTCGATGTCACGGCTGGCGTAGAACTCGATGCTGATCCGCGAACTGCCGTTCTGGCTGTTGGAATCGATGGTGTTGATGCCCTCGATGCCGGCCAGCGCGTCCTCCAGCGGCTTGGTGATACGGGTCTCGACCACGCCCGCCGAGGCCCCGGGATAGTTCACCTGCACCGAGACGATGGGCGGGTCGATCGCCGGCAGCTCGCGCAGGGTCAGGCGCAGGAACGACATCGTGCCCAGCACGATCAGCAGCAGGCTCATCACCACGGCCAGCACCGGCCGCTTGATCGAAAGGTCGGACAGCTTCATGGTTTACTTCTTCGCGCCGTCGGCCGCGGGCGCAGCGCCGCCCGGCGCCACTTTCGCGCCCGGCTGCAGCTTGCCGGTGCCCTCGACCACGATCCGCTCGCCGCTGCGGATGCCGTCCTTCAGCATCACCTTGCCGGGAGTGCGGCCGCCCACCACCACGTCGGCCTTCTCCACCGTGCCGTCGTCCTTGACCCGCCAGACGAAGGTTTCGCTGCCGATCTGCTGCACCGCCAACTCCGGCACCACGATGGCGGGGCGGGTGCCGCGCACCAGTGCCACATCGATCAGCATGCCCGGCTTGAGCAGGCGCTCGGGGTTGGGGAAATCGCCGCGCACGGTGGCGGCGCGGGTACCGGCGTCCAGCCGCGCGGAGACGGTGCTGACGCTGCCGTCGAAGCTGCGGCCGGGGTAGGCGCCGGCATGACCGCTCAACGCCTGCCCGGGCGCAACCCCGGCCAGTTCCGTTTCCGGCACGGGGAAGTCCACGTACACCCGGTCGATGGCATCGAGCGTGGCGATCACCGTGCCCGGCGTCACCAGCGCGCCGGGGCTGACCTGGCGGATGCCCAGCACGCCGGCGAACGGCGCGCGGATCACCCGATCGGACAGGTTGGCGCGAATCTGCGCGGCCTGCGCGCGGGCGGCATCACGGGCGGTGCGGGCGGTGTCGAACGCCGAGCGCGCCACCAGCTGCTGGCCGACCAGTTGCTGCTGGCGCTGGAACTGCTGCTCGGCCTCGCGCACCTGTGCTTCCGCCGAGGCCAGCAGCGCCTGCTGCTGCTGGCCGCTCAGGGTGACCAGCGCCGCGCCACGCGCGACTTCCTGGCCGCTTTCGAAATGCACCTGCTGGACGGTCTCGCTGACCTTGGCGGTCACCGTGACGGCCTCGTGCGCCTTCACCGTGCCCAGCGCGCGCAGGGCGTCGTTCCAGTCCTGTTCGCGTACAACCGCCACTTCCACCGGCACCGGCTGGTTGCCGCGGCCGCCCCCGGGACCACCGCCGCCGGGCTTTTCCTGTTTGCCACAGGCGGAAACCACCAGTGCGGCAGCGGCGACGAACGGCAGGAAATGGCGGCGGATCAAAGGCATGGCGCGGCTCGGGCGGGGGGCTCGCGATTCTAGCCTTTGCCGATGACAACACTCCTGTGCCATCGGCTTGGCCTGCCGCTGTCAACCGGACCCGCGCTGGTGCGTTACCGACCGCGCCTCAGACGCCGCCGAAGGCGAGCCACGCGGCCAGCGCCAGCAGTCCCAGCACGATCATCACCCAGCGCAGGCTGCCGGGCGTCTCCCCCATTTCCACGGTGGGCGGACGCTTGTGCGTTCGCAGCGCCTGCAGCGCAGCCTGGGTCTGTGCCTGCACCCGGGCGCCCTGGGTTTCGATCTTGGCGGCGGTCTCGCGGGTGGAACTGCCCAATGCCTTGAGCGCGCGATGTTCGTTCTCGGCCTGCGCCCTGAACTGGTCCAGCGCCTGCCGCATCGCCGGCATCCCCGCCGCGCGCAGCAGGCCCGCCGCGCCCGCGCGATCGCCGCGCGCCAGTGCCTGCATGACCTCTTTCGCGAGATCCTCGTTCGCCATCGTTGCCCCCGCGTTGATGCCGGCAGCATACGACGCAACGCGGGCGGGAAGACAGAATGGAAAACGCCGGCGCGGGGCCGGCGTTTCCATTTGGCTGGACTACGACCGTTGCCCGGGGCAACGGCCGGGCGCGATCAGCCTTCCCACTGCCCCAGTGCAGCCAGGCCATTGGCCTTGGCCCGCTCGAACACGGTCTGCTGGGCCTTGGCGTAGTTGCCGGCCATGTCGGCCGCCCACAGCTTCAGCGCGGCCTGCTGCATGGCGCGGCCATACGAGAACGACAGCGGCCACGGGTTCGGGCCCATCCGGTTCATCGCGTCGAGGTGCGCGGTGGCGTCCTCGTCGCTCTGGCCGCCGGACAGGAACACGATGCCCGGCAGGATCGCCGGCACCGCCGACTTCAGGCACATCAGGGTGGACTCGGCCACTTCCTCGACGCTGGCCTGCTCGGCGCAGCCCTTGCCCGGCACGACCATCGAGGCCTTCAGGATGGTGCCTTCCAGCATCACACTCTGGTTGTACAGCGCGTCGAACAGCGAACGCAGCACCACTTCGGTGACCTCGTAGCAGGTGCCGATGTCATGGTCGCCATCCATCAGCACTTCCGGTTCGACCATCGGCACCAGTCCCTGCTCCTGGCACAGCGCGGCATAGCGCGCCAGCGCGTGGCTGTTGGCCTCGATGCAGGTGCCGGACGGAATGTCGTCGCCGATGGTGATCACCGCGCGCCACTTGGCGAAACGGGCACCGAGCTTGTAGTACTCCTTGAGGCGGTCGCGCAGGCCATCCAGGCCCTCGGTCACCAGCTCGCCGGGGAAGCCGGCCAGCGGCACGGTGCCCTTGTCCACCTTGATGCCCGGGATCATGCCGTTGTCCATCATGTACTTGGCGAACGGCACGCCGTCCTTGGTGGACTGGCGAAGGGTCTCGTCGAACAGGATCGCGCCGGACAGGTACTGGTTGGCGTTCGGCGCGGTCAGCAGCAGCTCGCGGTAGGCGCGGCGGTTTTCCTCGGTGCACTCGATGCCGACGCCGTCGAAGCGCTTCTTGCAGGTGGCGGAGGATTCATCGATCGCGATGATGCCCTTGCCCGGGGCCACCATGGCGCGGGCGGTTTCGGCGAGTTGTTCGATGCTCATGGCGTGCGGCTCGGCTGGCGGAAGGAATCCGCGCATTATAGCCGGCCGCCCGAGTCAACCGGCTGTCGGCGCAATCTCAGCGCTTGGGCCTCGGGCGCTGGATCGCCTGCCGTTCGGCAATCGCGTCATTGCGACGCTGCTGGTCCACCCGCGTCACCATCCCCGGATCAAGGTCGAGGCGATCAAAAACTCCATCGAACGCCATTCTCCGCCCAGCTTTGGCGTCGTAACGCAGCTCTACCAAGCGCGTCGAGAGACTGGGAATCGCGCATTTGCGACGCAATTCTGGCGAATTGATCGCGCCGAACAGGAAGGTAGCCACCGTATAGACGGGTTTGGGCTCTGCTACGTTCGGGCGCGGCACAAATTTCCATCGAGCCAAAGCAGCGGAAGCGTCGGCTGCAAAAGTCGTCCAGTACTCGTCCCTGTTTAATTTCGGCTCTTGGGCGCTCCACGATTTCAGGAGGGAAAAATCGGATGTAGTGCCGTCGGCGTTAAGCACATAGCCAATTGCAACGCAGACCTCCGCGCCACTTGATTCGTAAGCCTTCGGGTAGGCCGGAACTGGCAGGCTGGCGTCCGACGCCAGCATCCATCGATCGCGGATGCCCCCTTCGTTAGCAATTGCAATTTTCGAAGGGGCCTGCGCAGAAGCCGAGAGGCAGGCGAGAAACAGGACGGAACCAACAATCGTGCGCTCCAAATCCATATCCCACCTCGCGAAGTGATTAAGAAGTCCCCTTATAGCAATGCGATTGATGCCCTGCAAACGGATCGCGCATTCACAATTCCCCAAGCCCGGTGGCGCGCCCGTCGGTGCCGATTTCCAGCAGGCGCAGGGTGTTGGTGGCGCCCTTGGTTTCCATATGCTCGCCGCTGGTGAAGATCACCCGGTCGCCCGGACCGAGCAGGCCGGCCTCGACCAACAGGCGGATGCTGCCACGGGCGGCTTCGCGCGGGGTCTGGCCGCGGCTGTCGTAGTCCATCGGGAACACGTCGCGCATCAGCGCCATCCGCCGGCGTGCATTGGCGTGGTGCGAGAACGCGTAGATCGGCACCGAGGAGCGGAACCGCGACAGGTAGCGTGCGGTGCCGCCGGACTCGGTCATCGCCACCACCGCGCGCACGCCGATGTGCTCGGACAGGAACATGGTGGCCATGGCGATGGCCTGGTCGGCGCGCTCCAGCCCGCGCCGCGCCTTCTCGAAATCGGTATCGACCGCGAACTGGCGCTCGGCGCCGAGGCAGATCCGCGCCATCGTCTCCACCGCGCGCACCGGCCAGTTGCCGGCGGCGGACTCCTGCGACAGCATCACCGCGTCGGTGCCGTCGATGACCGCGTTGGCGACGTCCAGCACCTCGGCGCGGGTGGGCATCGGACTGTCGACCATCGACTGCAGCATCTGCGTGGCGGTGATCACCACTTTCTCGCGCGCCACCGCCTCGCGGATGATCTTCTTCTGCAGGCCGGGCAGTTCGGCGTCGCCGATCTCCACCCCGAGGTCGCCGCGCGCCACCATCACCACGTCGCTGGCGTCGACGATCTCGGCCAGGTTCTCGATCGCCTCGGTGCGCTCGATCTTGGCCACCAGCGCGGCCCGGCTGCCATGCGCGCGCGCCACCCTGCGCGCTTCGTGCATGTCGTCGGCGTCGCGACAGAACGAGACCGCGATGAAGTCGACCTGCATGCCGGCGGCGATGGCGATCAGCTCGCGGTCGCGCTCGGTGATGGCGCCCAGCGATAGCCCGCCGCCCTGCTTGTTCAGGCCCTTGCGGTTGGACAGCACGCAGTCATTGAGCACCGTGGTGACGATGCGCTCGCCTTCCACCGCGGCCACCTGCAGTTGCACGATGCCGTCGTCCAGCAACAGCACGTCGCCGGGTGCCACGTCGCCGGGCAACTCCAGGTAGCTGACGCCAACCTGGCTGGCATCGCCGGGCGGCGCATCGAGGCTGGCCACCAGGTCGAAACGGTGCCCCGCCTTCAGCGCCACCTTGCCCTCGGCGAAGGTCTCCACGCGGATCTTCGGCCCCGGCAGGTCGGCCAGGATGCCGACCTCGCGGCCGATGCTTGCCGCCATCGCGCGCACCGCCTCGCAGCGCTCCACCTGCGCCGACGGGTCGCCATGCGAGAAGTTCAGCCGGACCACATCCACGCCGGCACGCAGGATCGCTTCCAGCACGCCGGGCGGATCGGTGGCGGGGCCGAGGGTGGCGACGATGCGGGTGTGGCGGCGTTGTTCCTGCGTAGCTGCGGCGGTCATGAAGTCGATGACATCGCTGTCAATGGATGACTTTCAACGCTACCACAGCGCGACGCCCGGCAATGGTCCACTGGATGCTGCAAACGATGCCAGCGGCGGGCGCGCCGGCCGGTCAGGCCAGCAGCGCGCGCAGCGCATCCGGCGTGCGCGCGAGCGCGTCCGCCTGTGCCAGCTCCTCCGCGTCGCCGAAGCCCCACAGCACGCCGATCCCGCGCATGCCATGGTGGCGTGCACCCTCGATGTCCAGGTGGCGATCGCCGATCATGGCGCACACGGCGGGCGCGACGCCGAAGCGCCGGAGCGCCTCGCCGATCAGTTCCGGCTTGTGGGCCAGGCGTCCATCCGCGGTCGCGCCGATCACATCCTCGAAACAGTGGCCGAACGGCAGCGCCGCCAGCACGCGCCGCGCATGCGGCTCGTTCTTGGCGGTGACGATGGCCAGCCGGCGACCGGCGGCGTGCAATGCCTCGACGGCATCGGCGATCCCGGCATAGACGGTGCACTCGGTGATGCCCGGCCCGTCGTAGCGCTCGCGGTACAGCGTCACCGCGCGCTCCACGTCGGCGGGATCGTCGAACAACTGGCCGAAGCTGGTCCGCAGGGCCGGCCCGATCCATCCGCGCAACTGCGCATCGGGCAGCCCGGGATGACCCATCGCGGCCAGCGCATGCGCCACGCAGCGGGTGATGCCAAGGGAGGAGTCGACCAGCGTGCCGTCGAGGTCGAAGAACAGCATCAGCCGGCGCGCGCCTCCAGCGCCGCCACCGCCGGCAGGGTCTTGCCTTCGAGGAACTCGAGGAAGGCGCCGCCGCCGGTGGAGATATAGGACACCTGATCGGCGATGCCGAACTTGTCCACGGCCGCGAGGGTGTCGCCGCCACCGGCGATGGAAAACGCCTGCGACGCCGCGATCGCGCGCGCCACCGCCTCGGTGCCGGCCGCGAACGCATCGAACTCGAACACGCCGACCGGGCCGTTCCAGACCACGGTGCCGGCCTTGCCGATGACCTCGGCATAGCGGGCCGCGGTGGCCGGGCCGATGTCGAGGATCATGTCGTCCGCACCCACCGCGTCCACCGGCTTGACCGTGGCCGGCGCGTCGGCGGCGAAGGCCGGTGCCACCACCACGTCCACCGGCAGCGGGATGTCGGCGCCGCGTGCATGCGCGTCGGCCATGATCTTCTTGGCGGTATCCAGCAGGTCCGGCTCCACCAGCGACTTGCCGACGCCGTGGCCCAGCGCGGCGATGAAGGTATTCGCAATCCCGCCGCCGACGATCAGCTGGTCGACCTTGCCGACCAGACTGCCCAGCAGTTCGAGCTTGGTGCTGACCTTGCTGCCGGCGACGATGGCCAGCAGCGGCCGCGCGGGGCTGGCCAGCGCCTTGTCCAGCGCATCGAGCTCGGCCATCAGCAGCGGGCCGCCGCAGGCCACCGGGGCGAAACGGATCGCGCCGTGGGTGGAGGCCTGCGCGCGATGCGCGGTACCGAACGCATCCATCACGAACACGTCGCAGAGCGCGGCGTACTTCTTCGACAGCGCTTCGTCGTCGGCCTTCTCGCCGATGTTCATGCGGCAGTTTTCCAGCAGCACCAGCCGGCCGGGCGCCACGTCCACGCCATCCACCCAGTCCTTGACCAGCGGCACGTCCACGCCCAGCAGCTGCGACAGCCGAGCAGCCACCGGCGCCAGCGAATCGGCGGCGCTCCACGCGCCTTCCTTCGGGCGGCCCAGGTGCGAGGTCACCATCACCGCGGCGCCCTTCTCCAGCGCCAGCTTCAGGGTCGGCAGGGAGGCCAGGATGCGCTGCTCGGAGGTGATGTGGCCGGCCTCGTCGATCGGCACGTTGAGGTCCTGCCGGATCAGCACGCGCTTGCCGGCAAGGTCGAGGTCGGTCATGCGGACGATGGACATGGTGCGGTGTTCCCGTGGAGAGTTCCGCCTATTGTCCGACCCCCGCGCGGGCGCGGCAAACCGGCGTCCGGCGCCGGCGCGCGTGGCATCACCCGGCAGGAGGCCGCTTCCGCAGCAGGCTGGCGGCAAACCCGGCCACCAGCAGCGCGCCCCCAAGCAGCAGGCCCCACAACAACCAGCGCCGCCAGTCGATGGGGGTTCCCGGCTGCAACGCGGCGGCACCGGCCAGCTCCTCGCGCTGGCCCAGGGTTGCCGCCGCCGGTTGCCAGTCCTTGCCGCGCGCCGCGCGCAGGGTGTCGATCAGCTGCGGCAACGGGGTGGCCGGGCGCACGGCGCGCGCGCTGCCGGCCAGCAGCGCGAACGGCGGCTGGCCTTCGGCGAGGAACAACACGACTTCCGGGCTGTAGCCCAACCGCAGTACCGGCGCTTCCCTGGCGCCGTCGCTGCGCGCCTGCAGCCGCCACTGGCGGTCGCGCACCAGCCGATTCAACGGCTGCGGCGGCGAGCGGCTGGAACCCTCGCTGCTGTCCACCCGGTAGGCCACCCACGGCGCGGCCGCCGCCCGCCAGCCGGAATCGTCGCCGTCGCGGCTTTCCAGCAGCCAGCCGCGGGTGCTGTTGCCGGGCGCCACAACGTCGGCGGCCTCGATCGGGAAACGCCCCGCCAGCGCATATTCGAAGTGCACGCCGTCGCGACCCTCGACCCGGCGTCCCTGCAGCTCTTCCCATTGCAGTGCCGGGGCGGCGACCTGCCCCGGCAGTTCCGCGCGCACGCCGGTCAAAACCAGAGGCCCCTGCTGGCGCGTGTTCGGCAACAGGCGCAGGTACTTCGCGCGCACACCCGGCAGGGCGATGCGGTCTTCGACCACACGGCGGTCTCCGTTGCGCAGCTGCACCAGCCGGCCATCCGGTTCGATCTCCCGCCACCGCCGCAGGTCGTCGGAAGCACTGACGCGGTAGCCGCGATCGAACGCCTGCGCATCCGACCAGGCGAAGCGCAGCGCGACCACCGGTTCACGCAGGCGGCTGGCGTCGATGACGAAGCCGCTGTCGCCAACCGCATCGGCGTTCGCGCCGCGCAGCTCGACCCGGCGCAGGCTGCCGTCGCTGGCGACCTCGCTGATCGCGGCGATGTCGAGCCCGGTCGCGCCGGCATCGACCGGCAGCGGGAACCACGGCAGCGTGACGTTCCCGCCTGCCTGCGCCAGCGGCGCGTCCGGCGGGAACACGGCGGTCGCCACCGGCGCGCCGCCGGCGTTGACTACCACCAGGTCACGCAGCGCAGGCGATTGCAGCTGGCGGTACACATCGCGGTCCAGCACCACCCGGTAGGCGCCGCCGTCGGCGCGCTCCAGCGTCAGTGGCCAGCGACCGGCGTAGTCGTCGGCGGTCGCCGCGAGTGCGGCCAGCGGCAGGGCCAGCAACCACACCCAGCGCGCCATGCGGATGTTCTTCATGCGGACACCTCCGTCGCCTCATCGTCGGCGCGCCTCGGCGGCGCCGGCGCGAAATACCCCACCACCGTGCACAGCAGGCCGTAGGCGATGAACGAGCCGATGCCGAGCAGATTGCCCAGATGCTGGCGGTCCACCAGCACCAGCTTCAGCAGCACCACGCCCATCAGCACCGCGCCGGCCAGCCACAGCGTGCGCTGGCCGCGCCTCGATCCCGCCACCCAGCCGAGCATGCCCAGCACGCTCCAGGCCACGGTCAGGCTGGTCTGCGCCAGGCTGGTGGAGAGCAGCACGTCCGACCACGGTTCGCTGCCCCAGTGATGCACGGCGCGCAGCACCAGCGCGGTCAGCCAGGCAAACCCCAGCAGCGCGAACAGGATGCCCAACGGCGGCGGCAGGCGGCGCGCATCCGCCAGCTGCCAGCGCAGCGCCAGCACCAGCGCGGCCAGCTGCACCAGCTCCAGCGGGTTGAGCAGCGGCACCCACGGCAACGGCGCGGCGCCACCGGCCCGGAACAGGGCGGCGACCCACCACAGGCCCAGCACCGCGAAGACCACCGCCAGCAGGCGCTCGCGCCAGCCGTCGAAGCGCTCGCCCAACGGCATCGACAGCCAGCGCCAGCGATACAGCGCCAGCATTGCCAGCAGCAGCCACGGCAGCGCCACCAGCGCCTGTCGCCAGCCATCGCCCAGTTGGCCGGCCCGCCCCCACAGCCAGTCCAACAGCAGGCTGGCGACCAAGGCCCACACCAGGCACCAGGCGAACTGCGCAGCGGCAGCGGCGCGATGGCCACTGTCGCGCAGGCACAGCAGGCTGCGCACGCCCAGCAACGCGAACGCCAGCCATGCCCACAGGCCGTGGCCTGCGAACGGCTGCGCATGCGCCTCGCTTTGCCACAGCGCCAGCGGCGCCGCCGCGACGAGGGCGCCCAGCGTGGTGACGGCCAGCGCACCCGCCGGGCGGCGGCGATGCACTTCCGCCGCCAGCCAGCCGGTCAGCGCAGCGAACGCCAGCAGCGCATCGGGCGCGATGCGAGGCAGCAGGTAAGCGTCGATTTCATGGATGCCGTTGAGCAGCCACCAAGCCATGCCCCAGCCGTAGTACGCCAGCGCCGGGGTGTCGTGGCCCGCATCGCTGTAGGCTCGGGCACTGGCAAATCCAGCGAGTGCGATCAGCAGCGCGCTCATGAAGCCGCCGTTGGCCACCATCACGCTGCTATCCACGCCCTTGGCCTGGGCGATCGCGAATGCAGCGGCCGCCAGCAGTTGCAGCGCGGCGCCGGCGAACTGCGGCAGCCGACGCTGCTGGCGCAGTCCCAGCCACGCCAGCGCGGCGCCTTCCAGCGCGAACACACTGGCGGTGGCCTGCGCCGACAGCGCCAGCGGTACCGCCAGCGTGGCGAAACCGACCGCCAGCATCGCGTACGCCTGCAACAGCACATCGAAACCGCGGCGCTGTCGCAGCCACCATGCCAGCCCCGCGTAAAGCACACCCAGCCCCAGCGCGCAGAACGCCAGCGCCATCGGCCTGCCCGCCATCAACCCGGCCTGCAGCGAAAACGCCACCAGCGGCACCCCGAACAGCAGGCAGCCATCGATCAGGTCGCGGCGGCCGGGCGGGCGCCGCCGCACGAACAGCAGCGGGATCGCCAGGTAGAACAGGAAGAACAGCAGCAGGAACGGCTGGGTGCTGGCGTACTTGTGCGGCGCGTAGTCCAGCACGCCCCAGACCGTGCCGATGCCGAAGGTGAAGGCGAAACCGAGCAGGTTCAGCACCCGCCAGGCGCGATACCAGGCGATCCCGACGATCGCCGCATTGACGATCGCGTAGTAGGAGAACAACGCCACGTGGTTGCCGCTGCCGGTGGACAGCCAGATCGGCGCCAGGAAGCCGGCCAGCAGCGCGAACACCGCCAGCGCCCTGGCATCCTGCAGCACAGCCAGCACCCCCGCGCCCGCCACCAGCACCACGCTCAGCGCGAACGCCGCGCCGGCCGGCAGCAGCCCGAACCCCTTGAACGCCGCGAACACCACCAGCAGCAGCACGCCGATGGCACCGCCCTGCAGGCTGAGCGCGAACACGCGGTTGTCCTCGCGCTTGCGCCAAGCGAATACCAGCGCCCCCAGTGCGACCGCGGCCACTCCGGCAAGCTTCAGTTCCGGCGGCATCGCCATCCAGCCCTGGTCGGTGGCGTACTTCAGCAATGCCGCCACGCCGGCCAGCAGCACCAGCATGCCGATCTTCACCGGCACGTTGCCGACGCTGAACCAGCGCTTCACCGCACGCAGGCCGACGGTGACGATGTCCGGGCGCGCCGGCGCCGCCGGCGGGACAGCGCGCGCAGGCGGCGCAGGGCTTGGCGAGGCCGGAGCGGATGGCGCAGCGGCTTCCGGGGAGCGGGCCGTTGCCGCGGCATCAACCGGCGGCGGCGCCGGCGCATCGGCGACCGGGGGCGCAGGCGCGGCGGCGGCAGGCGTTGTCGGGCGTGCCTGCCGTGCAGAGGGCGACTTCGGTGGCGATGCGGTTGACTGCATCCAGTCGCCGAGGGTGGGGTCTGCAGCGGCGGCCTGCACCGCCGGTTCCGCTGCCCGTCGGTGCAGCTGCGCCACTTCGGCTTCCAGATCGGCGACGCGGCGCTTGAGCCCGGACACCGATACCAGCGCGACGATCAACAACACCGGCACCGCCAGGATCGCGAGCACCAGCAACCCGATCAGACCTTCCATGCCTGTCCCCATCCTTGCCAACGCTGCTGGCCCCGTCCGCAGGATACCGGCGGCGGCGCCCCGCCACACCACCCCCGCCGGCAGCGGGGAGGCTCAGGCGCTCACGCCGTCGCGTCCTGCCGCCTTGACCCGGTACAGCGCGGCGTCGGCGCGGCGCAGGATGTCCTCGAGGTCGGTGTCGCCCGGCTGCAGCGTCGCCACCCCGACGCTGGCCGTCAGCCGCCCCTTGGGCGAGCCCAGGTGCGCAATGTCTGCATCCCGCACCCGCTGGCAGACGCGCCCGCCCACCTGCAGTGCCTGCGCGTGATCGGTGGCTGGCAGGAACACGGTGAACTCCTCGCCGCCGGGACGCGCCAGCACGTCGTCGGCATGCAGCAGGGCGCTGCGCACGGCGCCGGCGAAGCGGCGCAGCGCGCCGTCGCCCTCGGCATGCCCGTAGAGGTCGTTGTAGCGCTTGAAGTGGTCGATATCGAGGGCAAGCACGGACAGCGGCGCCCCGCTGGCACGCGCCTCGCGGAACAACCGCTCCCCGGCCTCGGTGAATCCGCGGTAGTTGAGGCAACCGGTCATCGCATCCGTGCGGCTGAGGCGGTCCAGTTCGGATACGGCATCGCGCAGAGAGGCGGTGCGCAACGCGATTTCGTGTTCGCGTTCCTCCAGTACCGTCTGCAGTTCTTCGAACGCTGCGTTCATGCGCGTACCCAGCTCCCCGATGCCGTCCGCCAGTGGTCGCAGCTCCTCCGGGATGGCGTCGTTCCGGGCAGATACCATCCTCCCGCCCAACGCATACCCGCGCAGGCTGCCCAGCAGATAGCCGATACTCCTTCCGAGCAGGCGCCGCTGCAGCCATAGCGCCCACACGATGCCCAGCAGGCTGATCGCCCCCAGCCCGAACACCAGCAACAGGCGCGGCAGCAGCGGCGCCAGCAGCTGGCTGCGCGGCGCCACCAGCGCCAGGGTCCAGCCGTTGCGCATGGCCACTGCCTCCACGTAGGCACCACCGCCCTCGCGCAGCAGGCCATCCATCAGCACCGCGCGCGTCGCCTGGCCGGGCCCGGTAGCGGTCCGCTGGACCGCTTCGCCGAGCGGACCGGCCGCGTCCAGCGTCGTCCAGCGCAATGCCCGGCCTGCATGCACCACGCGGTTGCCGCGATCCAGCAGGAGCAACTCCAGCCGACGCCTGGCCAGACTTTCGGCATTCAGGCGCACGAAGGCCTGCACCGGGATGTCCGCGCGCAACGCTCCGGCGAAACGGCCGCCACGCAGCAGCGGGGCAGACACGCCGACCACGGGCTCGTTGCCATAGGCGGGCCGGCGGGTGACATCGGACACGAGGGGGCGGTATTGGCTGCGCGCGACCCGGAACCATTCCTCGTCGTCGGCAAGTGCGGGCAAGGGCACATCGCGCCCCCGGGCGTCGCGGACTGCGACCACCTGGCCGGCGGCATCCACCTGTTGCACGCGCAGCATGGACGGGTAGATGTGCAGCAGCCGAGCCAGCTCCTCGCCGCGCAGGCCAGGGTCATCCCCCATCTGCTCCGCGAGCAGGCGCACGCCGGCCAGCTGGGCCTCCAGGAAGTCGTCGATCACCCCGGCACTGAGCGTGGCGTTGGCATCCAGCCGCAGCAGCAGGTCGTCGCGGCTGCGCTGCCATTCACCCAGCAACAGGCTGGCTGCGAACAGCACCATGGGCAACAGGGCCGTCAACACCAGCCCCCTGGTCAGGCGCTTGCGCAGGCTCCAGGGCGCGGGCGGCGGGGTCTCGCTCATCGCCGTGTTTCTACCACAGCATCCGCGTCGGGAGCGTCAGCGGCTTGATCCCGGTCACGGGCAGTCGCACGCCCGCGGCGTAAGCTGCGGCTATGGCTTCGTGGTACCCGCTGATCCTGCTGCTGCACCTGTCCTGCGCGATCGTGTTCGTCGGCGCGGTGTGCTTCGAGGTGCTGGTGCTGGAGTCGCTCCATCGCAACTTCGACCACGCAGTGATGGCGCGGATCGAACAGGCGGTGATGGCGCGCGCGCGCCGCCTCATGCCGATCTTCGTCGTCCTGCTGTTCGTCAGCGGCTTTGCCCTCTTCGACATCCGCTGCAACGGTTTCACCTGCATCCGTCCGCAGTTCGGCTGGGGCTGGTTGCTGCTGCTGAAGGTGGTGCTGGCCTTCGGCGTGCTGGCCGTCTTCATCGGCGCCGTGCGCGCCGGCCTCACGGGCCGAATGGACCCCTGCCGGTTCCGGCATACCCACCGCGTGGTGCTGACCCTGATGGTGGGGATCGTGGGGCTGGCGAAGCTGATGTTCTACGCCTGACCTTCCGAACGGCCGCACTCAGCCACCGCGCAGCAACGGCGTGCGCGGCCCCAGCGGAATCCGCGCATCGCCGGGCTCCGGCAATCCCAGACCATAGCGGAGGCTGCGCCCGATGCGGCTGGCGTACTCGTGCACCAGCTCGGCCTGCGCAGGCGCTAGCAGCTCGTCGGCGGTTTCGCGCCACAGCGCCAGCCACTGCACGAAGTGGGCGGTGGTGATGGGCTGGCCGTGGTGGGCGGCCATCGGATTGCCGCGATAAGTGCCCGCGCGCAGGATCACCGAGGTCCAGAACGAAGTCAGCAGGCGCTTGTGTTCCGGCCAGTCCTGGACCGCGGCATTGAACACCGGGCCCAGTTCCGGATGGATCTGGATGCGATCGTAGAAGCGGTCCACCAGCGCCTCGATCTGCTCGAAACCGGGGATTGCCTGTTCCGGGGCGGGCGCTGCGGCCGGTTGCGGCATGGCGGTTGGAGCTCCTAGGCGGGGCCTTCGATTATCGCGCCGACTGGTCACCGCGTCTTGACCTGGGTCATGGCCCGTTCCGCCATGCGCGCACCACACTGGAAGACCCGCGTCGCGCCCATGACCCACGTCGTCACCGAGAACTGCATCAACTGCAAGCACACCGATTGCGTCGAGGTGTGCCCGGTCGACTGTTTCCACGAGGGCCCGAATTTCCTCGTCATCGACCCGGAAAGCTGCATCGACTGCACCCTGTGCGTGGACGAATGCCCGGTCGGCGCGATCTATGCGGAGGACGATGTGCCGGCGGGGCAGGAACCCTTCCTCGCCATCAACGCCGAACTGGCCACGCAGTGGCCGGTGCTCGCGGTGAAGAAGCCGGCCCTGCCTGACGCCAACAAGTGGGACGGCATACCGGACAAGCTCAAGCTGCTGATCCGCTCCGCGACCGGCGAGTAAGAAAGAAAAAGCCCCGCACAGGGCGGGGCTTTCCGGCGTAGGCGGGCGGTGGCGGCTTACTTGCCGGCCATCACCTTGACCATCTCGAGGCACTTGTTCGAGTAGCCCCATTCGTTGTCGTACCAGCTGACCAGCTTGACGAAGGTGTCGTCCAGCGCGATGCCGGCATCGGCGTCGAAGATGCTGGTGCGCGCGTCGCCGCGGAAGTCGGTGGCAACCACCTTGTCCCCGGTGTAGCCGAGGATGCCCTTCAGCGCGCCTTCGCTCTGCGCCTTCATTTCCGCGCAGATCTCGGCGTAGGTGGCGGGCTTCTCCAGCTCCACGGTCAGGTCGACCACGGACACGTCGCTGGTGGGCACGCGGAAGCTCATGCCGGTGAGCTTCTTGTTGAGTTCCGGGATCACCACGCCGACCGCCTTGGCCGCGCCGGTGCTGGAGGGAATGATGTTCTCGAGGATGCCGCGGCCGCCGCGCCAGTCCTTGTTGGACGGGCCATCGACGGTCTTCTGGGTGGCGGTGGCGGCGTGCACGGTGGTCATCAGGCCGCGCTTGATGCCCCACTTGTCGTTCAGCACCTTCGCCACCGGCGCCAGGCAGTTGGTGGTGCAGGAGGCGTTGGAAATCACTTCCTCGCCGGCGTACTTGGCGTGGTTCACGCCGTACACGAACATCGGGGTGGCGTCCTTCGACGGCGCCGACATCAGCACCTTCTTCGCACCGGCGGCGATGTGCTTGCGCGCGGTCTCGTCGGTGAGGAACAGGCCGGTGGATTCCAGCACCACGTCGGCGCCGACAGCGTCCCACTTCAGGTTGGCCGGATCGCGTTCGGCGGTCAGGCGGATGGTCCTGCCGTTCACCACCAGCTGGCCGTTCTCGACCTTCACGTCGCCATCGAAGCGGCCGTGCACGGAGTCGTAGCGGAGCATGTAAGCCAGGTAATCCGGCTCCAGCAGGTCGTTGATGCCGACGATCTCGATGTCGTCGCCGAAGTTCTGCACCGCCGCGCGGAACACGCAGCGCCCGATGCGACCGAAACCGTTGATGCCGACCTTGATGGCCATGGAACGAGACTCCTGACGGATGGGCAAACCCACATTCTACCGGATCGCCCCGACGCACCCGCCGCGGCCGATTTGATCCCGATCAATACCGGCGCGGATGCACGGGCGGATCATCTGTTTCAGCTGAAACAACCCCTCTCCCACACAGGAAATTCCACCATGCAGCTGTCCCGCCTTGTCCTTGCCAGCGCCCTGGTCGTGGCCGCCACCCCCGCTTTCGCACAGTCCGCCGGCACCTGGACGGTCGGCATCGGCGCCCACAACGTCGCCCCCAAATCCAATAACGGCACCCTGACCGCCACCCCGCTCGGCAACCTCAAGATGGACGTGGGCAACAACGCCCGCCCGACCGTCACCGCCGAGTATTTCCTGAAGGACAACCTGGGCGTGGAGGTGCTGGCCGCGCTGCCGTTCCAGCACGACATCGACGTGGTGGGCGTGGGCAAAGTCGGTTCCACCAAGCACCTGCCCCCCACCGTGTCGCTGCAGTACCACTTCGGCCAAGGCAAGGTGCGTCCCTTCGTGGGCATCGGGGTGAACTACACCACCTTCTTCAGCACCAAGACCGAAGGGCCGATCGCTGGCACCAACCTGGACCTGTCCGACTCGTGGGGCCTGGCCGGCCACATCGGCGTCGACTTCAGGATCAGCGAGAAGGGCGCGCTGCGCGTGGACTACCGCACCATCGACATCGACACCAAGGTCAAGCTGAACGGCGCGAAGCTGGGCACGCGCAATACCGTCAACATCGATCCGTCGGTGTACGGCGTCGCCTACGTGTTCTCGTTCTGATCCGGTCATCCGGTGGAAACCATGCCGGGGTATCCTCCCCGGCATGGCCATTCGACTCCGTTTCCGTCCCCTGCTTGCCGCCGCCCTGCTCTGCCTGGGCACCACTTCCACCGCGCTCGCCTGGGCGCCGCTGGGCCACGCCCTGGTCGGCGAGCTGGCACAGCGCCACCTCGACCCGAAGGCGCAGGCCGAAGTCGCCCGCCTGCTGGCCGGTGAGCCGGCGCCCACCCTCGCCGGCATCGCTTCCTGGGCCGACGAGCTGCGCAATACCGACCCCGAACGCTTCAAGGCGACGTCGCGCTGGCACTACATCAACGCCAAGGGCGGGGGCTGCGATTTCGACCTGACCCGTGACTGCCCGGATGGCGACTGCGTCGTCGGCGCGCTGGACCGGCAGCTGGCCATCCTCGCCGACCGCAAGCAGCCGCTCGACGCCCGCCGCGATGCGCTGAAGTTCGTGGTCCACCTGGTCGGCGACGAACACCAGCCGATGCACGCCGGCAACCGCCCCGACAGCGGCGGCAACCGCTTCCAGGTCAGCCTGCGCACGCCGCTCGAGCCCGAGGCATACGCGCGCAAGAGCTACGTCGACGGCGTGATGGGCACCAACCTGCACTCGGTGTGGGACTACTACATCCTGGCCAGCCGCGGCCTTGCGCTGCGCGACTACGCCGACGCGCTGGACAGCAAGGCCAACCCGCCCGCGGCGCCGCTTCCCGGCGCCGGCGTGCTGCAGGAGTGGGCAGGCGCTTCCTGCCGGCTGATCGACGCGCACGGCCTGTATCCTGGCGAGGACCAGCACAAGATGGATCACATCTACCTGGACAGGTTCCGCCCGCTGGCCGAAGCGCGGGTGCAACTGGCCGGCAAGCGGCTGGCGCAACTGCTGAACCAGGCGCTGGGCGCGCAGGCGCCCTCGCCCTGACCACACGGCGTCAGCCGCCCAGTTCGACCACCGCACGACCGTTGATCTGGCGGAACACGAAGCGGTAATCCTGGGTGAACGGCAGGGGTTCCACTACCCTGCCGGTGACGCGCTTCAGCGGATGGAACGACCAGCCGCGCACCGCCACCAGCACAGCCTCCCCGAACGCCGGCGCACCGCCGGCGTTTTCGATGACCCGCGCATCGGCCACCTTGCCGGCGCCGTCCACGATCAGCCGCACCACCACCGTCACTGGCGGCAGACGCTGGCCGAGCAACGCCGGCGGATATTCCGGCTTGGCGTTATCGCGCAACGGCAACGGATCTAGGTAGCTGCTGCCGGCTACCGGCTGGTAGCGCGCGTCCGCGTTGTCGGTCTCCACGATTTCCGCGCTGACCGCGCCGTCGGCGGCATAGCCTTCGCGCGGCTGCGGCGCGGGTGGTTGCGAGGCGCAGCCGGCGAGCGTGCTCAGCAACCCCACGACGGCCACGCGTACCACCACCTGGATCCCGGCAGGCATCTCAACCCGCCTGCTGCGCCGGTGCGTCGAGCGCGAACTCCACCGGCACCCGCACCTTGCTGGCTATCGGCTGGCCCCTCTTCTTGGCCGGATTGAACCGCCACTTCGCCGCAGCCTCCTGCGCGGCAACATCAAGCCGCGCATCGCCGGACGACCGTTCGACCTTCGTAGCGGTGACAGCGCCGCGGGCGTCGATGTCCACCACAAGCACGGTCACGCCGGTCCTGCCCTCCTGCAGTGCCTGTGCCGGATAGCGCGGCGGATGCAGCGCCCGCGACGCCTGATCCACGCTGCCGGATTGCAGGGCTGCAATCGCCGGGTTAGGCGGCGGGGGGGGCGCTGGTGCGGCGGGCGGCGGCGGCACGGCCATCCGCGGCGGGGCCGGAGGTGCGGGAGGCGCGGCCGGCGCGGCGGGCGGCGGTGGCGGCGGTGGCGGCGGCAATGTCCGTGCGCCCTGCAGCGCAGACTGCGGATCACGCGCAGCAACCCGCATGCGCAAGTCCATGCCGCGGAAACGCCCGGCCACCTCCTGCCCCTGACGCATGCTGGCCGGCTGGCCATCGCGCACCACCATCCGCGGTGCCGCGACCGGCTTACCCCCCTGTTCGATCTGCATCGCGATGTCGTAGCCCAGTCCGCCCTGCAGGCGAACCGGCTGCACGCGGGCGGTGATCGCCTTGTCGTTGCCACCCGCGCCGCCCGGCAGGGCGAACGATTCACCGAACCGCTTGGCCAGCACCGACCGGACAGGCGTGCCCGCATCGCGGCTGTATTCGACCTCGACGGTGAAGTCTCCGGCTGCCGCCGCTACTTGCGTCCGCGGCGGTTGCGTGGCCCATGCGCTCCATGCGGTTGCCCCCGCTGCCAATGCCAGCAGCGCCACCCCTGCACGCCGCATCCGCGACGTGGGCCGTTCTCGATTCAGCAGCATGATCCTCTCCTTGAGCGGGTGGCCGAAGCCGAAGTGGCAGCCCAGCGGGGCGCTCTGCAGCGCGAGCTGGACGTTGAGCAGGGCGTCGCCGTAGCGGCGACGCTGCCGGGGATTGGCCGCGAGCACGTCGGCATCGCAGGCCAGTTCCTGGTCGTGGCGCATGCGCGCGGCGGCCAGGTGGAACAGCGGGTTGAACCAGAACAGGCAGCGCAGCAGCGCGGCGGCAGCGTTGGCCCAGGGATCAAGGCGGGCGACGTGGCGGCGCTCGTGGGCCAGCACCAGCGCACGTTGTGCCGGATCGAAGCGTTCCTCGAAATCGGCCGGCAGCACGATCCGCGGGCGCCACAGGCCCAGCGTGGCCGGCAGGCCCGCGCTCGCGGCCTGCGCGCGCAGCGCATCGCCATGCGGCAGCAGCGCGCCGAGCCCGCGGCGGAAGGCCACCTGTGCACGCCACAGCCAGCCTGCGCCGACCAGCGCACCGACCACCCACAGCACCAGCAACCCCGCTGCGATGTCGATGTCGTGCGGCACGGGCGCAGCCGCCATTGCGGCGCCTGCCGGGAGCACCAGTGCCGGCGCCACCGGCAGACGCGCCGCCACCACCGTTGCGGCGGGCAGCAGCGTTGCCAGCATCGCCAGCGCGGGCAGCAGCCACAGTGCGTAGGCGACCTGTGCCCCGAACGCGGCACGCATCGGCCGGCGCAGCGCCAGCACCAGCACCGCGGCGGCGCTGCCGGCCAAGGTCGCCTCGATCAAACCCTGCAGCAGTTCATTGCTTGCCATCGTCGATCTCCTCCAGCAGCTTGCGCAGCTCGGCCACGTCCTTCTTGCTCAGCTTCCGATGCGCGGAAAAGTGCGCGACCAGCGGCGCCACCCGGCCATCGAACAGCCGCTCCAGCAGGCCGCGGCTTTCCGCCGTCACCCAGTCTTCCCGACGGATCTTCGGCGAGTACAGGTAGCGGCGGCCGTCTTTCTCGGCCCGGATCGCGCCCTTGTTGAGCAGGCGGTTGAGCAGGGTCTTGATGGTGGCGTCCTGCCAGTCGCGGCGGTCGGCCAGCGCCGCGGCCACCTCGTCCGCACCCAGCGGGCTGCGTGCCCACAGGATGTCCATCACCACCGACTCGGCTTCGCTGATCTGCATTGTTTACACCCGTAATCTTTATTTCAGATTACAGATGTAAATTTTCGTGTCAAGCGGGTGCGAAAAACACGCGCACCCAGTCTGCCGGCACCGCCCCCGTGACCGCGAGCGGACAGGGCCTGCGGCCGGAAAGGCGCCCGAATGGGACGCCTGCCGCGGGTCAGCTCCCGCCCGCGCCCATCGCGCGCACCTCGAACCTGGCTGGCACCCGCCCGGCCCGCTGGAACACCAGCGTGGCGTCGAAGTGGCCGCCTTCCACCAGCGCGCGCCGCGGCTTGATGAGCATGAGGTGGTAGCCACCGGGCTTGAGCTCTAGCCTGCCGTACGCCGGCACGACCACGCCCTCGGGCAGCGCCCGCATCCGCATCACGCCGCCGTCGTTGCGCATCTGGTGGAGTTCCACCCGCTGCGCGATATCGCTTTCCACCCGCAGCAGGCGGTCATCGACATCGCCGTCGTTGACCACGGTCAGGAATCCGCCCGCCACCGGCGCCACCGCCGGCACCGCGCGCGTCCACGCTTCGCGCACATGCACCTTCCCGTTGCCGGCCACGGCGCCGGTCGCCAACAGGCAGAGCGCCAAGATCCCACCCGTCCATTGCTTCATTGCTTGCACCTCGATATCGGTTTCGCCCGATGCCGCGGGTGACGGGATTGACCGTCCACGCGCGGCGCACGGATCACAGCGAGAAGTTGAGTTTCAGCCACAGATTGCGCCCCGGCTCGTTGATCCGCACCGGCATCGCCGGGTAGCCGAAGTCGGCGTTGCCGGCCAGGTTCAGGTGCTCGCTGTAGCGGCGGTCGAACAGGTTGTCGACTCCCGCGGACACCTGCACCCGCTCGCTGACACGATAGCCGCCATTGAGCGCAAGCGTGGCGAAGCCCTTGCTGGGGCCAAGATCGCGGCCGGTGACATTGCCCTGGCTTGCCGCCACGCGGGTCTGCGCCGAGACCGCGCGCAGCAGCACGCCGGCGTTCCAGCGGCCGTTGTCCCAGGCGGCAGTGAAGCGGCCCTCCAGCGGCGTCATCTGCGGCAGCGCCGTGCGGGCATCGGCGTTTTCGCCCCAGGCCCAGGCCACGCTGCTGCCCAGCGTCCAGTCCTTGCCGGGGCGGAACTCGCCGCCGGCTTCCGCACCGTGAATGCGCGCATCGACATTGGTCGCCATCGAGGTGCTGCCCATCATGCCGCCGCTCATGTAGCGGAACAGGATGAAGTCATCGACCCGCCCGAGGTACCCGGACACCCACGCGCCGCCGCGCGCGCCGCGCCACTGCAGGCCGGCATCGAGCTGGGTGGTCTTTTCCGGCTGCACGCCGACGAAGGCGTTGACGCTGCCCATCGGCCCGCGGGTGGGCGAGAACAGCTCCCAGTAGTCGGGCATGCGCTGGGTATGGCCCACGCCCGCGAACCAGCCGAAGCCGCTGCCGACGATGTCGCGTTCAAAGCGGAGGAAGCCTGCCGGCAGGGTTTCGCTGCGGGTCTGGCCGAAGCTGGGATTGGCCATGGCCGGGGTGCCGACGGTGGCACGGCGGTCGGTCGCTTCGGCGCGATCCACGCGCGCACCCGCCACCACCCGCCGCGCGTCGGCCAGCGCCCATGTGCCTTCCGCGAACAGCCCCTGCTGGCGGAAGCCGGCATCGTTGGTCCACGGCTGCGCGCGCCAGGCATCGCGGCCCATGGCATTGCGGCGGCGGTGGTCGCTGCGCTGGGCATCAAGGCCGGCGACCAGCGAGAACGCCTGCCAGCCCCATTCCAGCGCGACCCGCCCACCGCTGGTGGTGCGCTCGACGTTGGAACCCATCGGCATCGGCATGCTGCCCATCGGGTTGGGCGTGCGCAGGCTGTAGTTGTCCATCACGTGGTCGGCGGCGTTGCGGTAGGCATTGGCCTCCACCTTGCGCAGCGTGTCGGCGAAGGCCTTTTCGAAGCGCAGGCCGAGGCTGTCGCGGCGGAACTGCGAGCCGTCCATGCCGCGGCCGGCATAGCGCGCCCACGCGTCACCGGCGCCGACGGAGAGCTCCAGCAGGGTGTCGGTATCGGGCGTCCAGCCCAGTGCCAGATCGGCGTTCCACTTGTGCCAGGCCGACGGCACGCGCGCACCATCGCCATCGTCGTAATCGCGCGCTTCCGAACGGTTGGCATCCAGCCGCACGTAGCCGCGCGGGGCGCCGGCCAGCAGCTCCAGCACCTGGTCGTTGCGGCCGAAGCTGCCGCCGAGCAGGCTGCCCTGCGCGCGCAGCTCGCGCTGCTCGAAGCGCGGCGTGTCGCGCTCGAAGCGGACCGTGCCGGCCGAGCCCACCGGCCCCCACTGCACGGTCTGCGGGCCTTTCACCACCACCAGGGAATCGAAGGTTTCGGGGGCGACGTAGGACATCGCATTGTCCATCCGCGAAGGACAGGCGCCATGCATGCTGCCGGCGTTGGTCAGCAGGTTCAGGCGCGAACCGAACATGCCGCGCAGCACCGGGTCGCCGTTGGTACCGCCGTTGCGCAGCGCGGTGAAGCCGGGGATGGTCTTGAGGTAATCGGCGCCGTCGCTGGCCGGCACCGGCTGACGCGGCAGCTTGGGATCGGTTTCGAAGGTCAGCGGCTGGGTCTGCATGCCGATGACCACCACGCGGTCGAGGGTTTTTGCCGCTTCTTCGCCATCAGTGGCGAGGGCGGAGACGGGGAACAGCACGGCGGCCAGCGCGCAGGCGAGCACGCGGCGCGACGGCGCGGCCGTCGCGGAACGAAGGGGATTCATGTTGGCTCCAAAGCACAAGTGGGGAGGCGGGATTCCGCCAGGTGGAACGCTTGTGGTTCAGAGCAGGATCGGTGGCCCTCGCGCGCCCAGGCCGCGCAGCAGCGGTGGCGCATGCGGGGTGGGCAATGTCGACGCCGGCAGCAGGCGACGGCGCAGCGGCGGCAGGAACAACGCCAGCGCCAGCAACACCGGCGCCAGCGCGGACAGCAGCGGGCAGTAACCGCAGTATTCGTCGGGCATGCCGCCGGCCGGCATCGGCGCCGGCGTGGTGCCGCTGTCGGCCAGCAGGCTCGTCTTCGTAAACGCCATGCCGTCACTGGTGCACATCGCCAGCACCATGTCCGGCAGCCGCTGCGCGTTGCTTTCCAGCCAACGGCTGACGGTCGGCATCAGCGACACCAGCAGGATGGCCGCCAGTGCAAGGCGGGCCATCCAGTGCCGGAAATGGCGGGAACGCAGGATCATCGCAAGGGCAAGGCTACGCGCGATTTCAGAGCGCGTTGCTGACTTCGATCAAACGTTCGACGGTAATTCCGAAGTGCGGGAACAGCGCATCGGCCGGGGCGCTGGCGCCGAAGCTGTCGATGCCCACCACCGCGCCGTCCAGGCCCACGTACTGGCGCCAGAAACCGGTCACGCCGGCCTCCACCGCCACCCGCTTGCGACAGGCCTTCGGCAGCACCGCCTCGCGATAGGCCGCATCCTGGCGCTCGAACACGTCGGTGGACGGCATCGACACCACGCGCACCTTGTCGCCCAGCTTCTCCGCCGCCTGCATGGCCAGCCCGACCTCGCTGCCGGTGGCGATCAGGATGAGCTCCGGCGCGCCCACGCTGTCCTTCAGCACGTAGCCGCCGCGGGCGATGTCGGCCAGCTGCGCGTCAGTGCGCGCCTGGTGCGGCAGGTTCTGGCGGCTGAACACCAGGCAGGACGGCCCATTGGCGCGGGCGATGGCCGCCTTCCAAGCCACCGCCGATTCCACCGCGTCGCAGGGACGCCAGACGTCGTTGTTGGGGATCTGGCGCAGCGAGGCCATGTGTTCCACCGGCTGGTGGGTGGGGCCGTCCTCGCCGAGGCCGATGGAGTCGTGGGTGTAGACGTGGATCGCGCGCACGTCCATCAGCGCGCTCATGCGCACCGCGTTGCGGGCGTAGTCGCTGAACACCAGGAAGGTGGCGTCGTAGGGAACGAAACCGCCGTGCAGCGCCAGGCCGTTGCCGATGGCGGTCATGCCGAACTCGCGCACGCCGTAGTACACGTAGTTGGCGTCCGGGTCGTTGCCGGCCACCGACTTGCTGCCTTTCCACAGGGTCAGGTTGGAATGGGCGAGGTCGGCCGAGCCGCCCACCAGCTCCGGCAGCAGCGGCGCGAACGCTTCGATGGCGTTCTGCGAGGCCTTGCGGCTGGCGATCACCGGGCCGTCCTGCTGCAGCCGTGCAATGAAGGCATCGGCCGCGGCCTCGAAACCGGCCGGCAGCGCACCGGACAGGCGGCGCTCGAACTCGGCGGCGGCTTCCGGATGCGCGGCCTTGTAGGCGGCGAAACGGGTGTTCCAATCGGCTTCAGTGGCGGCGCGGTCGCGACCGCGCCAGCCGGCGTAGATGTCCTGCGGAATCTCGAACGGCGCATGCGGCCAGCCCAGCGCTTCGCGGGTGGCCTGCACTTCGTCCTTGCCCAGCGGTGCGCCGTGGCTGGATTCCTTGCCTGCCTTCGCGGGCGAGCCAAAACCAATCGTGGTGCGGCAGCAGATCAGGGTCGGCTTGTCCGACGACTTCAGCGCGGTCTCGATCGCGGTCTTGATCTCCACCGCGTCATGCCCGTCGACGCCGCGGATCACGTTCCAGCCATAGGCCTCGAAACGCTTCGGCGTGTCGTCGGTGAACCAGCCGTCGGTATTGCCGTCGATGCTGATGTGGTTGTCGTCCCAGAACGCGACCAGCTTGCCCAGGCCCCAGGTGCCGGCCAGCGAGGCGGCCTCGTGGCTGATGCCTTCCATCAGGCAGCCGTCGCCCAGGAACACCCAGGTGCGGTGATCGACGATGGCGTGGCCGTCGCGGTTGAAACGCTGCGCCAGCAGCTTTTCCGCCAGCGCGAAGCCGACCGCGTTGGCCAGACCCTGGCCCAGCGGCCCGGTGGTGGTTTCCACGCCCGGGGTGACGTGGTTCTCCGGGTGGCCCGGGGTGCGGCTGCCGAGCTGGCGGAAGCGCTTCAGCTCGTCGATCGGCAGGTCATAGCCGGCCAGGTGCAGCAGCGCGTACTGCAACATCGACCCGTGGCCATTGGACAGCACGAAGCGGTCGCGGTCGGCCCATCCGGGGTTGGCCGGGTTGCACTTGAGGTAGTCGTTCCAGACCACTTCGGCGATGTCGGCCATGCCCATCGGCATGCCCGGATGGCCGGAGTTGGCGGCCTGCACCGCGTCGATGGCGAGGAAACGGATGGCGTTGGCAAGATCGCGGCGGCTGGGCGCAGTCATGGCGTGGGGCGAGGCGGAGGAACGCCTATTGTCCCATCCCGCCGCCCGGAAACGGAAATCGCGCCCCCGCGACCGCTTCAGTCCATCGGATTGGCGGGGCTTTCCTCGGCTTCGCCCTTCGACACCACCGCCGCCAGCATCAGGTCGCCGGTGACGTTCAGGGTGGTGCGGCACATGTCGAGGAAGCGGTCCACGCCGAGGATCAGGCCGATGCCTTCCGGCGGCACGCCCACCATCCCGCAGATCAGCGCCACCACCGGC
>JAANMY010001293.1_pt1 | contig 29231 bp, 25 predicted proteins | sample 7279691 | NCBI WGS metagenome assembly JAANMY01 (sample SAMN14094543, study PRJNA606508) | bioreactor metagenome | isolation source: A lab-scale SPAN reactor treating ammonium-rich wastewater day 388 | place: Ireland: Galway | collected 2018-02-07
CTGCGCTCGATTCTGGAGCAGTCCTTGCTCAGCGTCATGTTTGATTTGCCCACCATGGACAACGTGGCCAAGGTGGTGGTGGAAGAAGCCACCATTACCGAGGGCAAAGCACCGCTGTTGGTCTACCACGAGGTGGCCAAGCAGGCTTAATAGGCTTTCAAATAGGCTTTGGTTTACCAAGCCTGGAGCAGGTCAGGCCACGAGGGGGCCACCGCTCATGGGCTGCTGGGTTAGTCTGGCGGCCTCTCTCAATTAGTCACTGCTGCAGCCCATGCTTGCGGCGGTTGGATGGAGGATTTTCATGTCTCAAACCGATACGGGCTCTGCGGGCAGCCTGAACATCCCTTTACTGCCCTTGCGCGATGTGGTGGTCTTCCCCCACATGGTGATCCCGCTGTTTGTCGGGCGGGCCAAAAGCATCAAGGCCCTGGAGTTGGCCATGGAGGCCGATCGCCGCATCTTGTTGGTGGCACAAAAAACGGCTGCCAAAGATGAGCCGGAAATTGCCGACCTGTTCGACATTGGCTGTCTGGCCACGATTTTGCAAATGCTCAAACTGCCCGATGGCACCGTCAAAGTGCTGGTTGAAGGCCAGCAGCGGGCCGTGCTGACCGAGGTGGTGGAGCAAGAAGAGTGCTTTCAGGCCCACTGCCAAGTGATTGAAGTGCTGGCAGATAAAAAGATGGCCAGCGAAGTCGAAGCCCTGCGCCGCGCGGTGACGCAACTGTTTGACCAGTATGTGAAGCTGAACAAAAAGATTCCTTCAGAAATTTTGACTTCCATTGCCAGCATCGACGATGCCGGGCGGTTGGCCGACACGATTACCGCCCACCTGCCGTTCAAGCTGGAGCACAAGCAGGCCGTTTTGGGGCTGGCCGATGTGCGCGAGCGCTTGGAAAATCTGCTGCACCAAATTGAGCGCGAGGTGGAAATCCTCAACGTGGATAAAAAAATCCGGGGCCGGGTCAAGCGCCAAATTGAGAAAAATCAGCGTGATTTTTATTTGAATGAGCAGGTCAAGGCCATTCAAAAAGAGCTGGGGGAGGGCGAAGACGGGGCCGACCTGGAAGAGCTCGAGAAAAAAATCGTTGCGGCCAAAATGTCCGCCGAAGCGCGCAAGAAAGCCGAAAGTGAGCTGAAAAAACTCAAGCTCATGTCCCCCATGTCCGCCGAAGCGGCGGTGGTGCGCAACTACATTGACGTGTTGATTGGCCTGCCTTGGAGCAAAAAAACCAAGGTGAAAAAAGACTTGGCCGTGGCAGAAGAGGTGCTCAACGCCGACCACTTTGGCCTGGAGCGGGTGAAAGACCGCATCTTGGAATACCTTGCCGTGCAGCAGCGCGTGGACAAGGTGAAAGCCCCCATCTTGTGCCTGGTGGGGCCACCGGGGGTGGGTAAAACCTCGCTGGGGCAGTCCATTGCCAAAGCCACGGGGCGCAAATACGTGCGCATGGCCTTGGGCGGTGTGCGTGATGAGGCCGAAATTCGCGGCCACCGCCGTACCTACATCGGCGCCATGCCGGGCAAAGTGCTGCAAAGCCTGGAGAAAGTTGGCACGCGCAATCCTTTGTTTTTGCTCGATGAAATTGACAAGCTGGGCATGGATTTTCGGGGCGACCCGTCCAGCGCTTTGCTGGAAGTGCTCGATCCAGAGCAAAACCACACCTTCTCGGACCACTACGTGGAGGTCGATTTTGATTTGAGCGATGTGATGTTTGTCGCTACGTCGAACTCACTCAATATTCCTTCGGCGCTGCTCGATCGCATGGAGGTCATTCGCCTTGCGGGCTACACCGAAGACGAAAAAATCAACATCGCCAAACGCTATTTGCTGCCCAAGCAAATGGAAAACAATGGGGTGAAAGAGGCTGAGCTGGCCGTGCAAGACGATGCCATCCGTGACATCGTGCGCTACTACACCCGCGAGGCTGGGGTGCGTGCGCTGGAGCGCGAACTGTCCAAAATCTGCCGCAAAGTGGTCAAAGGTTTGCAACTGAATAAGCTCAAACCCAAGGTGACAGTCACAGCGGCCAATCTGAACGACTACCTGGGCGTGCAGAAATTTACCTTTGGCCACGCGGAAAAAGAAAACCACGTGGGCCAAGTGGTGGGCTTGGCCTGGACCGAAGTCGGGGGTGATTTGCTTACCATCGAAGCGGCCACCATGCCGGGCAAGGGCACCATTTTGCGCACCGGTTCACTGGGCGATGTGATGAAGGAATCGGTGGAAGCGGCCCGCACCGTGGTGCGCAGCCGCGCCCATTCGTTGGGCATTGCCGACAGCGTCTTTGAAAAGAAAGACATCCACATTCACGTGCCCGATGGCGCTACCCCCAAAGACGGGCCCAGTGCGGGCGCGGCCATGGCGACGGCGTTTGTCTCGGCGCTGACCGGCATCCCTGTGCGTGCTGATGTGGCCATGACCGGAGAGATCACCTTGCGTGGTGAGGTCACCGCCATTGGTGGCTTAAAAGAAAAGCTCTTGGCTGCTTTGCGGGGCGGGATTAAAACCGTGCTCATTCCGCAAGAGAACGTCAAGGACTTGCAAGACATTCCAGACAATGTGAAACAAGGTTTGGAAATTACCCCGGTGCGTTGGATCGATGAGGTATTAAAGATTGCACTAGAGCATTTGCCAGCGCCGATTACTGCTGATGAATTGCCTAAAGTGCCTGTATCTGAAGCGGTTGCAGCTACTGAAAAAGTAGCGACTAAAAAGCCTCGGGCAGTCAAACACTAAAAAATTTGCAAAAAATGGCAGCGTGAAGGTGAAGTCATAAAATTTTCACGCTACAATTTAGCCATGCTGAGTTTTCAGATGTACAATCACAAACTTCAGTAAATAAGCGGGAATAGCTCAGTTGGTAGAGCGCAACCTTGCCAAGGTTGAGGTCGACGGTTCGAGACCGTTTTCCCGCTCCAAATTTTTTCTGTGAGCATCGCACAACGTTCATAGATAGCTAAAAAAGCCAAAAACTTTGTTTTTTGGCTTTTTTTGTTTTTGGCCTGCGTCTGCTTGCGCGTCGTATTTGGATGCTGCGGCATAAAAAATAACGGCCTGTAGTCACGCCCCATGCAAGTTGATCTCAAAATTCTCGATGCGCGTCTGCGCGACACCCCACCCACTTATGCCACCCCTGGCAGCGCCGGCTTAGACCTGCGGGCCTGTATTCAGGTGCCCATAGTGCTGCAGCCGGGCCAGTGGCAATTGATTCCGACGGGTATGGCGGTGCATCTGCGTGATCCCGGCTATGCCGCCTTGATCCTGCCGCGCTCAGGCTTGGGGCATAAGCATGGCATCGTGCTGGGCAATCTGGTGGGGCTGATTGATTCGGATTACCAGGGCGAGCTCATGGTCAGCGCCTGGAACCGCTCTAGCACCGCTTTTACCTTGCAACCCATGGAGCGTTTGGCGCAGTTGGTGATCGTCCCCGTGGTGCAAGCCCAGTTCAACGAGGTGCAAGACTTTGCCCAGGTGAGCGAGCGCGGCACGGGGGGGTATGGCTCAACGGGCAAGGTTTAATTTTTCTGTCAAACCCGAGCGCTCCAGCAAAGATTGCACTTGGGGCTGCATGCCTTCGAGGGCCAAGTGGGCCCCGCGCTGCTCCAATGCTTTGAGCAGCTGCTCCAGGCTATCGACCCCCGTGGTGTCCAGTGCAAACAAGGCGGCCATGTCCAAGGTCATGGTGCTGCCAACCGGTACGGTTTGGGCCGCTTCAAGCAGCACATCGAGCTTGTCTGTGGCACCAAAAAAGAGCGCCCCGTGTAAACGCCAAGCCAGGCCATCGGCGCTGGTGGCATGCACCTTGAACAAGGTGGCCATGCGCCGCACGAACAGCACGCAGGCCAGTACCAAGCCCACTTCCATGGCCACCATCAGGTCAAACACCACCGTTAAAAAGAAGGTGCCCAGCAGCAAAAGGCGGTAATGGTTGCTGAATTGGCGCAGGCGGACAAACTCGCGCCACTCGCCCATATTCCAAGCAACAAACAGCAAAACCCCTGCCAGTACGGCCAGGGGTACATGCACGGCCAGGGGAGCTGCCAGCAGCACAATCAGCATCAGTACCAGGGAATGCACCAAGCCGGAGATGGGCGAAGTGGCCCCCGAGCGCAAATTGGTGACGGTGCGGGCAATCGTGCCGGTCACAGGCATACCGCCCAAGAAGGGAACGACAAAATTGGCCGCGCCTTGGGCTAAAAGCTCTTGGTTGGGGTCGTGCTTGCGATGGCTGGCGCTGGTGGCCAATTGGTCGGCCACGCGGGCGCACAGCAGCGATTCAATCGCGCCCAGCGCGGCGATGGTGATGGTTGGCATCAGCAAACGCCGCGCGCTGTCCCAGGACAATTCGGGCCACACCAAGGCTGGCAGTTCTTGGGGAATGCTGCCAAAGCGGCTGCCAATAGTTTCTACCGGCAGGTGCAGAAAGTAGGCCAAGGCCGTGAAGGTCAGCAGCGCCACCACCGGGGCGGGCAGGCGGGCAAAAGTACGCACGGTAACCCCATCAAAACGTTGAATTGGGGATTTTTGGTGCAGCAAATACGGCCAGATAAACAGCAGGGCCAAACAACCGACTGCCAAGCCCAGGGCGGTGGGATTCCATTGGTTTAAATGGCTGCCAATGGCTTGCATTTGGCCAAAAAAATCACCTGGCATTTTGGCAATGGGCAGGCCCAGTGCATCTTTGAGTTGCGAGAGGGCAATCAACACCGCAATGCCGTTGGTAAAACCAATGATGATGCTCACGGGGACAAAGCGCACCAAGTTGCCCAAGCGGAAGATTCCCATCAGCATTAGCAGCACCCCCGCGCCGCAGGTGGCAATCAAGAGCCCACCCACTCCGTGGCGCTGGACGATGCCGTAAACGATGACGATGAATGCTCCTGCAGGCCCGGCAATTTGCACGTTCGAGCCGCCCAGGAGCGCGACCAACGCGCCGCCAATGATGGCGGTCCACAATCCTGCTTGGGGGGGCAAGCCGCTGGCAATGGCAAAAGCCATGGCCAAGGGCAAGGCTACGACACCCACGGTGGCCCCAGCACCCAGATCACCGACCAAGCGCTGGCGGTTGTAGTTGTGCCGAATATCAAGAATCCGAGGGCGAAACTGCATGGAAATCCTTAAAGTTTGATGGGTATCAAAACTAAATACTGACAAAAAACTTACAAGCAATAGGCTGTGGGCGCGACATATTGCTGGGTAGCCAAGAAGGTTGGGTAAATATTATAAATATTATCGAGCGCATCACTGTCTATCGTTGGACTCAGCTCGGAAGAAAGGGGTGGTATGAATAACGCCATTGTTGGATCGAGCGGGCATAAGTTGCCCGGATGCCACATGCCAACGCCGCCACCCCCAGCGCGCAGACACTACGAGGCGTTTACGCCGGTGCAGCAAACTTTGATTATTCCCCTGGTCGCGCGGGCTTTGGGTGGGGGGCTTTACCCAGGGCATGCCTGTGGGGATGAGCAGGCCAGCCGCCTTTTGCGCACCCTGGAGATTGATGGCCAAGCCTATCTGGCCGATCGCCCTACCGTGCTGAATGTGCTGTGGCGCACGCGCTTGATTCGGGAGTGTGCCCAAGCCTTTTTTGCCAAATACCCCAAAGCCTGGGGCATCAACTTGGGCTGCGGGCTGACGGATTATTTTCAGTGGCTGAACAATGGCCAAAACACGTGGCTGGATGCGGATCTCGCTGAAGTGATGGCCTTGCGCAAAACGCTCTTGCCTGCCCAAATGCCCCGGCTGCGGGCTGGCACAGCAGATTTACAACAAACTGGCTGGTGGCAGCGTTTGCGCCTGCCTAAACGGGCCACAGCGCAGCCGGTTTTTCTGTTGATTGAAGGGGTGCTGCTGTATTTCCAGCCCGATGAAGTGCGAACGGTGCTGCAAGAGTTTGCCGAGGCAGCGCCTGCGGGCTCGGTGTTGGTGCTCGATACCATGGCCCGCTGCGCCGTCGGTCAAGCCCAATGGCACGCCAGTGTGGGGCGCACCCAGGCCCAGTTTCGGTGGGGCATTGGCCAAATGCAGGAATTGACCGCCTGCCATCCTCGCCTGCAGCTGCGCCAATCGCACAGCGTGGCCCCCAGCCATGGCTGGATGGGGGTGGCTATGGAAGCCATGTGGAATCCCTGGGGGCACAGTGCGCCGCTGTACGGGCTGGCAGAGTTGGTGCTTGAATGACTGAACCGGTCCCGCTGGGCCACTCAGCCCCGTGCAGAGTGCGGCCTCAGCACTTCATTCTTTTTACTGCTGCCAAGGCAACCCTCGATAGCGCCAGCCATTGAGCTTGCCGCGTTGGCCGTTGGCATCCAGATCGCCCTCAAAACCTTCCAGAATGCTGTAGGCCTGCAGCCCCAGCTCGGTTGCCCGCTGCGCAGCAGCTACCGATCGCACTCCACTGCGGCACAGTAGCAGCACCTTGCTGCCTGATGGCACCACAGCTTGCAGCTGGGTATCAAAATCGGGATTCATCAGCATTTGCGGCCATTGTTTCCAAGCTACCACTTTGGCCCCTGGCACTTGGCCCACCCAGGCACGCTCGGCATCCGTGCGCACATCCACCAGCACCGCATTCCCCGCTTGCACCCATTGCCATGCCAAGGCGGGGGGAATGTCGCCGGCATAGCCATGGGCGGGAATCACCGCACCGAAATCCTTTGTTTCGCTCATTGCAAACTCACTTTATGGCCAATAACGCGGCATTATCGGCCCCATGCTTTGGACTGAATTTACTGCGTTGCTGCTCTTGGCCACTGCCATGAGCTTTACCCCGGGCCCCAATACCGCTTTGGCCACCGCCATGGCCGCCAATGCTGGCTTGCGCCACAGCCTGCGCTTTGTGTTGGCGGTGCCAGTAGGCTGGTGTTTGCTCCTGTTGCTGTGCAGCGTCGGGGTAGGGGCATTGGTGGCACAAGTTCCGGCTCTGCGCTGGGGGATTCAGCTGGGGGGCTGCAGCTATTTGTTGTGGCTGGCGTGGCGGCTGGCGGGCACTCGGCAATTGGCCCAGGCGCGGACGGATCGGCTGCAGGTGGGTTTTGGTCAAGGCGTTTTGCTGCAGTTTGTGAACATCAAGGCATGGTTTTTGGCGCTGACGATCATCGCAGGCTGGGTCGCAGGCCAGCCCAACATGGGCTTGCGCTTGGGCATTGTGGTGCCGGTAATGGTGTTTTTTGCTTTCAGTAGCAATCTTACGTACGCCTGCCTCGGGGCCGTATTGCGCCACTGGTTGGCCCAAGGGCAGCGCCTGCTATGGTTCAATCGCGGTATGGCGTTGTTGCTGGCGGTGACGGCGTTGTGGATGCTGCAAGGGCAAACCCCTGGGTTTGTGCCCTAGGCACCACAGATGAACTTGCTGACAATGGCCGCTCTTCGGAGCAGGCCAGCCTTGCCACCAGCGGCTGCCACCTGTTGAAAATTTTTGCCCGGGTGATCCCCGGCTTTTCTCTTGAGAGACCCAACATGACCCAATGGACCCTGGCCAGCCGTGCCGCCAAGATGAACTCGTCAGCCATTCGCGAGATTCTCAAACTCACCGACCGCCCCGGCATCATCAGCATGGCAGGCGGCCTGCCTTCCCCGCAAACCTTCCCGATCAGCGCCTTCCAGGCTGCGTGCAATACCGTACTGGAGCGTGATGGCGCGGCAGCCCTGCAATATTCCACCACTGAAGGGCTGCCCGCGCTGCGCCAGGCGGTGGCCGATTTTTTGCCCTGGGATGTCGATCCGGAGCAGGTGCTCATCGTCAGCGGCTCGCAACAGGCCCTGGATTTGATCGGCAAGATCTTTTTGGACAAAGACAGCCGCTTGCTCGTTGAGCGCCCTACCTACCTAGGCGCTTTGCAAGCCTTTGCCCCGATGGAGCCGATCGCTGTCGGTGTGGCCAGCGACGATCAAGGCATGTTGGTTGATGATTTCGCTGCCCAAGCGGGCAGTGGTGCTGACAAGGCCCGCTTTGCCTATGTGCTGCCCAACTTTCAAAACCCCACGGGGCGCACCATGAGCGAGGAGCGCCGCCAGGCCCTGGTGGACAAAGCCCGCGAACTGGACATTCCGTTGATCGAGGACAACCCCTATGGCGACCTGCGCTTTGAGGGCGAAGCCCCCCTGCCACTGGCGGCCCGCAATCCCGAGGGTGTGCTCTACATGGGCTCGTTCTCCAAAGTGCTGGCCCCGGGCTTGCGCTTGGGCTTTGTGGTGGCCCCTAAATCGGTCTACGGCAAACTGGTGCAAGCCAAACAGGCGGCCGATTTACACACGCCCAGCTTTAACCAGCGCGTGGTGGCCGAGGTGATGAAAGATGGCTTCTTAGCGCGCCACATCCCCACCATTCGCACCCTGTACAAAAACCAGCGCGATGCCATGCTTGCCGCCTTGGACCAAGAGATGGTGGGCTTGGGTGTGAGCTGGACGCGCCCCGTTGGTGGCATGTTCCTGTGGGTGCAACTGCCCGAAGGCATGGATGCGCAAAAACTGCTGCCCCTGGCGGTGGAGCGTGGCATGGCCTTTGTGCCTGGCGCCCCCTTCTTCCCGGGCAATCCGCAGCACAACTGCCTGCGCCTGTCGTATGTGACGGTGCCGCCGGCACAAATTGCCCAGGGCATCGCTGCCTTGGCGGCTGCGATCAAAGCCTATGCGCAGTAAGCCTTGCCGGGCTTGACCGCCCGCATTTTTGGTTTGTTGCGGTTGCGCAACAAAAACCACCATTTTTGGCCCCGCAAGGGGCCGTTTTGTTTACCCCGCTGGGCATCTCTGGTGCAATAGCCCCAGCTTCCCTAAAAGGAGGTTGGCGCGGCTTGAAAGGCCGCCTTTTTTGGTGGCAAACACTGCGCCCTCTGTCAAACCTTGGAGTAATTGCAATGAAAAAATCCCTGATCGCCCTGGCTGTGCTGGCTGCTTCCGGCGCTGCTATGGCCCAATCTTCCGTGACCCTGTACGGTGTTGTGGACACCGGCCTGACCTACAGCAAAGGTGACGAATCCGTTTACGGCATGACCCACGTGGGTGGTAACGTGAACAGCCGTCTGGGCTTCCGCGGCGTGGAAGACCTGGGCAACGGCCTGAAAGCCACCTTCAACCTGGAAGCAGGCATGGGTGTGGATGATGGTACCGACTACTTCACCGGCTCGGGCATGGCTTTCCGCCGTACCTCGACCGTGGGCCTGGAAGGTGGCTTCGGCTCCGTGCGCCTGGGTCGCATGCTGACCTCTTCCTACCTGGCTGTGAGCCGCTACGATGCTTTCGGTGACACCGGTATCGGCGCTTCGCTGGCTTGGAACGGCCCTCAAACAGGCTATGCCCCTCGTACTGAGAACGCTATCTCCTACACCAGCCCCAACTTCAGCGGTTTCAAAATTGGTGCTGAATACGGTTTTGGCGAGCAACAAAAAGCCAGCGACAAGCGTTACATTGGCCTCGGTGCTACGTATGACAACGGCCCTCTGAGCCTGGGCTTGGGCTTCGATCGCCTGAACGGAGATACACGTAACAATACCGTTGGAACCGAAAATCTGACGACTTGGCATCTGGGTGCCGCTTACAACTTTGGCGTTGCTAAGTTGATGGGCTTCTACAAGCAAAGCAAGGATAAAGATGCTGGCGTAGGTGCAGCTGGCGATAACGTGAAATTCAAGACCTTTGGCTTGGGTGTAACTGCTCCTGTGGGCGCTGCTGGTGAAGTGCGTGCTTCGTACAACCACTACCGTCTGTCGGCACACGTCACTGGTTTTTCCGTGCCGACTTTGAAGGCTAATCAGATGAGCCTGGGCTATGTGCACAACCTGTCCAAGCGCACAGCTCTGTACGGTACTTACTCTTACCTGAAAAACAAAAACGACAGCGGTGTCAATATGGGCCTGGAGCTGAACGGCGCTATGAGCGGCGCTGGCCTGTCCAACAACGGTGCCCAGCACGGTCTGCAAGTTGGCGTTCGCCACGCTTTCTAATCTAAGGCTGGGGGCACCCAGCTTTGGTTAAGAAACTAAAAACCAGCCTCTTTACCGAGGCTGGTTTTTTTTATGCCTGCGCTGTTTGCGCTGTTGCCAGGGTAGACACGCAGGTCTGCCCCTACGGGTTTGGCCACGCATGGGCGAACCTGGGTGTTCGCCCTGCCCCTATGCCTATTGTTCGTGGTGCTAGAACGGGTTCACCGTCTCAGCGCCGCTCAACCACGCAAAAGCTGGCGGCGTAGTCGGTTTCGTCGGTCAGGCTGATCCAGGCGTGCAATTGGCGCTCTTGCATCCAGGTGTGCATGGCACCGTGTAGCAGGATGGTGGGCTGGCCGCTGGGCAAGTTGCCAATTTCGCAGTGGCGCCAGGTCATGGGCATGACCATGCCCAGGCCAACGGCTTTGCTAAAGGCTTCTTTGGCGGAAAAGCGCGTGGCCAGGTAGCGCAGGCCGCGCTCGGGCCAGCGCTGGCTGCGGGTGCGCCAAGTGGCCAGTTCGTTGGTGGTCAGGATTTTTTCGGCGAAGCGTTCGCCATGGCGCTCAAAGCTGGCGCGAATGCGGCGGATGTCGCAGATGTCGGTGCCAATGCCGTAGATCATGGGGTGGGTGCTTTAATAAAAGTAGCTGTTTCCGTAGATGAGTAGTCGGTTTTAAATGATTTTCTCAATAAAAACCAATGAAACCCAGCGGAGTAAGCCCACTTTTTTATGTTGTAGGCGCACCGGGCATCAAGGGTGCAGCAGCTTGCGCTCTTGCATGCCCTGGTCGATACAGCGCTGGTAGGCGCGCACGGTGTCGGTGTAGCCCAGCTCCAGTGCGTCGGCGATGAAGGCGTGGCCGATGGACACTTCCAGCAGCCCGGGCACGGCGGCAACAAAGGCCGAGAGGTTGTCGCGGTTCAGGTCGTGCCCGGCGTTGATGCCCAAACCAGCGGCCAAGGCCGCCTGGGCGGCGGCGGTGTAGCGCTGCAGTTGCGTGGCCTGCTCGGGCGTGCCCCAGGCGGCGGCGTAGGGCTCGGTGTAGAGCTCGATGCGGTCGGCGCCGACGGCTTTGGCGGCAGCCATCTGTTCGGGCAGGGGGTCCATGAAGAGGCTGACGCGCACGCCCAGGCTGCGGCATTCGGCAATCAGGGGGCGCAGGCGCTGGGCATCCTGCGGGAAGCTCCAGCCGTGGTCGCTGGTGAACTGGTCTTCGCTGTCGGGCACGAAGGTGGCCTGCTGCGGGCGCACCTGGCGGATGAAGTCCATCAGGTTCTGCGTGGGGTTGCCTTCGATGTTGAACTCGGCTTCGGGCCAGGATTGCAGCAATTCGGCCAGCTCGTACACGTCGCTGCTGCGGATGTGGCGGCCATCGGGGCGGGGGTGTACCGTGATGCCCTGGGCACCGGCCTCTAGGCATTGCAAGGCCGCGCGGGCCACCGAGGGGATGCCCAGGTGGCGGGTGTTGCGCACCAGGGCGACTTTGTTCACGTTCACCGACAAGGCGGTGCGGATGGCGGGCGTAGAAGAAGCGGCAGGTGGGGTCATAAGGCTTGTAAATCCATCATCAACTGGCGTGTGCGCAGCATAGGACTTCCGCAATGAAATTGCAGCATGGTGCGCAATTGCGGCTTGAGGGCCGGGGCCAGGTGGGCGCAGGCTTGCAGGATGGGGGCAAAGCTGTGCGGCTCTTGGCGCAGGGCGGTTTCCAAGGTGTGCCACTGCTGGCCGGTCAGCACGGCCCGTTCGCCGGGTTCGGCCGGGCGCAGGCCCACTTCGGGGGCCAGGGCGTAGGGGGCCTGGGGGGCCAGGGGCTGCAGGGTTTGGGTTTGCGCGTGCAGGCTGGGCAGCAGGCCCAGTTCGCGCAGCAAGATCAGTTCAAAGGCGCGCAGGGCCGGCTCTTGCACCACATCGTGCTGGGTGGCCAGCAGTTTGATCAGGGCGGCGTACACGTCAAAGACATAGGCGTAGGGGTCGTCGCGGGCCAGCAGGCGCAGCAGCAATTCGTTGATGTACAGGCCCGAGAGCAGGCGCGCGCCCATGGGCATGATGTGGCCGCCGGCCCATTCCGCGCCGCGCAGGGTGTGGATGTCGGCGCTGCTGCTGCCCGCCAGGGTGTAGGACAGGCGCAGCGGCTGCAGGCCTAGCAGCACGGGGCGAAAGTTGGAGGTGTGTTTTTTTGCGCCCTTGGCCACCAGGGCGACGCGGCCGCGGTGGCGGGTGAAGACTTCGAGGATCAGGCTCGATTCGCTCCAGTCGTAGCGGTGCAGGATGAAGGCGGGCTCATCGCTGACCCGCTGGGCGCTGGCCATGGTGGCAGGGGCTTATTCGTAGCCGAAGGATTTGACGCGGGCGGCATCGTCGGCCCAGCCGGAGCGCACTTTGACCCACACCTCTAAGAAGACTTTGGCGTTCAGCAGCTTTTCCAGCTCTTGCCGCGCTTCGGTGCTGATCATTTTCAGGCGTTCGCCACCCGCGCCAATGACCATGGCCTTGTGCCCGTCGCGCTCGACGACGATGGTGGCGGCAATGCGCATGAAGCGGCCAAACTTGGGGCTGGGCTCTTCGTCGAACTTGTCGATGACGACGGTGGAGGTGTAGGGCAGCTCATCGCCGGTGAAGCGAAAGAGCTTTTCGCGCACGGTTTCGGAGGCGAGGAATTTTTCGCTGCGGTCGGTCAGCTCGTCGGCCCCGTAGAACCAGGGCTGCTGCGGCAGGTAGGGGGCGCAGATGCCCAGCAGGCGCTGGATGTCGTCGCGCTTTTTGGCCGACATGGGCACAAATTCGGTAAACGGGTGGCGCTCTTGCATGTCGCGCAGCCAGGGGGCGATGTCGCCCCGGCGGTGGACGCGGTCGAGTTTGTTGGCAATCAGCAGCGTGGGGATGCCGGGCTTGAACAGCGAGAGCACCTTGGCATCGCCCAGGGTGAAGCTGCCGGCCTCGACCACGAACAGGATCAAGTCCACATCGCCAATCGCGCCCATGACGGTTTTGTTCAGCGATTTGTTCAGCGCGGTGCTGTGCTTGGTTTGAAAACCGGGGGTATCGACAAAGACAAACTGCGTCTCTTCCCGCGTGCGGATGCCGGTGATGCGGTGGCGCGTGGTTTGCGCCTTGCGGCTGGTAATCGAGATTTTTTGCCCCACCAGCGCGTTCATCAGCGTGGATTTGCCCACGTTGGGTTTGCCGACGATGGCGATCAGGCCGCAGCGCTGCTCTTCGGGGGCATAGATGCGGGCGGGGGCTTGGGGGGCGCTTTCGCCGTCGCCTTGGCTTTCCGGGGTTTCTGCCACGGCAGCATCGGGCAGGCGGGCCGCGCCGCCGGATTTGGCGGCCAGGAGCATGGCGTTGAGTTCAGCCATGCTTTGGCCGGCCGGGGTGATGGCGGGAAACTCTTTTAAATCAGGAGCTGTTTGCGCTGATGTTGTCTTGTTTTTTGGTTGTTTTTGCTCTAAACCCTTGGATTGATCAGCGGGAGTAGCTTGTTTTTTTGAATTCATGAGGGATGCTTTTCCTGCAAGAGTTTTAACATGGCCGCAGCGGCCGCTTGTTCGCCGGTGCGGCGGCTGTGGCCCTGGCCCTTGGCGCCCAAGCGCAGGGCCGGGATCATGCAGGCCACGGTGAAGGTTTGTTTGTGCGCCGCGCCGCTGATTTTTTCTACATCGTATTGCGGCAGCGCCATGCGCCGGCCTTGCAGCCATTCTTGCAAGGCGGTTTTGGGGTCTTTGCCCACGGCCTGCATTTGCGGGGTGATGTCCACCTTGGCAAACAGTTGGTGTACGACCTGCTCGGCCACGGGAAAACCGGCCTCCAGGTACACCGCCCCCAAAATCGCCTCAACCGCATCGGCCAGGATGGAGGGGCGGCGCTTGCCGCCAGAGCGCGCTTCGCCCTCGCCCAGGCGCAGCAGCTCGGGCAGGCCCAGGCCCAGGGCTAGTTGGTAGAGGCTGCCTTCTTTGACCAGGTTGGCACGGGCGCGCGAGAGGTCGCCCTCGGGCGAGTCGGCCAGCTTGTGGTACAGCCAGCTGGAGATGGCCAGGCCCAGCACCGAATCGCCCAAAAACTCCAGGCGCTCGTTGTGGTCGCTGCTGAAGCTGCGGTGCGTCAGCGCCCGCTGCAGCAGGCGGCTGTCTTGAAAGCGGTAGCCCAGGCGCTGCTGGAGTGCGGCTAAATCATCGTGCATGCGTTACTTTGTGCTGCCGTTGAAGCGGTACACCAGATACGCTGGGCCAGCCAGGCCGATTTCGCGCTCGTATTCATAGTGGACGGTAAAACGGTCACCGTTTTTGCTCACTTCCAAGTCTTTGCCGTTGATGCTGCGGATGTCGTCAATGCTGGCCGAGCGGTCAAAGGCGGCGCGCAGCTCGGTGACGCTGGTGGCTTCGTCGGCGGCTTTTTGGGCCGCTTTTTGCACGGCCATGTATTCGGTAAAGATGGGCACCGATTGGCCGCCAATGGCAAAGGCAGCGACCAAGATAAAACCGATCAAGACGACCGAAACAAAAGACAGGCCGCGCTGGCGGCGAAGGCTGTGCTGCATAGGGTTTCCTTTCAAAATGGACGGCTTGGCCGCTAGTGGAAGCTGCCAATGCGCTTGAGGTTACCGAAATTCATCCAAACGAAAAAGGCCCGGCCCACCAGGTTTTCGTCCGGCACAAACCCCCAGTAGCGCGAATCCAGGGAGTTGTCGCGGTTGTCGCCCATCACAAAATACTGCCCCGGCGGCACGGTGCAGGTCACGCCCTCGACGCTGTAGGTGCATTGGTCGCGCCCGGCAAAGTCGCTGGCCCCTTGGATGTAGCCCGCAATGCCGGGGGTGTTGAGCAGGCGGTGCGGCTGGGGCCCCAGGCGTTCTTCGAACTGCTGGAAATAGCGCATGGCATCGGTATCGAAAAAGTCGGGCAGGGCCTCGGTGGGGACCTCTTGGCCATTGATGCGCAGGCGCTTGTTCAAATACTCCACCTTGTCGCCGGGCAAGCCGACCACGCGCTTGATGTAGTCCAGGCTGGGCTGGGGCGGGTAGCGAAAGACGATGACATCGCCGCGTGCGACCGCTTGGCCTTCGGTGATTTTTTTGTTGATCACCGGCAGGCGCACGCCGTAGGTGAATTTGTTCACCAAAATCAAGTCGCCCACCAAGAGGGTGGGGATCATCGAGCCCGAGGGAATTTTGAACGGCTCAAACAAAAACGAGCGCAGCACAAACACCACGAACAGCACCGGGAACAGCCCCGCCGTCCAGTCCAGCCACCAGGGCTGGCGCAGGAGGTGCTCTTTGCTTGCATCCACATTCACATCGTGCTGGGCAATGCCTTGGCGCTGCAATTGCGCAGTACGGGCCTGCGCTTGCTGCTCTAGTTTTTGTGCTGCGCGTTGGCGCTGGGGCAGAAACAGGAACTTCTCGGCCACCCAGTACACCCCCGTGACAAAAGTGGCCAGCAGCATCACCAGGGCAAAGTTGCCCTCGATCGCCCCGGTGTACCACGCGCCGATGTAGCCGACAAAAGCGGCCAGCACCACGGCGGTCAGGGCCGGCATGGCCGACATGAGCTTGGTCATGGGCTTAGTCCTCCACTTGCAAGATGGCCAGGAAGGCCTCTTGCGGCACTTCGACCGAGCCGATTTGCTTCATGCGCTTTTTGCCGGCTTTTTGCTTTTCCAGCAGCTTGCGCTTGCGCGACACGTCGCCGCCGTAGCACTTGGCCAGCACGTTTTTGCGCAGCGCCTTGACGGTTTCGCGGGCGATGACGTTGGCACCGATGGCCGCCTGAATGGCCACGTCAAACATCTGGCGGCTGATGATTTCGCGCATCTTGGCCACCACGGCGCGGCCACGGTAGGTGGCCTGGCTGCGGTGCACGATGATGGACAGGGCATCGACTTTCTCGCCGTTGAGCAAGATATCGACCTTCACCACGTCCGAGGTGCGGTACTCCAAAAATTCGTAATCCATCGAGGCATAGCCGCGCGAGACGGATTTGAGCTTGTCGAAAAAGTCCAGCACGATCTCGCCCAGTGGCAGCTCATAGATCAGCACCACCTGGCGGCCGTGGTATTGCATGTTCACTTGGATGCCGCGTTTTTGGTTGCACAGCGTCATGACCGGGCCGACATAGTCTTGCGGCATCATCAGGCTGACCTTGACGATGGGCTCTTGCACCTCTTGCAGGCGGCCCTGGTCGGGCATTTTGGCCGGGTTTTCCACGTCAATGACTTCGCCATCGCCCTTGACCACCTTGTAAACCACGCTGGGGGCGGTGGTGATGAGGTCTTGGTCAAACTCGCGCTCCAGGCGCTCTTGCACGATTTCCATGTGCAGCAGGCCCAAAAAGCCGCAGCGAAAGCCAAAGCCCAGCGCTTGCGAGACTTCGGGCTCGAAGTGCAGCGAAGCATCGTTGAGCTGCAGTTTTTCCAGCGCATCGCGCAGCTGGTCGTATTCGCTGGCTTCGGTGGGGTACAGGCCGGCAAACACCTGGGGTTTGACTTCTTTAAAGCCGGGCAGGGGTTTTTCGGCCGGGCCCATGTTGTTGGGCAGCTTTTTCTCTAGCGTGATGGTGTCGCCCACCTTGGCGGCTTTCAATTCTTTGATGCCGCAGATCACGTAACCCACTTCGCCCGCCTTGAGCACCTCGCGCGGCTGGTTGGCCGGGGTGAACACGCCCAGCTGGTTTACCTCGTAGGCGGCGTTGGTGGCCATCATTTTGATGCGCTCGCCTTTTTTGATCTGGCCATCGACCATGCGCACCAGCATCACCACGCCCACATAGCTGTCAAACCAGCTGTCGATGATCATGGCCCGTGGCGGCCCATCGGCATCGCCCACCGGGGGCGGCACCTTGGCGACGATGGCTTCCAAAATGTCGTCAATGCCCATGCCGGTTTTGGCCGAGCAGGGGATGGCATCGCTGGCATCAATGCCGATCACGTCCTCAATCTCGGCCTTGGCGTTGTCCGGGTCGGCCTGGGGCAGGTCCATCTTGTTGAGCACGGCGGTCACTTCCACCCCCAAATCCAGGGCGGTGTAGCAGTTGGCCACGGTTTGCGCCTCTACGCCCTGGCTGGCATCGACCACCAGCAAAGCGCCTTCGCAGGCCGACAGCGAGCGGCTGACTTCGTAAGAAAAGTCCACGTGGCCGGGGGTGTCGATCAGGTTCAGGTTATAGACCTGGCCATCTTTGGCGTGGTATTGCAAGGAGGCCGTTTGCGCCTTGATGGTGATACCGCGCTCTTTCTCGATGTCCATCGAGTCGAGCACACGCGCCTCCATCTCGCGTGCGGCCAGGCCTTCGCAGCGCTTGATCAGTTGGTCCGCCAGGGACGATTTGCCGTGGTCAATGTGCGCAATGATGGAGAAATTACGGATGTGTTTCATCAACAATAAAAAGCTAGGCCTGGATAAAAAAAGGTGCGCCCGCAGCGCACCTTGCTTGTCAATCCGGGCTGGGAGGTGGAAGACCGCTGGGCCAGCGGCCGCACAGTCAGGGGCAGGCATGGGCGGGTAAGCCTGCAAAAAAACAGCGCATTTTACCCAAGCCCACCCCTTTGCTGGTGCTGCTTTATTTTTGCGGGCGAATCAGCAGGTACTGTGCCCATTCATCGCGGCGCACCAGGACGTTGACCGGCTTGCTTTGGTCGGCCTTGGCCAAGGCGGCTTCAAAGTCTTTCACGCTGGCCACCTCGGTGTTGGCAATGGCCAGCACCACATCGCCGGGGCGCATACCGGCCCGCGCGGCCGGGCCGCTGGCTTCGGCCACTTGCACCCCGCCGCGCACGCCCAAGGCTTTTTTCTGCGCTGCCGTCAGGTCGGTGACGCGCAGGCCCAAAGTTTTGGCGTTGGCCGTGGCGCCGCTGGCCTCAGGGGCCTGGGCTATTTGGCTTTCATCGGCCGGGACATCGGCCACGGTGATGGACAGCTGCTGCTGTTTGCCCCGGCGGAAAATGGTCAGGCTGGCCTTGCTGCCCGGCTTGGTGTTGCCCACCAGGCGCGGCAGGTCGGAGACTTTGTCGATCTTGGTGCCGTTGAACTGCACGATCACATCGCCCGCTTGTAAACCGGCTTTGGCCGCGGGCGAGTCGGGCTCGACCGCCGACACCAAGGCCCCGGTGGCGCTGCCCAGACCGATGGATTCGGCCACCTCTTTATCGACCGGGCCAATTTGTACGCCAATGCGCCCGCGCGAGACTTTGCCGGTGGCGCGCAGTTGGTCGCTGACGCGAATGGCTTCATCCATGGGGATAGCAAAGCTGATGCCCATAAAGCCGCCCGAGCGTGAATAGATTTGGCTGTTGATGCCGACCACTTCGCCGCGCATATTGATCAGCGGCCCGCCGGAGTTGCCGGGGTTGATGGCCACGTCGGTTTGGATAAAGGGCAGGTAATCGCCCGTGTCGCGCTGCTTGGCGCTGACGATACCGGCGGTGACGGTGTTCTCCAGCCCAAAGGGCGAGCCAATGGCCATGACCCATTCGCCCACTTTCAGGCGATTGACATCGCCGATCTTCACGGCGGGCAGGCCCTTGGCGTCGATTTTGACCACGGCCACGTCGGTGCGTTTGTCGGCCCCGACGATCTTGGCCTTGAATTCGCGCTTGTCGGCCAGGGTGACCATGACCTCGCTGGCACCCTCGACCACGTGGGCGTTGGTCATGATGTAGCCATCGCTGCTCAGGATAAAGCCCGAGCCGACGCCGCTGGGCTGGCTCTCGCCGTCATCGCCGCCCTCATTGCCCTGGGGGCCGGGGCGTTGCTGGGGCGGCATGCTGGGCACGGGCAGGCCAAAGCGGCGGAAGAATTCGAGCATGTCCGGGTCCATGCCCGGAAAGCCCTGGAACTCCACCCCTTGGCGGGTGACTTTTTCCATGGTGCGGATATTCACCACCGAGGGGCCGACGGCATCGACCAGGGGGCTGAAATCGGGCAGGCCTTGCACCAACAGCGGATTGGCCGCCGGAGCCTGGGCCTGGGCGGCCGCCAGCGGAGGCGAGAAATGTTCCCAACCTGCTACGCCAGCGGCTCCACCCAGAAAAGCAACGGACAGCAAGGCGGCGTGCAGGGGTTTGAATCGGGGCATGGGGGGCATCCTTTCTTTGGACATTTTTTCATCAGCAAGAGGCTTGTTCAGAAGCTGCTGGGCGCTGATTTGTTCCCCAGCGGGCGAAATTCTTCCGCGTAGCGCAGGGGTGGAACGGGGATCTTAGATCGTGAACACGTTCTTAGGGGCAAGCGGGCAGCCCCCGCAGCACCGCGCGGGCGTTGGCGGTGGTGGCCTGTGCCAAGGCGGCCAGCGGCAGGCCGCGCAAGTCGGCCAGCACCTGGGCAATGCGCGGCAGTTCGGCGCTGGTGTTGCGCCCTTGGGGCTGGCCAGCGGCACGCTCGGCGGCGGTGCGGTAGAGCCACTGCGGGGGCATGTCGGGTGCATCGGTCTCCAGCACCAGGCTGTCCAGCGGCAGGCGCTGGGCCAGATCGCGCAGCTTGAGCGCCCGGGCATGGGTCATGGCTCCACCCAAGCCCAGTTTAAAGTTAAGAGCTGTAAACGCTTGAGCTTGCTGCAAACTACCGTTAAAAGCATGCGCAATGCCGCTAATAACAGGTGTGGCCCGCAATACTTTCAAGAGCGCATCGCTGCTTTGGCGCACATGCACGATCACCGGCAGCGCCAGCTCCCGCGCCAAATGCACCTGCTGCGCATAAAACCATGCTTGCCGCGTGCGTGCCGCAGGCGTGGTGAGCGCGGGCACGAAAAAATCCAACCCAATCTCGCCCACCGCCACCAGCTGCGGGTCACCCTGCCACTGCTCCAGCTGGGCCCGCAGCGCGGCGATGTCGCTCTCCTGCGCCTGCGGGGTAAACAGCGGGTGAATGCCCAGCGCATAGCTATCGCCGGTGGCGTGCGCCAGATCGCGCACCGCCTGCCAGTTGCTGCGCTCCACCGCCACCAGCACGCAATGCACCACCCCCGCCGCCCGCGCTGCGGCCCGCACAGCCAGGCGGTCGGCGGCGAACGCGGGCGCGTCCAGGTGGCAGTGGGTGTCGATCCAGTGCATGGTGCGCGGCCAGGCGGTTATTGCAGCTGCCCTTGCACCAGGCGCAGTTGCCGGTCGCAGCGCGCGGCCAGGGTTTCGTCGTGGGTGACCAGCACAAAGGCCGTGCCCCGGGCGCGGGCCAGTTCCAGCATCAGGGCAAACACGTTGTCGGCCGTGCTGCGGTCGAGGTTGCCGGTGGGTTCGTCGGCCAGCACGCAGGCCGGTTGCGTGACCAGGGCGCGGGCAATCGCCACGCGTTGGCGCTCGCCGCCAGACAGCTGGGCCGGTTTGTGCGCCGTGCGCTGGCCCAGGCCGACGGCGGACAGGATGGCATCCGCCTGGCTGAGTGCCTGCGCTCGCTCCATGCGGCGGATCAAGAGCGGCATGGCGACGTTTTCCTGCGCGGTAAATTCAGGCAGCAGGTGGTGGAACTGGTACACAAAGCCCAGGTGCTGGTTGCGCCACTGGCCTTGTTCGCGCGGGTTCATGCTGTGCAGATTGCGCCCCAGTTGCACCACCTGGCCGGCACTGGGCGCGTCCAGGCCGCCCAGCAGGTGCAGCAGCGTGCTTTTGCCCGAGCCGCTGGCACCGATGATGGCCAGCGTCTCGCCCGCATGCACCTGGATGTCCACACCCTGCAGCACCTGCACTTGCACCGCGCCGTCGTCAAAGCGTTTGGACAGGCCCTGGGCGGCCAAAACGACTTGGTTGCTTTCGTTATTCATAGCGCAAGGCCTCCGCAGGGTTCACACGGCTGGCGCGCCAGCTGGGGTAGAGGGTGGCGACAAAGGCCAGCAGCAGGGCGATCAGCGCAATCGGCACGATGTCGCTGGCCAGCGGCTCGCTGGGCATGCGGCTGATGAGGTAAATGTCTTTGGGCAAAAAGCTCGCGCCCAGCGCCTGTTCGATGGCCGGGACGATCACGTCAATATTGCACGCCACCAGCAACCCCAGCGCCAACCCGCCCAGCGTGCCCAGCACGCCCACCATCGCCCCTTGCACGACAAAAATGCCCATGATGGAGGCGGGCGATGCGCCCAGGGTACGCAGGATGGCGATGTCTGAGCGCTTGTCCTGCACCGTCATCACCAGGGTGGACACCAGGTTGAACGCGGCCACCGCCACGATCAGCGTGAGGATGATGAACATCATGCGTTTTTCCACCTGCACGGCGGCAAACCAGGTTTTGTTTTGCTGCGTCCAGTCGCGCAGGTACAAAAATTCTTGCAACTGGCTGGCCAGTTCTTTGGCAATGCGTGGGGCTTGGTGTAAATCTTGTAGCTTTAAACGCACGCCTGTTGGGCCTTCAAGGCGAAAAACCTTCTGCGCATCTTGGTAGTGCAGCATGGCCATGTTCGCGTCGTACTCGTAATGGCCCGAGTCGAACACCCCGGCCACCTGCATCTGCTTCATGCGCGGCACCACACCGGCCGGGGTGACCTGGCCGCTGGGGGCGATCAGGGTGACGGTATCGCCCACCGCCACGCCCAGGTTTTTTGCCAGCTCCACGCCCAGCACCATGGCAAAGCTGCCCGGCTGCAAGGCTTGCAGCACCTCGGTGTTGGTGGCGGCCAGATCGGTCACCTCGCCCTCGTGCGCGGGGTCGATGCCGCGCACCAGCACGCCTTGCATGTCCTCGCCGCGGGCCAGCAGGGCCTGGGCGGCCACAAAGGGGGCCGCGCCGATGACTTCAGGATGCTGCTTGGCCTGCGCCATGGCCTCGGCCACGTCCTGCATGGGCTGGCCATTGGGGGCAAAAATTTCGATGTGCGAAACCACGCTGAGCATGCGGTCGCGCACCTCTTTTTGGAAGCCGTTCATCACGCTTAAAACGATGATCAGCGCCGCCACCCCCAGCGCAATGCCCAGCATCGACGCGCCCGAGATGAACGAGATAAAGCCATTGCGCCGCATGGCCCGCCCCGCCCGCGTATAGCGCCAGCCCAAGGCAATTTCAAAAGGTATTTGCATAGCGGGTGGATTGTGGCACCAGTCGCCCCACAGGCTTGGCAAACCGTGCGGGCAGCCCTGCGCCAGTTTGGCGACAATCACCCCCCATGCCTGCTGCCGACCTGCCCTTGCCTTTTGCCCTGCCTGCGCCCCTTGATGGGCCCAGCCGCGCCCCTGCGGCCGCCGCGCCCCACCTGATCCTGCCCTATGCGGCGGCCGAAAACGCCCCGGCCGTGGCCACGCCGCAGCTTGATGCGCTGCTGGCTTTATTGCAGGAGACCGAACGCGACGGGCAGGAGTACGACTTTCCCATTCCCCCGCACGAACGCGCCGTGGCGCAAGCCTGGGGCTTGAACGCAGCCGCCCCCGCCTGGGCCGCCGTGGGCGCGGCAGCCCGGCAGCCCCATGCCTGGCTCACGCCCTGCCATCTGCACGCCGGGGCCGACCAGGTGCGGCTGGACGACCCGGCGCAGCTGCAGTTCACCCTGGCCGAGGCGCAGGCGCTGTGCGCCATCCTGGCCCCCTGGTGGGCCGAGGACGGGCTGCAGTTGCAAGTGCTCTCGCCTCTGCTGTGGCGCGTTAGCGGCGCACCGCTGGCTGGTTTAAGCACCGCATCGCTCGACCGGGTGCTGCTGCGCGATGCCAGCCGCTGGCTGCCGCAGACCCAGCCCTTTCAGCGCCTGCACAGCGAGGCACAAATGCTGCTGTACAGCCATCCCTTCAACGACGCGCGCGAGGCGCGGGGGCTGCCGCCCGTCAATGGCTTTTGGCTGCACGGGGCCGGGGCGCTGGCGCAGGTGCCCACCCCCATCCCCACACCCATCCTCTTGGTCGATGGCTTGCGCCAAGCCGCCTTGCGCCAAGACTGGGCCGCCTGGCAGCAGGCCTGGCAGCAGGCCGAGGCCGGGCCGATTGCCCAGCTGCTGGCCCATGTGCGCGCCGGTGGCCAGGCCACGCTGACGCTGTGCGGCGAAGCCCAAGCGCTGCACTTTAAAAGAGCGCATTCCGCTTTGATACAGCGCTTTCAGAGCCTTTTTAAGCCAAAAACATTTAATTCTCTGCGCAACCAGCTATGAAAATCATTGAACGGGAGATTTCCCAGGCCCAGGTCGATGCGCTGGTGCAAAACGGCGTTGCGCCGCTGCTGGCGCGCTTGTTTGCGGCGCGGGGCGTGCAATCGCCACAGGAGCTGGACACCGGCCTGCAGCACCTGCTGCCGCCCAGTGGCCTCAAGGGCATTGAGGCCGCCGCCCAGCTGCTGGCCCAGGCCATTGCCGCGCAGCAACGCATCTGCATCGTGGCCGATTACGACTGCGACGGCGCCACCGCCTGCGCTGTGGCCGTGCGCGGTCTGCGCATGCTGGGGGCGCAGCACGTCAGCTACGAAGTGCCCGACCGGGTGCAGGACGGCTACGGCCTCTCGCCCGCCATCGCCCGGCGCGTGGCCGCGCAGGGCTACGGCCTGCTGGTCACCGTGGATAACGGCATCGGCAGCATCGCCGGGGTGCGCGAGGCGCAGCGCCTGGGCCTGCAGGTGCTGGTGACCGACCACCACCTGCCCGGTGCCGAGCTGCCCACGCCCGAGGCCATGGTCAATCCCAACCAGCCCGGCTGCAGCTTTGCCAGCAAAAGCCTGGCGGGGGTGGGCGTGATGTTTTATGTGCTGCTGCAACTGCGGGCGCTGCTGCGCGAACGCGGGGCCTACGCCGCCGCGCCCCAGCCCAAGCTCGATACCCTGCTGCCCCTGGTGGCCCTGGGCACCGTGGCCGACGTGGTGCGGCTGGACACGAACAACCGCCGCCTGGTCGATCAAGGGCTGCTGCGCATTCGCAAAGGCCACATGCCCGCCGGCATGCGGGCGCTGTACCAAGCGGCGGGCAAAACCTGGCAGCAAGCCAGCACGCAGGATTTTGGCTTTGCCCTGGGGCCGCGCATCAATGCGGCAGGGCGCTTGGCGGACATGACCATCGGCATTGAATGCCTGCTGACCGACGACTTTGGCCAAGCGCTGGAACTGGCCCAGGCGCTGGACCGCATCAACCGCCAGCGCCAGCACCTGGAAGGTGACATGCGCCAGCAAGCCTTTGCCCTGGCCGAGGGGCTGTGCCAGGACAGCGGCAGCGCCCCGGCGGCCATCAGCGTGTTCGACCCCGAATTTCACGAAGGCGTGGTCGGCATCGTCGCCTCGCGCATCAAAGACCGGCTGCACCGCCCCACCTTTGTGTTTGCCGCCAGCCAGGCCGAGGGCAAGACGCATGAGCTCAAGGGCTCGGGCCGCTCCATCCCCGGTTTTCATTTGCGCGATGCGCTGGATTTGCTCGCCAAACGCCACCCCGATGTGTTGCTGCGTTTTGGCGGCCACGCCATGGCCGCCGGCTGCACCATCCGCATGGAACATTTCGAGTGCTTTAGCAGTGCCTTTGCCCAGGTGGCGCAGGAGCTGCTCAGTGCCGACGTGCTCACCCGTTGCCTGCACACCGATGGCGCACTGCCGGCCGAGTTTCGCCACTCGGCCGTGGTCGAACAGCTCAATTTGCAAGTCTGGGGCCAGGGCTTTGAGCCGCCCACGTTCAGCGAGGACATGGAAATCGTCTCGCAGCGCCTGGTGGGCGAAAAACACCTGAAGCTGCAGCTGCGCCACCAGGGCGAGGTGGTCGATGGCATCTGGTTTGGCCGCACCGAGCCGCTGGACGCTTGGGAGCACCTGGCCTTTCGCCTGGATATCAACGAATGGAAGGGCGAGCGCAAGGTGCAGTTTCTGGTCGAGGGGGCGCTGCAAAGCGAACAGGCTGCCCCATAAAAAAAACCGCCTGCTAGGGCAGCAGGCGGTGGGGCGGGGTACGGGGGTGGTGTGCAGCCATTTACAGCCCGCCGGTGCGTTTGACTTTGGGCTCTTCGTAGGTGAGGGGCTGGGTGCGCACCTGCAGCATATTGCGCTCTTGCTGGTCGGTTTTTTGCGCTTGCTCGGCCGCCTCCACGGCCATGGCGCTGGCCCGCCACATGGACTGGATGAATTCGATGAGCTGCTTGGACAAAGGCTCTTTGTTTTGCTCTTCTTGAATTTCCTTGAGCGATTTTTTCGTTTCCAACTCTTCGGGCTTGGCCGTCCAGTCCAAGTCTTGGGCGCTGGCATCGGTGGGCTTTTCTGGGGTTTTGATGCTGACGGTCACCCCTTCGCCCAGTTTGTCGGTCGATTCCACGGCATTGACCGCGTGGGGGGGGCGCACGGCGGCAGGCCCCGAGGCACCGGTGGAATACAAATTGGCACCTTGCGGGTTGGCCCATTCGATGGGTTGGCGGTCTAGTGGTGAAATTTGCATGGTGTGCCTCTCGTGAAAAAATCAAACTACATCAAACATTTGGATGAAAATAATGGCGCCTCGTACGCCTTATCGGCAGGCTTCAGCCAAAGTTTAGCTCGGTTGCAATTTTTTACATCCCCCCCGGCCTGTGTCGCCTGTAGGGGATATCGGCCACGGCGGCGCAAAGTTCAGAGAAAACGTTCGATGCGTTTGAACGAGGGGCGGTCCAGCTGGCTTAAATCGGGGATGCGAAACTGCACGCCTTCGCGGCTGGTGATGAGCAGGTGCTGGGCACTGAGGTGGCGGATGTCTTCCTCGCCCTTGAGCACCAAGGTGGCCGGGCCCCGATCGGTGCGGACCTGCCAGTGGCTGGGGGTGGAGATGGAATCGACGGCGTCGATGCGCTCAATCACCGGGATAAATTCGCGCTCGGCCAGGCTGGCTTCCAGCACTTGGCGGGTGGCGGGCGGCAGCTCGTTCAGGTGGGCCACCCAGAGCACTTCTTTGCCATCGGGGCCGACCAAGGAGATGCCTTCTTGGGGGGCCTGGATGGGAAAGGCCCGCACGGGCACCAGGCCACGGTGCTCGGTGCCATCGGGGGCCCGCCAGCACAGTTGGCCATGGGGGTTGTGGTAGAGGATGATGGACATAGGATTTATTAAATAAAGAGCTGTTTGCGCTTGATCTACAAGGTTTTTATAGATAAAAATCCTTTAATTGATTGATATACAAGCGCATGGAGCTTGTGTTTTATTGATCTTGGGCCAGCACCAGGCCGGCGGCATGGGCATCTTCTTCGGCGCGGCGGGCCTGGGCTTGGTACAGCCGCCAGTACGCGCCCTGGGCGGCCATGAGTTCGTCGTGCGGGCCGACTTCGACGATTTCGCCCCGGTCCATCACCACCAGCCGGTCGGCCTTGCGCAGGGTCGAGAGGCGGTGGGCAATGGCAATCGTGGTGCGCCCTTGCACCAGGTTGTCCAGGGCTTTTTGGATTTCTTTTTCGGTTTCGGTGTCCACGGCCGAGGTGGCCTCGTCCAGGATGAGCAGGCGCGGGTTGATGAGCAGGGCGCGGGCAATGCTGATGCGCTGGCGCTCGCCGCCCGAGAGGCCCTGGCCGCGCTCGCCCACCACCGAGTCGTAGCCGTGCGGCAGGCGCAAGATGAAGTCGTGCGCGTGCGCGGCGCGGGCGGCGGCGATGATTTCCTGGCGCGTGGCCTCGGGCTTGCCGTAGGCGATGTTTTCGGCCACGGTGCCAAAAAACAAAAACGGCTCTTGCAGCACCAGGCCGATGTTGCGCCGGTAGTCGGCCACGGCCAGGCGGCGTACGTCGATGCCATCGAGCTGGATGCTGCCTTCGGTCACGTCATAAAAGCGGTTGATGAGGTTTACCAGCGTGGATTTGCCCGAGCCGCTGTGGCCGACCAGGCCGATCATTTCGCCCGGGCGGATGTGCAGGTTGAGCTGGCGGATGACTTGGCGGCTGCCGTAGCGAAAGCCCACGTCCTGCAGGGTGATGGCCCCTTGCACGGGCTGGGGCAGGGTGGCGGGGGTGGTGGGCTCGGGCACGCTGCTGACCTGGTCGAGCACGTCAAAAATGCGCTTGGCCCCAGCGGCCGATTTTTGCGTGATATTGACGATGCGGCTCATCGAGTCCAGCCGGGTGTAAAAGCGCCCGATGTAGGCAATAAAGGCCGAGAGCACGCCCACGGTGATTTGGTCGTGCGCCACCAGCCAGATGCCAAAGGCCCAGACAAACAGCAGGCCGATTTCGGTCATCAGCCCCACGGTGGGCGAGAACAGCGCCCAGATTTTGTTTACGCGGTCGTTGGCTTGCAGGTTGCGCTGGTTGGCGCGGGCAAAGCGCTGCATCTCGCGCTGCTCTTGGGCAAAGGCTTTGACCACGCGCACGCCGGGAATGGTGTCCGAGAGCACGTTGGTGATTTCCGCCCAAACGCGGCTGGTGCGGTCAAAGCCAATGGCCAGGCGGCTGCGCACTTTGTGAATCAGCCAGACGATGAAGGGCAGCGGCACCAGCGTGACCAGGGCCAGCCAGGGGTTGATGCTGATGAGGATGGCGGCGGTCATCACCATCATCACCACGTCGGTGATGAAATCGAGCGCGTGCAGCGACAAAAACATGTTGATGCGGTCGGTGTCCGAGCCGATGCGGCTCATGAGGTCACCGGTGCGCTTGCTGCCAAAGTATTCCAGCGATTGGTTGAGCATGTGGGCATAGACGGTGGTGCGCATATCGGCCCCGATGCGCTCCGAGACTTTGGCCATCACCCAGGTGCGGGCCCAGCCCAGGCCCCAGGCCAAAATGGCCGAGGCCAGCAAGCCGCCCAGGTACAGGGCGACCAGCTGCGGGTCAATGGCCTGGCGGTTGTTTTGGTAGGGGATGAGGATGTCGTCCAGGATGGGCATCGTCAAATACGGTGGCACCAAGGTGGCGGCCGTGCCCAGTAAGGTCAGCATCAGGCCCAAAAGCAGCTGCCCTTTGTAGGGCTTGGCAAAGCGGCCCACGCGCAGCAGCACCCAGGTGGAGGATTTTTCTTGGGGCTGGCGGGCGCAGGCCGGGCATTCATCGCTATCGGGGGGCAGGGTTTGGCCGCAATCGGGGCAGCAGGGCGTGGGGGTGGGGGTTCGCACCGCGTGCCACTGGTCGGTGCCCAGGGCCGCGCACAGGGCGGCAAAGCGCAGTTGCAGCCGCAGCGCCTGGGCCTGGTGCTGCAGGGTAAAACGCCACAGGGCCAGGCGTTGCTGGCCGTCGTGCAGCTCCAGGGTGCCCACGCCGGCGTGGTCGCTCATGCGCAGCTGCAGATCGGGGCGCAGGGGCCACGACTGGGCGGCCGGGGCGCTGGTCGTGCCATCCAGGGCCAGCAGGCGGGTGTCGGTCAGCACCAAGCTGCTGGGGCTAAAGCGCAAGTCGTGGCTAAGGTCAACCACCAAGGCTTCTTGTACGTTCTCTTGGGGTGCCAGCAGCGCCTGCAGGCGGGCTTGATTGTCTATCTGGGGTGGTTGCATGGTGATTCTTTTAGTGCCGGCCGGGCCTGGAACCTGTCAAGGTTGTTACGCGCGGCGGTCGTTTCCAAACGCAGCACACTGCATTTTGGCTGACAGAGCGTTATGGCCCATTTTCAAGACATACAACTGCTTCGAACCACTTACCTGCGCGGCCCCAGCATTTGGACGTACCGTCCTGTGCTGGAAGTTTGGCTGGATTTGGGTGTTTTGGAGGACTACCCCTCCAACCTGCTGCCTGGCTTTAACGAGCGCCTGACGGCCTGGCTGCCCGGTCTGGTCGAGCACCATTGCGGCGTGGGCCACCGGGGCGGGTTTTTAGAGCGCTTGCAAGAAGGTACGTGGTGCGGCCATGTGCTGGAGCACACCATCATCGAGCTGCTCAACCTGGCCGGCATGAGCGCTGAGTTTGGCCAAACCCGCAGCGTGCGCCAGCGCGGGGTGTACCGCATGGTGTTTCGCTGCCCCGAAGAATTGGTGGCCAAAGTGGCGCTGCAGCAGGGCCACGCCCTGGTCATGGCGGCGATCAACAACCTGCCCTTTGACGTCGCCGCTGCCGTGGCCGCCATTGAGCAGGCCATCGAGGCGCGTTACCTGGGGCCGAGCACGGCCAGCATCGTCGATGCGGCGGCGCAGCGGCGCATTCCCTTTATCCGTCTGAACGATGGCAATCTGGTGCAGCTGGGCTACGGCGCGGCGCAGCGGCGCATCTGGAGCACGGAAACCGACAAGACCAGCGCCATCGGCCTGGGCATCAGCGAAGACAAAGACCTGGCCAAGCAGCTGCTCAAAGCGGCCGGCGTGCCGGTGCCCGAGTGGGAACTGGTCGGCAGCGCCGACGAGGCCTGGGACGAGGCGCAGGACATTGGCCTGCCCGTCACCGTCAAGCCCTACAACTCGAACAAGGGCGAAGGCGTGGGCATCAACCTGACCACCGAGGCGCAGGTGCGCAGCGCCTACACAGCGGCCCGCGCCGTGACCCGGCATGTGATGGTCGAGCGCCATATTCC
>JAANMY010001295.1_pt1 | contig 29164 bp, 21 predicted proteins | sample 7279691 | NCBI WGS metagenome assembly JAANMY01 (sample SAMN14094543, study PRJNA606508) | bioreactor metagenome | isolation source: A lab-scale SPAN reactor treating ammonium-rich wastewater day 388 | place: Ireland: Galway | collected 2018-02-07
GCGGGCGGCGGCCCAGCCACTCGTGACGATGACGGAAGGCCATGCCTACCTCGGCGGGGACGGTAAAGAAGGCGAGATCGGAGGCGTTGGGGATGACGTATTATGAAAATTTCTCATGACCTTAATAATAAAAAATAAACATCCATATTATTTGAGGAATCCGGGTATTAATATATTACCATTAAAAACAAAAAATATCTACATATGAAAAGACGAATCAAACACGTTACGGTTCTTGGTTCAGGAATTATGGGAAGCGGTATTGCAGCGCATTTCGCCAATATTGGCGTAGAAGTTACGCTGTTGGATATCGTTCCTTTTGAACTTTCTGAAACAGAACAGAAAAAAGGTTTGACCAAAGATGACAAAGCGGTGAGAAACAGAATCGCTTCAGAAAACTTTGAGAAACTGAAGAAAGCAAGTCCTGCACTACTCTATTCTCCAAAATTTGCAGACAGAATAAAGGTTGGAAACTTTGATGATGATTTACCGAAAATAAAAAATACAGACTGGATTATTGAAGTTGTTGTTGAAAGACTGGACATCAAAAAGTCTGTTTATGAGAAAATTGAGCAGTTCAGAAAACCGGGAACGCTGATTTCTTCCAACACTTCAGGAATTCCTATTCATTTATTAACAGAAGGAAGAAGTGATGATTTCAAACATTATTTTGCAGGAACACACTTTTTTAATCCGGTAAGATATCTTCCTCTTTTAGAAATTATTCCTACAAACGATACCGCTCCTGAAGTTATTGATTTCTACATGAACTACGGAGCAAAATTCTTAGGAAAAACAACCGTTTTAGCAAAAGATACTCCTGCGTTCATTGCCAACAGAATTGGAGTTTTCTCGATGATGGATCTCCTTCACAATGTTCAGAAGTTGGGTTTAACCGTTTCTGAAGTAGATAAATTAACAGGACCGGTTATTGGTCGTCCAAAATCTGCGACATTCAGAACAGCAGACGTTGTAGGTCTTGATACCTTAGTAATGGTAGCAAATGGTGTCCGTCAAAGCGGTGCAGAAGCCAATGATTTCAATAATGTCTTCGCCCTGCCCGATTACATCCAGAAAATGGTTGATAACAAATGGTTAGGTTCAAAAACACAGCAGGGTTTCTATAAAAAAGTAAAAAATGCAGAAGGAAAATCTGAAATTCACGGATTAAATCTGGATACTTTAGAATATGAGCTTCAGGGAAAATCTTCTTTCCCAACTTTAGAATTAACGAAAAATATTGATAAGCCGATTGACAGATTTAAAGTTTTAATCGGTGGAAAAGATAAAGCAGGAGAACTATACAGAAAATCATTAGGAGCATTATTCGCTTATGTTTCGCATAAAATTCCAGAGATTTCCGATGAAGTGTATAAAATCGACGATGCAATGAGAGCTGGTTTCGGTTGGGAAAACGGTCCGTATGAGATCTGGGATGCAGTTGGCGTTAAAAAAGGTATTGAACTGGCGAAAGAAGCAGGTTACGAAGTTTCAGACTGGGTAAAAAATGTAGAGACTTTCTATAAAGTTAATGAAGAAGGTCAAAGTATTTATGTGGATAAAAACTCAGGAGCTTATAACACTATTCCGGGACAGGATTCATTCATTATTCTGGATAATATCAGAAAAAACAAAACGCTTTGGAGTAATTCGGGAGCGGCGATTGAAGATTTAGGTGACGGAATCATCAATTTTGAGATTCGTTCTAAAATGAATTCTTTGGGAGGTGAAGTTCTGGATGGGTTAAACCGAGCAATTGATTTAGCTGAAAAAGAATATGACGGATTGGTTGTCGGAAATCAGGGCACGAATTTCTCTGTTGGAGCCAATTTGGCAATGATTTTAATGATGGCAATCGAACAGGATTGGGATGATCTGAATATGGCGATTGCTTACTTCCAGAAATCTATGATGAGAGTTCGCTACTCTTCTATTCCTGTAGTGGTTGCTCCTCACGGAATGACATTAGGTGGTGGTTGCGAAATGACCATGCACGCAGACAGAGTGGTTGCTGCAGCAGAAACATACATCGGATTGGTAGAAACCGGAGTTGGGGTTATTCCAGGTGGTGGAGGAACCAAGGAATTAACGTTAAGAACATCAAGAGAATTCCACAGTGACGACGTTAAAAACAACAGACTTCGTGAGGCTTTTATGAATATCGCCATGGGTAAAGTAGCAACTTCAGCTTACGAAGCCTACGATATGGGAATTTTGGAACATGGAAAAGATATTGTTTCAGTAGATAAAAGAACCCAGATCAAAACTGCAAAAATGCTTGCCAAAAGTTTAGCAGAACACGGCTACACCCAACCTATCGAACAAAAAGTAAAAGTTCTGGGTAAAGATGCATTGGGAATGTTCTACGTAGGAACCGACCAGATGTTGACCGGAAATTATATTTCTGAACACGATAAGAAAATTGCGGACAAATTAGCCAACGTAATGGTGGGTGGAAATCTTTCTGAACCAACTGTTGTCACAGAACAATATCTATTGAATCTCGAAAGAGAAACATTCTTACAGCTTTGCGGTGAAAGAAAAACACTGGAGAGAATTCAGTATATGTTACAGAATGGTAAACCGTTGAGAAATTAATAGGGAGCTCCGTAGGAGCGAACTGATAATAGCAGAATAATTTTAGAAAGACATTGAGCCTCGTAGAGGCGACCTGTTAGTTTTATGGCAAATACATACACTCAAATTTATATTCAAATTGTTTTCGCTGTTAAAGGAAGACAAAATCTGATTTCAAAAGAAAACAGAGAAGAATTACATAAATTGATTACAGGTATTGTTTCCAACAGAAATCAAAAATTATTAGCTGTTTTTGCAATGCCGGATCATGTACACATTCTTGTAAGTATTAGTCCGACAGTTACAATTTCGGATTTAGTAAGAGATATTAAAGCAGGTTCATCAAAATTCATTAATGAAAAAGGATGGACAAATGGAAAATTCAATTGGCAGGAAGGATATGGAGCTTTTTCCTATTCTAAAAGCAGTGTAGGTTCTGTTATTAAATATATTTTAAATCAGGAAGAACATCATAAAAAGAAAACATTTAAAGAAGAATATTTGGATTTTATGGAAAAATTTGAAATTGAATATAATCCGGAATATGTATTTGAATGGATTAAAGATTAACAGGTCGCTCCTACGGAGCTCTGTAATTTTCAAAACAAAAGCTATGAACAGTTTACCTCTACGAGGCAAAAAATTCTCAAAAAATTTAATTAAATAAAATATGAAAACAGCATATATAGTAAAAGGTTTCAGAACTGCCGTTGGAAAAGCGCCAAAAGGAAGTTTAAGATTCACAAGACCCGACGTAATGGCAGCAACAGTAATTGAAAAATTAATGGCAGCCGTTCCACAATTAGACAAAGACAGAATCGATGATTTAATCGTCGGAAATGCAATGCCAGAAGCTGAACAAGGTTTAAATGTAGCGCGTTTAATTTCTTTAATGGGATTACAAACCGATAAAGTTCCGGGAGTTACGGTAAACAGATACTGTGCTTCCGGAAGTGAGGCGATTGCAATTGCTTCTGCAAAAATTCAGGCAGGAATGGCAGACTGCATTATCGCAGGAGGTACAGAATCTATGTCTTATATTCCCATGGGTGGTTACAAGCCTGTTCCAGAAACAGATATTGCCAAAACAAATCCTGATTATTACTGGGGAATGGGTTACACTGCGGAAGAAGTAGCCAAGCAATATAAAATTACAAGAGAAGAACAGGATCAGTTTGCATTTGAATCTCATAGTAAAGCTTTGAAAGCGAATCAGGAAGGTCGGTTTACTGATCAGATTGTTCCGATTCCTGTTGAATATAATTTTCTGGATGAAAACCAGAAAATACAGACTAAAAAGTTTGATTTTTCAATGGACGAAGGTCCAAGAGTAGATACGTCACTTGAAGGTCTAGCTAAATTAAGACCAGTTTTCGCCAACGGAGGAAGTGTAACCGCCGGAAACTCATCCCAAATGAGCGACGGAGCCGCTTTCGTAATGGTTATGAGCGAAGAAATGGTGAAAGAATTAGGTCTTGAGCCGGAAGCAAGATTAGTAGCTTACGCAGCAGCAGGTCTTGAGCCGAGAATTATGGGAATGGGACCAATTTATGCAATTCCAAAAGCCTTAAAGCAGGCAGGTTTAGAATTGAAAGATATTGAATTAATTGAATTAAACGAAGCTTTCGCTTCACAATCGGTTGCGATTAAAAAAGAGTTAGATTTAAATCCTGACATTCTAAATGTGAACGGAGGTGCAATCGCTCTGGGTCATCCACTTGGATGCACCGGAACAAAATTAACCGTTCAGCTTCTTGACGAAATGAGAAAACGTGGCAACAAATACGGAATGGTTTCTATGTGTGTAGGAACAGGACAGGGAGCAGCGAGTATTTTTGAGTTGTTATAGACAAAAAGAGAAAAGAATAAAGAGAAAAGACTTAATGAAGCATAATTTTAAGAATTTAAATATATGGAAGTTAGCTATTGAAATAGCAAACGACACGTATGTTCTTACAGATGCTTTTCCAAAAAACGAAGAGTTTGGATTGAAGTCTCAACTTAGAAGATGTTCCGTTTCTGTTGCGTCAAATATTGTGGAAGGCTCAAGTAGAAGTTCCAATAAAGATTTTAATCGTTTTTTGGAAATCAGTCTTGGTTCTCTTTATGAATTACAAACTCAAATTATAATCTCCTATAACAGAAATTATTTTGAGATCAATAAACTCGAAATTATAGAAAATAAAATAACAGAATTACAGAGAATGATTTCTGGCTTTCAAAAAAACTTAATGTTGTAAGTCTTTTTTCTTTTCTCTTTATTCTTTCATCTAAAAAAAAAATAAACAACAATGAGCAATATAGTAAAAGGAGGAGAATTCCTCATCAAAGAAATTCCTGCAAACGACATTTTCAGTCTTGAAGAACTTAGTGAAGAACAAAAAATGCTTCGCGATTCTGCAAAAGAGTTTATCGACAGAGAAGTAATCCCTCACAACGAACGTTTTGAGAAAAAAGATTATGCTTTAACGGAAGAAAAGATGCGTCAGTTGGGTGAGTTGGGTCTTCTCGGCATTGCAGTTCCTGAAAATTACGGTGGTCTGGGAATGGGTTTTGTAACGACAATGCTTGCCTGTGATTATTGTTCAGGGGCAAATGGTTCATTAGCAACTGCTTATGGGGCGCATACCGGAATTGGCACACTTCCTATCCTGCTTTACGGGACTGAAGAACAAAAACAAAAATATCTTCCGGATTTGGCAACAGGTACAAAATTCGGAGCATATTGTTTAACAGAACCGGATGCCGGATCTGATGCAAATTCAGGGAAAACAAAAGCCAGATTGTCGGAAGACGGAAAGCATTACATTATCAACGGACAAAAAATGTGGATTTCAAATGCGGGTTTTGCGGAGATTTTCATTGTTTTTGCAAGAATTGATAATGATAAAAACATTACAGGGTTTATTGTAGAAAGATCAAAAACGGAAGGAATTTCTTTTGGTGAAGAAGAGCATAAACTCGGAATCCGTTCATCTTCTACAAGACAGGTGTTTTTTAACGATATGAAAGTTCCGGTAGAAAATCTTTTAGGCGAAAGAAACAACGGATTTAAAATAGCCTTGAATGCACTGAATGTAGGAAGAATTAAATTAGCTGCTGCCAATCTTGACGGACAAAGAAGGATTTTAAATCATTCAATTCAATATTCAGGAGAAAGAAAACAGTTTGGTGTATCTATCAACACATTCGGAGCTATCAGAAAAAAACTGGCTGAAATGGCAACCGGAATTTTTGTTTCCGAAGCCGGATCGTATAGAGCGGCAAAAGATATAGAGAATAAGATTACGGAATTGGTTGAAGGCGGAATGAATCACCAGCAAGCTGAGTTGAAAGGAGTTGAAGAATTTGCAGTAGAGGCATCAATTCTTAAAGTTTTTGTATCTGATCTTACACAGCATACCGCTGATGAAGGAATACAGATCTACGGCGGAATGGGATTCTCAGAAGATGCGCCTATAGAAGCTGCATGGAGAGACTCCAGAATTGCCAGAATCTATGAAGGAACCAATGAAATCAACCGTCTTTTAGCCGTAGGAATGTTGATTAAGAAGGCAATGAAAGGAGAATTAGATTTATTATCTCCGGCAATGGCAATCAGCAAAGAACTGCTGGGAATTCCTTCATTTGAAGTTCCTGATTATTCAGCGTTTATGAGTGAAGAAAAAGCGATTATAGCTAATCTTAAGAAGGTATTTTTAATGGTTTCCGGAGCTGCTCTTCAGAAATATATGATGGATATTGAAAAACAGCAGCATTTACTGTTAAACGCTTCAGAAATCCTTAACCAGATTTATATGGCAGAGTCAGCAGTTTTAAGAGCGGAAAAACATTTCTCGGCAGATTCTGTGGAAGCGGCGATGGCTCAGTTGAATCTTTACAAAGCTGTTGAAAAAATCATCGTTGCAGCTAAAGAAGGAATTGTTTCTTTTGCAGAAGGTGATGAGCAGAGAATGATGCTTTCAGGATTAAGAAGATTTACAAAATACACCAATAATCCTAATGTGGTTGCTCTGACTGAAAAGGTTGCAGCACATTATATTGCGAAAGGACATTATTAAACACACGGATTATCTGAAAATAAACCCGCTTTAAAATTTGAAGCGGGTTTTTATTTATCAATGCTTCAGATCATTCATTATTGGTATAGTTCGAGAATTTACTGATAATAATTCCCACTAAAACAACAGAATAAAACTGTCCGACAATGCCAATAAGTGAAGTAATGAGTTTGGTTTGATACGAATTGGGAGTAATATCACCGTAACCAATGGTAGTTAGGGTAACGGAGCAAAAATATACCAGATCCATAAATGTATGCGCAGGACTAGAATAATTTAATCCTTTAAAAGAGTGAGTATCTGAATATGCATAAATCTGAAACATGAAGACAAAAGCTTCTAACAGCAATAATAATCCGCACGCTGAAGCGGAAATAATATCTGTGTTGATATAGCTTGGTTTTACCAAAAATTTGAAAACCTCAAGAAAAATAAAAAAATAAAATACGACATAGCTGATGTTAAGAAAAAACATGAATTCAGGAACACCTTTAAAAAATGACAGTATAATGGGCAAAACAATAACCAAAATCGTTAAAAAATTTTTAGTCATATTTTTAAGTCTTCCTTTTTCAATGAAAACTCCAATACTTGCCAAACCTAAAATGAGCATATTCACAGGCCAAAGAACTTCGGTATAAAAAGTAGTGTCTTTTACAATAATGCCAATAAAAAGATGCTGAATAAGTGCAGCTAAAAGCAATTCGTATTTTCTTTTATTTAAAAAATTCTCAATTTTCATTAAATTGTGTTTTAAAAAAAATTATAATTATTTTATTTGGAATAATCTAACAGTGATAATTCAGAAATATTGCTGAATTCAACAGAATCTTTTGCTGTATTATACCTTGTGTACATAGTTCTCCATTTTTCTTTCATAGCTTCTTCTTTTGTGAAAGCGTGTTCTTTTACAGTAAAGTGTTCTTTCATATGATCGAAATCTTCATATTGCAATTTAAAAATGTTTTTAAGCTTCTGAGAAACCAGAAATTCGTAATCTTTATACTTGAAATAACCATATTTCTGACTCTTAATTTCGTCATTTACTCTGGGTGAGTTTTCATTAATAATGACCGGCTTTTGATTGGTGAATAACAAATCAACCTGTTCTTTTTCAGAATTTTCAAATCCCGATACAATGATAAACTTTACTTTCTTCTTTGCATTAGAATCTTCAATAAATTTATCTATCTCAGCAATTATTTTCTTCTCAGCTACCACCTCATTGATCTCAGAATTTTTGCTACATCCGGAGAAAATTAGTAAGATAACTGCAATTAAAATATTTTTCATATAAAGTTTTAGGTTTAACCGACAAAAATACTAAAAACAAAAAATCCCGTCTAGTAAAGACAGGATTATTATTTTAATTCAGAGCAAAACTATTCCCACTCAATAGTTGCAGGTGGTTTGCTGGAAATATCGTAGGCTACTCTATTGATTCCTCTTACTTCGTTGATGATTCTGCTCGAAACAGTATCTAAAAATTCATAAGGAAGTCTGCTCCAGGTTGCCGTCATAAAGTCGATGGTATTTGCAGAACGAACGACTGCTGTGTATTCATACGTTCTTTCATCACCCATCACTCCTACGGATTTTACCGGAAGAAGTACTACGAAAGCCTGAGAAACTTTTTCATACAGATCGTTTTTGTACAATTCTTCAATAAAAATATCATCAGCTTCCTGCAAAATTCTTACTTTTTCTGCATCTACAGCTCCCAATACTCTGATTCCTAAACCAGGACCAGGAAAAGGATGTCTGTGCACCAAATGATGAGGAATTCCCAATTCTTCCCCTACTTTTCTTACTTCATCCTTGAATAATTCTCTTAATGGTTCAAGCAGTTCAAACTCCATTTCTTCCGGAAGACCGCCCACATTGTGATGGGATTTAATTACCGCAGAAGGTCCGTTTACAGACTGACTTTCAATAACGTCCGGATAAATTGTTCCTTGTGCTAAAAATTTAGCGCCTTCAATTTTATGAGATTCTTCGTCGAAAACGTGAATAAATTCATTTCCGATGATTTTTCTTTTGGTTTCAGGATCATCTACTCCGGCTAACTTTGACAAAAATCTTTCTTTGGCATCTACCAGCTTGATATTCATGTGGAAATGCTCGCCGTAATTATCCATTACTTTTTTGTCTTCATCTTTTCTGAGCAAACCTGTATCAACGAAAATACAAGTTAACTGATCCCCGATTGCCTTGTGAATGAGAACTGCTGCAACAGATGAATCTACTCCGCCGGATAAACCTAAAATTACTTTTTGATCTCCTACTCTTTCACGGATTTCTGCAACGGTTTTTTCAATATAATTCGTCAGTTTCCAGTTTTTTTCTGCATCACAAATTCCGAAAACGAAATTTTCAAGCATTTTTCCACCTTCTTCCGTATGAGAAACTTCAGGATGAAACTGTACACAATAGATTTTCTTTTCTTCGTTTGCAATAGAGGCAATTACTCCGGATTGTGCATTAAGTTCAAAACCTGGAGGCAGCATTCCGACCTCGTCAAAATGACTCATCCAAACTATAGAATTATTGGTAACTCCTTTCAACAGAGATGATTCGTTTACAATTTCAAGGTGAGCTTTTCCGTATTCACCTTTTACGCCTTTATGAACTTTACCGCCTAAAAGATGAGCCGTAAGCTGCATTCCGTAGCAGATTCCCAAAACTGGAATGCCCTGTTCGTACAATTCTTTTTCAACAAGATGGGCGTTTTCTGCATTCACAGAACTAGGTCCTCCGGAAAGAATAATTCCTTTTGGCTGCTTTTCTAAAATTGTTTCTAAGGGTGTGTTGAATGGTAAAATTTCAGAATATACGCCCATTTCACGGATTCTTCTTCCGATAAGCTGATTATATTGTGATCCGAAATCTAGTATGATAATACCGTTGTTCATTTTAAAATTTTATTAATGCTTGAGGCTATAGGCTGTGAGCAGTAGGCTATTTGTAAATTTCAAAGCTTATCGCCTATAGCTTAAAGCTTACTGCTATTAAATTCTTTACAAAAAAAGACCTGGATTTCTCCAAATCTTTTTTCGTGATTTATTTTAAAACTTTCCGATGTCTTCTCTGTAAAAGCTGTAATCAAAATGTACAGGAAGTGCATCTTCGTAAACCTTCTTACGAGCATCTTCATAAGTCGCACCTGTAGCCACTAAATTTAATACTCTACCGCCATTAGAAACCACTTTGTCTCCTTTTTTGATAGCTCCTGCATATAAAAGCTGGCTGTGTTTTATTTTATCTCCACCTTTTATTTCAAAGCCAAGCTCCATATTTCTTGGATAACCACCGGAACACATAACTAAGCAGACTGCTTTTTCGTCTTTAAATTTAAGCTGAATGTCTTTTCCCTCCATACAGTCCTGAATAACATCTAGAAGATTGTTTTCCATTAATGCCATCAAAACCTGAGTTTCTGGATCTCCAAATCTCATGTTATATTCAAGAAGATACGTTCCGTTTTTGGTAACCATTAATCCGAAGAAAATAATTCCTTTAAAGCTGAAACCTTCTGCTTTCAGACCTTTTAATGTTGGTTCAAGAATATTCTTTTCAAAATCAGCAAAATGCTCTTGTGTAAATTCCGGACTTGGAGCTACTGCACCCATTCCTCCAGTGTTTGCACCTGTATCTCCGTTTCCGACTTTTTTATAATCCTTCGCTGCGATACAAGGAAATAATTTTTCACCATTGGAAAATGCAATGATTGATGCTTCAAAGCCTTCAAGATATTCTTCGATCACCAATCTGATTCCTGCATCGCCGTAGATTCTTCTGATCATAAAATCGTGAATCGTCGCTTCTGCTTCTTCACGATTTTCACAGATTACTACACCTTTTCCTCCTGCAAGACCACTTGCTTTTACTACCAATGGGTAGTTTTGAGTCTGTACATATTCTTTAGCTTCAGGATAAGAATCAAAAACCACAGCTTTAGCTGTTTTGATATCATAGGTCTGCATAAACTTCTTAGAAAAAGCCTTACTGCCTTCCAGACTCGCCACTTTTTGGTTGGGTCCGAAAACTTTAAGTCCGTGTTTCTTAAATTCGTCCTTCAAACCAGCAACAAGCGGTGCTTCCGGACCAACAATCGTTAAATCTACTTTTTCCTTGATTGCAAAATCTCTCAATTCTTTAATGTCGGATAAATGTACATTCTTCCCTATTGCATCAGTAGTCGCATTCCCGTTTGCAAAAAACATTTTTGTAATTCTGGAATCTTTCTGAAGTTTTGCTGCTAAAGCAGATTCTCTTCCGCCTTCACCTATGATTAATATTCTCATATTTTATATTATTAACTAGTCTATTTTACAAATATATAATTTGAATGCAATAAATACAATCCTAAATATTTATTTTAATTTCATTTTAATGCAAAAAGTGTCTTACGGCTGTAAACATCATCGGGATCTTGTGTTCATTAGCAGCATCAATGCTGTCCTGATCTTTTACACTTCCTCCCGGCTGAATGATTGCTGTAATACCTTCCTGAGCGCAGAAGTCTACCACATCACGGAAAGGAAAAAATGCATCTGATGCCAATACTAATTCTCCGGAGAATTTTTCTTTAGCTCTTTCAATCGCCTGCTGAGTAGCCCAGATTCTGTTTACCTGTCCTCCTCCGATTCCAAAAGCCTGAATTCCGTTGGAAACAACAATGGCGTTTGATTTTACATATTTTACCACTCTCTGAGAGAAAAGTAATGCCTTTTTCTGCTCTTCTGTCGGCTGCGTTTCTGTGACAACTTTGATTTCGTCTGAGAAAATGCTGTCGTTGTCCTGAACAAGGATTCCACCGTCAATTTTCACCCAAGTCTGTTTGTCTGAAACAGGATTGATAATTTTGATGATTCTTAAGTTTTTTTTCTTTCTTAGAATTTCAAGCGCTTCGTTATCAAACTCCGGAGCCATCACAATTTCAAGGAAAGTTTTATTTAATTCTTCTGCTGTTGCTGCATCAATTTTGTAGTTCATTGCAACAATTCCGCCAAATATAGATACCGGATCACACTCAAAAGTTTTCTGGTAAGTCTCCAGAGCTGATGTACCAATTGCCACTCCGCAAGGTGTTGAGTGTTTTACTGCACAGCAAGCCATTTCTTCTTTGAATTCTGTCACCACTTTCCAGCAAAGATCCATATCCCGAAGGTTATTGAATGACAATTCTTTACCTCCTAACTGTTCGAAATCTTTCATCGCGCCATTTTCGAAAGTAGACACGTAGTAAGCTGCTGTCTGATGAGGGTTTTCTCCGTATCTCAGGTCAGAAACTTTTTTGTAGGAAGCATTCAGATAGGTTGGATATTCTTCATCCAAAAGCATTCTTGAAATTGCTGCGTCATAAGCCGAAGTAAGGTTGAACACCTTTCCTGCCAGTTTTTTACGGGTTTCGATGTAGGTGTCACCGTTTTGCTCCATTTCGATCTTTATCGTTGCATAATCTTCAACATCGGTAATTACCGTAACAGAATCAAAGTTTTTAGCAGCAGAACGCAGCATTGAAGGACCTCCGATGTCAATGAACTCTACCTTTTCGTGAAGAGAAATGTTTTTGTTTACATTTTCGAAGAAAGGATAAAGATTCACAATTACCATGTCAATCAGTCCAATTCCGTGTTCCTGAACGGTTTTCATATGTTCTTCGTTGGAACGTACCGCCAACAATCCGCCGTGAACTTTCGGGTGTAATGTTTTCACTCTTCCATCCAACATTTCCGGGAAATTGGTAACCTCATCAATCTGAATCGGATTTAAACCAGCGTCTTTCAAATGTTTGAACGTCCCTCCTGTAGAAATCAATTCATAATTTTGGGCTTCCAAAAACTGCGCGAATTCAGTTAATCCGCTTTTGTCAGAAACACTGATTAAAACTCTCTTTTTGCTCATTTTACTTTCGATTTTTTACTTTTTACAGTTATTTCAAACTGTAGACCGGGTCTTTCACCTCCGATCTTTTATTATTATTTAGATTTTTCCTGTTTTCGAAATAATTAAAATCTAAATGTGCCTTTTATATTAATGTAGTAATGTATCAGTTTAACAGTGTAACAATCAATTTAATTGGTAAATTGTTAAATTATTAGATTGTTACATTATTAAGTACTTTGTCTATCGCAATTGGAAAAATTTCATATTCTATCAAATGAACTTTTTCCGCAACGGTTTCGGGGGTATCATCTTCTGTAATGTCGAATGATTTCTGAAGAATGGCTTCTCCTTCATCAATTCCAGACGTTACAAAATGTACGGTTGCCCCGCTTTGTCTTTCTTTTGCTTCAATTACGGCATTGTGAACATGATGTCCCCACATTCCTTTTCCTCCGAATTTCGGAAGCAGAGCCGGATGAATATTGATTATTTTTCCGCTCCATTTTTCACAGAATTCAGGTTTCAGAATGGATAAAAATCCTGCTAAAACGATTAAGTCTGTATTCTGAGGAATTTTTTCAGCCAATTCTTTACTGAAGTTTTTTCCTCTTGGAATGAGAACATTTTCTATGTTATGGTTTTTCGCTCTTTCCAGTCCGTAACATTCTCTGTCAGCAATCACTAATGATACTTTTGCATTCCGGATTTCTCCATTATCAATAGTATCAATAATTCTCTGAAGATTGGTTCCTGAACCTGAAACGAGTATGACTAAGTTTTTCATTAATTTAGATAATAGATTTCAGATAGTAGATTTCAGAATAAAAGTCTGAGATCTGAGATCTTAAATCTGATGTCCTTTAGAATTTCAAATCGATTTTTTCGCTTCCTTCTGTAATTTCTCCGATTTCATAAGCATCGTCTAAAAGATGCAATACTTTTTCGGAGTGCTCTGCATCCATTACGACAATCATTCCGACCCCCATGTTGAATGTTCCGAACATTTCTTCACGGGCAACTCCCCCTCTTTTTTCCAATTCCAGCATGATCGTCGGAATATTTATTTTTGAAGCATCAATTGATGCGCAAAGTCCGTCAGCTATGATTCTAGGAATGTTTTCATACAGACCTCCTCCCGTGATGTGTGCAATCCCTGAAACTTCTACTTCTTCAAGGATTTTATGAATATCTTTATAGTATAATCTGGTTGGAACCAAAAGTGTTTCGTACAAAGGTTTACCTTCAAATTCTTCATTAAAATCCGGGAAAACTTTTCTTACCAGAGAGAATCCGTTAGAATGGAAACCTGAGCTTGGAAGAGCAATAATCTTATCTCCTGATTTGATTTTTGAACCATCAATAATCTCGTCTTTTTCAACGATTCCTACGCAGAATCCCGCAACATCATAATCTCCAGGCTGGTACATTCCCGGCATTTCAGCAGTTTCACCACCAATTAATGCACAATTATTATCTTTACAGGCTTCTACCATTCCCAAAACGATTTCAGCAGCAATTTCGGAGTCGAGTTTTCCACAAGCAAGATAATCCAGGAAAAACAATGGTTTTGCGCCATGACAAAGAATATCGTTGGCGCACATTGCGAAACAGTCTACCCCGATAGAATCGTATTTTTTTGAATCTAGCGCAACTTTAAGTTTTGTTCCCACTCCATCAGTTCCTGAGACCAAAACCGGATTCTTGTATCCTCCGATCTCATAGAATGCCCCGAAACTTCCCAAATGATTCAAAACATTTGCATTGTGCGTTTCGCCCACCGCTTTTTTGATCTTGTCAACGGTTTTGTATCCTTCCTCTTTGTCTACTCCTGCTGATTTGTACGTGTTGCTCATTATTATATTAGATTTTAGATGCAAGATTTCAGATTACAGACTGTTATCTTTATCTTTTTACATTTACTTTTGTCCTTTTAAAGAAAATAAAAAAGCCGACAATCTTGGTCGATTATCGGCTGATGTTTTATCTGAAAGTTTCAGAGTCCACAGTTTTTCCATATTTTGAAAAACATTGATTAAAAGTGGACTGAATCTTCATTTTTTTCTTTTTGCAAAGATATTAATTTTCCGTTAAATTTCAAATCTATTTTTCGAGTATTGATTCTAACGCAGCAATTTTGCTCATTTTCTCTTTTAACTCATTGTTTTTCTCTTCATTAGAAATACTTAGACTATCTCTGTTGAAATTATCATTAAAAAAGGGAAGTGAAAAAGTTTCTACAATATTTCCTCCGTGAAGTGGAAAACGCTTTTCGGCTGCTTCCAGAACTCCCAGACCTCCTCTTCCACCAGGAGCTGTTGCCATTAGCAGCATCGGCTTCTCATTCCAGACTGCTCTTTCTTTGATTCTCGAAGTCCAGTCGAGCACATTTTTGAATGCTGAAGAATAGGTTCCGTTGTGTTCAGATAAAGATACCAAAAGTATGTCTGATGCGTCAATTTTCTCTGCAAAGTTTTTTGCTTCCTGCGGAACTCCGCTTTCTACTTCACGCTGATGCTTGTAGATCGGCATTTCAAAGGCATTCATATCTACAATTTCCACTTCTGCGTTTGGAATTAATGAAGCTGCGTAAGTAACCAGCATTTTGTTGATTGATGTATCGGAATTGCTTCCTGCTATTGCTAAAATTTTCATTTATTTTAATTGTATATTTTTAATATGTTTTATATATTGGTTTTTTATGCAACCATCCTGTCAAAAAATCAATAATTTTTCGCCACCCCTCCGAAGGATGGGAATTTTTGTGGTTCAAAATTAGGGTTTATTTAAGATACGCCGGTAATTCCATTGGAACTTCCATTAAAAGAATTTCTGCATCTTCAAGTGCTTCAACATTAAAACTCTGAGTATCCCAAATTCCCAGCCCGTCCCTGCTGTTTAAAATCTGATCACCTATTTTTGCAGTTCCGCTAAGAACAAATGCATAGACTCCGTTTCCGTTTTTATTCAGTTGGTAATCTTTTGAATTTCCATTTTTGAAATTAGCTAAATTAAACCATGCATCCTGATGTATCCAAACTCCGGCATCATTTTTATCGGGTGAGAGAATCTGCTGGAAGTCATTGATCTTTTCTTCACTTTTAATGTTTTGCTGGTCATATCTCGGTTCAACGCCAATTTCTCTGGGGAAAACCCAGATTTGTAAAAATTTAACAGGTTCATCTTTATTTTTGTTGTATTCGCTATGCTGAACTCCTGTTCCGGCACTCATTACCTGAATCTCACCTTTTTTAATAACTGCAGTTGTTCCCATAGAATCTTTATGCTCCAGATCTCCTTCCAACGGAATAGAAATAATTTCCATGTCTCTATGGGGATGTGTTCCGAAACCCATTCCCTGAGAAACGGTATCATCATTTAAAACCCTTAAAACTCCAAAATTCATTCTTTCCTGGTTTTGATATCCTGCAAAACTGAATGTGTGATAAGAATTTAACCATCCGTGATTGGCATGACCTCTTGTATCTGCTTTGTGATAAACTGTTTTCATATCTTTTATTATTATTTAATTGTTGTTTATTGTTATCATTAATTACAATACAAATGTAGATCTTGCAAGTCCTGAAAATGTTGACGTAAGATAAGAAAGCTTTGAAGGTATTTGATTAAACAAATTCAAAAATGTTATCTGTAGAAAATAAAAAAGCGAACAATAAGTCCGCTTTATATGAGAAAATTTTAAATATTATTAAAAATGTACCTGTTGAATCTCTTCCTCAATTTCTTTCGGCGTATCACCTCCGGATTTAACTAGAATCATCGTCAAAACTGCTCCCAACAACATGCAGATACCTCCGACAATGATATAATCAATTGCCATTTTACCAAAAACACCACTTACAATCGGACCTCCGAATATACCGTTTATGATTTGTGGAATTACAATAAAAAAGTTGAAAATTCCCATGTAAACGCCCATTTTTTTCTGTGGAATAGAATCAATAAGCATGGCATAAGGCATTGCCAGAATACTTGCCCACGCAAAGCCTAATCCTACCATGGAAATCCAGAGGTAACCTATATCTTTAATAAAATACATCGAAATCAATCCTAATCCTCCACTTGCCAAAGCTAAAGCGTGAGTCTGCTTTTTACCGATAAATTTGGCAATCGGAGTCAGCGCAAAAGCAAAGAAAATAGCATAGAAATTATAACTTCCAAAAAGACTTCCCGTTAAATCTCCCGCTTTATTAAATTCCGCTGAATGTGTATCTTCAGGAGAAAGACCGAAATGATGGGTTGCCAAAGCACTGGTTGTAAAAACCCACATCGTAAATAAGGCAAACCACGAGAAGAACTGCACCACGCCCAGTTTTTTCATCTGGGACGGCACATTGGCAAAATCCTTGAAAATATCTGACATTTTAGATTTTTCTTCTACAATTTCCTTTCCGCCTTCAAATGAAGCAAATTCTTCAGGAGAATATTCTTTGGTCGTAATGATTGTATATAAAATTGATACAATAAGTACGGCCGCTCCGATGTAAAAAGAATAGATGACATTATCTGCAACAAATCCTTTCGGGGCTTCATTAGAAATTCCTAATTTGGTAAGCCAGTTTGGTAAATCTGAACCAATAACAGCTCCGATTCCTATCAAAATCGTCTGAACTGAAAAGCCTATCGTCGCCTGATGTTTTGGCAGCATATCTCCTACCAAAGCACGGAAAGGCTCCATTGCCACATTAATGGACGCATCCATCATTGCTAAGAAAATAACAGCGATCAACAAGACATTTGCTGCCATCATCTGTGTGGCAGAAGCTGCATTAGGAAGCATTACCAATCCGATGGCGCATAAAACTGCACCAATTAAAAAATATGGTTTTCTTCTTCCAAGCGGACTCCATGTATTATCTCCCATATGACCAATAATGGGCTGAACAATCAAACCTGTAACCGGCGCAACCAGCCAAAACCATGATAATTCGTGAACATCGGCTCCGAAATTTGCCAAAATCCGGCTTGCATTTCCGTTTTGCAGACCAAAAGCCATCTGGATTCCGAGAAATCCCATGCTCATATTAATAATTTGAAGCATGGATAAGTTTGGTTTTGTTTTTTTCATCATTTTTTAATGGTCATTTCCTTCATTAATAGATCTTCAATCGGTGTTTTTACTTCTACTATTTTATCTATTACTTCATTCGGAACAGTTACAGAAAGTACATATTGCTTTATTTTCCATTCTCCGTTGATTTTTTCAACGACTCCTGAACCACGGCAGATTTTCATTTGGGTATCCAATAATTCATCAAACCAAGCCAGTTTTCCGTCTTTGCTGAAGTAAATATTTCTTTTCAGAGAAGTAAAATTCCATGTTTTCTTTTTATCGAAATACGGTTTTGCCCAAACCATAAAAGCTTTTTTGTCCCAGACTTCTGTAGCATCTGTCCCTATAAAAACAGATTCGTCGGCAAAATAATTAAAATAGGTGGTAAAATCTGCTTTTGCTGCTGCTACATTGAATCCGTCGAGCATGGTTCCGATTTCTGCTTTTTCTTTATCTAATTTTGACTGAGCAGAAAGGGCTGTAAAACCCAATACAAATAGGATGAAGGTAAATAATATTGTAGTTTTTTTCATGTTTAAATAAACCTTTAATTTTATTTTTTTACGCAAAGAGCGCAAAGTTTTTATTTTTAACTAGTAATTGTTTTTAAATTCGCAAAGGAGTTTCACTTAGTAAAATCACAAAGATTTGTGAAACTTAGTTTTAATTCAATTCAATAACCATCGATGATTTTGCAGGAATTTTAAATTGATCCTTTACCGAAAATTCTTTGCCGGAAATGATGTCTTTCCCTTTTGAAAAACCGTTCAGGGATTCTGCGAAATGCTTCACGTCGATCGTTTGTTCCGAATCATTATTATTTAAAATGACCATTACGCTTTCTTTTTCATTATATCTAAAATACACAAAAACATTATTCTGCGGAACAAAATTCTTTGTTTTTCCTGTATGAATGACTTCTTTGCCTTTTCTCCAGTTCAGCAACTTCTGGGTAAAATCGTAAAATTCTTTTTGTTCAGGAGTTTGGGTTGAAGGATTGAAAGCATTGATCTTATCTGATTTCCAGCCGCCCGGAAAATCTCTTCTGATATCTGCATCGCCCCCTTTGTTTTTGTCGCCACGCATTCCCACTTCAGAACCGTAATACAGCTGTGGAATTCCGCGAACTGTCGATATTAAGGTCATTGCCAGTTTATAATCCGCCGAATTTCCATTGAAGATTTCGTTAAATCTTTCCGTATCATGGTTTTCGAAAAACACCAAAAGATTGTTGATGTTCGGGTACAGAAAATCGCTGGTAAATACATTATATAATTTTACCATCCCGGAATCCCAACCGTCTTTTTCTTTCAAAGCTTTTGGCAGATCAGAATACAGCGTAAAATCCATTACAGAAGGAAGGTTTGAATTATAATTTGCCGCCTCTCCTATTTTTGAATCTTTCTGCCACGCCGCAATATGCGCACTGGAATACAGCCATGCCTCTCCTACAATATTGAAGTTCGGATATTCATCAGTAATCGCTTTTGCCCATTTTGCCATCGCTTCTTTGTCGTTGTAAGGATAAGTGTCTACACGGAAACCTCCCAGTTCTGCATATTCGATCCACCAGATTGCATTCTGTGTTAAATATTTTAAAACCAAAGGATTTTTCTGATTAATATCGGGCATTGTTGTATCAAACCATCCGTCTAAGGCTAATTTTTTATCCACTTCAGAAGCATTTGTATCAAACTGAGTGGTTGTCTTATAATTGGAACGTTTGAAACCATTTTCGCCATCACTGAACCAGTGAATCCAGTCTTTTGTGGGTAAATCTTTGATCATCCAGTGCGAAACTCCCCAATGATTGGTTACATAATCCATCACAAGCTTCATTTTTCTCTGATTCAGCTTTTGGGAAAGTTCTTTATACTCTTCGTTGGTCCCGTAACGTTCGTCGATCTTGTATAAATCTGTCTGTGCATATCCGTGGTAAGAATACACTTTTTCGTTATCTTCATTAACGGGAGTAAGCCAGACAGCGGTTGCTCCAAGATTCTGAATATAATCCAAGTTGTTGATAATTCCGCGCAGATCTCCGCCGTGTCTGCCGTTAGGAAGATTTCTGTTTACTTTTTCCGTTAAATTGGGACTGGAATCATTTTTCTCATCGCCATTTGCGAAACGATCAGGCATGATGAGATACATCACGTCTTTGGAAGAATAAGATTCTCTGTCTGCTGAATTTGGATTTCTCTGCTTCAGTTCATAGGTGTAAGAACCGACATTTTTCTTTCCGTTTTTTATGTTAATGCTAAATTTCGGAACGTTAATTTCATTGGTATTAACGGTTACAAAAACATAGTTCGGATTTTCTACTTTCTGGATATCCTTGATCTGAACTCCGTCTGAAAGTTCAATTTCGTTTTTCGCAATATCTTTTCCGTACACAAGAATCTGAAGTTCCGGGTTTTTCATTCCTTTCCACCAGAATGCAGGTTCTACTTTATCTAAAGGTTTTTGGGAAAAAGCAAATGCTGCTGCTGAAAGTGCAAAAACTGCATATATTTTCTTCATATAAAATTCGGATTAAAAAACCTTACAGGAAATCCCATAAGGTTTTGGTTGTTATTTAATCAAAAAAATTATTTTACAGGTTTGATAGAGATGGCAAAACCTCCGCTTCGTACCATTTTAAAATTGATTTTAGATTTGCTGGTGATCTCTTTTTTGTAGATGTTATAGCTTTGAGGATTGTCGATATAGTCTGCATTTTTTCCATCTTCGTAAATCGTAGCTTCATATTTCTGACCTTTGTTCAGGAATGAGAAATCTACCGTGTAATCACGTTTATTTTCATCGGTAATTCCACCTACAAACCAATTTTCCGTTCCTTTTGCTTTTCTTGCCGTAACGATATAATCTCCCGGTTCTGCCGATAAAATTTTCGTATCATCCCAATCTGCCGCCACATCTTTGATAAACTGGAAAGCGTCCATGTGCTTCTTATAATTTTCAGGTAAATCTGCAGCCATCTGAAGCGGCATATACATAGTTACATATAGTGCTAACTGCTTTGCTAATGTCGTTTTGACAAATCTTGTGTCTCCAGGGAAATAATAGTCTAATTTTGTCTGGAAAATTCCGGGCGTGTAATCCATAGAACCTCCCATCCATCGTGTAAACGGAAGAATCGTCTGGTGATCAGGATTGTTCCCGCCAAAGGCTTCATATTCGGTTCCTCTCGCAGCTTCAGCCGAAATATAGTTTGGATAGGTTCTGCTCTCCCCAGTCGGACGAACCGATTCATGGGAGTTTATCATAATTTTATACTCATTTGCTTTCTCAGCAATTCTGTAAAAATGATTGATCGTCCATTGAGAATAATGATGTTCTCCTCTTGGAATAATATCTCCTACATATCCGGTTTTCACCGCATCATACCCGTATTTATTCATCAGCTGAAAAGCTTTGTCTGCCCATCTTTCATAGTTTGTTGCTGAACCTGAAGTTTCGTGATGCATGATGAGTTTGATACCTTTAGAGTGTGCATAGTCATTCAGCATTTTAATGTCAAAATCAGGATATGGAGTAATAAAATCGAATACAAATTCTTTTGAATTTCCAAACCAGTCTTCCCAGCCTATATTCCAGCCTTCTATCAGTAATCCGTCGAAACCGTTTTCAGCAGCGAAATCAATATATTCTTTCACTTTGGTATTATTAGCAGCATGTTTTCCGTTGGGAGTCAATTTTGCAAAATCAGTTTCGCCAATTCGAACATTAGATTCCGGTTGTCCGTACGCCCATTGAGATTTACCAATAATCATTTCCCACCATACTCCCATGTATTTTGTAGGATGAATATAAGAAGTATCCGTATATTTTGTGGATTCATTAAGATTAAAAAGCATTTTAGAAGCCATTACTTCTTCTGCTTTTGGAGAAACAATAATGGTTCTCCATGGTGTAACCATTGGAGTCTGAATATATCCTTTAGCTCCCTGTCTGTCTGCAGTAAGGTGAGTTTTAAATTTATAATTCTGAGCATCAACTTCTAAATGAGAGGCTGGATAATCTAACACTGCCGCTTCAGCAATATTGATGTATAAAGGTTCTTTACCTTCTTTTTTCAACATTAAAGGAGACTGCACTGCATTTTTTATTAACGTCTGGGAAGCATTTGCATCTGCTGCACCTACCCATTTTGAAGGAATTTCAGAAATTTTTGTTTCCTGATATTTATATTCCTGCGAATCATAATCTGCAACCATCCACCATGCTTTCATATCAGAAGTCAGATCTATTTCAGAGTCTTCTTCTCTAATGACGAAGTAGTTTAAATTTTTCTGCTGAGGAAATTCATATCTGAAACCTAATCCGTCATTAAATAATCTGAATTTAACAACAATACTTCTCTCTGTAGAAGCCTGATTAAGAGTAAGGGCCAACTCGTTATAATGATTGATGTAATTTTTCTTTTCGCCTAATACAGGCTGCCAGGTTTCATTTTTGGCATCTCTTTTTTCCGCAATTTTTGTAAATCCGCTATTTAAATCGAACTTAGCATCTTCAGGCTTTGCAATTTCAGAAGCAAATTTTATGGCTTTGTCTTTAAAAATTCTTAATCCTAATTTAGAATCTTCTACAACAATATTTCCATTGTATTTAAGATTATAGTATGGAACCCCCTGTTTTAGCTGGAAGTTCATTTCAAATTTCCCGTCAGGAGATTTGAGGGATTGTGCATTGATACCGGCAAACATCATGGAGAACAAAGCTGCTCCCATTGTAATTTTCTTCATAATGATTATTTATAAACGTATAAAAATAAACAAAGTGCTGCTGAAAAGCAACACTTTGCTATTTGAAATCCATTATTATTATTTCTTAACAAAAATATATCTTCCATCTAAATCATTGAAATAGACGTCATAATTACCTGCTTCATTTACAGGTATATTAGCACCGCCAGATGTTGCAATTCCCGAAAAAGGAGTATTGCTTCCCCAGTTAGTTCCCCAATCATTATTAGCTCTAAATTTTGCTTCCCCAACAGTAAATGAAATGTTACTTATCTTCCAAATATGAGGATTAAAAGATGATGTAACCATATCCTGATCACTGTTCCATCCGTCAGGTGTTGAAGAACCAATAATACCTATAGTTGTATAGACATTACCAGATGTAGAAGGGGTTAAAGTGAATGTTTTCAAGTTAATATCAATTTCGAAACTGTAGTATCCAGCAGAAGGAACACTAAATGCTCCCGGCTCGTTGGATCCATTAGGATTGCTAACTGAAACTACACTGCCATTTACTCCCCATTGTGGATGCCATTCACCAAGTTTTTCTAATACTTTAAATGCTCCGGCAGCAAAATATCCTCTGAAGTGAAATTTGTTAACATTAACCGGGTCTCTAAAAAGTACAGGGTTGTTGTTGTTGTTATTCCATCCTGCTTCTGTAGCATCGCCAACAAGATATAGATTTTTCAGATCAACAAAAGGTGTTACTTTTAACGAAAGCACATTAGAATAATAATTTGCATTCTGATTAAAAAATGTTCTCAACCTTACTTCTATATCAGTCTCTTCTCCTGGTTTTGCTCCTAAAGCTACTAATCGTTCGTTAAAGATTTTGTGTGTAAGAGTTAATGTAGCTGGATCTTTTGTTGTCGATATAGACTGAGAATTATTGAAATTTGTGCCTTTCAATGCTATTTCAATTGAATATTGAGGAACAACCAAAACATCAAAAGTAGGAATTTTATATGAAAACTTTATCGCTTCCATTTCTGGTGTAGCGTTATTAAGAACCAAAGTGCTTTTATCAGCAGAAATATTTCCTTCTGAAACTTCATTTAAAACTATTTTATCATCTTCCTCTACACACGAGAAAATAAATAAAAACAGCATTGAAGTTAGTAATATATTAATTATCTTTTTCATTTTTTATCAATTTAAAAATTAATACCCTGGATTTTGAGTTAGATTAGGATTTGCCTGAATTGCAGAAGCTGGAATTGGGAAAAGCTTATAATTATCTGATATAGATGTTCCGTTTGCTACGCCTCCTTTCCAAGGCCAAAGATAAGTTGCGCCGGTAAATCTTCCGAATCTTATTAAATCCTGTCTTCTGACACCCTCAAGACCTAACTCTCTACCTCTTTCATCCAATACGTTTTGTAAAGTAAGTGCAGGAAGAGAAGAAGCATTTGATCTTGTGCGAATTTGATTAACATAGGTAAGACCCTGTGCTACATTGGCTGTAGAAGCGCCTCTCAAAGCACACTCAGCATATATAAGATAGGCATCTGCTAATCTGAAAAGAGGAAAGTCAGTAGATGAAAAAGATGTTACGGCACCAGAACCATCTGAATTCTTATTAGAAAATTTTATTGAAGGATAACCATCGGTCCACTCTTTATAGTCAGCCATTTCATAATTGTGGCCTGTTAACCAAAATTGCTTTGCTCTAACATCTGTACTTGCTGCAAGTGCTGCTGCATTGGGTGCAAAAAGTCCATACCATCCTTTTGTTGCACGGTGTCCACCCCAGCCTTCTGTTGCTCCATATGTATCTAAAGTCATAGTAGCTGAGTTCAGATTTCCATTCACAATATAGGTAGTATTACCAAAGCTTTGAGAATTGCTAGCATCAGCAATCAAAGGGAAAATAATTTCTTTGGAAGTATTATTATCAGCTCGGAAATTTTTTGCGAAATTAGACTCTAACTGATATATACCACTTGTAATTACTTTTGTAGCATAAGTTGCAGCCTCACTATACTTTGCGGATCCGGTGTAGACCTCAGCATTAAGATATAATTTAGCTAATAACATCTGAACTACAGCCTGATTTGCTCTACCGTAGCTATTTGAAGGAGCAATCTTCGATTCGATATCTTTAAGTTCGGTTTCTACAAATGCAAATAGTTCAGCCCTTGAAGCTTCAGGAATAGGGTTAGGAGTACCATAATTTTCATCATTGACTAATGGGCCTTTTCCAAAAAAATCAATTAAATAATAATATGATAATGCTCTTAAAAACCTTAGTTCACTAATATACTGGTCTTCATTTGGAACGTCTACTTTTTCTTTCAAAATAATAATGAGATTAGTAGTTTGAGGAATAGTATAATAAATTCTGTCGTATACATATTTAAAAAATTTATTATTAGAATTCCATCCTGTTGTTGTCGTTAACTGGTCTAATCCGTTATCTCCCCACCTATTTTTCATTCCATCAGCCGTAAAATCATTAAGATTTACAAGCCCCCTGATAAAAGGTGATTCTCCAGCATTAGCTCCTGCGATATCAGAATCTCCCGGACCTGAAACACTGGAGAGTGCAAATGTGGAATACATTCTGGATAGTAATCCTTCTACGGCATTAGGATCTCTTACCAATAACTCTTCTAAAGTCAGTTCATATTTAGGTTCAGTTACCAGATCATTGGTACAAGATGCAAGAAATAATCCTGCTATTGCTAATATGCTATATATTTTTGTTTTTTTCATTTTAAATCAATTAAAAATTAAAGTTAAAGCCTAAAGTATAAATTCTTGGTCTTGGATAAAAATTACTATCAATTCCTCCAAAATTCTCAGGATCTTGTCCTTTATAATTAGTAATAATAAAAGCATTGTTTACTGATCCGTAAATTCTTAAATCTAGTTTGTTGCCAAATATTTTGTCAATTTTATAACCTAAAGTAACATTATCCATTCTCAGAAATGAAGCATCATGCAAGAAATAATCTGAGAAAAACATATTGTCAGTTGGCTGAACAAGATTTATAGAATACTGATTGTTTGAGAAATCAAGAGTATTATTTAAATGTTCTGAGTTTGACGGCTTGGTCTGATTAACAAAACCTTGCGCAACATGTCTTCCATCATACACTTTACCGCCAATCTGTCCCCTCAGGTTAGCAGTGAAATCCCAATTTTTGTACGTTAATGATGTTCCAAATCCATAAGTAAAATTAGGAATCATTTGAGCATCATAACGATCTTCGTTAGTGATAATTCCATCACCATTTCTGTCTACAAAAGAATCTGCAATAGGGTTACCTGACGCATCATAAACCTGTTGGAACACCCAGGCTGAATATGGCTGTAAACCAACAACATTATATGCAACTTTTACGCCTGTTCCTACTGGAAGATCTCCTCCTGCAGAAATTCTGTCATAATATTTCAGTTCTAAAATTTCTCCTTTATTATAGGAAAAATTACCAAAAATATTCCAGTTTAGATTTTCATTTTTAATTGGATTTACATTAAGATTCATTTCTACCCCACGATTTCTTAAAGATCCAACATTATCCGAAAATTCATTAGTAAGACCTTGTCCAGGTGGTAGTGGAGCTTTCAGTAATAGATCGGTAGATTTTCTATCATAAAAATCAATGCTTCCTGAAATTAAATTATTTCTGAATAGGCTGAAATCTACACCTGCATTCCAGCTTGTCGTTGTTTCCCATTTCAGATTTTGATTAAAAGGCAAAGCATTATAAATGTTAAAACCAGGAAGGTATTGAGCAGTTTCAGAGCCTAAAGAAAATAAAGGTCTTGAAGGATAAAAACCTCCAGAAATCTGAGTTATATCTTGCTGACCTGTCTGCCCCCATCCTAATCTTAGCTTAAGTTCTTTAACAACAGATGAGTTTCTAAGAAATTCCTCTTCCTGCATTTTCCATGCAACTGCTGCAGAAGGAAAATATCCCCACTGGTTGTCAAAGCCATTAAATAGAGAAGATGCATCTGCTCTGAAAGATGCAGTAAACAAATATCTGTTTTTAATATCTACATTAGTCCTTGCAAAGAAAGACTGTAAATTCAGGTGATTAAAATATCCAAATGTAGGATTAGCTCTGTTTGGTTGCGGAATTCTAATTCCGGAACCGCTTGGATCTGCGTAGAATTGCTCTTTATTTCCATCATATCTAAAATCCTGATAAGTATAACCTCCCTGAATTAAAAAATTAGTAAAAAAGTCATTAATTTTTCTGTTATAAACTAAATATGCATCCAAGTTTCTATTATTAGTAAACTGGTTTTCCGCATATCCCAAGCCTGGATTATATAAGATATCATCCAAAGAATTGTATACTAAATTGATTACTGAATTACGGGCATTAGGTGCATAAGTTTCACGAATTTTAGTTCTTGAAGATTCAATACCCATATTGACAACCGCTCTTAAGTCTGGTAAAAAGTGAAATTTATAATCCAACTCAACATTTCCTAAAAAACGCATTGTGTTTTCTGGTCTAAATCTCTGCTCAAGTAGACCAAGAGGATTAGAATCAGTTGTTAAATTGTAACGTCCATTTGTTCCAATGTAATAATTTTGATAATATCCTCCAAAATAGTTAGGTCCATTCATGCCCCAAACATCACTACTATATACTGGTAATGTTGGATTTCTTGATAATGCACTTCCTATTGCACCACCAGCATCTACAGTCTGTTTGTCTACTTTAAACCCTTTTGCATTAATATCTACTTTTAGGTGTTTATCAAAAAATGTTGGTGTAAGTCTTAAGGTTGCAGAATATCTTTCTAAATCATCATTTCTCACTACCCCTTCTGTCCTGTTATATCCTAAAGATAATCTTACAGGTAATCTATTAAAGAGATTTCCAGAGGCACTAAAGTTGTTATCTGTAGATACTGAAGTTCTGTAAACTACATCCTGCCAGTTGGTGTCATAAACTTTTCCCATGACAGTCGGGTTGTTGATATCTCCACCAACACCAAGCTTCCATACATCATTTGGAAAATAGTTTTTAACAAAATCTACGAACTGGTCAGAGTCCATTACATCAATGTATTTTGAAACTTTTCCAACAGAAACATTGGTGTTGAAACTCATTTTTAATTTTCCGCCGCCTGATTTCGTTTTAATCAAAATTACACCATTAGAAGCTCTCGCACCGTAAATTGCTGTAGCGGAAGCATCTTTCAGAATTGAAAATGATTCTATATCATTTGGATTTACTAAAGCTAAAGGGTTTTGTATTCCTGCTGGATTAGTAGCATCAAGAGGAATTCCGTCGATAACAATCAAAGGGTTATTAGATGCACTTAGAGATGATCCTCCTCTAATTCTTATATTTGGATTAGAATCTGGTGAACCTCCGTTATTTGTTATCCTAACTCCTGGAGCCTTCCCCTGTATCAGTTGATCAGCGGAGACAATTGCACCTTTGTTAAAATCTTTCTCAGTTACAGCAGTCACTGATCCTGTAAGATCTGTTTTCTTCTTAGCTCCAAAACCCACTAAAACAACTTCTTCAATAGCCTTTTCTTTTGTAAGAGAGTCTTGTGTTTGTGCCTGCAATATTGAGCTTGCCAATAAAAATGCCGGCGCAATTTTTAACACCGTTGTAAAATTTTTCACAATATTATATTTTATATAGTTTCTTTATTTTTCTTTAGCTTTAAGCTTTGGTGCAATTTATAAAAAAATTATAATTATCATAATTTTATTTTAATTTAACATAAAATTATGTATATTAAACAAGTAATTTTATTTAATTTACTGATAACAAATTATTTAATGAAAATATGCATAACATAACATGGTTTGTAAATTAACAATAAGTTAAACATTTGTTTAACTTATTATCATATTAATTAACTAATTAGACCTATTTTGTTTCATAATATTCATATTGAGATAATTTTGAAGATTTACCTTATCTTTGCAGACTTAAAACTATACTATAAATGTCAAACAGAAAGATGATTACGGCAGCTTTGCCTTATGCAAACGGACCGGTTCATATTGGGCATTTGGCGGGAGTTTATATTCCTGCAGATGTTTATGCGAGATTTCAGAGAAGATCAGGGAAAGATGTGGCGTTTATCTGCGGAAGCGATGAACACGGAATCCCTATTACCATAAGAGCTAAAAAAGAAGGCGTTACGCCGCAGGATATTGTTGATAAATACCACGAAATCATCAAAAAATCGTTCTCAGATTTGGGAATTTCTTTTGACGAGTATTCAAGAACAACATCATCAAATCACCGTATAACAAGTCAGGATTTTTTTAAAGTTCTTTACGAAAAAGGGAAGTTTACAGAAGAAATGTCTGAGCAGTATTTTGACGAACAGGCGGGAGAATTCTTAGCAGACCGGTATATTGTAGGAACCTGCCCGAATTGTGGTAATGAAAATGCGTACGGAGATCAGTGTGAAAAATGCGGTTCTACCCTTTCACCATCCGAATTGATCAATCCAAAATCAATGTTGAGCGGCAATGTTCCTATTTTAAAAGAAACAAAAAACTGGTATTTACCATTAAATGAATACGAAGATTTCCTAAACGAATGGATCATTGAAGGTCATAAAGACGACTGGAAGCCGAATGTCTACGGACAGGTAAAATCCTGGTTGAATGACGGTTTGAAACCTCGTGCAATGACCAGAGATTTGAATTGGGGTGTTCCTGTTCCGCTTCCGAATGCTGAAGGGAAAGTACTTTACGTTTGGTTTGATGCACCGATCGGTTATATTTCTTTCACGAAAGAATGGGCTGAGAAAAACGGAAAAGACTGGAAAGATTACTGGCAAAGCGAAGAATCTGATTTGGTTCACTTTATCGG
>JAANMY010001296.1_pt1 | contig 29146 bp, 25 predicted proteins | sample 7279691 | NCBI WGS metagenome assembly JAANMY01 (sample SAMN14094543, study PRJNA606508) | bioreactor metagenome | isolation source: A lab-scale SPAN reactor treating ammonium-rich wastewater day 388 | place: Ireland: Galway | collected 2018-02-07
TCTTGGCCTTGCGGGCGTAGTCGTTGAGCACGCGCGTCAGGGCCGTGCGGAAGCCGGTGAGGTGGCTCCCGCCGTCGATGGTGTTGATCGAGTTGGCGAAGGTGAAGACGGCCTCGCTGAAGCCATCGTTGTACTGGATGGCGCACTCCACGACGTTGCCGTCGACCTCGCGCTCGACGTAGATGGGCTCGATGTTCAGCGCCTCGCGTTCGCGGTTCACGTGGCGCACGAAGCTCTTGATGCCGCCTTCGAAGTAGTAGTTCACCTCGCGGCCATCGCGCTCATCGAAGAGGTGGAACCACACCGCCTTGGTCAGGAAGGCGTACTGGCGCAACCGCTCCGATTCGGTCTTGAAGTCGAAATCGACGCTCTCGAAGACTTCACGGTCGGGGCGGAAGCTGACGGTGGTTCCCCGGCCACGGTCCACGGCAAGGCGCGTCCCGGTAAGCTCGGTAAGGGGCACGCCGCGGGCGTACTGCTGGCGGTAGATGCGGCCGGCGTGCTGCCTGCCCTGGGCGTCAGGGTCGGGGACAACCTCGACCCACATCTCTTCGGAAAGGGCATTGACCACGCTGGCGCCCACGCCATGGAGGCCGCCCGAAACCTTGTACCCGCCGCCGCCGAACTTGCCCCCGGCATGGAGGACGGTCATGACGGTCTCGACGGCGGTCTTGCCGGTCTGCTTCTGGATGTCGACGGGGATGCCGCGGCCGTTGTCGGTGACGGTGCACCAGCCGTTGGCGTGGATGATTACCTCGATGCGGTCGCAGAAGCCCGCCATGGCCTCGTCGACAGCGTTGTCGACGAGCTCCTTGATGAGGTGGTGGAGGCCGGCCTTGTCGGTGGTGCCGATGTACATGCCGGGGCGGCGGCGCACGGCCTCCAGCCCTTCGAGCACCTGGATGTTTTCGGCGGTGTACGAAGAGGGAATGGCCTGTTCAGTCGTCATATCAGGGAGCTATCTGCCTTGCCGCGACGCCTCGAAGGGAGATGGGCGAAAACGCGAGCCTACCTTTGCATTTTAGCATGCAGGGGGCCCTAAGGTCACGGAAAACGGCGCCCCCGGAGCCCGCTCCTGCTACCCTGAGGGCATGGACAGGCAGGCCCCCGGGGTGGAGGTCTGGGAACCTCTCGCCGCCGGCTACGAGGCATGGTTCGAGTCCGCGCAGGGGGCCTTCATCGCCCGGCGGCAGACTGGCGCGCTTGCACAGGCGATGGCCCCAATGACGGCCGGGCGGGCGCTGGAGATCGGCGCAGGGACGGGGTTCTTCGCGCGGGAGCTGGCGCGCCGGGGCTGGCGCGTCGACGCCGTCGAGCCCTCCGCGGCAATGCGCGCCGAAGGCAAGAAGCAAACCGGCGACCTCGACATCACCTGGCACGATGGGACTGCCGAGGCGCTGGCTTTCGACACAGGCTCTTTCGACATGGCTCTCTTCGTCACCGTCCTGGAGTTCGTGCAGGGCCCGGGAGAAGCGCTTGCTGAGGCTCTGCGCGTACTGAGGCCGGGCGGCCGTCTGGTGGCCGGCATCCTCGATGCGCGCAGCCCCTGGGCGGCTCTCTATCGCCACCTGGCGGACCACGGCGAGGCGCCCTGGACGGCGGCGCGCTTCTTCGTCCCGGCTGACGTGGAACACATCGCCGGCCGGCCCGCGGAGTGGTGTGGCGCCGCCGTATTCATGGCGCCAGAGGCGGCGCCGCCGTTTGAGGATGCCGACAGCGCCGGGGTGCGCGCCGGCAACCACGCAAGCATGTCCATCCTGCGCTGGAGGAAACCGCTATGAGCCAGCCTGTCCAGGCGACGGTGGCCGTCTATCCCCTGCAACAGGAGGGCTGGGCCGGCGTCGAGCGCGCCGCCGCAGCCCTTGAACGAGGGGGCGTTGAGGTAGAGGTGCGCAGCATGCAATCGGAGCTTGTGGGGGAAACGAGGGCGGTATTCGCCGCCCTGCAGGAGGCCTTCGAGGCGGCAGCAGCCCTTGGCCCCACGGTGATGACGGTAACCATATCCAACGCCTGTCCCGTGAAGGGTGGATGAGGCTGCCCGCCGGAAGCCGGCATCTCACTGGCTGTACCATGGGCGCATGAAGCGGTTCGCGCTTGCGCTGCCGGCGAGCGGTGCAATCCTGCTCCTGCTGGGCACTCTAGCCGGGCCGGGACCGGCCAACCGGGGCGGGGCCGTGGAAGAGCCTGCGCCCGCGGAGGGCGAGGCCGGCCCGGCGGTTTATCGCATCGTCGTGCCGGGGCTGAGCCACGATCTGCCGAAGCGGGCCACGCTGGCCGCCGTGGGCGATGTGATGCTGGCCCGCTCGGTGGGCGAAGCTATCGTTACAAGCGGACCCGCCGTCCCGTTCGCGGGGGTGGCCGCGGCGCTCAGGGGCGCGGACATCGCCGTGGCGAACCTCGAATGCGCCATCAGCGAGCGCGGCGAGCCGGCGCCGAAGGGATTCACCTTTCGCGCGCCCCCGCAGGCGGCGGACGCCCTCCTCGATGCGGGAATCGACGTCGTCAGTCTTGCCAACAACCACATCCTTGATTACGGGCCGGATGCGCTCGCCGATACGGTCGCGCTCCTCGATGCGCGGGGCATCGGCCATGCCGGGGCAGGAGCCGATTCAGACCGGGCACGCGCGCCGGTCATCGTCACGGGCGGCGGGCTGCGCGTGGCCTTCCTTTCGTACGTCGATGTGCCGCTGGAATGGCGGGGCTTCGACACGCGCGAGTGGGAAGCGGGAGCCGGCACACCGGGGGTTGCCTGGCTCCACATCGGGAACCTCGCGGCCGACGTTGCAGCGGCACGGAAGCTGGCCGACGTGGTGGTGGTGCTGATGCACTTCGGCTTCGAAGAGCAGTATTCCCCGAGTGAAACGCAGCGCGCGCAGGCCCGGGCCGCCATTGACGCCGGGGCGGCACTCGTCATCGGCCACCACCCGCACGTGCTGCAGCCGATGGAATGGTACGGGAACGGGCTCATCGCCTACAGCCTGGGCAACTTCGTGTTCGACGGCTGGGACAACCCCTCCAACGAGACGGCCATCCTCTTCGCGGAGCTGAGCGACGAAGGAGTGCTCTCTTACAGGATGGCGCCGGCCCGCATCGACGGCTCCGGCTACCCGCACCTGGTGGAATAGGGAGCGGCGCTCACTGCCCCCGCTCCTGCTACCATGCGCCCGATGCGAATCGAATACGCCATCCTGGCCGACCACGCTGACATTGCCGGCGGCAAGCTCTACCTCATGGGCGGGGGCTGGGACACCTACAGCGCCCCCCAGGCGCCGTTCCAGATGCGCATCGCCGTCGCGCTGGGCGTGCGCGTGGGCTGGGAGGAGACGAACCAGCCCGTGCCCGTGCGCGTCTACATCGAAGACGATGACGGCAACGAGATCGTGCGTGTGGACGGCACGCTGAACGTCGGCCGGCCGCCGCACCTGCCGCCGGGAACGGCGCAACTGGCGCAGATGGCGGTGAACCTCCCCACAAACATCCCGGCCTTCGGGGGCTACCGGGTGCGCATCACGGCCGGCGATTCGGCCGGTGCAGACGAAGTGACCATCCCCTTCCGGATGCTCAAGCGTCCGTAGCGGCGTCGCGCCGGCGCACGGCCAGGGCGCTGATCACCTCGAGCACCACCCGGTGGGCCACCTCGGCGGTGATTCCTGCCGGGTCATAGGGCGGTGAGACTTCCACCACGTCAAGCCCGGCAAGCGGCACTTCGAGCGCGATGCGCCGCACGGCCTGCAGCAGCTCGCGCGCGGAGAGGCCGCCCGGTTCCGGGGTGCCCGTCCCGGGCGCAAAGGCGGGGTCGAGCACATCGACGTCGACAGAGATGTACACAAGCTCGGGTCCATCGAGGGCCTGCTCGACCGCATCGTTGAGCACGGAATCGAACCCGCGCTCCTCGATCTCCGACTGGAAGTGAGAGCGCATGCCCTGCTCGCGCATCCATTCGAGCACAGCGGGCCCGGGCCAGTAGCCGCGCAGGCCGACCTGCACGAAGTTGCGTCCCGCCACCTGCCCGCCTTCGATGAGGCGGCGCATGGGCGTGCCGTGGCTGAGGAGCACCCCCCATGAATCGTTGGCGGCGTCGGCGTGAGCATCGAAGTGGACTATGCCCACCCGCCGCCCGTGGTGGTCGGCGACCGTGCCGGCTGACGGGTAGGTGATGGAGTGATCGCCGCCAAGCACCATCGGAATGCAGGCGGGAGCGGCCGCGAGCACTGAGCGTAACTTCGCGCGAATGGCTTCGTGGCTGCGCTCGATGTCAGCGGGAATGCAGGCGGCGTCGCCGGCGTCGATGCCCTTGAGGTAGTTCATGGGCTCGATGGCCAGGCCGAGGTGGTTCAGGCTCCATTGCGTCAGGTTGCTGGCGTTGCGGATGGCCCGGGGGCCGAAGCGGGCCCCGGGGCGATGGGTGACGGCGACATCGAAGGGGGCTCCGATGATGGCGAAGTCGGGCCTGGTGGCCTCGATCGCCCCCGGCTCCGTCACCCACGGCAGGTGCAGGAAGGTGGAGATGTCTGAGTAGGCCGGGTGAAGGCGCGGGTCGCTCATGATGCGAGGTTACGCGGGCCGGGGGCGCCTGTCAGCGGGGGCCTGTGCCCGGCGCTGCCAGGGAGTCCAGCAGCTCCGCCGTCGCCCGGGTCACCACCTCCACCGCTGCCGAAAACGCGGCCGCGTTGGCGCGCGAAGGAGCCCGGTAGCCGCTCACCTTGCGCACATACTGCAGGGCAGCGGCCCTCATCTCCTCCTCCGTTGCCAGTTCGCCCGGTCTCCGCAGGGTCTTGATGCTCCGGCACATGCGGCGATTCTACACGGGGGGCGCGGCCCCTTCGCGACGCCCGTGCTACGCTCCGATCAAGGCGCGCGGAGGAGAGAATGGCAGGCAAGGCCATCATTGCCCAGGTCAACGTCAGCGGCGGCGGAGTTCCCAAGAAGCCGGTGAAGCAGGCAGTGGTAGGCGAGCTCGGTATCGCAGGCGACTACCAGGCCAACTCCAGGAGCCATGGTGGTGTCGAGCGCGCCCTCTGCCTCTACGCGGAGGAAGTGATCGCCGCCGTCCGCGCCGAGGGTCACCCGATTGCCCCTGGGACGGCGGGCGAGAACATCACCACCCGCGGTCTCGACTGGTCGCTTGTGCAGCCCGGGGCGCGCTTCCGGCTGGGCGGCGAGGTCGTGATCGAAATCACCCGCTTCACCACTCCCTGCAAGACCATCCGCGGGTCGTTTGAAGGTGGGGACTTCAACCGCATTCACCACAGGCTCCACCCGGGCTGGAGCCGCGCCTATGCGCGTGTCCTGCAGGGAGGCGTGATCCAGCCCGGCGACGCGGTTGAGATGATCGCCCCGGGCGCCGCCCCGGGGTAGCGAATTGCCCACCAACGCCGGGTACATTCGGAAGCTCTCCCCCGGAAAGGTGCGCGAGGGCTACATCATGATCCTGAAGGACCGGCTCGCGTACTTCCCGCCCCCGGGCGCGACCTTTTCCTGCACGATGGCGGCGAACTGAGCGAGGCCACCATCGAGGCGGTTGACTGCGAGTGCCGCGGCCCGGAGAGGCCGCACCAGCACTGTCGCCTGCACCGGCCAGGCCTCAAGTCCGGGGACCGGGTCCAGGTAACGAAGGACGGGCCGGGGGGAGCGTACCGGCTGGAGGTGGTGGCGCGGGCCGCTCTCGGCGTTCGGGGCGCGAATGAAGAATTTCCGGCGCCCGGATCATCCGCGCTTTAGTTCACGGCCATTTAGTTAGATGATGGAAGGCAACGGCCGCCTGTCCTGCCGGGACTCGGCGGCTCAATCAACTCCGGAGATGGAGGGGTGAATGGCAGGAATCGTAGCCTACGGGGCCTATGTCCCATACAACCGTCTTGATCGGGGCGCCATTGCCCAGGCGCTCGGTGCGCCCGCGGGCAAGGGCACGCGCGCGGTCGCATCGTACGACGAAGACACGACCTCAATGGCGGTCGAGGCCGCCTGCGCCGCCATGGCGACAGCGCCCGATGGCGTGACGCCAGCTTCGGTCTATTTCTCGACCGCTGAGCCGGCCTACCTCGACAAGACCAACGCGACCGCCATCCACGCGGCCCTGGGGCTCGGCCACGATGCCCTCGCCGTCGACATGGCAGGCGCAGTCAGGTCGGGGGTGGGCGCCCTGCGCGCCGGTCTCGACGCGCGCGAGCCGACACTGGTCGCGCTCTCCGACATCCGCACGGGGCTCCCCGGGGGAAGCGACGAGGCGAACGGCGGCGATGGCGCGGCGGCCTTCCTCTGCTCGCCAGAAGCCGGCCAGGTGATCGCCGAATTTCTCGGCTCGACTTCGACCTCGGCCGAATTCCTCGACCGCTGGCGCCTACCCGGCGAGCGCGCATCGCACGTCTGGGAGGAGCGCTTCGGCGAATACGTCTACGTTCCCCTGGCCCAGCAGGCGCTGCAGAAGGGCATGCAGCTGGCGGGAGTGACGGTCGAGCACGTCGACCACCTGGTCGCCACGGGCGTCCACCCGCGGGCCGTGCGGTCCGTGATCGCCGGTTCCGGCGTGCGGCCCGAAGTGGTGGCCAACGATCTTTCCGCGGAGGTTGGGAACACTGGCACGGCCCACTTCGGGCTCATGCTGGCCGATGTGCTCGACCGCGCCCAGCCGAACCAGCTCATCGCCGTGCTGGTGGTAGCCGACGGCGCCACCGTGATGTTCTTCCGCACCACCGACGCCATCGCGAAGTACCGGGCGAAGAGAACGGTGCAGGAGCAGGTGGCCAGCGGGCGGGCCGGGCTGAGCTACAACGCCTTCCTTTCGTGGCGAGACATGCTCCGCCGCGAGCCACCGCGCCGGCCCGACCCCGAGCGCACGGCGGCGCCGCCTTCGTTCCGGTCCGAGGCCTGGAAGTACGGCTTCACGGGCAGCCGGTGCACGGAGTGCGGGACGCGACACCTGCCGCCACAGCGCGTATGTGTCCATTGCCACTCAACAGACAAGATGAAGATGGAGCGGCTGACCGACATCCCGGCCACCATTGCCACGTTCACGATTGACCGGCTGGCGTATTCGCCCAGCCCGCCGCTGGTGGCGGCCGTGGTGGACTTTGATGGGGGCGGGCGCTTCCCGTGCGAGATGACCGACGTCGATCCTTCGACCGTGGCCATTGGTCAGCGCGTGGAAATGACGTTCCGCCGGATGTACAGTGCAGAAGCGATCCACAATTACTTCTGGAAGGCACGACCAGTAAGGAGCAGCAACTAATGGGTTCTCGAGGAATCTGCGACCGCGTCGCTATCGTCGGCATGGGCTGCACGCCCTTCGGCGAGCATTGGGACAAGAGCGTCGACGACATGCTCGTCGATTCGGCTAACGCAGCCGCGCAATCAGCGGGCATTACGCTTGACCAGCTCGACGCCTTCTGGCTCGGGACGATGGGCTCGGGCGTCAGCGGGCTGACGCTTTCACGCCCGCTGAAGATCGACTACAAGCCGGTGAGCCGGAATGAGAACATGTGCGCCACGGGCTCCGAGTCGTTCCGGAACGCGTGCTACGCCGTGGCTTCGGGCGCCTACGACATGGCGATGGCCATCGGTGTGGAGAAGCTGAAGGACTCGGGCTACTCGGGGCTCGTCATGGCCCCGCCACCGAACGACGGCACCCCGGCCTCGGTCACCGCACCCGCCCAGTTCAGCCTCCTGGCGCCAGCCTACGCCAACAAGTACGGCGTTGCGCCCGAGAAGCTGAAGGAAGTGATGACGCGCATCGCCTGGAAGAACCACAAGAACGGCGCCCTCAACCCGCGCGCGCAGTTCAAGAAGGAGGTGCCGATGGAAGTCATCGCCAACTCCCCCCTGGTGGCGGGCCCGCTCGGCATCTTCGACTGCTCGGGCGTGAGCGACGGCTCAGCGGCGGCGATCATCGTTCGCGCCGAGGACGCCCACAAGTACACCGACAAGCCGGTCTATGTGAAGGCGCTCTCGTTCGTGGCCGGTCCCGCGCGCGGCCCCATGGAGCAGGACTACGACTACACCACCTTCGAAGAGGTCGTCGCTTCGGCGAAGGACGCCTACCAGCAGGCCGGCATCACCGATCCGCGCCGTGAGCTGGCCATGGCCGAGGTGCATGACTGCTTCACCCCGACAGAGCTGGTGCTCATGGAAGACCTGGGCTTCAGCGAGCGCGGCCAGGCCTGGCAGGACGTGCTGAACGGCAAGTTCGACCTCACCGGCGAGCTCCCCGTCAACCCCGACGGCGGCCTGAAGTCATTCGGGCACCCCATCGGCGCTTCGGGCCTGCGCATGCTCTTCGAGGCGTGGCTGCAGCTGCGCGGCGAGGCGGGCAAGCGCCAGATCGAGAACGGCAAGAAGCTGGCCCTCACGCACAACCTTGGCGGCGCCCCGGGCGAGTGCGTCTCGTTCATCTCCATCGTCGGCGCCGAACCGGCGGCCTGACGGCGAACGGACTTCGTCCTGGAGGGGCCGGCGCCTGCCGGCCCCTTTTGTATTGGCGCGCGTTTGGTGCGATCGATGGCCGGGCCGCGCCCACCCCGGGGCGGCCCGGCCATCGGCAGGAAGCAGCCGGGCTTCAGGCCACGCCCCCGGGGGCCCGGGCGCCGGGCGCCACGTAGCGGATGGCCCCGGCGCGCCGCATGGCCTCCTGGGCTTCGCCTACGGTCATGAGCACTGTCGTCCTGGTGTCAGTGACCGCGCCGCCGGCGGCGATCGCCATGGCCAACGCCGCCATCGTCACGTTGTCCGGGACTTCGGCAAGAAGAACCACGTCGCTCTCGCCGAAGGCCATGTAGTACGCCTCCAGCGTTCCGCCCAGGTTCTCGATGATGGGGCGCATCACCTCCGCCCGGTCCTCCGGGTCCTGGATGAGCCGGGCCCAGGCTGCGGGCGTGATGGACGCCTGGATAAGGTAGTGGGGCATGGCATTCTCCCAAGCAAGAATGGCAGCTCTCGTTGCCGGGAGCTGTGACCTGGCTATCGTACGCCCCATGTCAATATGCAATTTCTGTGGCAGAGAGGGTTGCCTGACGTGCGCTACTGAGCGGTCACTATAATGCGCTGGGGAAATGGACCGCCGTCTTTCGCGCCGCAGGTTGCTCGCCCTGGGGGGAGCCATGCTAACGTCGGGCGCCGTAGCCACTGCAGCCCTTGCGCGGCGCGGCGCCAACGCCCCGCGTGAGGCCGAATGGCCCTACGATGTGCTCCTACTCGATGAGGATGACCCAGGGGCCACGCCACTAACGCTTGTGAGCGGGAGTGGGGTCAGCTACCGCCTCCCGACGGCAACGCCGACCAGCACCCCGGCCCCCACCAGCACGCCCACGGCCACGCCGACCGCCACACCAACACCCACATCCGCAGCGAGACCGTCACGGCCCCTGGAGCCACGCCCCGCCTGGGATTCCCCCCTCCTGCGGCAGGTTGTTCGCAGCGGGCCCAGCGGCGAACCGCTCGTGGCGCTCACCATCGACGACGGCTGGTCTTCGCGCGACGAGATCCTGGGGACCCTCGAAGCAAAGCGTGTGCAGCCCACCTTCTTCCTCGCGGGGCGGGCGATCGCCGGCGACAGGGCGTTCGTGGCGCGGGCTCTCAACGCCGGGTGCGAGATCGCGAACCACACCATGAGCCACTACAACCTCACCGATAAGAGCGCCGCCTACATCCAGGATGACCTGCAGGGGTTCGAGGCCCTGGTCCGGGGCCAGGTCACCGGTGCGACAACCCTCCCCTACATGCGCCCCAGCGGCGGCGCGGTGAACCAGGGAGTGATCGATGCCGCCGCGGCCGCGGGCTACCGGGTGATTCTCTGGTCCGGGTCCACGGGCGATGGGCTGGCGTCGAACACCGCTGCGGACATTGTGACGCATGGGCTCAACGCGGCCCGGCCGGGGGCTATCATGCTGGCCCATTTCACGCCCCGAACAGCGGCCGCCCTGCCAGCGCTGATCGATGGCATCCGCGCGAAGGGGCTCGAGCCGGTGTCGCTCTCGCGCCTCTTCCGCGGCGAGCTGGCGGGTCCGATCTGAGCGCGAGCCTCCCCGCGCAGTACCGCCGGTGGGGCGCCAATGCCTGGCGAGCGGTTACCATACGCGCGAGCAGGGGGTGGGATGGAACGGCAGACACTGGCGCAGATGCTGGCTGCTGCGGTGCAGGCAAGGGGATTCCCTGATATCCGCCCCCCAGGGAAGCTCCGATCATTCTTACCGGGTGAACGACGGGCCCGTGACCGGGGAAGCAATGCAGCCGGACGAAGGTGACCTCCTGCTCGACCTCGCGATGCTCGTGAGCGAGCGCCGCAGCCTCACGGAAATTTTCGGTGTGTTTGCGGAGAAGCTCCGTGGCGCGGCCCGGTTCTCGCACGCTTCCCTGGCCGTCGTCGATGCGGACCCCCGGTTCCTCCGCTTCGCGGGGTCGTTCCCGGCACAATTCCAGCCGCCGCCCGAAGAAGAGCTGGTGGCGACGAGAGATGCCGGCCTCCAGGCAATCAGCGCCATCCAGGGCGGGGTTGAGTATGTACCCGCGGAGGTGGATGCGCCCCTGGCGCGCGTGATGGTGGAGTGGGGGCTGCAGCGGGCCTGGACCGTTGCCCTCGTGTCCGAAGGGCGCCCCTGCGGGGTCTTCACCGCCGGGCGCGAGACTGGTACGCCCTTCAGCGACGATGATCTCAGCCTCCTGCGCAGGGCGGTGCGCCTGCTCACCGGGCCAGTGGTCGAAGAGGTCCGCCTCCGCGAGACGCGCGTTGAGGCCGCCCGCAGCGGCATTTTGAGCGAGCTTGCGATCCTGCTCGGTGAGGGCAGGCCGGTGGAGACCCTCTTCGACCGCCTGGAGGGGCTGCTGGCGCAGGCGCTCGACTTCGACTTCCTGCAACTGAGCGACCTCGCCGACGCGGAGACCGCGCGCGTAGTCGGGAACACCGACCCGGAGGCATTCCGGCGGCCCGGGGAACGCTACCCGCTCATCGGGAACGCAGCGGGACCGATCCTTGCAACGGGCAGCAGCGTCACCCAGTACCGAAGCGACAGGCTGGATACGGAATGGGGCGACGCCATGCACGCCGCCGGCTATCTGCGCTTTGTCTCGGCCGTGCTCATGGAAGGCGAGGACGTCCTGGGAGTGCTCGACATTGGGCGGCGGCAGAACCTGCCATTTACGCCCGGGGACGAACAGTTCGCGCGGTTGGTCGCCACGCTGCTCGCCCAGTCGGTGACCAACAGACTGCGGCTGCAACAGAGCGAGACGGAGGCTTCGCGCAACCGCTTCCTGGGCGAGCTGGCCGTTCTCCTGAGCGCGGGCGAGCCAATCGAAGGGATATTCGACCGCGTGCAAGCACTGATGGACGCGGCCCTCCCGTCTGACCACATTGCCCTGGTCGTCGACGACGGCCGGGGGATGCTGCGCGTTGTGGGCTCCTCCGAGCCGAAGCTCTTCGTGCCGGAAGCACGCTATTCCTTGACCGATTACCAGGTCGACTGGGTGGTGGCCGGGGGAGAGGCCCTGGTGCAGTTCCACACTGGCAGCATTCCCGGCCCCTGGCCGGCGGCGTTCGCGCGCATCGGCATTGAGCGCCTGGCGGTGGTGGTGCTCCGCCACCACGGTGCTGTCCACGGCCTCTTCTCGCTGGGGCGGCGCGAGAACCGCGCCTACACCGCCGAGGAATGCGCGTTCGTGGAGATAGTAGGTGTGCTGCTGGCCCAGGCTATCGCCAGCCAGTCCCGGTTGGCCGAATCGGTGACGGAGGCACAGCGGGCGACGGTGCTCAACGAGCTCTCCGTGCTCGTGAACGCCGGCCAGCCCGTTGATACCCTCTTCGATAGCATCCGCGGCACGGTGGGTCAGGCGCTCACGTTCGACTTCCTCTCCCTCCACGTTGCCACGAGCGACGGCTTCCGCGTGGTGGGCATGGAGCCCAACATCGCCATCCGGCCGAGCGCCGATCGCGCTCCCGGCGAGATTGGCCTTGGCGCGCTTTTTGGCCCCGGTGAGTCCGTCGCTGGCTACCGCCCGGCTGACTTCGACTTCCCGGCGATCAGGGCGATGACTGGCGCGGGGCTGGAGCGCGCCGTTTCGGCGCTGATGGGTGACCCGGGAGGCCCACTGGGCGTGCTCACCTTCGCCCGCCAGGACGCGCGGCCCTTTACGCCCGCCGAGGTGTCGTTCATCGCGCTGCTGGCGACGCTCCTCGCCCAGGCAGAAGCGAACCAGCGCCGCATTGCCGGGGCAGAAGCCGATGCTCACCGGGCCGGCCTGCTCACCGGGCTTGCCGTCCTCCTCAGCGCGGGCGAACCGGTGGCCGCCCTCTTCGAACGGCTAAGCGAGGTTCTCGGCAAGGCGCTCGATTTCGATTCGCTCGTTCTCTTCGGCGAAAAAGAGGGGCGCTTCGTGGTCAGCGCCGCGTCTCCTGCGGGGGCCCTGGAACCCGGGCTGGACCCGCAGGTGGTTGACGCGAGCGTGCGCCGGCTGTTCGAACGCGACATACGGGTGGGCGAATTCCGGCCCGAGTTCGTCCAGAGCGGGCTCGGACAGGTGCTGGCGGCGGGCGGCGCCCGCCGCTGCCTGGTGGTGACTCTGCGCCATGGCCCGGCGCGGCTGGGGGCCCTTGGTGTGGGACGGATGGCCAATAAGCGCTTCAGCGAGATGGACCAGCGCTTCCTGGACCTTGTCGGCACCCTCCTCGCGCAGGCAATGGCAGGCCAGCAGCGGCTCGCCGAGAGCGAGAATGAGGCCGAAGAGCAGCGCGTGGTCGCCGAGGTGGCGGCCATCGCCGCCAGCACCCTCGATGCGGAATCGGTGATGCGAGAAATCGTTGAGCCGATCCGGCGCTTCGTCCCGCGCCCATTTGTTACGCTCGGCTTCATCGATGGGGACAGGGTTGAATACCCGACGCCGGGGAGCGAGCCCACCGTCCAGCTGCTGGCCGAACACACCACTATTGCTGATGCGACGGGGCAGGCAGCGATGCCCGGGCCCGATCCTGCGATCCTCGGCTACGAGACCTTCACCGCCTTTGGCTGCCATGCCATGTCGCTCACCATCTGCCAGGCGGCGGGCACGCCATCAGGGTACCTTGTTGTCGGGTCGCGCCTTGCCGGGTATGAGTTCGGAGAGCGCGAGCTGCGGCTCCTGCGCCTGACCGCCCAGATCATCGGGCCGGCGATGGCGAACATCGTCGCCGCGCGCCGGATCGGGCGTGAACGCGCCACCTACAACCTGGCCCTTACATCGATGAGGGACGCCATCATCATCGTTGACCGTGACTACCGGACGGTGTTCGCCAACCCCTTCGGGGAGCGGATCACCGATGTCATCGACCCCGGCCGCGAGTTCCGCACTGTGGAGGAGCACCTGGCCACCCTCCCGGAAGACCTGCGCGAGCCCTTCGCGCGGGCGGCAGCACTGCACGAGCACGTCCGCGGCCGAACAAACATCCCGGTGGCGGGCCTGCCGGCCTGGTTCGACTACGACCTCATCCCGCTCGAAGACCCGGACCTGGCCATGCTGGTGGTTGCCAGCGACGTGACGGCGGAGATGCAACACGCGCAGGAGATTGAGCGCCATCGCGAGGAGCTTGAAAAGGCGGCCCGGCTGGCGGCCCTGGGCGAGCTCATCGGCGGGGTGGCGCACGAGCTGAACAACCCCCTGACGGCCATCCTCGGCTTTGCTGAGCTGATGGCCAGCGGCGCCGCGAGCGGGAGTTTCGATGAGGAGATCGGCCTCATTCGCAAGGAGGCGCTGCGCGCGCGCGATATCGTGCGCGACCTGCTCTTCATCGCCCGGCCGGGCCAGGTCGAACGGGGAGAGGTGCGGTTTGAGGATGTGGTTGGGCATGTGATGAGGCTGCGGCGGCCAGTCTGGAGCCAGCACGGGATTGAGGTGGGCGTCGACACGAGCGGCGTGAACGGCCCTATCTACGGCAATGAGCACCAACTGACGCAGGTGCTCCTCAACCTGGTCACAAACGCGGAGAATGCGGTGAAGGACAACCCGCGGCCGCGCATCGGCGTGCGGGCGCGGACCACGGCGGGAAGCGCTGTGATTGAGATCGAGGACAACGGCCACGGCATGGACCCCGCCACCCGGGACCGCATCTTCGAGCCGTTCTTCACCACGCGGCAGGGTGAAGGGACAGGACTCGGCCTTTCCCTCTCCTACAGCATCGTGGCCGCCCACGAGGGCCAGCTGGAAGTCGAGTCAACGCCGGGCGCGGGAACAATCTTCAGGGTCGTGCTTCCCCTTCGCACCGAGGCGCCGGCGCCGCAGGAGCCTCCGGCCCCGGCGCCGGTGCGGGCCGGTGCGAGAGCCCTGGTGGTCGATGACGAGCCCAGCCTGCGCAAGCTCTCGCAGAGGCTCATCGGCAGCATGGGGCATGAGTGCGCGGTGGCGCCCGACAGCGCAACGGCGATCGCCCTCGCGCAGGAGCAGGAGTTCGACCTGGTGATCTGCGACTACCGCCTTGCCACGGAGACGGCCGACGCGGTGATTGCCGGGTTCGTGGAGAAGGCGCCCCGGCTGGTGGAGCGCACCGTGATCGCGACGGGCGCCACCACCGACCCCGGGGTGGTCGAGCTCGTGGGACGGCACGGGCTTCGCCTGCTGGCAAAGCCGTATGGAGTGGACGATATTGCTGCCCTCCTGGGCGAGGCGGCCGCCCGGCATTAGGCCCTGGCGCGAGGCAATCGCGGCTGCGGAGGGCCTACGATTCGAGCCAGCTGACGTCGCCATGCAGGCCGGGCGAGTGCTCCTTCGCTGCGAAGACGGCGTATTCGGCGCGGCTCACCTCAATCGTGCTCTGCGCGCCGTGGCCGGGATAGATGACGGTCTCGCCGGGCAACGGGTAGAGGCGGTTAGTGATGGAGGCGATCTCCTCCTGGAGGGCCTCGTTCGAAACCGACCGCCCGGGCCCACCAGGGAAGAGGGTGTCGCCCACGAAGGCGTGCTTGCCCCACAGGTAGGTGGTGCTGCCGGGGGTGTGTCCCGGCACGGCGATGGCCTGGAAGACAAGGCTGCCTACGCTGACCTCGTCCCCGTGGGCGACCTCTGTGTCAATCTGCCCCGGCTTCAGCCATGGCTCCTTCGGGTTCGCGTAGAGCTGGCAGCCGAAAGCCTCCTTCAGCCCATCGATGGCGGACGTATGGTCGCCGTGGGAGTGGGTAAGCAGGATCTTCGAAGGGCGCACGCCCCCGAACTCCGCCGCTTCGATGCTGGCGGCGGCATCGCCCGGCGCGTCGATGAAGGCCGCCTCCCCGGTCTCGCGATCGATGACGATGTAGATGTTGTTCCCAAAGCCGACTGGCCCTGCAACGACGATCGTCAGCGGGCCATCGGTGACCTTCTCCATGTTCATTGCCTGTGCCTCCGTCCACACAGACTAAGGGATCGGCGCGCGCCTATCAGCCCCCGGGGGCGAGGGTCCTGCCCAGAGCGGCTTCGAGATCGCCCATGGAGAAGGGTTTCTGGAGGAACGCCCGGGGACCGTCGCCCTGGAAGGTGCTGAGCGCCTCCTCCTCGCTGAAGCCACTCATGGCCACGACGGGGACGCCGGGGGCGATCTCGCGGAATCGTGCGAAAGCCTCGGCGCCGCCCATGCGGGGCATGGTCATGTCCAGGAGCACGGCCGCCAGCCCCTGGTGGTTCTCGGCGAAGCTCTCCACGCCTGCAGCGCCATCGGCGACGGCCGTCACGGCGAAGCCCATCCGTTCGAGCATGCGCGAGGCAACGGCGCGGATGCCGGGCTCATCGTCGATGACCAGCACATGGCCGCGGGAGGTGGCGCGCGCCGACGGGGCGGAAGGCTGCTCTTCGGCCGGGGAGCCAGCCCCGGCCGGTGGCAGGAGCACGCGGATGGTGGTGCCCTTTCCTTTCGCGCTCTCGACCCGGATGGCGCCACGGTGGCCGCGGACGATGCCGAGAACGGCGGCCATGCCCAGGCCCCGGCCCGTGAACTTTGTTGTGAAGAACGGGTCAAACATGCGTTCCACGGTTTCCGGGTCCATGCCCGCGCCGGTGTCGGCAACCTCGAAGAAGACGTACTCCCCTTCAGTGATGCCCTTGAAGGGCATGATTGTGTTCTGCAGATACCGTTGCGAGGCCTGCATGACGCCGGTGGAGATGCGAATGACGCCATCGCGCTCGCCGATCGCTTCGGCAGCGTTGATGACGAGGTTCATCACCACCTGGCGCAGCTGGGTGGCATCGGCCTCCACAGGCGGCAGGCTCCCGGCAAGCTGCCATTCGAGCATGACGCTTCTGGGGATCGACACGCTCACGAGCTTGCCCATCTCGTTGACGAGCTCGTTCACCTGCACGCGGGACACGGCGAGGCGGCCCTTTCCAGAGTAGGCGAGCATCTGGCGGGCGAGGTCGGCGGCACGCTGGGAGGCGGTCTCTATCTCCTCCAGGTAGGGCCGCAGGGGCGATGCTTCGCCGGCCTCCATGAGAGAGAGGCTGACGTTCCCCATGATCGCCACGAGCAGGTTGTTGAAGTCGTGGGCGACCCCGCCGGCGAGGACGCCGAGGCTTTCGAGCTTCTGCGATTCGAGGAGGTTGCGCTCGAATGCGAGCCGCTCCTCTTCGGCGCGCTTCTGCTCGGAAAGGTCGCGGACGACGAGCAGCGCTGCCTGGGCGCCATCGTAGGTGATGGCGGTGGCAGACGCCTCCGCATCGAAGGACTGGCCATTCCAGCGCCGGGCGCGGGTCTCGAAGGGGCCTATCTGCCCCCCATCTTCCAGGAAAGCAGCGACCCAGAGTTCGACTTCCTGGCGCCGCTCCCCGGAAACGAACTCATAGATTGGCTTGCCAATGGCCTCCGCCAGCGACGGCGCGCCAAAGACGCGCACGCACTCATCGTTCGCATAGGCGACGCACGAGTCCCGGACGACGGCCATGGCCACCGGGGACATCTGGACCAGGCGGCGGTACTGCTCGGAGGTGCGCCGCACCACCTCCTCGGCGCGGCGCTGCTCGGCGAGGTCACGCAGGACGACTAGGGTGGCCGGGCGCCCCTTGAAGTGGGTGGGCCTCACCGTGACCTCGGCCTCGACGGGCTCGCCATCCCAGCGCACCATGCGCCGTTCCACGGTTGGCAGGGAGGCGGCCCCACCTGCAAGGAGGCGCGCTTCCTCCGCCAGGGACCCGATCTCTTCCGGGCGGACAAACCGGGCAACACTCAGACCTTCGACCTCCGTACCCGGCGGCACGCCATAGAGGGCAAGGGCGGCCTGGCTGGCATAGCGGACGATGCCGCCTTCGTGGACAACCATGGCAACCGGAGTCGACTCAACGAGGCTTCGGTAGTGCTCCTCGCTGAGGCGCAGCGCCTCCTCGGCGCGCCGGCGCTCGCTGATGTCGCGGACGACCGTCTGCGTGGCCAGCCGTCCCTCGAATACGGCTGGAGCAGAGGAGAGCTCGACATCGAGCGGCGAACCATCGAGCCGCCTTACCTGGACTTCGACGAACGGGGCCGGGCCGTGATGATCCTGGCCGCTGGCAGCGTCGCGGGCGCGCTCCAGGCCCTCCTCATCGATGAAGTCGGTGAGATGGCGGCCGGCCACGCTGGCGATGCTGGATGTCCCGAGCAGGCGCAGCGCCTCCGCGTTCACGTAGAGGATCGTGCCGTCCTGGTGGACGGCAATGGCGTTCGGCGAAGTTTCCACGAGGCGGCGGTGGCGTTCTTCGCTCTGGTGGAGCATCGCCAGGGCCCGCTCACGCTCGGTGACGTCCATGATGAAGCCCTCAAGGGCGAGGAGGTTGCCCTCGTCATCAAACACGCCCTGCCCCCGCTCCCAGAGGCGGCGCTCTTCGTCCCAGGCAGTCGTTATCCGGTAGCTCAGCTCGAACGGCTCACGGCGGGCGACAGCCTTCTGCACCGCCACCCAGACCGCCTCGCGATCGTCCGGGTGCTGGAGAGCGGCGAAGGCGCGGGCGCCGGGGTGAACGAAGTCGGCCGCGGGATAGCCGGTGAGGGCGAAACAGCCGTCGCTGAGGAACTCCATCGTCCAGTCGCGATCGTTGCGGCAACGGTAGGCGACCCCGGGGAGGTTCGCGACGAGCGTGGTGAGCGCACGTTCCCGTTCGTGCAGCGCCTCCAGCGCAAGCTTGCGGGCGGTGATGTCTTCGGCAGTGCCGACAACGCCGGTGACCGCGCCATCCACAACCAGGGGCGCGATGCTGAACGTGATTGTCACGGAGGAGCCGCCCTTCTGGCGGAGGCGGATCTCGTATTCTGTGACGCGCTCGCCGGCGACGGCGGCCCGGGCGAACTGTTCGGTGGCGAGTGCGAGCGGCCCGGGGTCGAACAGCACGCCGAACACCTGGCCGAGGAGCTCCTCTTCCGGGAAGCCGGTGATCTCCGTCGCACGGCGGTTGACGAAGGTGAAGCGCCCTTCCAGGTCGAGGGCAAAGATGGCGTTTGTGGCGCTCTCCATCACCAGCTCGCGGAAGGCGCCAGCGGCGCGGAGGGCTTCGTCGTAGGCAAGCCGCTCCGAGACGTCACGCGAGGCCACCACGGTGCCGGCCGGCTTCCCCTCAGCGTCATGCAGGACGCGCGCACGCATCTCGAGCGGAGCCCAGGAGCCATCAGCGCGCCGGAAGCGGACCACCATCCCCTTGCGAAGCTCCGGTTCACCGGCCGCCGCCCGCTGCATGCCCACGAGCACATCCGGCAGGTCCTCGGGATGCACCATAGCGAGGACATCCCTGCCGGCGAGATCGGCGGGGTCGATGCCAAGCGCCTCCCAGTGGGCGGCATTCGCAAAGACCAGCTTTCCAGTCAGGTCGATCCAGCCCACGAGGTCGGGGTTCACATCGAGGATGAGCCGCAGCCGTTCCTCGCTTTCGCGCAGGGCGCGCTCGGCGCGCCGCTGGGCGGTAACGTCGACGCTCACCGAAAGCGAAATGCCGGGCCTATCGCCCTGGCTGGTAAGCATGAAGGAGCTGGTGAGGACATCGATGGTTTCGCCGTTGCGCTTCACCATCTGGTAGGGGGCGTTCCAGTGCGAGCCCGTCCGCAGCAGCTCGGGCAAACCTACTGCCCTCGCCCGCTCCGCCGACTCGGGGGTGACGAAGTCCGTGGAGAGCCGCCCCAGCACCTCTTCGCGCGTGTAGCCGAGCACATCGAGGATATGGTCGCTCGCTGCCACGACACGCCCTTCGCCGTCGATGGAGTGGAGCATGATCGGGGTCTTCTCGTAGAGGGCGCGGAAGCGCTCCTCGGCGGCGCGGAGGGCGGCCTCGTGGTTCTTCCAGCCGGTGATGTCGCGGCTGATGGCCAGGACCTGGCCCCCGGGCAGGCCGCCGACGCTCGTCTCGCAGACAAGCGTTGAGCCATCCTTGCGCCGGACCCGCTGCTCCACGCGGGACAGCGCCCCGCCCCCGGCGAGGTACTCCAGGCGGAAGGGATTGGCCGCGGCTTCCCCCTGGCCGGCCAGGTCATAGGCCGGCATCGAGAGCAGCTCATCGCGGCTGTAGCCAGTCATCTCGCAGGCAGCCCGGTTGGCATCAAGGAAGCGGCCGGACGCATCAAGGACGAAGGCGGCGTCGAGCAGATGCTCGATGAGGTCACGGTAGCTTTCTCTTGAGTGCGGGGGTGCATTCGGCGCCGTCCCGCGCTGGGCGACCCGCGCGCTGGCGACCTCCAGGCGAGTGGCGAGGCGCTCCTCATCAATGGGCCCGTCAAGGATGTCATCTGCGCCGGCATCGAGAGCGCGGGCGGCGCATTCCGGCCCGGGCGGAGGGTTCACAAGGATGATGTAGGGCCGCTGCCCCGGGTGGGAGGCTACGACCTCCCGGCAGCGGTCGAAGGCCGCTTCATCGCCATCGGCATCAATGAGCACGACATCGCACCACTCGCTGCCCGGGGCGCAGCTGCCGGCGCCTGGCGGCTCGCAGGCAAGGGCCTGGGCGCCCCACGCGGCAGCCCAGCGCGCCAGGCTGGCGCGCTCTCCCGGCCGGGGCCCTGTGACGCCGACTCTCACCCAATCCTCCGGTCAGGCGCGGGTGGTTGAAACCGCCCGTTTCATGGTGATCGATCCATTATGGTCGAGCGGCCAGCCCCAACGCCGCTGTTCGGGGCACGCGCGCGGAAAAGATCGGGGATGCCCCCTAATGGTGCAGGGTGCGAGCCTGCCTCGCGGGGGCGTACGCTGGGGGCATGTGCGGCCGGTTCACGCTTACGCCCATGGAGGCGAACGCTATCGCCGAGGGGCTGGGGGTTCCCGTGGAGGCGCTCACGTTCTACCGTCCTCGCTACAACATTGCCCCCACGAGCGAGCACTTTGTGCTGCGCATGGAGCACGAGGAGCGGGAGCTGTTGCGCGCGCGCTGGGGGCTCGTCAACTCCTGGGCGAAAGACGCCCACGCCGCCGGTCGCCAGATAAACGCCCGCGCCGAGACGGTTGACACCAGGCCGGCCTTTCGCAGCGCCTTCCGCCACCGCCGCTGCGCCGTTCCCGCCGACGGCTTTTTCGAATGGACCGGCCCGAAGGAACGGCGCCGCCCAATCTGGTACCACCGCCCCGACGGGCAGCTGCTGCTGTTCGCGGGTCTCTTCGAATTCTGGAACGCCGGCCCGGAGGAGTGGGAGGCGACCTTCACAATCATCACCACGGCCGCGAACAGGCTCGTGAGCGAAGTGCACGACCGCATGCCGGTGATCCTTTCGCCGGGAGCGGTGGACGAATGGATTGACCCTGCCCAGGGTGACGCCGCGCTCCTCAAGGGGCTCCTTGTGCCCGCCCCGGAAGGGCTGCTGGTGGGCAGGCCCGTTTCGCCCCGGCTGAACTCGCCACGCTATGATTCGCCCGAACTCCTGGCCGAAGAGCCTCCGCCCGAATGAGGCGTGCTCAGCCGCCGCGGCCGATGCGCTCCACGTGGCCGCAGATGTCGTCGTAGACCCGCCACATCTCCCGGTCCCAGTCGAGGGGCATGGCGGGCGGGCTGATCACGGTGCCCGTGAAGGCCATCACCACCTCGGCGTGGTCATCGATGACGTAGTCGGGGACCATGGGCACCCCGAGCTCGGCAAGCCGCTCGCGGTGGTTGTAAAGCGGCTTCCAGTAGCAGTCGACGACGTGCTCGTGGAGGTCGAATCGTTTCACCACCTCCCAGCGGGGTCCCATGCCGCTCCAGAGGTAGAGGGTGTGCCCGTCATCGCGGAGGCGCGCGAAGATCTCGTGCACGCCGGGCCGCAGCTTCACATCCCAGGTGATGAGCGTGTGGTCGACATCGAAGAAGATGTTCACGAAGCTCACTTTACCAGCGGCCCGCTGTATCGGCGCCAACCGCGGTGCGGTTCTCCGATCGGCAATTGGTAAGAAGCGCGAAAGAAGTGTCGATTGCTTGCGTGCATGAACGGGCGGTGCACCATAGTATGGGGAAGAAGGACGGGCCGAATGAGCACAATGACCGGCGAACCCGAACAGGTGATCCCCCCGGCCGCTGCCCGCGACGCGGAGATCGTCACCATGCCCCGCTGCACGCGGTGCGGCCTGGGCTACCTTCCTTCCAAGTCAACAAGCGCCCTGAAACTGACGTACTGCAGCTTCCTCTGCGAACTGGGCGACCTTGGCTTCAGCATCACCGGCCTGGAGCACATGCAGCGCGTGCCCAGGCCGGCCGCGGAGACCCCACCGGCGGAACCGGAGCCAGTGGCCGCGGAGTAGGGCCCGCCTACTCGCCTATTGCCAATAAGAGGTTCCCCCACTACCAAACTGAGGGAACGGACGCGGTCTCGCACCTGTCCCGAGTCCCGTGCCGGAGTGGCGGGACCGGTATACTCCGCGGGAATGAGGGCGGTGAACCACATCAAGGCGCTTCCGGGCGGGCAATCGGAGCCCCACGTCTTTGAGTGCGAAGATCGGCGACTCTGGGTGCTGAAGCTTCCGGGGAATCCCCAGGCATTTGGCCTGGGCAGAGACATGATCGGCCTTTCGCTTGCTACACGGCTCGGCGTTCCGGTCTTCGAGTTTAGTTTGATCGAAGTGGACGACCGAGCGCTCGGGACGATGGACCATCGCCCGGCATGGGCGCGAGCCGGGGTAGCTCTGGGCACTCTGTGGATAGAGCACGCCGTGAACGTGGCTTTCCCTGGCCAGCTTGCTGGAATTGGCAACCAATCGGACCTGGGGAGCCTGGTCGTACTCGACTTGTGGATCGAGACCCTCGACCGGCAGAGGCCGGACGGGGTATGGAATCTCCTGATTCGAAGCGACATCAAGGGTACCCCGTTCGTGGCGATCGACTTCGGCTTCTCGCTTCAGCCATCCGGGCCGGGCGAGATTCAGTCGCCACTCATTCCGTCTGGATACCCGGCGGCGATCCGTTCCCTGGCTTCACGTGACGCGGTCGCAGCGGCGCTTCACCGGCTTGCCAACCTGGCAGATCAGGAACTGGTAGGCTCGATCGCTGCAGTGCCGGAGGCATGGCTGAATATCGAGCAGCGGCGCGCTATCCTTGAAGTCCTCCGGACTCGGAGGCTGCTTCTCCTTGGTTCGACGCCAGAGGAGATCGTGGAGGTTCGGATGACATGAGAGAGTTTAGGTATTCGACTGTCGCATTTGTTCCTGACCCCGTTCGCCAGGATCGCATCAACATCGCTGCCATTGTGCTGGATCCTGAACGAGGCAAGGCGGAGTTCAAGCGGGTTGGGGCGTTACGTTCGAGAATGAGGGCCTTGTCTGCTGGAACGCGCCCGGAAGCCATCGAGGCTTTCCTCAATGAGCTGGACGGATGGGTGAGTGGTAATCAGTCGCGTCTCTGGCTCGGCGCTGACGAACCCTTAAGTGCGGCCCGGCTAGAGTCGCTGGCCGCCAATTTGGGTAACCAGGTACAGCTGTCCGAGACTCGAAACTTCTGGGCGGATTCGCTGACAGATGCTCTGTCCCGGGTGTCTCGCATCCATCTGGCGGGTAACACACGCACTGCTGGCGGCGACCGTAGCCGCTCTGCCATCCGGCGTTCCATCCTGAAGACGGTCTCAAGTTGGGAGCTTGGACCGTATCGACTGGAGGAAACGAGAATCAAGCGGGGTCCGAGTTCTATTCCTCACCAGGCGGACTTCTGGCTGGTCAACGGGCGCGTTGACGCCGCTCTCTATGCCTTGACTGACCACGCCGATGACGTTAGCGCAATCACCCTCCGAGACAGCCTTCCGACAGTACTCGATGACTTCAGAACCGCAAATCCCGACTTCAAGGTGGTGGCCGTGACTGCTGGAACAGCCTCGCCTCTGCTCGCCGAGGCTTCCGAGTTCCTGGAACGCCATGGCGTGCTTGTTGCGACGGCAGATGGTCTCGATGAGTTCCAGGAGCGCCTGCTCCCCGGCATGTTTTCGCCTCCTTCAGCGTAGGACGCCCGCACCCTGTTCTCTATTGCCTAGCCCGGCTTCGCCTTAACCTACGGCCATGCGTTACCGGCGCATCGTCGCCAAGTTCGGCACCAGCCTGCTCACGGCAGGGTCCGACCGGCTCGACCTCGAAGCCATGTCGCGCCTCGTGGGCCAGGTGGTGCGACTGCGGCGGGAAGGCTGCGCCGTGGTCATCGTCTCCAGCGGTGCGCAGGCAGCGGGGCGTCACCGGCTCGCGCGCCACCTGCCGGCCCGCACCGGGATCTCCCGCCAGGCGTATGCAAGCATCGGCCAGAGCCATCTCATGCAGAGCTGGGATGAGCTCTTCGACTGGCACGATACGGTGGTGGCGCAGGTCCTTCTTACGCGCCGCGACTTGAGCGACCGCCTGGGCTACCTCAATGCCCGCAACACTCTTCGCGACCTCATCGAGGCGGGTACGGTGCCGATTGTCAACGAGAACGACGCCGTTGCCCTCGACCAGGTGCTCGCCACGCGCATAGGCGAAAACGACAGCCTTTCCGCCTATGTGGCGAACCTCATCGATGCCGACCTGCTGGCCATCCTCACCGATGTCGAAGGGCTGTACGAAAGCGACCCGCGAACAAGCCCGGGGGCGAAGCTCATCCCCAGGATCGAACGTATCGATGCCGCGGTCGAATCGCTGGCGAGCGGCGCCCATGGCCCCGGGACCGGGGGGATGGTGACCAAGCTGAATGCCGCGCGCATCGCCACGCAGGGCGGGGTCGATGTGGTGGTGGCGAGCGGCCGCGCGCCCGGCGCGCTTGTCGCCATCGCATCGGGACAGGAGCTGGGCACGCACTTTCCCGCCCCGGGCGACCGGCTCGAAAGCCGGAAGCGCTGGATCATCAGCACAATCAGCCGCACCGGGCACCTGGTGGTGGACGAAGGCGCCGCTGCTGCCCTCCGCGGCAAGGGGCGCAGCCTGCTCCCGGCCGGGGTGGCCGCGGTCACCGGTGTCTTCGACCGCGGCGAGGCCGTGGAGGTGCGCGACGCCGGGGGCGAGCGCATCGCGGCGGGGCTCACGAACTATGCGAGCGGCGAGATCGAGCGGATCCGCGGCCTCCGGAGTGACCGCATCACAGGGGTGCTCGGCTACGCCTACGGCGACGAAGTGATCCACCGCGACAACCTTGTGATGCTGTAGGCTGGTCCGCCTTCGCGTTACTATGGTGTGAAGACCGAGGCATGACGGCTCCCACGAACCTTCCAATCGCGCTCCCTATAGAGGAAATACAGGCGTTCTGCCAGAAGTGGCATGTTGCGCAACTCGCGCTTTTTGGTTCGGTTCTGCGCGGCGACTTCGGACCCGGAAGTGATATCGACGTTCTCGTGAGGCTCACGCCTGGGGCCGAACAGACTCTGCACGCCTATCTTGCGATGCGCTCTGAACTGTCGGCGATCCTTGGTCGCGACGTTGACCTTGTGAACAGCGAAGCTCTGACGGAGAGCCACAACTGGCTCCGCCGTCGCCGCATCATGGAATCCGCCCGCGTTGTCTATGCCGCCTGATGATGCGGCGGTACTGCTCGACATCGCCTATTCGGCGCGGCGGCTGGTAACAGTCACGGAGCCGGTCGATTGGGAGAGGTTCCGGGTGGACGAGTCGGCGCAGGAGCCGGTGCTCTACCGGCTCATCATCCTGGGCGAGGCCGTGAAGCGTCTGACGCCGGCATTCCGCACACAGCACGGGGAAGTGAACTGGGCGGCGGTTGCGGGACTGCGGGACTACTCATCCATGCCTACGAGCGAGTGAACCTCCGCCTGGTATGGAGCAGGGCCACGACGGACACGTCCCGGCCCTGCTCTCGTTCGTCGAGCCCTTGCTGCCGGCCGATGGCGAAGACGAGGTGAGCCGTCCCTAGGCCCGAGCGCATCCGCGGCCTCCGGAGTAACCGCATCACAGGGGTGCCCGGCTACGCCTACGGCGACGAAGTGACCCACCGCGACAACCTGGTGATGCTGTAGCAGGTGCCAGGTGCAGCCCCCTGCGGGGACACCGCAGCCCAAACGGCCTCCACGCCCGGCGGAGGACCGGCAGTGGGTTGGCCTGTCTTCGCCTGCGCCTACCCCAGGCCGGCTGCCTCAGCCGCCCTCTTCATCGCCGGCAGCGCCTTTTCGGCGGGCGCCGGGGGCAGCCAGAAGAGGCAGCGCTCCACACCCATGGCGGCGAAGTCCTCAATGGCGCCAGGGTCCGGGGGGCAGCCGAAGATGGTCACGGGAACCGGAGCGCGCCCGGCCGCCTTCGCCAGCCGCTGAAGCTCGCCAATGCGCTCCTTGAGGGGCGCGGCCGAGCGGCCCATGATCGGGACCCAGCCGTCTCCATACTCCACCACGCGGCCAAGCGTTCTCGGCCCATCGCCGCCGATGAGCACGGGGGGATGTGGCTTCTGAACCGGCTTCGGCCATGACCAGATAGGGTCGAAGTCCACGAACTGGCCGTGAAACTCGGCCTCGTCCCGGGTCCAGATCTCCTTCATCGCCAGGATGCGCTCGCGGAGCACTTTCCAGCGAACGGGGAAGCGTGTGCCGTGGTTCGCCATCTCCTCAACGTTCCAGCCGCCACCAACGCCGAAGAGCACCCGCCCGCCGGAGAGGTGGTCCAGGCTCGCCACTTCCTTCGCCAGCACAATCGGGTCGCGCTGGATCACAAGGCAGATGCCCGTGCCAAGCAGGAGCGACTTCGTCACCGAGGCGGCGGCGGCGAGGGCCACGAAGGGGTCCAGCGTGTGTGAGTATTCGAGCGGCAGCTCCCGGCCACCGGGCCATGGCGTTCTCCGGCTCGCGGGGATGTGTGTGTGCTCGGGCAGGAAGAGCGAATCGAAGCCGCTCTCTTCGGCCGCACGGGCCAGTTCGGGAACGGGGATGGCGTAATCCGCTGGGAACATGGTGACGCCGAACTTCATCGCACCCTCCTGGTGTCCATATGGCCCGTCATTCTACGGCAGCAAGGGCGGCCTGCCGCCCGAATGCCACCGGGGTACCCCTTTCCCCCAACACTTTCGGGGCCTAGAGTCAGCACATGCCGTTGTACGGAGACTCAGGCGAGCGGATCGCCTATGAGGTGACGCCGGGCCCCGAAGGCGCGCCGCCGATCGTGCTCATCCACGGCTTCACGGCGAGCCGCGCTTCGTTCCTTTCGAACATCCCCGGGCTCGCGCGGCGGTTCACCGTGGTCTCCGTTGAGCTGCTCGGTCACGGCGAATCCGACGCGCCCGCCAGCGTCGAAGCGTACGGCCCGGGTCCGGCAACGGCCCGGCTTCGCGGCCTGCTTGACGCGCTCGGCTACGACCGCGTCCTGCTCTGCGGACATTCGCTCGGGGCCGCACTTGCCCTGCGCTTCGCCCTTGATGAGCCCGACCGGCTTGCCGGGCTGGTGGTCCTGAACTCAAATTCGGCCGCGGGCACGCCCGCATGGCGCGAGGCAGCCCTGCCCGGGATGCGCTCGATGGCGGCCTCGATCCGCGAGCACGGGGTCGGCGTCATGAAGGAGACGCGCCTCTACCCGGGGCACAGCAAGCGGCTGCCCCCGGAAGCGCGCGACGCGCTCATCGCGAGCTTCGAAAGCGCCCGGCCCGAAGGCTTCGCGGGCACGGCCGAAGGGCTGGTGGTGAACATCAACTCATGGGAGCGGCTGCCTGAGCTGTCGGTGCCCACGCTCGTCGTCATCGGGGACCGCGACCTCGACTTCGTGAAGAATGCCCCGGCCTTCGTAGACCGGCTTCCCGAGGGACTGGCCGATACGTTCACCATCGAGGGTGCGGGGCACGCCGCCAACCTGGAGCAGCCGGCGCTCTTCAACGCGGCCGTCATCGGCTTTGCCGAGGCCATCGGCTACATCGAGACTCCCCAGCCACAACTTCCCGCGGCACCGCCTGGCGGGAGCATGGCCCTGAGGGCAATCGGCGGGGCGATGGTGCTGGGCGGCGCAAGCCTGCTTGTGGCGGCGGTCTTCATCGGCCGGCAGGGCTCCGGGGCCAGCCAGGCGCGACCCGATGCGACCCCCACCGCCGCACGCAGCGCCGTGCAACAGCCATCGCCGGTGGAGACCGTTTCAGGGGTGCGCACGGCCGGTCCGGGCGCCCGCAACCCCGGCGAGCCGGCCACTCCGCCAGCCGCGACCGCCAGCGCCTCACCCGGTACGCCATCCAAATCGCCCACGGCGCCACCCACAGTCACTCCGACCACGGCGCGTGCGGCCGGCCCGCCCCCTCCTCCGCCACCGACAGCAACGCCAACTCCTTCTCCGGTGCCGTCAGCGACCTCTACCCCCAGCGGCCCCTACGCGAGCATCGCCGGTCCCTCCACGGTCGCAGCGGGAGCAGCCGCCACCTACATCGATACCTCGCAGCCGGCCCACGTCCGTTCTGACTGGACCTTCCTCGGCCAGGTGAAGCCGCACCAGCCCGGCGTGACGATCAGTTTCCCCTCGGCGCCAGGCTGCTACCCGGTGACGCTCACGGTGTACTTCGCCGACCCGCCTGCCACGAAGACCGCGACGATGAACGTGGCCGTTGGCGGCGCTGCCTGCCCCTGAGCGGAGCCCCGCGCCTGGTTTCGAATGATTAGGCCCACATGCCCTGTCAGGCTCTAGTGATTCATTACTACCTGTGTTATCATTCGGCGACGGCTTTCGTCCCTCGACAGGCCCGAAGAGCGGGGGATTAAGTTCGCTCCCTACGCACAGCAGGGCAGCGAAGTCGGGGTTTTCTCTCATCCCCGTATGTTCATCTGTTGTTCGATAGTCATGAAGGGCCCGCACCACGGGCGCCCCGGGACCACCCGGGAAATAACAGGCACGCGAGGGAAGAATTGAAACTCAGGCTAAGGGAGAAGCTCCTCGGGGGCTTCGCGGCAGTTCTCGTGCTCATGGCCGTTGTTGCGGTCCTGGGCATCATACGCCTCCAGCAGGCGGCCGACCGGACTGAACGGCTCTACCAGGAAAACGTCCTGGGCGTGCAGTTCGCGCTTGAAGCGAAGGCCCAGATGTTCGCCTCCGCCCGGGAGGAGAAGCGCGCCCTCCTCACCGACGACGCCGCAGAGCGTTCGAAGCTGGTTGACCAGTCGCGCGCTGAGATGGCTGCTGTACAGAAGGCAACCGAGGACTACCACCAGACCTTCGCTACCGAGGCCGACGCAGCCCAGTGGGCTGAAGTCGAGGCCAGTGTAGAAGAGGTACTTACTGGCCGTGAAGCAGTCCTCGCGCTCCTGGAGCAGGGCAAGGACGAAGAGGCCAGGCGGGCAGCCAGCGGGATGATCGCCAGTATTCAGGCGGCCGACAAGGCCCTCACGGAGTCGGGGCAGTTCAACGCCGACCTCGCAGAGGAGTCCAAGGACGCGGCGGCGGCAGCGGCTTCGTCGGCCCGCACGCTCCTCATTGTCATCACGCTCATCGCCGTCGCCGTGGGCTTTGCCATCGCCTTCTGGCTCGCCCGCTCCATCTCCGGCGCCGCAAAGCAGGCCGCCGGGGCCGCTTCCTCCATCTCCCGCGGCGATGTCAATGTCGCCGTCAACATCAAGTCCAAGGACGAGATGGGCGACCTTGCCAACGCCTTCTCCGATATGACCGTCTACCTCAAGGAGATGGTCGCCGCCGCCGAAGCCGTCGCCAACGGCGACCTCAACGTCTCCGTCAACCCCCGCGGCCAGTCCGATGCTCTCGGCAACGCCCTCCACGACATGGTCGCCAACCTCCGCTCCCTCATCGGCACGGTCAAGTCCAACGCCACCAACATCCTCTCCGCCTCGGACCAGCTGCGCGAGGCCTCCGACCAGATGGCAGGCGCCACCGGCCAGATCGCCTCCGCCATC
>JAANMY010001299.1_pt1 | contig 29128 bp, 23 predicted proteins | sample 7279691 | NCBI WGS metagenome assembly JAANMY01 (sample SAMN14094543, study PRJNA606508) | bioreactor metagenome | isolation source: A lab-scale SPAN reactor treating ammonium-rich wastewater day 388 | place: Ireland: Galway | collected 2018-02-07
CTGGTCACGGCCGCCCAGCTGACTGCCGCCAACGCGGTCGAGTTCGGCCTGCCGGTGTTCGACCCGGGCGTCATGTCGCCACAGCCGGAGACCCTGAAGCTTGTCTCCGAAGAGTTGATCCAGAAGCACAAGGTGTTGCCGCTGTTCAAGCGCGGCAACCGGCTGTTCGTGGGTACCGCGGATCCGGCCAACCTGCAGGGCATGGACGAGATCAAGTTCCAGTCCAGCCTTGCGGTGGAGCCGGTCCTCGTCGACAGCGACACGCTGCAGCGCACCCTGGAGATCTGGCAGTCCAGCGGCGATTCGCTGGGCGACCTGCTGGGGGGCGACGACGACCTCGGCAACCTCGATGTCGTCGACGAATCGGCGGACTCGGGTGAAAAGGGCGTCGATGCGAAGGGTGAGGACGACACGCCCGTCGTCAAGTTCATCAACAAGATCCTGATCGACGCGATCCGCCGCGGCGCGTCGGACATCCACTTCGAACCGTACGAGGACAGCTACCGGGTCCGCCTCCGCATCGACGGCGTGCTGCGCAGCGTCACCCGCATGGCGAACAAGATGCATGCGCGCATCGCCGCCCGCCTCAAGGTCATGGCCCAGCTGGATATCGCCGAGAAGCGCGTCCCGCAGGACGGTCGCATCAAGCTGAACCTGTCGAAGACCAAGCAGATGGACTTCCGCGTCAGCACCCTGCCCACCTTGTTTGGCGAAAAGATCGTGCTGCGTATCCTGGATGGCGGCGCGGCCAAGCTGGGCATCGAGAAGCTGGGTTACGAGGAGGCGCAGCAGAAGCTGTTTCTCGACGCCATCCACAAGCCCTACGGCATGGTGCTGGTCACCGGCCCGACCGGCTCCGGCAAGACCGTATCGCTGTACACGGCACTGGGCATCCTCAACGACGACACCCGCAATATCTCGACGGTCGAGGACCCGGTGGAAATCCGCCTGCCCGGCGTCAACCAGGTCCAGCAGAACAGCAAGACCGGCATGACCTTTGCTGCCGCCCTGCGTTCCTTCCTGCGCCAGGACCCGGACGTGATCATGGTCGGCGAAATCCGCGACCTGGAAACCGCCGAGATCGGCGTCAAGGCCGCCCAGACCGGCCACATGGTGCTGTCCACCCTGCACACCAACGACGCGCCGCAGACCATCGCGCGCCTGATGAACATGGGCATCGCGCCGTTCAACATCGTCAGTTCCGTGACCCTGGTGATCGCCCAGCGCCTCGCGCGCCGGCTCTGCACGGCCTGCAAGCGGGAAGCCAAGCTGCCCGAGCATGCCCTGTTGGCCGAGGGCTTCACCCACGAGGAAATCGCGGCAGGGCTCAAGATCTACGAGGCCGGCGGTTGCAGCGAATGCACGGAAGGGTATAAAGGGCGCACTGGCATCTACCAGGTCATGCCGATGACCGAGGAGATCCAGGCCATCGTGCTGGAAGGGGGCAATGCCATGCAGATCGCCGAGGCCGCACAACGGTCCGGCGTCAACGACCTGCGCCAGTCGGCGATGCTGAAGGTCAAGCACGGCGTGACCAGCCTCACCGAAATCAACCGCGTCACCAAGGATTGAACCCCATGTCGGCCACCCGTTCCGCCGTTTCCCGTCCCACCACCGCCACCGGCGGCGTGCAGCAGGCCCCGATGCCCACCTTCACCTGGAAGGGCACCGACAAGCGCGGCACGGTGATGAAGGGCGAGCAGCAGGCGAAGACCGAGGCGCTGCTGCGCGCCGAGCTGCGCCGCCAGGGCATCACCCCGACCCAGGTCCGGCCCAAGGGCAAGCCGCTGTTCGGTGCCGCGGGCAAGAAGATTTCGGCCCGCGAGATCTCGATCTTCAGCCGCCAGCTGGCGACGATGATGAAGTCCGGCGTGCCGATCGTGCAGGCGCTGGAAATCATCGGCAGTGGTCAGAAGAACCCGCGCATGGGCAACATGGTCAACGCGTTGCGGGCGGACATCGCCGGCGGCTCGTCGATCTACGAAGCGCTGTCCAAATACCCGGTGCAGTTCGACGAGCTCTACCGCAACCTGGTCAAGGCCGGCGAAAGCGCGGGCGTGCTGGAGACCGTGCTCGAGACCATCGCGACCTACAAGGAAAACACCGAGGCGCTGAAGGGCAAGATCAAGAAGGCGATGTTCTACCCGATCATGGTGATCGCCGTGGCCCTGGTGGTCAGTGCGATCCTGCTGGTCTTCGTGGTGCCGCAGTTCGAGGAGGTGTTCAAGAGCTTCGGTGCCGACCTGCCGGCCTTCACCCAGATGATCGTGGGATTGAGCCGCTTCATGGTGGCTTGGTGGTGGCTGATCCTGTTGATCATCGTCGCGGCCGTCGCCGCCTTCATCTTCTTCTACAAGCGCTCGCTCAAGTTCCAGCACTTCCTCGACAAGGTGGTGCTGCGTGTGCCGATCATCGGCACGATCATGCACAACTCGGCGGTGGCGCGTTTCGCCCGCACGCTGGGCGTGACCTTCGCCGCGGGCGTGCCGCTGGTCGAGGCGCTCGGCACGGTGGCGGGCGCGACCGGCAACAGCCTGTACGAACAGGCCGTCTACCGGATCCGCGACGACGTGGCCGTCGGCTACCAGGTCAACATGGCGATGAAACAGGTCAACCTGTTCCCGCACATGGTGGTGCAGATGACCGCCATCGGCGAAGAGGCCGGTGCGCTGGACGCGATGCTGCTCAAGGTCGCCGAGTTCTACGAGATGGAGGTCAACAATGCGGTCGATGCATTGTCGAGCCTGATCGAGCCGTTCGTGATGGTGATCATCGGCGTGCTGGTGGGCAGCATGGTGATCGCGATGTACCTGCCGATCTTCAAGCTGGCCTCGGTCGTCGGCTGACGCATGGCCTTCCTCGACCAGAACCTGGCGCTGGGCTATCCGGCGGCAGCCGCGCTCGGCCTGGTGGTCGGCAGCTTCATCAACGTGGTCATCCTGCGGTTGCCGCGGCGCATGGAATGGCAGTGGAAGCGCGACGCCCGCGAGATCCTGGAGCAGCCGGAGATCTACGATCCGCCGCCGCCCGGCATCGCGGTCGAGCCTTCGCACTGCCCGCACTGCAAGACGCGGCTGCGCTGGTACGAGAACATCCCGCTGCTGAGCTGGCTGGTGCAGGGCGGCAAGTGCCGCCACTGCGGCGCGGGTGTCTCGCTGCAATACCCTCTGGTGGAGCTGTTGACGATGCTGCTGACGCTGGCCTGCGTCTGGCGCTTCGGGTTCGGTTGGCAGGGTTTCGGCGCGATGCTCTTCACCTGGTTCCTGGTCGCGGCGTCGGGCATCGATTTCCGCACCCAGCTGCTGCCTGACTCACTCACCCTGCCGCTGATGTGGCTGGGCTTCATCGCCGCGCACGAGCGGCTCTTCGTGGAACCCAAGACGGCGCTGGCGGGCGCGATGGTCGGCTACGGCAGCCTGTGGCTGGTCTGGTGGCTGTTCAAGCAGCTGACCGGCAAGGAAGGCATGGGCCACGGCGACTTCAAGCTGCTCGCGGCCATCGGCGCCTGGTGCGGGCTGAAGGGCATCCTGCCGACCATCCTGCTGTCGTCGCTGGTCGGCGCGATCATCGGCTCGATCTGGCTGGCGGCGAAGGGCCGCGACAAGGCCACGCCGCTGCCGTTCGGTCCCTACCTGGCCATCGCGGGCTGGATCGTCTTCATGTGGGGCGACGTGCTGATCGGACAGTACATGCGCCTGAGCGGGCTGGGCGGCTGAATCGATGGCCCGGTTCCGGGTCGGGCTGACCGGCGGCATCGCGTCGGGCAAGAGCGCGGCGGACGTGGCGTTCGCCGACCTCGGCGTCACCGTGGTGGATGCGGACGTCATCGCCCGCGAACTGGTGGAACCTCGCCAACCGGCGCTCACGGAGATCGTCAGGCATTTCGGCGGAGATGTGCTCGATGCCGATGGCCGCCTCGACCGCCCTGCCCTGCGCCGCCGCATCTTCGCCAGCGCCGCCGACAAGGCCGCGCTGGAAGCGATCCTCCACCCGCGCATCCGCACCGAGCTTGAAGCGCGCACCGCCGCCGCACCCGGCGAGATCGCCATCGCCTCGATTCCCTTGCTGGCGGAAGGCGGTGGCCGCGCCGCCTATCCGTGGCTGGACCGCATCCTGGTGGTCGATGTCGCGCCGGAGACGCAGGCCAAGCGCCTCATGCGGCGCGACGGCATCGACGCCGGGCTGGCGCAGCGGATGATCGACGCGCAGGCCAGCCGCGAGACGCGACGCGCGATCGCGGACGACATCGTCAACAACGAAGGCAGCCTGGACGACCTGCGGGCCCACATCGCCGACCTGCACCGCCTCTACCGGCGGCTGGCCGCCGAAGCCGCCGGCTGATCAGGCAGCCGCAGTCCACAGGCCGCGGATGGCGGCGATGCCCTGGGCGCCGTGGCGACGCGCTTCCGCGATATCCCCGGGGCCGAGTCCGCCGATCGCATGGATCGGCAGCGAGACGTGTTCGCGCAAGCGGGCGAAGCCGTCCCAGCCGATCGCCGGCCGACCCGGATGGCTGGCGGTCTCCCGCACCGCGCCCAGCACGGCGAAGTCGCAGCCGATGGCATCGGCATGGCGCAGTTCGCGTTCGTCGTGGCAGGAAGCGGCGAGTTTCAGTCCTTCGGGGAAATGGCGCGCGCGCCGTTTCATCAGCTGCACGGCGGGCAGGTGCAGGCCGATGCCGTGCGCCTCCGCCAGCGCCTCGTCGCCATTGACCAGCACGTCGGCGCGGTGGGCCTGGCAGCGCACCACGGCCTCGGCCACCAGCGTGCGCCAGCGTCCGGCGCCCACATCGGGACCGCGCAGCTGGACGCGGCTGACGCCGGCGGCGAGCGCGGCTTCCAGCCCCGCCAGCCATGTGCCGTCGCTGACATCGTGCGGCGAAGGCGTCACCAGGTAGCGGTCGGTCTCCAGCAGGGCCGCGACGACCGGGCGATCGGCCGGCGGCATGGGATAGCGGTGCAGCTTGTCCACCGGCACCCAGGCCAGGGCCTGCCCGTCCAGCCCGCGCGCACGCCCGCGATGCGCCGGCACGCGCCGGACATCGAGGCGGATGCGCTTGTGCGGCATCTGCTGCGGCACGGTGATGAGGTGGGCGCCGACCTCGGCATCGATGCCCAGTTCTTCCTGCAGCTCGCGGGCCAGCGCCTGCCCGGGCGTCTCGCCCGGGTCGACCTTGCCGCCGGGGAACTCCCACAGCCCCGCCAGGTCCCGGCCCTGCGTGCGCCGCGCGAGGAGGATGCGGCCGCGGGCATCGGTGATGACCCCGGCCATCACATGGATCGCAGGCGTGTCGTCGGTCGGGTGGGGCGATGTGGGCAAGCGGGGCGTCGTCGGCGATGGGCCTACAGCTTCCCACGAAGGCCCGGAAACGCAAACGGCGCCGGGGTCGCCGGCGCCGTCGCGTGGATCAGTCCCGAACGATCAGCCCAGCTGACCGTGGCAGTGCTTGTACTTCTTGCCCGATCCGCAGGGGCATGGATCGTTGCGGCCGACGTTGGCCATCGCGGCCTGGCCATCCTCGAAATCGGTGGCGCCCAGGCGATCCGCGCCCTCCTCGTCCGCGCCGAAACCGCCCATGCCCGCGTGCTGGAACTGCATCTGCTGCTGCATGCGTTCGGCCAGGCGACGTTCCTCGGCCTCGATCGCGTCGATCTCCTCCTGGCTGCGGATGCGCACCTTGGCCAGCAGCGTGGTGACCTCGCGCTTGACCGTTTCCAGCATCTCGCTGAACAGCTCGAAGGCTTCCTTCTTGTACTCCTGCTTCGGCTGCTTCTGCGCGTAGCCGCGCAGGTGGATGCCCTGGCGCAGGTAGTCCATGCGCGCCAGGTGCTCCTTCCAGTTCTGGTCGAGCACGTTGAGCATCAGGTGCTTCTCGAGCATGCGCATGGTCTCGCCGCCCACCTGCGCTTCCTTGTCGGTGAACAGCTTCGTCACCGCCTGCTGCACTTCCTCGGCCACCTGCTCGGCATCCCATTCGGTGCGGGTCTTGTGCATCTCGGTCAGCGGCAGCTGCAGGCCGAACTCGTTCGCCAGCTCGGCTTCCAGGCCCGGCAGGTCCCACTGCTCGTCGATGGAGTTCGGCGGCACGAAGCGCTCGACCATCGCCTGTACCACGTCGCCGCGGATGCCCTCGATGTTGTCGCTGATGCTGTCGGCTTCCAGCAGCTCGTCGCGCTGGTTGTAGATGACCTTGCGCTGGTCGTTGTTGACGTCGTCGAAATCCAGCAGGTTCTTGCGGATGTCGAAGTTGTGCGCTTCCACCTTGCGCTGCGCGTTGGCGATCTGCTTGGTCACCAGCGGGCTTTCGATGATGTCGTCTTCCTTCAGGCCCATGCGCTCCATCATCTTCTGCACCCAGTCGGCGGCGAAGATGCGCATCAGGTTGTCTTCCAGCGACAGGTAGAAGCGGCTGGAACCCGGGTCGCCCTGGCGGCCGGAACGCCCGCGCAGCTGGTTGTCGATGCGGCGGCTCTCGTGGCGCTCGGTGCCGATGATGTGCAGGCCGCCGGCGGCCTTGACCGCGTCGTGGCGCTGCTGCCATTCGGCCTTGCGCGCGGCGCGGGTGGCCTCGTCGACCGCCACGCCGGTCTCGGCCTCGATCTGCGCCAGTTCGGCTTCCAGCGAACCGCCCAGCACGATGTCGGTACCGCGACCGGCCATGTTGGTGGCGATGGTCACCGACTTCGGGCGGCCGGCCTGGGCGACGATGATCGCCTCGCGCTCGTGCTGCTTGGCGTTCAGCACCTCGTGCGGGATGCCTTCCTGGTTGAGGTAGTCGCTCAGCAGTTCCGAGACTTCGATGGACGTGGTGCCGACCAGCGCCGGCTGGCCGCGCTCGTGCGCTTCCTTGATCTCGCGCGCGACGGCGCGGTACTTGCCCGCGCGGTTGAGGAAGACCAGGTCCGGGTGGTCCTTGCGGATCATCGGGCGATGGGTCGGGATGACGATGACCTCCAGCCCGTAGATGCTCTGGAACTCGTACGCCTCGGTATCGGCGGTACCGGTCATGCCGGCCAGCTTGCCGTACATGCGGAACAGGTTCTGGAAGGTGATGCTGGCCAGCGTCTGGTTCTCGCGCTGGATGTTGACGCGTTCCTTGGCCTCGACCGCCTGGTGCAGGCCGTCGGACCAGCGGCGGCCCGGCAGGGTGCGGCCGGTGAACTCGTCGACGATCACCACTTCGCCGTCGCGGACGATGTAGTCGACGTCGCGCTGGTAGATCGCGTGCGCGCGCATCGCCGCGTTGAGGTGGTGGACGACGTGGATGTTGTGCGCCGCGTACAGCGCGTCTTCCTCGCCCAGCACGCCACCGGCGCGCAGCAGCGACTCGACGTGTTCCATGCCGCCTTCGGACAGGTGGACCTGCTTGGCCTTCTCGTCGACCCAGTAGTCGCCGACGCCATCTTCCTGCTCCTGCCGGCTCAGGCGCGGCACCACCGCATCGACCTTCATGTAGAGGTCCTGCGACTCGTCGGTCGGGCCGGAGATGATCAGCGGCGTGCGCGCCTCGTCGATGAGGATCGAGTCCACTTCGTCGACGATCGCGTAGTTCAGGCCGCGCTGGAAGCGGTCGTCCTTCGACAGCGCCATGTTGTCGCGCAGGTAGTCGAAGCCGAACTCGTTGTTGGTGCCGTAGGTGATGTCGGCGGCGTAGGCGGCGTGCTTGTCCGAATGCGGCATGCCCGGGTAGACCACGCCCACCGACAGGCCCAGCCAGTTGTAGAGCTTGCCCATCTGGGCGGCGTCGCGGCGGGCCAGGTAGTCGTTGACGGTGACGACGTGGACGCCCTTGCCGGAGATCGCGTTCAGGTAGACCGGCAGCGTGGCGACCAGGGTCTTGCCCTCGCCGGTGCGCATCTCGGCGATCTTGCCCATGTGCAGCACCATGCCACCGACCAGCTGCACGTCGTAATGGCGCATGCCCATGATGCGGACGCTGGCCTCGCGGCAGACGGCGAAGGCTTCCGGCAGCAGCTTGTCGAGCGACTCACCCTCGGCGTGGCGGCGCTTGAACTCGCCGGTCTTGGCCTGCAGGTCGGCGTCCGACAGCGCCTGCATCTGCGGCTCGAGCGCGTTGGTCTTGGCGACGATCTTGTCGAGCTGTTTCAGGAGACGGTCATTGCGACTGCCGATGACGCGGGTGAGCAAGCTGTTGAACATGCGTTGGGCCGGTTGGCGCGGCGCGGGGGACGCGCACGCTGGAAATGGAGGCGGGCACGATGCGCCGCCGAAAACGGACGAAGGGCGCCAAGGCGCCCTCCGGCAACTCATCATTGTAGTGGAGGCGCGCGGGCCCCGTCTCAAGGCCCGGCCACGTTCAGCCGTGCGTGGGCTGCCTGCCGATGAAGCGGCCCGGATCGACGTAGGCGCCGTCCTTCCACACTTCCAGATGGACATGCACGCCGGTGGAGCGCCCGGTGGAGCCGGCCTTGGCGACCTCGCTGCCGGCGCGCACCAGTTCGCCGACGCGGCGGCTCAGGGCCGAATTGTGGGCGTAGCGGGTGACGTACCCGTTGCCGTGGTCGATCTCGATGGTATGGCCGTAGCCAGAGCGGTCGCCGGCGAAGGTGACCACGCCATCGGCCACCGCCAGCACCGGATCGCCGTGGTCGGCGGCGAAGTCGATGCCCTTGTGGAACTGGCCGCCGGCGCCGAACGGATCGGCGCGCAGGCCGAAGGAGGAGGTGATGTAGCTGCCCGCCACCGGCGTGCCGGAGGGCAGCCGGGCACGGTCGCGCTGGCGGTTGAACAGCAGTGATTCCAGCGCGGTCAGCTGGGCGCCGGAACTGCGCAGGCCGGCATCGAGCTGGCCGATCGCGCCGGAAAGCTCCGCCGGCGCGATGTCATGCACCGGGCCGCCACCGCCCTGGCCGACCGGCTTGGCGAAATCGAACTCGCCGGCAGGCAGGTCGGCATCGCGGGCCAGGCGCTGGCCGAGCGCGTTCAGGCGGGTGGTCTCGGCCTGCAGTTCGGCGAGGCGCGCGGCCATCGCGTTCAGCTCGCGCTGGGCGGCATCCTGGCTCAGCGCCGCCTGCTGGGCGGACGCATGGTCGGGGAACAGCTGCATCGCCCCCATCCCACCGGACAGGCCGGCCACCAGCAGGCACGCCGATGCGAGCCAGGGCTGGCGGCGGATGAAGCGACGCACGACGGCCGTGGCCGCGCGCGTATGCTGTGAAAACACGTGGAGTTTCTGTTGCATGTCCAAACCTGGTTCCTCGTCTTCCGGTTCCCGGGCCGGCGCATCCGGCCTGCAGCCGGCACTCGATGCCGTGCTGCGGGAACCCGCGGGCGATACCCTGCGCCGCGCCATGTGGCTGGAAGCCGTGGACCGCCAACTGCGGCCGAAGCTTCCGGTGGCCCTTGCGCCGCACGTCCGGGTGGCGAACGTGGTGCAGGGGCGTCTGTCCTTGCGTGCCGACGCCCCCGCCTGGGCCAACCGCGCGCGGTTCTCCAGCGAGGACATCCTGCAGGCGGCCCGATCCATCGGGCTCACGGTGGAGCGTGTCGAGATACGGGTGGCGAAAGCCGCGCCGATTCCCCGCCCCGTGCCGGAAAAACCGGCGTCCCCCGCTTCGCGTGCCGCCGTGGAAGAGGCGATCAGGCTGCTCGGCGATCCGGACTGAAGGGCGTCTTCACGCGCCCTCCACATCCATCGGGGCGCGTAGGGTAAACGCGCAAGTCGTTGAATTTGTTAAACAACCGTTTCACGAACCGGAATGGCACCGGAAACCCGTCCGCCAGCCGACGAACGGTCATCCGTGAACGAAACGAGGTGGCTCAGGCCAGCGCGGGGCTGCCCGGCGAGGCGTACATCGCCGGGATGGCGGTGTCTTCCGGACCTTCGAAGGTCACTTCTTCCCAGGCCGAGGTCTCGGCCAGCAGGGCGCGCACCAGCTTGTTGTTGAGCGCATGGCCCGACTTGAAGCCTTGGTAGGCGCCGATCACCGCATGGCCGGCCAGGTACAGGTCGCCGACGGCATCGAGGATCTTGTGGCGCACGAATTCATCGGCGTAGCGCAGGCCGTCCTCGTTCAGCACGCGGAACTCGTCGAGCACAATGGCGTTGTCCATCGACCCGCCCAGCCCGAGATTGCGTTCGCGCATGTATTCCAGGTCGTGCATGAAGCCGAAGGTGCGCGCGCGGCTGACTTCCTTGATGTAGCGGGATGTCGAGAAGTCGATGCTGGCGCTCGACTGCGCGGCCGGGATCGCCGGATGGTTGAACTCGACCGTGAAATCGAGCCGGAAGCCATCGTGCGGGGTGAAGCGCGCCCACTTGTCGCCTTCGCGCACCTCGACCGGGTGGAGGATGCGGATGAAGCGCTTCGGCGCATCCTGCTCGGCGATGCCGGCGGACTGCAGCAGGAAGACGAAGGGGCCCGCCGAGCCATCCATGATCGGCACTTCGGCCGCGGACAGCTCCACGTAGGCGTTGTCGATGCCGAGGCCGGCCATCGCCGACAACAGGTGCTCGACCGTCTGGACCTTGGCGGGGCCGCAGGACAGGCCGGTGCAGAGCGTGGTCTCGCTGACCAGCTCGCCGCGGGCGGGGATCTCGATGACCGGGTCCAGATCGACGCGCCGGAACACGATGCCGGTGTCGATGGGCGCCGGCCGCAACGTCAGGAACACCTTCTCGCCGCTGTGCAATCCGACGCCCGTCGCACGGATCACATTCTTCAGTGTGCGTTGGCGGGTCATCGGCGGCGGGGATCCTGAACAGGCATGCTTTTCCGACCGTGCAGGTTAGCACGCGGCCGGATGAACACCGCCGGAAGCCCTGGACTGGCGGGGCTGGCGGAGAAAGGCGTCGGGTCGTCGACCGACCCGACGCAAAGGGACAGACATGGCGCGATGCGGTCTTGCCGCACCCTGCCCGTGGGGTTCAGCCCACGGGCGGGTCGGGTACGAGGATCAGTCGGCCTGGCGGCGCAGAAACGCCGGGATGTCCAGATAATCCGCGCCACCGAAGTCGGCCGCCTGCGGCGCACTCTCCGCCGCCGGGGCCGCGGCACCGCGGCGCAGGCCGGAGGCCAGGCCCTGGGCCGGGTTGAACGCGGCGACCGGCACGTCGTCGATCGGCAGGCCGGTGGTGCCGTCGCGCTTGGCGACCTGCACGTTCGGCACGATCTCCATCTGCGGCTTCGGCTTGCGCACCGGCTCGAAACCGAAATCGTTGCGCGGCAGCGGCTGGCGCGCGGCATTGCGGTTGAGGCCGGTGGCGACCACGGTGACCTTGACCTCGTCCTGCATGTCCGGGTCGAGCGAGGTGCCGATGATGACCGTCGCGTCCTCGGAGGCGAACTCCTCGATGGTCTGGCCGATCTCGGAGAACTCGGCCATGGTGAAGTCGGGGCCGGCGGTGATGTTGACCAGCACGCCGTTGGCGCCGGCCAGGTTCACGTCGTCCAACAGCGGGTTCTGGATGGCGGCCTCGGCGGCGGCCTGGGCGCGGTCGTCGCCGCGGGCGGCGCCGGTGCCCATCATCGCCAGGCCCATTTCGCTCATGACCGTGCGCACGTCGGCGAAGTCGACGTTGATCATGCCCGGGCGGATGATCAGGTCCGAGATGCCCTGCACGGCGCCCTGCAGGACGTCGTTGGCGGCGCGGAAGGCCTGGGTCATCGTCGCATTGCGGCCGAGGACGGTGATCAGCTTCTCGTTGGGGATGGTGATCAGCGAATCGACGTGCTGCGAGAGCTCCTCGATGCCCTTCATCGCCACCTGCATGCGGCGGCGGCCCTCGAACGGGAACGGCTTGGTGACCACGGCCACGGTCAGGATGCCCATCTCCTTGGCCAGCTGCGCCACGACCGGCGCGGCGCCGGTGCCGGTGCCGCCGCCCATGCCGGCGGTGATGAACACCATGTCGGCGCCCTGCAGCGCGTCCATGATGCGTTCGCGGTCCTCGAGCGCGGCCTGGCGGCCGACTTCCGGGTTGGCGCCGGCGCCGAGGCCCTTGGTGACGTTGCTGCCCAGCTGCAGCTGCAGCTTGGCGCCGCAGTTCTTGATCGCCTGCGAGTCGGTGTTGGCGGTGATGAACTCCACGCCGTCCACCTGGCTGTTGACCATGTGCGCGACCGCGTTGCCGCCGCCGCCGCCCACGCCGACCACTTTGATGACGGCGTTCGGGGCCATCTTTTCCATCAGTTCGAAAGTTGCCATGTCCATGTCCTCGTTGTTGGGCCGGGTTGTCGTTCTGTCCGGGATTCGGACCCGGTGCAGCCGCCACGCCGGCGTCTTGGTCTAGTTGTTGTCGCCGTTTGAAGTCATCGCACCCGCTCCGCCGGCCGTCCGGCGGCACCGCACTTTCAGAACTGCCCGCTGTACCAGTCCTTCAATTTCCGGAACCACTCCGGCCCGCCGCTGCGGCCACCGGGCAGCAGCGCCCGGCCGCTGCGCGGCTGTTCCATCCGGCTGCCCATCAGCAGCAGGCCGACGCCGGTCGCATGCACCGGGTTGCCGACCACTTCGGCCAGCCCGGACACGTGTTGGGGGATGCCGACGCGCACCGGCATCTGCAGCATTTCCTCGGCCAGTTCGACCACGCCTTCCATCTTCGAACCGCCGCCGGTCAGCACCATGCCGGCGCGCACCAGTTCCTCGAAGCCGGAGCGGCGCAGTTCCGCCTGCACCATCTCGAAGATCTCCTCGTAGCGGCCCTGCACCGCCTGCGCCAGCGCGTGGCGCGGCAGGCGGCGCGGCGGGCGGTCGCCGACGCTCGGCACCTGGATGCTTTCCTCGGCCGTCGCCATCTGCGCCAGTGCGCAGGCGTAGCGGACCTTGATCTGCTCGGCTTCCGGCGTCGGCGTGCGCAACATGTGGGCGATGTCGTTGGTGACGTGGTCGCCGGCGATCGGCAGCGACGCCGTGTGCGAGATCGCGCCCTGCACGAAAACCGCGACGTCGGTCGTGCCGGCGCCGATGTCGACCAGCACCACGCCCAGCTCGCGCTCGTCGTCGGTCAGCACCGCCTCGCTCGAGGCCAGCGCCGAGAGGATCAGGTCGTCCACCGACAGGCTGCAGCGCTGCACGCACTTGGTGATGTTCTGCGCCGCCGACTGCGCGCAGGTGACCAGGTGCGCGTGCACCTCGAGGCGCACGCCGCTCATCCCGACCGGGTTGCGGATGCCTTCCTGCGAGCTGTCGAGCACGTATTCGCGGGCGATCGCGTGGAGGATGCGCTGGTCGGAGGGGATCGCCACCGCCTTCGCCGCCTCGAGCGCGCGTTCCATGTCGCCGTAGGTCACTTCGCCGTCGCGCAGCGGCTCCATGCCCTGCGAGTTGCGGCACTGCACGTGGTTGCCGGAGATCGACGCGTACACCGAGCGGATCTCGCAGCCGGCCATCAGTTCGGCTTCTTCCACCGCGCGCTGGATCGACTGCACGGTGGAGTCGATGTCGACCACCACGCCGCGGCGCAGCCCGCGCGATTCGTGGCTGCCGACGCCGATCACCTCGACCGGCATGCCCGGCGCGTATTCGCCGACCAGGGCGGTGACCTTCGACGTGCCGATGTCGAGGCCCACGATCAGGGATTTGTCGCCTTTGCGGTTCATGCAGCCTTCCGGGGTGATGCGATGGGGGATGCGGCTTCGCTCCACTTCAGGGCGAAACCGTTGGCGTAGCGCAGGTCGGCGCGCTGCAGGGCGCGGCCGGCCGGCGCGATCAACTTGGGCAGCAGTTCGGCGAAGCGGCGCACGCGGTCTTCCGCGTCCTGCCGCCCGACGATGACCTCCGCGCCGTCCGACAGCCGCAGCGACCAGCTGCCGCGCGCGTCCTGGCGCAGCTCGCGCACGCCGATGCCGAGCGGCGCGAACAGTTCGCGCGACTGGTTGTAGAACGACAGCACCTCGGCGACGCGGCGCGGGTCGCCGCCGAGCTGCGGCAGGCCTTTCGGCAACGCGCTGCCCATCGCCGCGCGCGGATAGAGCGTGCCGCGCTCGGAGAGCAGCAGCGTCTCGTCCCACAGCGCCAGCGGGCGATGTTCGCTGATGCGCACTTCCAGCACGTCGGGCCAGCGCTTGCTGACTTCGGCCGATTCCACCCACGGCAGCTTGGCGAGTTCGGCGCGCGCATCGTCCAGCCGCACCGCGAAGAAGCCCTGCCTGGCGTACGGCGCCAGCACCTTCTGCAGTTCCGCATCGGCCACGTGCCGCGCGTCGCTGGTGACGCGCAGCTTGGTGAGCGGGAAGCGCTCGGTGCCGATCCAGCCCTTCATCACCGCGGCCACCGGGAACACGATGAGCCCGATGGCGATGGCGATGCCGGCGATGCGCAGGAAGGCGTTCACGCGGACGCGGCCTCCCCCATCGTCTGTTCCAGGATGCGCCAGCACAGTTCGTCGAACTCGACGCCGAGCGTGCGCGCGGACTTCGGCACCAGCGAGGTGGCGGTCATGCCGGGCGCGGTGTTCACCTCGATCAGCTGGAAGCCGCGTTCGACATCGCGCATCACGTCGACCCGGCCCCAGCCGCTGCAGCCGGCGGCGGCGAAACCGGCGGCGGCGAGGCGGCGGATCTCGGCCTCGTCATCGCCTTCCAGCCCGGGCGTGATGTACTGCGTGTCGCCGGTGACGTACTTGGCGTTGTAGTCGTACCACTCGCCCTTCGGCACGATGTGGATCGACGGCAGCGCGCGGCCGGCGATCACCGGCACCGAGAACTCCTCGCCGCGCACCATCTGTTCCATCAGCAGCTCGCCGGCGTACTGCAGCGCGAAGTCGATGGCCGGCTGCAGGTCGGCCTCGGTCAGCACGCGGAACACGCCGACGCTGGAGCCCTCGCTCGACGGCTTGACGAAGACCGGGTAGCCCAGCGCATCCGCAGCGGCGCGCAGCTCGGCGCCACGGTCGGCGCGCCCGCCACCCGGCAGCCGCACGAACTTCGGCGTCGGCAGGCCTTCGGCGATCCACACCTGCTTGGTGCGGATCTTGTCCATGGTCAGCGCGCTGCCGAGCACGCCGGAACCGGTGTACGGCACCTTGAGCGCATCCAGCACGCCCTGCATCACCCCGTTCTCGCCGGCGCCACCGTGGAGGATGTTGAAGACGCGGTCGACCGTGCCCGCGCGGATCTCGTCGAGCAGCGCCGGCAGGCCGTCCACCGCGCGCGCATCCACGCCGCGCGACTGCAGCGCCTGCAGCACCGCGGCGCCGGATTTCAGCGACACCTCGCGCTCGCTGCTGTCGCCGCCGAGCAGCACCACCACGCGCCCGAAACGCGCCGGGTCGGTGACCGCGAGCGGCGGGAAGGCCAGGTCAGTCATGGCCCTTCTCCTTGCGCGCGAAGCCTTCGGTGGCGATCTGCTGGGCGGCCGCGCCGATGTCGCCGGCCCCCATCAGCAGCAGCAGGTCGCCGTCGCGCAGCAGGTCGGGCAGGACTTCGCGCAGCTCGGCGGGTCCGTTGACCACGACCGGATCGACGCGGCCGCGGGTGCGGATCGCGCGGGCCAGCGCCTTGCCGTCGGCACCCGCGATCGGCGCTTCGCCGGCCGGGTAGACCTCGGTCAGCACCAGCGCGTCGACATCGCTCAGCACCGCCGCGAAGTCATCGAACTGGTCGCGCGTGCGGCTGTAGCGGTGCGGCTGGAACGCCACCACCAGCCGGCGCTCCGGCCAGCCGCCGCGCGCGGCATCGAACACCGCGGCGAGTTCCCTCGGGTGGTGGCCGTAGTCGTCGACCACGGTGACCGTGCCGCCGCCTTCGAGCGGCAGTTCGGCCAGCTGGTTGAAGCGGCGGCCGATGCCCTTGAACTTCTCGAGCGCCACGGCAATCGTCTCCGGCGGGATACCCAGCTGCCATCCGATGGCGGCGGCGGCCAGCGAATTCAGCACGTTGTGACGGCCCGGCAATGCCAGCACCACCGGCGTGCAGGAGCCGTCCGGCAGGCACAGGTCGAAGTGCATCGCGGCGCCGGCCTGGCGCACGCCTTCGGCGCGCACGGCGGCGCTGTCGCTGAAGCCGTAGGTCAGCACGTGGCGCGGCGTGGTCTGGGCCAGCGCGGCCACTTCCGGGTCGTCGATGCAGAGCACGGCGAGTCCGTAGAACGGCAGCCGGTGCAGGAACTCGGCGAACGCGGCCTGCACCCTGGCGAAGTCGTTGTCGTAGTTCTCGAGGTGGTCGGCGTCGATGTTGGTGATGACGGCGATCAGCGGGTTCAGGCGCAGGAAGCTGCCGTCGCTCTCGTCGGCCTCGGCCACCAGCCACTGGCTCGCGCCGAGCTTGGCGTTGGCGCCGGCGGCGAGCAGCTGGCCGCCGATGACGAAGGTCGGATCCTTGCCGCCTTCGAACAGCACGCTCGCGGTGAGCGAGGTCGTGGTGGTCTTGCCGTGCGTGCCGGCGATGGCGATGCCGCGGCGGAAGCGCATCAGCTCGGCCAGCATCTCGGCGCGCGGGACGATCGGGATGCGCTGGGCGCGTGCTTCCATCAATTCGGGGTTGTCGCGCTTGATCGCGGAAGAGACCACCACGCAGTCGGCGCCGAGCACGTTGGCGGCGGCGTGCTCGCGGTCGATGCGCGCGCCGAGCTTCTGCAGGCGGCGGGTCGCGGCGTTGTCGGCGCGGTCGGAACCGGAGACCTCGTAGCCGAGCGTGCACAGCACCTCGGCGATGCCGCTCATGCCCACGCCGCCGATGCCGACGAAGTGGACGCGGCGGAACGCGCGGGCCAGGTCACCCGGGTCCTGCAGGCGGCGTTCGAACACGGTGCTGATCATTTCGCCACCTCCATCACGGCGTCGGCCACGCGTTCGGCGGCATCGGGCTTGGCCAGCGCGCGGGCGGCCTGGCCCATCGCCTGCAGGCGCGCGGGACCGGCGGCGAACACCGCCAGCTGCGCGTGCAGCAGGTCGGCCAGCGATTCGCTCTGCGGCACCAGCACGGCGGCGCCGCGCTCGACCAGGTATTCGGCGTTGCGGGTCTGGTGGTCGTCCACCGCCTGCGGGAACGGCACCAGCACGCTCGGCACGCCGGCCGCGCAGACTTCGGCCAGCGTCAACGCGCCGGCGCGGCAGACCACGACATCGGCCCACTGGTAGGCGGCGGCCATGTCGGCGATGAAGGCTTCCGGCTGCACGGCGAGGCCGGCATCGGCATAGGCCTTGCGCGCGTCGTCGAGCATCTTCTCGCCGCACTGGTGGCGCACCTCGAAGGCACCGGCCGGCAACTGGGCGAGCGCCTTCGGCAGCGCGGTGTTCAATGCGCGCGCGCCCTGGCTGCCACCCAGCACCAGCAGCCTGAGCGGCGCGGCGGGAGCGGCTTCGCGGGCCGGCAGGGAGGCGATCTCGTCACGCACCGGATTGCCGACCACGCGCTCGCGGTCGAAGGTGCCCGGGAAGCCGGTCATGACGATGCGGGCCAGCTTCGACAGCACGCGGTTGGTCAGGCCGGCGGCGCGGTTCTGTTCGTGCACCAGCAGCGGGATGCCGGCGAGTCTCGCGGCCAGGCCGCCCGGACCGGCGGCGAAACCGCCGAAGCTCACCACCGCGCGCGGCCGGTGCCGGCGCAGGATGGCGCCCGCCGCCCGCACGCTGCCGACCAGCGCGAACGGCAGCTGCAGCAGCTTGGCGATGCCCTTGCCGCGCGCACCACTGACCGCGATGGTGTCGATGTCGATGCCGTGCTGCGGCACCAGCCGCGTCTCCATGCCGCCGTTCGCGCCCAGCCACAGCACGGGCACGCCGCGCGCGCGCAGCGCCTTGGCCACGGCCAGGCCGGGGAAGATGTGGCCGCCGGTGCCACCGGCCAGGATCATCACGGGCGCGTTCGCGTTCATTGGCCGGAGGCGCCTCCGAACGAGGGTTCGATGCGTGGACGGCGCGTGCGCGGGGCATCAACGCCGCCGTTGCCGCGCGGCATGCGGTCGAGCAGGCGCGCGAGCGTGGCGCGGGTGCGATCGCCGGCTTCGGCCAGCGCATCGGCAGCGGTGGCGGCGGCATCGCGCGCCGGCGCGACGGCCGGCTGCGCGGGCTTCGTGCCATCGACCACCGGCGCGGTGGCCGCGACATTCGGCATCGAGGCTTCGCGGCGCAGCGCCACCTGGCGGCGGGCGCGTTCGTATTCCCACGACACGCGCAGCAGCAGCCCCATCGCCACGCACGTGACCATGATGCTGGAGCCGCCCGAAGAGATCAGCGGCAGCGTCAGGCCCTTGGTCGGCAGCAGGCCCAGGTTCACGCCGATCGACACGAACGCCTGCAGCGCGACCCACAGGCCGATGCCGAACGCCAGGTAGCCGGCGAAGTGGCGGCGCATCTCGACGCACTTCAGGCCCAGCCAGAACGCGCGGCCGACCAGCGTCGCGTACAGCCCGATGACCAGGCAGACGCCGACGAACCCAAGCTCCTCCGCGATCACCGCCATGATGAAGTCGGTGTAGGCCTCGGGCAGGTAGGACAACTTCTGCACCGAGCCGCCCAGGCCCACGCCCCAGAATTCGCCGCGCCCCACCGCCATCAGCGCGTTGGTCAGCTGGTAGCCGCTGCCGAACGGATCGGCCCACGGGTTGCGGAACGACACCATGCGCTCCACGCGGTAGGGCTCCAGCAGGATCATCAACGCCAGCACCGGGATGCCCGCCAGCGCCGGCAGCACCATGCGCGGCATGTGCACGCCGCCCAGCACCATCATCCCGGCGGTGATCGCCAGCACCAGCGCGGTGGTGCCGAAGTCCTTCTGCACGCCGAGCAGGATCACCGAGAACGCCGCGGCCACGCCGAACGCCTTGAACATCGCCGTCCAGGTGCCCTTCACCTCGTCGGAGAAGCGGGCCAGGTAGCTGGCCAGCCAGACGATCAGCAGCAGCTTCACCGCCTCGGCCGGCTGGAAGCCGATCGGCCCCAGACTGACCCAGCGGCGCGCGCCCTTCACCGTGTGGCCGATGCCGGGCACCAGCACCAGCAGCAGGATGAGGACGCCGATGATCGGCAGCAGGCGGCTGTGCTGCTCGATGCTGCGGATGTCGCCGCGCTTCATCACCACGGCGGCCATCGCCACGCCCACAATCAGGAACATGACGTGGCGGTTGAAGTAGTACAGCGGCGACAGGTCGCGGCTCTCGGCGATTGCCAGCGAACTCGACGCCACCATCACCAGCCCGAGCGCGGCCAGCGCCAGCATGCAACCGAGCAGCCACGGATCGAAGCGACCCTGGATCGCGTCCAGGCGGGTTGCCTGGCGGCTGGCGGCGGTGTCGTGGCGGCCGTCCATCAGCGCACCTTCAACGTGGCGAGGCCGACCAGCACCAGCACCACCGAGATGATCCAGAAGCGCACGATCACGCGCGGCTCCGGCCAGCCCTTCAACTCGAAGTGGTGGTGGATGGGCGCCATCCGGAACACGCGCTTGCCGGTCAGCTTGAAGCTGGCGACCTGGATCATCACCGACAGCGTCTCGATGACGAAGATGCCGCCCATGATCACCAGCACCAGCTCCTGGCGCACGATCACCGCCAGCGTGCCGAGCACCGCGCCGAGCGCTAGCGCGCCGATGTCGCCCATGAACACCATCGCCGGATAGGTGTTGAACCACAGGAAGCCGAGGCCCGCCCCGGCGATCGCCGTGCACACGATCAGCAACTCGCCCGCGCCGGGCACCGCCGGGATCTGCAGGTACCTGGAGAATTCCGCGTGGCCCGAGGCATAGGCGAACACGCCCAGCGCGCAGGCCACCAGCACCGTCGGCATGATCGCCAGGCCATCCAGGCCGTCGGTCAGGTTGACCGCGTTGGAGAAGCCGACGATCCAGAAGTAGGCGATGGCGACGAAGCCGATCCCGGCCAGCGGCAGTGCCACCGACTTGAACAGCGGCACGTAGAAGGTGGTCGCCGCCGGCACGTCGGCATAGGCATACAGGTAGATGCCGGCGGCCAGGCCGAGCAGCGACTGCAGCGCGTACTTGGTGCGCGAACGCATGCCGTTGGGATCGCGCCGGACGATCTTGATCCAGTCGTCCCACCAGCCGATGGCACCGAAGCCCACCATCACCGCCAGCACCACCCAGACGTACTTGTTGCGCAGGTCACCCCACAGCAGCACCGAGGCGAGGATGGTGATCAGGATCAGCGCGCCGCCCATGGTCGGCGTGCCGGCCTTGGAGAAATGCGACTGCGGGCCGTCGGTGCGGATCGGCTGGCCGCCGCTCTTGAGCGAGGCCAGGTAGCGGATCACCTTCGGGCCCCACCACAGCGACAGCGCCAAGGCGGTGAGCGCCGAGAGGATGGCGCGGAAGGTCAGGTACTGGAACAGGCCGAAGTGGCTCTGCAGCTGTTCCAGCCAGCGGAAAAGTTCAAGCAGCATCGGAGCCCTCCCCTTGCAGCAGCGCGGCGACCACGCGATCCATCGCGCTGCCGCGCGAACCCTTCACCAGCACGCGCACGCCGTCGCGCAGGCCACCGGCCAGCGCTTCGGCCAGCGCCGCGTGCGTGTCGAAATGGTGTGCGCCGTCGCCGAACGCCGTGGTGGCATGCGCGGCCAGCGGCCCCATCGTGTACAGCCGCGCGATGCCGGCCGCCTTGGCGCGACGCCCGGCCTCCGCATGCAGCGCGACCTCGTCCTCGCCCAGTTCGCGCATGTCGCCGAGCACCAGCCAGGCTTCACCGCCGCCCGCGGCCAGGGTGTCGATGGCGGCGTGGGTCGAACCGGGGTTGGCGTTGTAGCTGTCGTCGATCAGTTCCGCGCCGCTCGCCAGCCGCCGCGCGACGCCGCGCCCGGCCACCGGCGCCGCCGCCTCGAGGCCCGCGCGGATCTGCTCGATGTCGAGGCCGGCGGCCAGCGCCATCGAGGCCGCGGCCAGCGCGTTGGCGATGTTGTGGCGGCCCGGCAGCGCCAGCGCGATGTCGGCGTCGCCGACCGGCGTGACCATGCGGAAACGCGAACCGGCGCGGTCCAGCACGATGTCGCGGGCGGCGACATCCGCGGTCGCATCCAGCCCGAAGCGCAGGATGCGGCGGCCGTGCGCGCGCTCGGCGAAGTACGGCGCGAAGGCGTCGTCGGCGTTGATCACCGCCACGCCCTCGGCAGCCAGCGCGTCGTAGATGGCGGCCTTGGTGTCGGCCACGCCGAGCAGGCTGCCCATGCGCTCCAGGTGCGCCGGCGCGATGTTGTTCACCAGCGACACGTCGGGCCGCACGATGTCGGTGAGGTATCGGATGTCGCCCGGCTTGCCCGCGCCCATCTCGTAGACGGCGAAGCGCGCATCGTCCGGCGCGGCGATCAGCGCCAGCGGCAGGCCGATCTCGTTGTTGAAGTTGCCCGGGTTGGCATAGGCGCCGCCGGCCTGCGCCAGCACCGACAGCAGCAGCGACTTGACGCTGGTCTTGCCGTTGCTGCCGGTCACCGCGAACACCTTGGTCACGCGTTCGCGCTGCAGGCCGCGCGCTAGGGCGGCCAGCGCCAGCTCGGTGTTGGCGACGAGGATCTGCGGTACGTCCGCATCGACTTCGGACGACACCAACGCCGCGACCGCGCCGCGATTCGCCGCATCGGCGACGTGCGCGTGGCCATCGAAATTTTCGCCATTGAGCGCGACGAACAGCAGCGCGCGGCCATCGGCATCGGGCAGCTTGCGGGTATCGGTGGAGACCCCTTCGACCACCGTCGCGGCATCGCCACGCACCACGCGGCCACCTACCAGGCGTGCGATGTCGGAGAGCGCCATCGGCTTCATGCGCGCGCCTCCAGCAGTTCGCGGGCCACGGCCAGATCGTCGAAGTCGTGCTTGACGCCGTTCACTTCCTGATAGGTCTCGTGGCCCTTGCCGGCGATCAGCACGATGTCGTCCGCGCCCGCCCCGCCGATCGCGCGGGCGATGGCGGCGCGGCGGTCGCGCAGCACGATGGCGCGGCCAGGGTGGGCGAAGCCGGCGACGATCTCGGCGACGATGCCGTCGCCGTCCTCGCCCCGCGGGTTGTCGTCGGTGACGATCACGGTTTCCGACAGCCGCTCGGCGATCGCCGCCATCTGCGGGCGCTTGCCGCGGTCGCGCTCGCCGCCGCAGCCGAACACGCAGGTCAGGCCGCCCTTGAGGTGCGCGCGCAGCGACTGCAGCGCCTGCTCCAGCGGGTCGGGCTTGTGCGAGTAATCGACCACCACCAGCGGCCGCACGCCGTCGCCGCCGAGGCGGTTCATGCGCCCGGCGACCGGCTGCAGCGTCTCCAGCACGCCGACGATCTCGTCGAAAGCGCGCCCTTCGGCCAGCAACACGCCGGCCACCGTCAGCAGGTTGTCGATGTTGAAGCGGCCCAGCAGCGGCGACTGCACGCGCCGGCTGCGGTCTTCGATGCGCAGGTCGAAGGCGATGCCGCGCGCGTCCAGCACCACGTCGGTCGCGGCCACCGCCGCATCGGCCTGGCCCGACGCGGAGATGCCGATGCCGCGCACGCCCGGCGGCAGCGAACGCATGAGCTTCGCGCCGAAGGCGTCGTCGGTGTTGATGACGGCCGCCTTCAGACCGGGGCGGACGAACAGCTTCGCCTTCGCCGCGCCGTAGGTTTCCATGTCGCCGTGGTAGTCGAGGTGGTCACGGGTGAGGTTGGTGAACACCGCGACGTCGTAATGCACGCCGTCCACGCGGCCCTGGTCGAGCGCGTGCGAGCTGACTTCCATCGCCACCGCGCGCGCGCCGGCATCGCGCAGGCCGGCCAGCGCCGCGTGCATCGGCAGCACCAGCGGGGTGGTGAAACCGGTCGCGACTTCCTCGCCATGCAGGCCGACGCCGAGCGTGCCGATCGTCCCGACGCGCGTGCCGGTGCGCTGGCCGAGCTTCTCCAGCGCCTGTGCGATCAGCTGCACGGTCGAGGTCTTCCCGCTGGTGCCGGTGACGCCGATCATCCGCATCGCATGCGACGGCGCGCCGTGGAAGGCGTCGCCCATCGCGCCGAGGCGCGCGCGCAGGTCGGGCACCGCGATGGCATCCACGGGTGCGGGCAGATCGGCCGGGGCCGGCGGCTCGAACAGGATCGCGGCCGCACCCTTCCCGCGCGCCTGCTCGACGAAGCCGAGCCCGTGCGCGCCGAAGCCGGCGATGGCGATGAACGCATCGCCCGGACGCACCGCGCGGCTGTCCATCACCAGGCCCGTGACCGTCAGCCCGGCGGGAATGCCCGGCACGTCCGGCAGCAGTTCGGCGAGCGGCATCGCGCGGCTCATCGGGTCGCCTCCAGCGGTTCCGGCAACGGCTGCGGCAGCGCCGGCGCGGTGGATGCCGCCGGCGCCGGGCGCGCGACCGCGGCCACCGGCGTGCCGGCCGTGCCCTTCGCCTGCGCGGCGATCCAGCTGTCGATGTCGTCCGGCGGCACGTCCTTCAAACGCAGTACGCCTTCCATCACGTTGTGGAAGACCGGGCCGGCGACCAGGCCGCCGTAATAGGAACCCTGGCTCGGGTCGTTGACCGCCACCACCATCGCGTAGCGCGGGTTGCGCACCGGCACCAGGCCGGCGAAGTAGGCGACGTAGCGGCGCGAGTAGCCGCCGCCACTGGCCTTGCGCGCGGTGCCGGTCTTGCCGGCCACGTGGTAGCCCAGGATCGCCGCCTGCGTGGCGGTGCCGCCCGGCTCGGTGACCGTCTGCATCATCCGCACCACGGTGTGCGCGAGTTCGGGGCTGATCACCTGCGTGCGTTCGCCCTGCTCGCCCTGGATGAAGGTCGGCTTGATCGCCACGCCGTCGTTGCCGAGCGTGGCGTAGGCGTGCGCGATCTGCATCGGCGTGGCGTTGAGGCCGTAGCCGTAGGACATGGTCTGCTTGCTGGTGCCGCTCCACGCGCCCGGCGCGGGGAACAGGCCGGCGGCCTCGCCCGGGAAACCGATGCCGGTGCGGCTGCCGTAGCCGAACTTGCGGAAGAAGTCGTACAGCTGCTGGTTGCTCAGCTTGCGCGCGATCAACGACACGCCCACGTTGGAGCTCTTCTTGATCACGCCCGTGGTATCGAGCACGCCGTAGTTGTGCGTGTCGGTGGTGCGGTACTTGCCGTTGGCGATCCAGCCCGGGCTGGTGTTGAAGGTGGAGTGCGCGTTGATGACGCCCGCCTCCATGCCCGCCGCGACGGTCAGCGGCTTGATGGTGGAGCCGGGCTCCAGCAGGTCGGTGAGCGCGCGGTTGCGGTGCGCCTCGCGGTTGCCGGCGGCGACGTTGTTGGGGTTGAACGACGGCAGGTTGGCCATCGCCAGCACTTCGCCGGTCTCGACATCGAGCACCACCGCCGAGCCACTGGTCGCGCCGCTCGACTCGATCATCGCCTTGAGTTCGCGATAGGTCAGGTACTGGATGCGGCGGTCGATGGTCAGCCGCACGTCCTTGCCCGGCTGCGCCGCGCGCAGCAGGTCCACGTTCTCGACGATGCGCCCGCGGTTGTCGCGGATCACCCGCTTCAGGCCGGGCTTGCCGCGCAGCCAGTCGTCGAGCGCGAGCTCAACGCCCTCCTGCCCGAAGTCGTCGACGTTGGTGAAGCCCAGCACGTGGGCGAAGGCCTCGCCCTGCGGGTAGAAGCGGCGGAACTCGCGCTGCGAATACACGCCCGGGATCCCCATCGCCACCACGCGCTGCGCGATGGCCGGGTTGATGCGGCGCTTGACCCAGAGGAATTCCTTGTCCGCCTTCTGCGAGACGCGGCGGCGCAGTTCGTCCTCGGAGACCTCCAGCGCCTTCGCCAGCCGGCGGATGCCGCCGGGCGACTTCGACAGCTCCTGCGGATTCACCCACACCGATTCGACCGGCGTGGACACCGCCAGCGGCTCGCCGTTGCGGTCGGTGATCATGCCGCGCGTGGTGGCGATTTCCACCTCGCGCTGGAAGCGTTCGTCGCCCTGCTTCTGGTAGAACTCGTTGTTGACTAGTTGCAGGTTCACCGCACGGCCGACCAGCGCCACCGCGCACAGGCCCAGCCCGCCGCCGACCAGCAGGATGCGCTTGCGCACGTCGAAGCCCTGGCGGCCGTTGCGGTTCGGCTGCGGGCGCTCGCGGCGCGCGCTGTCGGGGCGGCCGGGACGGTTCACGGGCGCACCACCACGATCTCGTCGGCCTTCGGCAGCACCATGCCCAGGCGCTCGCGCGCCGTGCGGTCGATGAGGGTGCTTTCGGCCCACGTCGCCTGCTCCAGCTGCAGGCGGCTGAATTCCACGTTGAGCTCGTCGCGGGTCTTTTCCAGCCGGTTGAGCTCGACGAACAGCTGGCGGTGGCGATGCCGCGCCATCACCACGCCGACGGCGGTGGCGATGTCGAGCACGAGCAGCAGCATGACGATGAAGCGCAGGCTCATGCCGCCTCCCCCCACTTCTCGGCCACGCGCAGCACCGCACTGCGGGCGCGCGGGTTGGCGCGGGTCTCGGCCTCGTCGGCCTTGATCGCGCCGCCGACCAGCTTCAGGCTCGGCGTGAACGCGACGGTGTCCGGGCGGCGACGATCGGTCGGCGGCGCCTTCGCCTTCGACGCCATGAAACGCTTGACGATGCGGTCTTCCAAGGAATGGAAGCTGATCACCGCCAGCCGGCCTTCCGGCTTCAGTGCGTCGTGCGCGGCGGCCAGGCCCGCTTCCAGGTCTTCCAGCTCGCGGTTGATGTGGATGCGGATCGCCTGGAAGCTGCGCGTGGCGGGATGGATGCCGTCCTTGCCGCGCGGCATCACCGAGGCGATCAGTCCCGCCAGTTCCAGCGTGCGGGTGATCGGCGCCTCGGCGCGGCGGGCCACGATGGCGCGCGCGATGCGCCGGCTCATGCGCTCCTCGCCGTAGGTCCAGAGCACGTCGGCGATCTCGCGCTCGTCGGCGCTGTTGATCCAGTCGGCGGCGCTCTGCCCGCGCGAATCATCCATCCGCATGTCGAGCGGGCCGTCCTTGCCGAACGAGAAGCCGCGCTCGGCGACGTCCAGCTGCGGCGAGGACACGCCGAGGTCGAACAGCACGCCGTCGAGCCCGGCCGAAGCCGCCTCCCAATCCGCCAGTTCGGTGAAACTGCCGTGGTGGATGGCCACGCGCGCATCGCCGCCGAAGCGTGCCCGTGCCTCGGCGATGGCGGTCGGATCCTTGTCCATGACCAGCAGCCGGCCGTGTTCGCCGAGCTGCGCCAGGACGCCGGCGGCGTGGCCGCCACGCCCGAATGTGCCGTCGAGGTAGATGCCGTCGGCGCGCACGCGCAAACCGTCCAGCACCTGCGCGTACAACACCGGGAGATGCGAGGGGGCGGGCGTGGCGACGGTCGCAGCCGCGCTCACAAACGCAGCTCCATCATCTGCGGGCTGATGTTGCCGTCGCCGATGGTCTGGCGGATCTGCGCGTGGTGGGCCTGCTCGCTCCACAGTTCCAGCTTGTTGCCCATGCCGAGCAGCACGGCCTTCTTGTCGATGCCGACCGCGGCGCGGTGGCTGGCCGGGATGGAGACGCGGCCGCTGCCGTCGGGCTCCACGATCGCCGCCGAGCCCACCAGCATGCGCTGCAGGCGGCGGTGTTCCGGAAACACGGTCGGCAGCGCGTTGACCTGGTCGCGCGCCTTCTCCCATTCCGCGTAGGGATAGAGGAAGAGGCTGCCGGGCTCGAACGGGTTGTAGGTGATGACCAGACGGTTGCCGCACGCCTCCGCCACCCGCTCGCGCAGAGCCGTGGGGATGGTCAGACGACCCTTGTCGTCTATCGTGATGGCGGTCTCACCCTGGAACATGTCGTCAGGCGGCTGCGGTCTTCTGGAGGGGCGTCAGGATGACACAGGAAACCACAAATTCCCCGGATATCCCACTTCCCGCCACGATAGGATTGGCCCACAGCCTTGTCAACAGGTTTCAGCGGCTTTTTTTCAAGCGCGTCAATGACTTGCGCAGAACTTCAGAAAATGGACGAAGGTTTATCCACAAGCCTTTGTTCCGTCTCAAAACGTGAGACGGATACCTCCCGTTCAGCCTGATTCATGAATGCGGACGGGAGCCCAATGGACCGCGCCCGGCCCCTTTTCCGCGCCGGGGAACCGCCCTGTAACGGGGCTGGTACGGTGTGCTTCCGGCGGTGCGGCGAGCCTTGTCACCCGCACCGGCAAGGCCACCAGTGTCCATCGTCGTGGCGGAGCCGGCCGGTAAGCCGGGTTCTGTCGTGGACAGTCATTCCTCTCGGCCCTGCATCGCTGCAGGACTCCAGCAACCTACCCGGAGGCGTCGCGGGCCACGACATCGCCTCCCTCTGGTCTGGCTTACACGGGCGGCCTGGCGTGGAAAGTGGCGGAGCCGGCCGGTAAGCCGGGTTCTGTCGTGGACAGTCATTCCTCTCGGCCCTGCATCGCTGCAGGGCTCCAGCAACCTACCCGGAGGCGTCGCGGGCCACGACATCGCCTCCCTATTTGGTCTTGCTCCCGATGGGGTTTGCCGTGCCGGCCGGTTGCCCGGCTCGCGGTGCGCTCTTACCGCACCATTTCACCCTTGCCGTCCTGCCGGAGCAGTCTTGGGCGGTATCTTTCTGTTGCACTTTCCGTCGGCTCGCGCCGCCCAGGCGTTACCTGGCATCGCACCCTGTGGAGCCCGGACTTTCCTCGGCATCCCGAAGGATGACGCGACTGTCTGGCCGGCTCCGCCACGCGCAGTTTCGCACGAAGCGCGCCTCAGCCGCCGCCGTAGAGCGCCTTGCGCGGGGCGCCGGTCAGTTCCGCGGCCAGTTTGGCGGCGGTCGAGGGCGGCAGGTGCTCGGCCAGCCTGGCGTAGACGCGGCGGCCTTCGACCAGCCGGGCATCGCCTTCGTCGCCGGCGCCTTCGATGAGCACCACGAATTCGCCCTTCTGCTGGTGGGGATCGGTGTCGATGCGGCTTCGGAGTTCGCCGAGCGGGCCGTCGAGCACGGTTTCGAACAGTTTCGTCAGTTCCCGGGCGACGACGGCATGGCGGTCCGGGCCGAAGGCCGAAGCCGCATCGCCCATGAAGTCCACGATCCGGTGCGAGGACTCATAGAAGATGAGCGTGCGCGGCTCGCCGGCCAGCGCCTGCAGGCGTTCGCGGCGGGCGCCCGGCTTGGCCGGCAGGAAGCCCTCGAAGGCGAAGCGGTCGCTGGGCAGGCCGGCCACCGACAAGGCCGCGATCAGCGCGCTGGCGCCCGGCACCGGCGAGACGCGGAGGCCGGCGGCGCGGGCGGCGCGCACCAGCCGGTAGCCGGGGTCGCTGACCAGCGGCGTGCCGGCATCGGACACCAGGGCCAGCGATTCGCCGGCGGCCAGGCGGGCGACCAGGCGCGCGGCGATCTCGTCCTCGTTGTGCTCGTGCAGGGCGATGAGCGCGGTGTCGATGCCGAACTGCTGCAACAACGGGCGGGTGCGGCGGGTGTCCTCGGCGCAGATCGCGGCGACGGTCTTGAGCGTCTCGACCGCGCGCGGGCTCAGGTCGCCCAGGTTGCCGATCGGGGTGGCGACGACATGCAGGATGCCGGCGTTGTCAGGCTTCAAACGGAACTCCGGGCACGCGACGGGACCGCCCGTTATACCTCGCGTGCCCGGCCGGCGTGGCCTGCACGTGGCAAAGCCGGCGGCACGCTCTAGAATCGACCCGTCTCCGACAGGATCGCGCCATGCGCCTCGCCCTCAAGCATTTCGTCCTTGCCGCCTGCATCGCCGGGCTGGCCGGCTGCGTCAGCACCCCCACCCAGCAGGCACCGACGGTGCGGAACGAAGTCCAGTCGGCCGCCTTCCACGAGGCCCACCAGCTGGCGCAGGCCGACGCGCGCGCGAATGCCGCCCGCATCGACAAGCTGCTGGCGTCGGTGGATGACGCCACCCTGTCGAAGCTGACCGGGGCGCTGGCGGCGAACGATCCGCTGTATCCGTTCGCCGGCCGCGCGATGCTGGCCCGCGGCCTCAAGCCGCCGTATCCCTTCAGCCGCGGCTTCAATTTCGACGGCCGCGCGCCGGCCGACCGCGACGGCTACCGCCCGCCGTCCAAGGTGGCGATCCTGCTGCCGATCTCCGGCAGCCTGTCGGCGGCCGCCAAGCCGGTCCGCGACGGCTTCCTGGCCGGCTACTACGCCGAGCGCCGCCAGCGCCCGACCATCACCTTCTATGACGCCGCCGCCGGCGCCAGCGCCGCCTACCAGAAGGCGGTGGCCGACGGCGCCGATTACGTGGTCGGCCCGCTCGACCGCGAGCACGTCGGCGCGCTGTTCGCGCAGGGCGA
>JAANMY010001301.1_pt1 | contig 29114 bp, 32 predicted proteins | sample 7279691 | NCBI WGS metagenome assembly JAANMY01 (sample SAMN14094543, study PRJNA606508) | bioreactor metagenome | isolation source: A lab-scale SPAN reactor treating ammonium-rich wastewater day 388 | place: Ireland: Galway | collected 2018-02-07
CGCGCCGACCTGGCGCACGCGCTGGCCCGCTGAGGCCCTGTACGCAGCCGGCGGCGCTCAGCCGCCGGTGAAACGCGCCTTGTAGGCCGGTGCCAGCCAGGGCTTGAGCACCGAAGCCGGCACGTCCACGGTCTGGGTGCCGTCCGAATACGGGCCGACCTGGTAGGGCGGGAAGACGAAGCGAAGCCCGAACCACTTGCCGTCGGCGGACGGGATCGGCTCGAACTGGGCGAAGCTCTGGGCATCCGGCGCGGTGCCCTGCTCGATCATCCCGGCGGCGTTCTTGACGATCTCCGCGCGATCATCCTGCGGCACGTCGTCCTCGACCAGCCGCTTGTCGACTTCGGCGGCCAGTTCCTTGCGGACGTATTCGGAAATCGCCTTCCAGCCGTCCTCGCTGGCGACCAGGTCGCCGGCCTGCAGCAGGCGCTTTTCCTCGGGCAGGTAGGTGAAACGCGCGATCAGCGGGATGCCATGGGCGCCACCGGTATACAGGCTGCCGTCGGCGGCGATCACCACCACGTCCGGTCGCGGGCTGATGTCGGTGAAGTTGAGGCTGAGGTCGTAGGGCACGCCGCCCTGCCCCGTGCCCTCGGCTTCCTTCGCGGCCTGCAGCAGGTCGTCGCGGGCCGCATCGGCGTAGTCGCGCAAGGCGCGCGCCAGCGGCGGGTGCTGGTTGGCGACCGGCGGGAAGGTGATCCCGACGAGGTATTTCGGTGTGCGCTCGATGACGTCGTTGAGCAGGCTCGTGGTCTGCGTGGCGGGGAGGTCATCCCCCGTGCCCGGGGCTTTCGGCGCATCCGCATCCTTCTGGCAGGCGCCGATGCAAAGGGCCAGGAGGGTGACGGTGATGATTCGGCGCATGGACTGGAACTGCAACTCGGAGGGCGTGGACGGCCAGCCTAGCGGGACCGGCGTGACGGTGAAATCAGAAATGCCATGCGATGGCGCATCGACATCCTCAAAAGAAGAAGCCCGGCCTGCGCCGGGCTTCCTTGCTACTCGGTCCCGTCAGGGATCAGAGCGGCTGCACTTCGTCAGCCTGCAGGCCCTTCTGGCCCTGCACGACCTTGAACGAGACCTTCTGGCCTTCCTGCAGCGACTTGAAGCCGGTGCCCTGGATGGAACGGAAGTGCACGAACAGGTCAGCGCCGCTTTCGGGGGTGATGAAGCCGAAGCCCTTGGCGTCGTTGAACCACTTGACGGTACCGGTCTGGCGATCAGACATGGTGTTACTCCTTGAAACAGTTTGGATGGAAACACGGCACGAAGGCCGGACTGTCGAGCAAGGGGCAACACGCAAGCGATGGAGCGATCACACGATCAACCGCATCGGATCACAATGTCCCGTGATCCCGCTATGAACAGTTCGCGCACCATACACCATGTTGATGCCTGATGTATCGACGCGCCGCAACATCCTGTTCAGTTTCTGAGATCGGCGTAATCCGGGTGCTTCCGGAGCCAGGCATCGGCATAGGAACAGGCGGGCTCCACCCGCAGGCCGTCGGCCCGGGCGTGGTCCATGGCATTCCGCACCAGGTCACCGGCGATCCCGCGCCCGCCGATGGCCGAGGGCACGATGGTGTGGGTGATGGTCATGACGTCCCCGTTCCGCTCGTACTCCACATAGGCCTCGTGGCCGTCGACCGTGGTGGTGAAGCGATGGCGGGCGCCGTCGTGCTGGATTTCCGTGCTCATTGGACATGCTCCGACTGGAAAAGTGGCGGGTCATGAAGCGCTCTGTGGCAGGTTCTGACCCTGTGGGCACCTTATAGCCGGCGGTCCATCGCGGATCTGTGAGCAGGTTGGCGCTCCGGCAGCCGTGGGGCGGGCAAAGACTTGGCACGCATCCTGCTTTTATTCCACTGACCAGCCAAGGGGAACACCTCATGTCGAGCAACCAGCAACTCCTCGATCGCCTTTATGCCCTGTCGATGGACGGCGCGCAGGCCAGTGCGGAATACGTCCAGCTCGACGCCCTGGTCTACCGCCGGCTGGAGATGACCTACGCCGACGACGAGGCGTTCGAGGCCCACATCGCCGGCCAGCCGGTGGAGCTGTCGGCCCTCGCCGTCGCCGCTTGAACCCGCGAAGGGCGGCTCAGCCGCCCAGTTGCCGCAGGAAGCCGGGCAGCACGCCCGGTTGCGTCGCGGCCATGAAAAGCACGCCGTAGGCCGCGCCGAACAGGTGGGCGCTGTGGTTGACGTTGTCGCCGCCGCGCTTGTCCATCCAGATCGAATAGGCGACGTACAGCACCGCGTAGATGATCGCGGGAACCGGCACCGGGATCGGGAAGATGATCATCTTCGCCCAAGGCGCCAGCAGGATGAAGGCGAACAGCACCGCCGACACGCCGCCCGAAGCCCCCAGGCTGCGGTAGTGCGCATCGCCACGGTGCCGCAGGTAGGTCGGCAGGATCGCCATCACGATCGCCGACAGGTAGAAGAACAGGAAGCCGAGCATCCCGCCGATGCCGCCGCCGAACACCTGCTCCACCTGCCGCCCGAAGAAGAACAGCGTGATCATGTTGAACAGCAGGTGCTGCCAGTCGGCATGGATGAAGCCGTGCGTCAGCAGGCGGTCGAACTGGCGCTGGCGGCTGATCGCCGGCGGCCACAGGATCAGCCGGTCGGCGAGGCGGCGATTGCCGAACGCCAGCCACGAGACCAGCACGGTCACCGCGATGATCGCGAGCGTCATCACGCGGCGACCCCGGCTTCGCGGTAGTTGTCCTGCATGCGGTAGTTGCGCGCGTACAGCGCGAACGCCAGCGCCGCGATGAAGGCGAAGGCCGCGAAGAAGAACATCAGGAATGCGTTCTCCGAATAGCCGGTGGCGGCGATCTTCTGCGACATCGACTCATTGCGCACCAGCGCGTTGGTGAGCAGCACCCACAGGTTGCCGAACGTGCTGGTGAGGTACCAGAAGGCCATGATCACGCCCTTCATCGCCGCGGTGGCCTGGCTGTAGGCGAACTCCAGCGCGGTGGCCGAGACCAGCACCTCGCCGAAGGTCAGCAGCAGGTAGGGCCAGAACTGCGAGGCCAGCGAGGTCTGCGTGCCGCCGTCCATCTGCAGCTGGATGAAGCCGGCGATCACCCAGGCGATGCCGGCGAAGGCGATGCCCCAGCCCATCCGGCGCAGCGGGGTGGGATCGAAACCCAGCCGGCGCAGCAACGGGTACAGCACGATGTTGTTGAAGGGGATCAGCAGCATGATCAGCAGCGGGTTGAGCGCCTGCATCTGCCCGGCTTCCTTGACCAGCCAGCTGGGCCACCACCAGGCCTCGTGCGGGACGTGCATGTCCTTGCCCTGCAGCACCCAGGTCGATGCCTTCTGGTCGAACAGCGACCAGAACGGCGTGGTCAGCGCGAAGATGATCAGGATCCGCAGCACCGAGCGCACGCTGTCCACCGATTCATCAGGATGCACGCCGCGGGCGCGCTCGAGCTGCATCGACACGCCGATGCCGCCGAACAGGATCACCGCGCCGAGCGCCAGGCATGCGGTCACGACGAAGCCGAAGTCCTCCGGCCAGAACGGCAGTTCCACCCCGAACAACAGCGGCAGCGCGATCAGCAGCAGCACCGCGGCGATGGCGAAGCCCAGCATCGCCACCCACCAGCCCGGCCTGCCCTGCCCTGCCACCTGCCGCGTCAGGGCCGTCTTCGCCACGTTGTAGAAAGAATGCGGGTCCTTGCCCTGGGTCGGGGGCACGCGGACGTACTGCCTGCGGCCGAGCCAGAACAGCAGCGTGGCGATGCCCATCAGGATGCCGGGGATGCCGAACGCCACCGACGGCCCGAAATTGCGCAGGAACAGCGGCATCAACAGGCTGGCGAAGAAGCTGCCGAAGTTGATCGTCCAGTAGAAGAAGTCGAAGACGATCTTGGCCAGGTGCTTGTTGGACTGGTCGAACTGGTCGCCGACGAAGCTCACCACCAGCGGCTTGATGCCGCCCGAGCCCAGCGCGATCAGGAACAGGCCGGTGTAGAAGCCGGTGCGGTTGCCCTCGAACAGCGCCAGGCAGGCGTGGCCGGCGCAGTAGACCAGCGAGAACCACAGGACCGTGTTGTATTTGCCGAAGAACCGGTCCGACAGCCAGCCGCCGAGCAGCGGGAAGAAGTACACGCCGATGACGAAGGTGTGGAAGACCTCCTTCGCCATGCCCTGCCGCTCGGATTCGGGCAGGTAGGCCAGCAGCACGCTGCTGACGAGGAACTGCACCAGGATGTTGCGCATCCCGTAGAAGCTGAAGCGTTCGCACGCCTCGTTGCCCATGATGTAGGGGATCTGGCGCGGCAGTCGCGCGGCGGTCGGGGTCGCGTTCATCGGGCGGCTCCTGGTCGGTTCAATGGGTCGATGGAAGGCGAAGGCGGCTCAGCGCCACTCTTCGAGGCCTTCACGTGCGTAGGTTTCGGCGAAGGCCGGGCGCGCCTTCATCCGCCGGGCCAGCTCGGCGAGGTGCGGCCAGCTGTCGCCGGGCTTCGGCATGCCGCGCGACCAGCGCAGCAGCATGGTCAGGTAGATGTCGGCCGCCGAAGGCGCATCGCCCAACAGATAGGGGCCGTGCGCGGCAAGGTGGTCGTCGAGGCGCTGCCACGCGGCCTCGATGCGCGGGCGCGTGTGCTCGAGCACCGTTTCGCGCTGGGACTCGCCGGCCGGTTCCTGCGGGTACCACCACAACCGGAACAAGGGCTGCACCGCGTTGGCGAGGTGGAACATCCACTGGGTGTACTCGGCGCGCTTCGCATCGTCCGGCGCGGGTGCGAAGCGATGCGCGGGGTCGGCGTCGGCCAGGGTCATCAGCAGCGCGGCGGCCTCGAAGCGCGGCACGCCGCCGGTCACCAGCGTCGGCACCACGCCATTCGGGTTGAGCGCGAGGTATTCCGGCGACTTCTGCTGGCCGGATTTCGTATCGACCAGCGCCAGGCGGTGCGGGCGGTCCAGTTCGATGAGCAGCCAATGCACCGCGAAACTGGCGGCGCCCGGCGAGTAATAGAGCGTGTCGTCGTTCATCTGCATGGGTCACATGATGGCATGACCTTCGGCCCACCTTCCCCGCCGGCCGGCGCGGCTACCATCGGGACTTCCGTCCCCGCAGGTGCACGACATGGCGCGTCCCGTCCGCTCCGCCCCGCTCTTCCTCGCCCTCGGCCTGGCACTGGCCGCCGTGTCCGCGCAGGCCGCGCCGCCCTCGAACGACGCGCTGACCACGCTCTCGGAACGCAGCGGCTTCCAGAAGACCGGGCGCTACGACGAAGTGATCGCGCTCTGCGACGCCTTCGCCAAGGCCTATCCCGCGTCGGTCCGCTGCTTCGATTTCGGCACCACGCCGGAAGGCCGGCCGATGAAGGCGCTCGCCGTCTCGAACTCGGGCGCGCTGACGCCGGCGGCGGCGAAAGCCAAGGGCCTGCCGGTGGTGCTGGTGCAGGGCGGCATCCACTCCGGCGAGATCGACGGCAAGGACGCGGTGTTCTGGCTGCTGCGCGACCTGCTGGCGGGCACGACGGCGAAAGGCGCGCTGGACCGGCAGGTGCTGGTCTTCGTGCCGGTGTTCAACGTGGACGGCCACGAGAACTTCCGCGCCTGGAACCGCCCGAACCAGCGCGGTCCCGAGGAGATGGGCTTTCGCACCACGGCGCAGCGCTACAACCTCAACCGCGATTACGTGAAGGCGGATGCGCCGGAAATGCAGGCGATGCTCCGACTGGTCGATGCCTGGGACCCGCTGGTGGCGATGGACCTGCACGTCACCGACGGCGCCAAGTTCCAGCACGACGTCTCGATCACCGCGCAGCCGGTGAACAGTGGCGACGCCGAGTTGCAGAAGGCCGGGCGCGCGCTGCGTGACGGCATCCTGGCGCGGCTGTCGAAGCAGGGCTCGATGCCGGTGCCGTTCTATCCGAGCTTCGTGGAGGACGACGACCCGGCTTCCGGCTTCTCGGAAGGCGTGTCCACCCCGCGCTTCTCGCACGGCTATTTCGTGCTGCGCAACCGCATCGGCATCCTGGTCGAGACCCACAGCTGGCGCACCTACCCCGAGCGCGTCCGGACCACCCGCAACACCGTGCTCGACCTGCTCGAACTGGTCGCGGCGCATGGCAGCGAGTGGTCGGCCACCGCCAAGGCGGCGGACCAGCGCGCGGCCAGGCTCGCCGGGCAGCCGGTGCCGCTGGCGTGGAAGGTGCTGGACGATGCCCGCACCATTGATTTCCAGGGCTATGCCTACACCCGCACGCCGTCGGCGGTCTCCGGCGCGCTGATGACCCGCTACGACGAATCCAAGCCGCAGGTCTGGAGGATTCCGCTGCGCGATCAGGTGGCGCCGGCCCTGCAGGTCAAGGCACCCGGCGCGGGCTATCTGGTGCCGGTGGCGTGGGCGGCCCAGGTCGCGCCGAAGCTGCAGGTCCACGGCATCGAATACCGCACCCTGCGCGGGCCGCTGAAGGGCGTGGCGGCGGAGACGTTCCGCGCCCAGTCCGCGAAGTTCTCCCCGGCGTCCGTCGAAGGCCGCCAGCGCGTGGCGCTGGAAGGCACATGGCAGCCCGAGAAGCGCGACCTGCTGGCCGGCGCGCTGTTCGTGCCGATCGCGCAGCCGAAGGCGCGGCTGGTGATGAATCTGCTGGAGCCGCAGGCGCCGGATTCGATCGCCGGCTGGGGCGACATGAACAACGCCTTCGAGCAGAAGGAATACATGGAGGACTACGTCGCCGAGGAACAGGCCGAGCAGATGCTGGCGCGCGATCCGGCGCTGAAGGCCGCCTTCGACAAGCGCCTGCGCGAGGACCCCGGCTTCGCCAAGTCACCCGGAGCACGGCTCGACTTCTTCTACCGCCTGCACCCGGCCTACGACCGCGACTACCTGCGCTATCCGGTCATCCGCGTGGACCGGGCGCCGGACTGAGTCGCCTCAGCAGTTCTCGTACTTCCAGTTGCGGCGCTTGCCCTCGCCCAGCCACGCGATGGCCTGGGCGATGCGGCGTTCGCGGGTGTCGTCGCGCTTGGCCTCGTTGATCCAGTCGATGTATTCGCGGCGCTGGCCCGGCGGGAAGGCTTCGAAATGCTTTCGGGCAACCGGGTTGCCCTTCAGCGCGGCGGCGAATGCGGGCGACGGGACGGCTTCGGGCTTGGCGGCGCGCGCGGGCCTCGGCTTGGCCGGCGCGGTGCCGGCCACGGCTTCATCGATCAACTGCATCGCGCGCCTGATATGCGACTTCAACAGCGCAGGCTTGGGGATGTCGGCGGCGGTGCGCAGCTTGCCGTAGCTGCCCATGCCGGTGCGCGCTGCCGATGCCGCCTCGCCCAGCACCTCGGCGTGCTGCCAGTAGCCGAACGACATGTGCTGCTTGAAGGCCGCCATGCCGCACAGGATCCTGCCGCGATAGAGGAAGGTCGGCATGCCCCACTTGATCGTCTCCTCCACGCCGGGGCACGCGCGGTGCACGGCATCGCGCAACGCGGCGAGCATCGGCTGGAAATCGACATTCGCCGTATTCAGGTAGAAATCGATTTCAGGACTGCGATCGGGTTGGCGTTTAGCTGTTATCACAATGCCTTCATTCGATGGAACAATGCGTTCCGATCACGAGGCCGACAGGGGGGCCGCCATGACCGAATTCTTGACCGACCATCAACGCCACACGCTGGGTGAACTGCAGAAGTTCGGCTGGGAGCTGCATGCGGTGACCTGCAACGGCCGTGGCGGCCATCATGCCGCAGTCCGCGCCCACGATGGCAGCGACAGCGCGGTGATCCGCGAAGACGGCCTGCTGGCCGAGTTCTGAGCACCACACCCGGCTGCTGACCTAGACTGCGCGCATGCGCAGGAATCCCTGGTTGCTCCCGATGCTGCTGTTGGCAGGCCTGGCCCTGTCATGGTGGCTGAACCGAACGCCCCACCCCGCCGACCAGGCCGAAACGCCGGCTCCGTCCGTCGAGCAGGTGCCGGATGCCCGTCCCGTCCGCGACACCCCACGCGTCGCCGATGACGCCGGCCTGCCGCGCGAAGCGCTCGACACCATCGCCCTGATCCAGCGCGGCGGCCCGTTCCCGCACCGCCAGGACGGGAGCACCTTCGGCAACCGCGAAGGCCGCCTGCCCCGCCAGCCGCGTGGCTGGTACCGCGAATACACCGTGGACACGCCCGGCCTTTCCCATCGCGGCGCGCGCCGCATCGTCACCGGCGGCCACCCGCCGCGCGAGTGGTACTACACCGACGACCACTACGACAGCTTCCGCCGCATCGAGGTCAGCCCATGAGCGACAAGGCCCCGCTCGACCTGCGCGATCCACGCCAGGCCGGCGTCTACCGCGTGATGCGCGCCGACCTGGTGCCGCTGCTGGCGCTGGCGCAGGACGAGTTCGTGGCCGTCCACGACATCGACCTGCATGGCATCGACGACAAGCCGGCGCTGCTGGCCCGCATCGCCGAAGCGCTGGCGTTCCCGACGGACTGGGGCCGCAACTGGGACGCGCTGGCCGACGCGCTCAACGACCTGTCATGGCTGGGCGAGCCCAGCCCGCGCCTGCTGGTCTGGCGCGGCATGGACCAGCTGCACGCGCGTGCGCCGGAACTCGAATCCACCCTCTGCGACATTCTTGAAGAGGCCAGCACGCGCTGGGCCGCCGATGGCGTGGCGATGTGGTCGCTGCTGAGCCTGGCACGCATCGCCCACGAAGGCGACGACAGCGACGACGGAAGCGACATCGCCAACGGATGAGCCGGACAAGGTGCGGATGCGAAGAAGCCGGCGTTTGCCGGCTTCTCCATATCCAACGGGCAGGCGGACTCAGCGGTCGCGGACGCTGGTATCGACGATGATGCGCTGCGCCAGGAATTCGCCGTTGCCGATGGCCCGGCCCTCGATGCGGATCACGTCGCCGCGTTCCAGCTGCTCCACGCCGTAGCGCCGGCCCTGGTACTCGACGTAGCTGTACTGGTCGTAGCGCACCCGGTCGTTGCTGCCGCTGTAACCGCCGCGGGTGAAATAGAGGATGCGGTTGCGGGTATCGACATTGGTCACGGCGCCACCCAGCGTGTTGCCGTACACCGGCGAACCGCCGCCGCGCACGTCCTGCAGCACCTCGATGCTGCGCGCCCACCAGCGCCCGTTGGACTGCACCGCCTGCACGCGGATGCGGTCGCCGTTCTCCAGCCCGGTCGGCGCGACCTGCTGGCCCTGGTAATAAGCCACGGTATTGCGGTCGTAGTTGACTTCGATGCGCCCACCGCTGCTGCCATAACCGCCATCCGTGCGCAGCATGAAGCGCGCGTTGCCGTGGTCCACGCCGTCCACGTTGCCGGTGATCGCCTGACCGTAGCCCGGCTGCGAAGGCGGATAGCCCTGCCCCGGATACTGTCCGCCCGGGTACTGCCCGCTTGGATAGCCGCTGCCGCTTGGATAGCCGCCGAGGCCATCGACGGTCATGCAACCGGAAAGGGAAAGCGCGGCGGCCAGCGCGGCCGTGAAACCGAGTGAAGTACGCAGGCGGGTCATGGCGGAGTCCTCGTGGGGATGCGGCCATCTGGCCACCCGCGCGGTGAACGGCAGGTCAGCGGCGGCCAGCCCGGCCGCATCCGGCCCGAGACGATTCAGCTTGTCCGGCCCGCCTGTCAGCCGGCGTCGAGTTCAGTCCAGCGCGCGTAGGCGGCGTCGAGTTCGGCCTGCGCGGCGGCCAAGGCGTCGTTGTCGGCCTGCACGGCGGCGGCATCACGCTGGAAATAGGCGGCATCGTTCATCCGCGCGGTGTGCTCGGCGATGGCGGCTTCCAGCGTCTCGATGCGCCCGGGCAGCGCTTCCAGTTCGCGGGTTTCCTTGTAGCCCAGCTTCTTCTTCGCCGGCGCGACGGGCATGGGCGATGCGGCTTCGGGCACCGGCGATTCGGCCGCCGGTGCCGGCTTCGTCGCCATGCCCGGTTCCGGCCGCTGACGCAGCCAGTCGCTGTACCCGCCGACGTATTCGCCGACCACACCATCGCCTTCCATCACCAGGGTCGAAGTGACCACGTTGTCGAGGAAGTCGCGGTCATGGCTGACCAGCAGCAGCGTGCCGGGATAGTCGGCCAGCAGTTCCTCCAGCAGTTCCAGCGTCTCGACATCCAGGTCGTTGGTCGGTTCGTCCATCACCAGCAGGTTGGACGGCTGCGCGAACAGCTTGGCCAGCAGCAGGCGGTTGCGCTCGCCGCCGGACAGCCGGGTGATCGGCGCGCGGGCGCGCTCCGGGGTGAACAGGAAGTCCTGCAGATAGCCGACCACGTGCTTGCGCTTGCCGCCGACCTCCACGAACTCCTGCCCTTCAGACACGTTCTCCAGCGCGTTCCAGTCCTCGCGCAGGGTGGCGCGGTACTGGTCGAAGTAGGCGATCTGCAGCTGCGTGCCCTGCCTGATCTCACCGGCATCGGGCTGCAATTCGCCCAGCAGCAGCTTGAGCAGCGTGGTCTTGCCGCTGCCGTTCGGGCCGATCAGGCCGATGCGGTCGCCGCGCAGCACCACGGTGTCGAGGTCGCGCACCAGTGGGTCAGCGCCATGCGCGAAGGACACGCCCTTCGCCTCGATCACCTTCTTGCCGGACGATGCGGCTTCCGCCGTCTCCATCCGCACCTTGCCGGTCTGTTCGCGGCGCGCGGCGCGCTCGTTGCGCATCGCCTTGAGCCGGCGCACGCGGCCCTCGTCGCGCGTCCGTCGGGCCTTGATGCCCTGGCGGATCCACGCTTCCTCCTGCGCCAGCAGCTTGTCGAAGCGTGCGTTTTCCTGCGCCTCGGCGTGCAGGCGCTCCTCGCGGCGACGCAGGTAGTTGTCCCAGTCGCCCGGCCAGCTGGTCACGCGGCCGCGGTCGATCTCGACGATGCGCGTCGCCAGCGCGCGCAGGAACCGCCGGTCGTGGGTGACGAAGACCAGCGCCCCGCCCCAGCCTTTCAGGAAGCCTTCCAGCCAGTCGATGGCGGCAATGTCGAGGTGGTTGGTCGGCTCGTCCAGCAGCAGCAGGTCGGGCTGCGACACCAAGGCACGCGCCAGCAGCACGCGGCGCTTCATGCCGCCCGACAGCCGCGCGAAGTCGGCATCGCCATCCAGTTCGAGGCGCTGCAGGGTTTCGCCGACGCGCTGGTCCAGTGACCAGCCGTTCACCGCTTCGATCCGCGCCTGCACTTCGGCCAGCTGCACGGTGTCGATGTCGGCTTCGTGGATCAGGTGGTGGTAGCGCGCCAGCAACGCCCCGGCATCGCCCAGGCCTTCCGCCACCACGTCGAATACGCTGCCGGCCGCGCCCTGCGGGACTTCCTGTTCCAGCCGGGTGATGCGGACGCCGGATTCGAGGCGGATGTCGCCATCGTCCGGCTTCAGTTCGCCGGTGAGCAGCTTCATCAGGGTGGACTTGCCGGCGCCGTTGCGGCCGATCAGCGCGATGCGTTCGCCCGGCTCGATGGCCAGGTCGACCTGCTCAAGCAGGAGCGGGCCGCCGACGCTGTAGTCGACGGCATTGAGGGTGATGAGGGGCATGCGGCGATTTTAAATGGCTGATCGCTTCGCTGCTTGAGCGCGGCACTTACTGACGAGCGAACGTCATGCCCTCGAACGAGACTGAATGGACCCGCTCGCCTTCGACATGGAAACCCAGGACGCTGCCGGAATTCGGCACCCACTCGATCCGCATATGATCCCGTTCGTCGTATGCGGTGGCCTCGGCACGCAAACGCCCCCAGCGCACACTCGGCCTTCCTCCCGGCCCCACTTCGACCTCCACCACACCCAGCACAGCATGCCGATACTGACCCGCATAAGCCTGCATGGGCAGCGACAAGCGCCAAGGCCTGGCATTCAATTTTTCGCGCTGTGCCGCAAAACCTGCCCTTGACTTGACGGCATCCGCAATCAGTTTCTCCGCGCGCTCGGCGACCTTGTCATCGATATCCGGCTCAGCCAGCAGAGAGCCGTAAACGTAATCGGCGATCAATGCCGTCAACCTGGGGGCCAGGACATCCTCGTTGTTCAGCACCACCAGTCCGATGTTGTCATCCGGCATGAAGGACATATGGGCATGGAAGCCGGCAAACCCGCCGAAATGGTGGAGCATCCGACGCGCCTTGTAGCGGCCGATGTACCAGCCCCATGCATAGCCCTTGCGCTCGAAATCCTGATAGCCCACGCCATCGGTTACTGCAAGCTGTCGCTGCGATTGTGCAATCACCTCAGCAGGGAACAATTGGCGGCCATCAAGGCTGCCCAGTCCGATCTGCATCCGAATGAATCGTCCGAGATCGCCGGCAGTCGCCACCATGCCGCCGGCGGCCTGCATCGTCTCATCGGTTTTTTCAAGATACAGCGGCTGATCGGGTACTTGGCTGACGAAGGAATACGGCCTGGCCAACGGGTGCCCCCGCTTTCGGGACTCACTGACATAGGCTGTCGTCCCGCCCATTGCCAATGGCTTGAAGATATTGGAAGAAAGCTGCCGCTGCCAGGGGATGCCGATCCGTTGATCCAGCCAGACACTGGCCACGTTGTAGCCCACGTTGCTGTATTTGAATGCGCCAAGTCCACCCTCTTTCAACGGCGTGCTGAGCGCAACCAGCCGGCGGCGCGATGCGGCATCGTGCAACCCGCTGTAGGCGGTGGCCCAAACCAATGGCCGGTTGTCGATGCCGGACGTGTGGGACAGCAGGTTGCGCAGGCTCACGGATTTCGCATCAAACCCGTAGAACCGGATGTCCGGGAACATCGCCTGCAGGGATTCATCCAGAGCGATCCTGCCCCGGTCGGCCTCAAGCAATACATTCAATGCCATGAAAGGCTTGGTGGCGGATGCAATATAGAAGACGGTATTGCGATCGACCGGCTTGCGCGCCGCGATATCCGCCTGCCCGAAGTAACCTTGGTAAACGACACGATCGCCCTTGACCACGACGATTGCCGTACCGGATGGCTGGCCGCTCTCTTTCTTGATTCGCTGCACCAGCGCATCCAGCTTTGACCAATCGGTTGCGGGTCTGCCCTGCACCGTGAAGGGCAGGAACAACGCAAACAGCAACGTCGCTTTCAGAACCGGTTTCATCAATCCGCCCCGTCAGTGTGACCATCAGCGCACAGTATTGGGACGTGGGGCACGCGCGTATTGAACGAATGCAACCTTGCGCCGGGATCAGCCCGACAGCCACTTGCGGCAACGCGAGGGCGTGACCCCCAGAAGCCGTCGGCAACTACGCGTCATGTGGCTCTGGTCGGCATAGCCTGCATCAAGGGCGATATCAGAGAGTGCTGCGGGGCGAGTCGACATCTGTTCAATCATCCGCCACAGACGAAGCGCCTGCATGTACTCGCCGGGCGTACAGCCCGTGTGGCGACGGAAAACACGCGCCAGATGAACCGGATGCACGCCGGCCTCATGCGCAAGGTCTTTCAATCCGTGTCTTTCCGATGGCGCATCATGCATCCGCTCGTACGCATGCTGCAGCCAAGCAGGCCGATGCCTTTCATGGACGTGATCGCCTGGCTCGGACAATGCGGCAATCAACTCGAGGACTGCGTCCTCTTCGGCCATGGCGTCGTCCACCGCGTTCCGCGACGCCAGATAGGAACGGATGGCGACCACGGCCAGCCGGCCGCCATGCGACCAGCGCCAGCAGCCCAGGCTGCCCGCGCCCCGGTCGTCAGCCAATCCATCCGGAACTTCGATGGATAGCAGCCGCGCGCCACCCGGGCCGAACAGGTTGCGGTGTGCGACATGACCGGGCTTGATCGCCAGGCTGCCGGGGGCGGCATGTTCATCGCGCCCGCCCACGCTTTCGCGCAGATGGCCGGCTATCACGACACTGATCCGCGAGCGGACATCGACATGTTCCCGCATGGACACGTTCGATGGGTAGTCGGTCATTTTCCACCCGGATCTCACATCAACAGGCGACTCAGGCGGCACGTGTCGGAATCCGGCAGTTCGATGCGTCGCATGCTATTCGATTGCGGGACCCGCCGCTCAAGACGAACAAGACAACATCGAGCACCCCGCTTTCTCCCGCGCCCAGTCCGGGCGCTTGCCGGCGAAATACGCGCGACCCGGCTGGTCGTCGTAAGGGTGCCGCATCACCTCCAGCAGGTCGTGGATGCCGGCTTCGTCGCCCGCTTCCGCGCGCTCGATGGCCGCCTGCACCAGCCAGTTGCGCAGGATGTACTTCGGGTTGGCCTGCCTCATCGTCTCGCGGCGCGTGGCGTCATCGAATGCATTGCTGGCGAGACGCGTGCGATACCGGGCCAGCCAGGCATCCAGCGCCTCCGCGTGCGCGACACGCTTCGATTCGTCGTAGAAGGCATCGGCGAACAGATCCGGCGACGCTGCATCCCCCGCATCGGACAGCGCGCGGAAAAAGATCGTCATGTCCACTTCGGCACGCTGCATCCATGCCTGCAGGTCGCGCATCAGGGTCAGGTCGTCGTCCCGGCATTCGGCCAGGCCCAGCTTGCGCGCGGTGTTCTCGCGGTCCATGCGCGCGTACTCGCGGCCATAGGCCTGCAGCCCCGCCTGCAGCGGCGCGATGTCGTCGAACAGCGGCGACAGCGCGGCGGCCAGCTGCTGCAGGTTCCAGAGCGCGATCCGCGGCTGCCAACCGAATCGGTAGCGGCGGCCCTGGGCGTCGGTGGTGTTGGGGGTGAAGTCGGGGTCGTAGTCGTCGATCCAGCCGTAGGGCCCGTAGTCGATGGTCAGTCCGAGCACGCTCAGGTTGTCGGTGTTCATCACGCCGTGCACGAAACCCACGCGCATCCATTCCGCCACCAGGCGCGCGGTGCGGACGGCGATCTCGTTGAACCAGGCGGCCAGTGCATCGTCGCGGCCGGCCAGGTGCGGGAAATCACGGTCGATGCAGAACGCGGCCAGCCGCCGCAGCAGGTCCACGTCCCCGCGCGAGGACGGCAATTCGAAATGCCCGAAGCGCAGGAACGAGGGCGACGCGCGACAGACGATCGCGCCCGGTTCGGGCTTCGGGTGGCCGTCGTAGAACATGTCGCGCACCACCGGGTCGCCGCTGGCGACCAGCGACACCGCACGCGTCGTCGGGATGCCGAGGTGGTGCATGGCCTCGCTGCACAGGAACTCGCGCACCGACGAGCGCAGCACCGCGCGGCCATCGGCGTGGCGCGAATACGGCGTCTTGCCGGCGCCTTTCAATTGCAATTCCCAGTGGCGGCCATCGGGCGCGACGGTTTCGCCGAGGGTGATCGCGCGACCATCGCCCAGCTGCCCGGCCCAGCTGCCGAACTGGTGGCCACCGTAGTTGGTGGCATGCGGCTGCATGCCCGGCAGCAGTGCATTGCCGCCGAAGACCTGCGCGAAGGCGGGCGACGCCGCATCGGCTTCGGTGAGGCCCAGTGCGTGGAGCATCTCCCTGGCGGTGGCGATGACGCGCGGCGCGGCCACAGGCGTGGGCGTGACCGGCGACCACATCGCGCCCTCGACCTGGCGCACGAAGTTGCGCGGCTCGGGATCGCCCGGCAGTTCGCGCGGGAAACGGTTGTCGAAACGGAGTTCCATGCGCATGAGGTGCGGCCGGCCGCCGGGGATAACAAGCGTAGAATGGCCGCCCATTCGTTTGCGCCATGCGCAGGAGACCCGCCATGAGCGTTGAAACAGCCGGCCCCGAGGGCGCCGCCAAGCCCGCCTTCACCGACCTCGGCCTGCCCGATACGCTGCTGAAGGCGCTGTCCGAAGTCGGTTACGAGACCCCCTCGCCGATCCAGGCCGCGACCATCCCGCCGCTGCTGGCCGGCCGCGACGTGCTGGGCCAGGCCCAGACCGGCACCGGCAAGACCGCCGCTTTCGCGCTGCCGATCCTCGCCCGCATCGACCCGAAGATGGCCGCGCCGCAGGCCCTGGTGCTCGCGCCGACCCGCGAGCTGGCGATCCAGGTCAGCGAGGCCTTCCAGAAATACGCCCACCACCTGCCCGGCTTCCACGTCCTGCCGATCTACGGCGGCCAGAGTTACACCCCGCAGTTGCAGGCACTCCGCCGCGGCGTGCAGGTCGTCGTCGGCACGCCGGGGCGCGTCATCGACCACCTCGAACGCGGCTCGCTGGACCTGTCCAAGCTGAAGACGCTGGTGCTGGACGAAGCCGACGAGATGCTCCGCATGGGCTTCGTGGACGATGTCGAAGCGGTGGTGAAGAAGTGCCCGCCGGAGCGCCAGATCGCGCTGTTCTCGGCCACCATGCCGCCGCCGATCAAGCGCATCGCCCAGACCTACCTGCGCGATCCCGAGGAAGTGGCGATCAAGGCCACCACCACCACCGGCGAGAACATCCGCCAGCGCTACTGGCTGGTCAGCGGCCTGCACAAGCTGGACGCGATCACCCGCATCCTCGAAGCGGAAACCTTCGACGCGATGATCGTCTTCGCGCGGACCAAGCTCGGCACCGAGGAGCTGGCGGAGAAGCTGGCCGCCCGCGGCATCGCCGCCGCGGCCATCAACGGCGACATGGAGCAGAAGTCGCGCGAGCGCACCATCCAGCGCCTCAAGGACGGCCAGCTCGACGTGCTGGTCGCCACCGACGTCGCCGCGCGCGGGCTGGACGTGGACCGCATCACCCACGTGCTGAACTTCGACATCCCCTACGACACCGAGAGCTACGTGCACCGCATCGGCCGCACCGGTCGTGCCGGGCGCAAGGGCGAGGCGATCCTGTTCGTCACGCCGCGCGAGCGCGGGATGCTGCGCGCCATCGAACGCGCGACGCGCCAGCCGATCGAGCCGATGCAGCTGCCGAGCGCGCAGGACGTCAACCAGCAGCGCGTGACCCGCTTCCGCGACCGCATCAGCGGCGCGCTGGAAGGCAGCGACCGCGACATGTTCCGCGGCCTGCTGGAGGATTACGAGCGCGAGCAGAACGTGCCGATGGTCGAGATCGCCGCCGCGCTGGCCCAGCTGGTGCAGGGCGACACGCCGATGTTCCTGCCCAACGATCCGCCACCCGCGCCGCCGCGCGAACGGCCCGAACGCGGCGAGCGCCCCGCGCGCAACAACGACTACGCGCCCAAGACGCGCGAAGGTGAAAGCGCACCGCGGGCCGAGCGCGCCACGCATGGCGGGCCGGACGTCGGCATGCAGACCTACCGCATCGAAGTGGGCCACGAACACCGCGTGAAGCCGGGCAACATCGTCGGCGCCATCGCCAACGAGGCGGAACTGGAAGCGCGCTACATCGGCCGCGTCGACATCCGCGACGACTACACGCTGGTCGACCTGCCCGAAGGCATGCCGCCCGAGCTGCTGCAGTTCCTGCAGAACGTGCGCGTGGCCGGCCGCCCGATCCGCATGAAGCTCGCCTCCGACGCCGACCTGGATGCACCCGCGCGCAAGCCGCGCTTCGCCGGCAAGGGCCGCTTCGACAACGACGGCGGCGACCGTCCGCGCAAGCCCGGTGGCTTCAAGCCGAAGAAGCCGGGCTTCGGCGGCGGCTTCGACAAGCCGCGCGGGCCGCGCAAACCGCGCTGAGCCGCTGACGCATGGCCGGGGGCTACGACGCCATCATCATCGGCGGTGGCGCGGCCGGACTGATGTGCGCCCTCACCGCCGGACAGCGCGGGCGGCGCGTGTTGGTCATCGAACATGCCGAGCGATGCGGCAAGAAGATCCTGATGTCGGGCGGTGGCCGCTGCAACTTCACCAATACCGGCGCCACGCCCGCGCAGTACCTCTCGGCCAACCCGCATTTCTGCAAATCCACGCTGGCACGCTACACGCCGGCGGATTTCATCGACATGGTCGAGCGCCACGGCATCGCGTATCACGAAAAAGAACTCGGCCAGCTGTTCTGCGACGAATCCTCCAAGCAGATCGTGCGGATGCTGCTGGACGAATGCGGATGGGCCGGCGTGGAGATCGCGACCGGCTGCAGCGTGCAGGGCATCGAGCACAGCGAAGGCGGATTCACCGTGCAGACCACGCAGGGCACCTGCAGCGCGCCGGGGCTGGTCGTCGCCTGCGGTGGGCTGTCGATCCCGCGCATGGGGGCGACCGGCTTCGGCTACCAGATCGCGCGGCAGTTCGGCCACGAGGTGCTGCCCACCCGCGCCGGCCTGGTGCCGCTGACGCTGTCCGGCACGCATCTCGAACGCCTGGCCGACCTGAGCGGGCTGTCGCTGCCGGTCGAGGTGCGCTGCGGCAAGGTCGCCTTCCGCAACGCGATGCTGCTGACCCACCGCGGCGTGAGCGGCCCTGCCATCCTGCAGATGAGTTCGTACTGGCGCGAAGGCGACGTGCTCGCCATCGACCTGCTGCCCGGCCAGGAGGCCCGTGCGCTGCTGGATGACTGGCGCTCCACGCGTCGGGATGCGCAACTGCAGACCCTGCTCGGCGAGATGTTGCCGAAGCGCTTCGCGCAACGGCTCATCGACAACGGGTTGCCCAACAAGCCCATGCGCCAGTTCCACCCCCGCGAGCTCGATGCCGTGGCATCCACCCTCGGCGCCTGGCCACTCATCGCGAGCGGCACCGAGGGCTACCGCACTGCCGAAGTGACGCTGGGCGGCGTGGATACCGACGGCCTGTCCTCCGGCACGATGATGTCGAAGGCGGTGCCCGGCCTCTATTTCATCGGCGAAGTGGTGGATGTCACCGGCTGGCTGGGCGGCTACAACTTCCAGTGGGCCTGGGCGTCGGGCCGCGCCGCCGGCATGGCCCTCTGATTCAGTGGACGAAGGCCGGCAACGGCCAGCCGAACACCTGCGCGAAGAAGTAATAGGCCACCGCCGCCAGCGCGCACCACAGCGCAACCTTCAGCGCGAAGCCCACCACCTTGGCGATCAACCAGCCGATCACGACCGCGATCACGATGGGCAGCAACATCGCCATGTCGAAATTCATCGCTGTACTTCGCCTACGGGAACGGTTTCGTCGCGCACCGGCCGGAGCGAAGGATCCAGCGCGATGCGTTCGTCGAAGACGAAGCAGGCGCCTTCGTAACCCTCGCCGCCCGCTTCCTCGAAGTAGCGCAGGATGCCGCCCTCCAGCTGCAGCACGTTGTCCAGCCCGATGCCGTGCATCCACGGCGCCGCCTTCTCGCAGCGGATGCCGCCGGTGCAGAAACTCACCACGGTGGCATCCCGCAATTCCTCGCGGATCGCCTCGACCGCCGCCGGCAGGTCGTTGAAGTTGTCGATGGGCAACGTGCGTGCGCCGCGGAAAGTGCCGTGGCCGAACTCCTCGCGGTTGCGGGTGTCGAGCAGCAGCAGCGGCTTGCCGGCATCGTCATGGCCGGCGCGGATCCAGCGCCGCAGCGTCAGCGCATCCACGCTCGGCGCGCGGCCTTCCCCGGTACCGGCGGCGCGACCGGCGAACGGCACGATCTCGCGCTTCTCCTTCACCTTGAGGCGCGCGAACGGCACATGCGTGCTCCAGCTCTCCTTCGCCACGATGCCTGCGAAGCGTGCATCCGTACGCAGCCAGTCGAGGAAGCCGCGCACGCCGGCCTCGTCGCCGGCCAGGAAGAGGTTGATGCCCTCGCCCGCCACCAGCACGCTGCCCAGCAGGCCGTGCGCCACGCATTGGCCACGCACCGCATCGGCCATGGCCGGCACGTCGGCAATGTCCACGAACAGGTAGGCGGCGATGTTGAGCTTCATCGACGCATTTTAGCCGCGCTCAGCGCTTGCCCCAGAACGCGAATCCGACCGCGGCGACCAGGCACAGGTAGGAGGCCACGGTGTTCCACTTCAATTGCTCGCCGAACACCACCCAGGCCACGCCGCTGAACACCGCCAGCGTGATGCACTCCTGCAGGATCTTCATCTGGCTGATGCTCATGACATCGGAGCCGATGCGGTTGGCCGGCACCATGAAGCAGTATTCGAAGAAGGCGAGTGCCCAGCTGGCGACGATCGCCAGCCACAGCGGGCTGCCCTTGAACTTCAGGTGGCCATACCAGGCCAGGTTCATGAAGACGTTGGAAATGGTCAACAACGCCAGGAACTTGAGGACGGTGGCATTGGGCATGGGGATATCGCGCGTGATCGGGGTATCCGCATGCTAGCGCGCAGCCGGCGCGGGACGCCGCGCTTCAAGCGTCGCCGCTTCGTCCTCCGAACTGCCGGCGCTCCATCGCGTGCGCTCCATCAGCAGGCCGATCAGCACCACGAACAGCCCCATGCAGGCCACCGCCATCGCGATGTAGAAGAGGTTGCGCCGGCGCGCGCGGCGCCGGATCTCCGCGTCGTCCAGCCAGCTGGCCGGCCGTCGCGGCCTCAGCTGCAGGGGCCTGGTTTCCGCCGGCACGCCGGGCTTTGCCGCATTCCGTCCGCTCATGTTGATGAACCTCCTGCATTCCAAAAGCCGCAACCGGGGCGATGACGACGCGTTGAATGATGCCGCCCGCTCAAGGATGATGCGGGCGATACGTCCAACACAAGGCTCAAGGGCCGCATGAACTTCTGGCGCTTCCAATGGTTGCTGTACGCGTTCGTCGCCTTCATCGTGGTGGCGCCCTACCTGCTGATGCGCGGCGCCAACCAGCGCATCCAGGCCGCCGACCAGATGCTGGCGCACAGCCGCGAGGTGGAATCCACGGCCGCCCAGCTGCTGTTCCAGGTCCGCGACCTGGAATCCGCCGCGGCCACAATGACCGCCAACATCGATGCGCCCAATGTGCGACGCCGCGTGGTGGAGAGCGAGCAGGCCATCAACCCGCTCCTCAGGAAGCTCGTTGAGCTTACGCAGGACAACCCACGCCAGCAGTTGCAGGTGGGCGAACTGAAGACGCGCATCGAGCAGCGCGAGCAGCTGAGCATGCGCATCATCAACACGCCGGACGCGGCCACACGCAAGGAACTGCTGGCGATGATGGTGAACGAGTTCCCCATGCGCAACGCCGCGGTGGGCGTGCTGAAGGAAGAGCAGCGACTGCTCGATGAGCGGACGCGCCAAGCCGACAAGCTCCGCCTCCAGGGCGAACGCTTCTCGCTGATCGCGGTACTCGTGCAGCTGATGTTGCTGAGCTTCCTGCTATGGATGGCGTTGCGCCACCAGCGGGAGCGTGCTTTGGCCGAGCAGAAGGCGAGCAGCGCCAACCTGCGAGCACTCACGGTGATGCAGTCGATCCGGGAACCCATCGCGTTGATCGACGAAGAACAGCGGGTGGTCATGCACAACGCGGCCTTCGACGAACTCTACGGCGATGGCGACGACAGCACGCCGATCGACGGCGTGGCCATCGCGGACATTGGCGGCGACGCTTGGACAGGCCGCGAGATCATCCAGCGCCTGCGTGACGTGCTCAGCCGTGGCCGCGAATTATGGGATTTCGAGATCAAGCAGACCACGCGGGACGGCATCGAGCGCACCATGCTGCTCAGTGCACGTCCCATGTCCCTGCCTGACCGTACAGGCGACGTCGCCTTGCTCACGCTCAGCGACATCAGCACGCAGAAGGCTTCGGAACTGGAGATATCCGAGCTCAACCAGCAACTCGAAGTCAAAATCGTGCAGGTGTCCGACGTCAACCGGGAACTGGAAGCCTTCAGCTATTCCGTCTCGCACGACCTGCGCGCGCCGCTGCGCCACATCTCGGGCTTCGCAGACAAGCTGAAGCGCCACCTGGGCGATGACGTGGACGAACGCACCACCCACTACATCGCCACCATCGACGCATCCGCCAGGCGCATGGCCGCGCTGATCGACGACCTCCTGGTGTATTCGCGGCTCGGCCGCAGCGCGTTGCGGCTGCAGGCGGTGGACATGCAATCGCTGGTGGCGGAAACCCGTTCACTTCTGGATGCGAACGTCGCCGCCGACACCCCCGGTCGCCGCATCGAGTGGCACGTCGGCCCGATGCCGATCGTCGTGTCGGATGAGAACATGATGCGGCAGGTGTGGCTCAACCTGCTGGGCAATGCCGTCAAGTACAGCGGGCCGCGCGAGCGCACGGTGATCGAAGTAAGCCACCGGCGCCTGGATGACGGCCGTCACGAATTCACGGTGAAGGACAACGGCGTCGGTTTCGACATGCAATATGCAGGCAAGCTGTTCGGCGTGTTCCAGCGCATGCATAAGGCCACCGAATTCCAGGGCACCGGCATCGGCCTGGCCAGCGTCCAGCGCGTGCTGATGCGGCATGGCGGGCAGATTTCGGCTGAATCGGAAGTTGACCGCGGCAGCACGTTCCGGTTTACGCTGCCTGCCATGCTGGACAATCCGTCGCCGGCGCTGCCCGCACACAATTGAGCCCACCAAGGAATTCAATGAAGAACATCCTGCCGATCCTTCTGGCCGAAGACAGCCCCGCCGATGCGGAAATGGCCATCGACGCGCTTCGGGAAGCCAACCTGGCCAATCCCATCGTCCATGTGGAGGATGGCGTGGAAGTGATGGACTACCTGCTGCGGAAAGGCCGTTTTGCCGACCGCGAGCCGGAAGATCCCGCGGTGTTGTTGCTCGACATCAAGATGCCGCGCATGGACGGGCTCCAGGTCCTGCAGCACATCCGCGAGCACGACGAACTCAAGCACATCCCGGTGGTGATCCTCTCGTCCTCCCGCGAGGAAAGCGATCTGGCCCACAGCTGGAACCTGGGGGTCAACGCCTATGTGGTGAAGCCGGTGGACGTGATGCAGTTCTTCGAAGCCGTGAAGACGCTGGGCCGGTTCTGGGCCGTGTTCAACCAGCGTCCTTGAGACGACGGTTCCCTTCTCCATGCAAACCCTGCGCATCCTGTTGATCGAGGACAACGCCGACGACGCCGAGCTCATCGCCTATGAGCTTGCCGACACCGGCCTCGCGCACGAACTGCATCGGGTCGAACTGCGCGCGGAGCTCGATGCCGCCCTCGCCTGCGACCAGTGGTCGCTGGTGATCTGCGATTCGCGCCTGCCGGGTTACACCGGCATCGAGGCCTTCGGGTGGGTCCGCCAGCACATGCCATGGGTGCCCTTCCTGTTCTGCATCGGCGATCTCCACGTCGACGACCCGGCGCTGGCCGCCAGCATCCAGCAATCGAACGGCTGGGTGTCGAAGGATCGCCTGGGCGAGCTGGTGCCGGCGATCCGCGCCGCCATCAAGGCCTGAGGTTCACGGCAGCGCGGGCCAGGCCCGTGCATCCAGGGTGTCGCGCATCGCATGCCAGCTGGCATAGGCCAGCCACGGCATCGCCAGCCCCAGGCCGATGAAGGCGGTGGCGAAACCCAGCACCGTCAGCACGATGATGAGGGCCGCCCACAACGCCATCGGCGCCTTGTTGCGCAGCACCGCGTTCACACTGGACACGCCGGCGGTGACCATGTCCACGTCGCGGTCGGCGATCAACGGCAACGACAGTGCGGCCACCGCGAACGTCAACGCGGCGAAGATGCCGCCCACCACCGTGCCGATGGCGAGGTATTCGATCAACGCGATACGGTCGCCCTCAATGGTCGGCGACAACGCGGTGATCACCATCCCGGCGCGCGACCACAGCAGGATGATCACGCCCTGCGCCAGCGCGAATACCGCCGCCTGCCCCATCACCCGCTTCGCCAGCACGAAGGAATCGGACAGGCGCGGCACCTCGCCGCGCGACAGCGCGCGGCTCACGCAGTAGAGGCCGACGCAGATCAGCGGCGCGATGAACACGAAACCCGACAGCAGCGTCGCCAGCAACGCGAAGCGCCCGAGTTTCCACGCCAGCGCGGCGATCAGCACGCTCACCACCACGATCACCCCGCCGAACACCGCGGTCAGCGCGGGTGCGCGTCGCAGGTCCTGCCAGCCCGCGCGCAACCAGCGCCACGGCGCGTCCATGCCCAGCGTCCGGCACGGCACGACGAACGGCTGCGCTTCACCATGGTCCGATGCGGGTTGATTCATCCGGCTTCCCCCCTGTTCGCAATGGAGGATACGGTCGGATCCGCCGCATGGCGTGCGGCGTCGCAGCACGTTACCCGGCGGGCGCGGATGGGCGCGCCCGGGCAGCGGTCAGCCGATCACCACTCGGTGCGGCGCGGCAGCAGGCCCTGCAGTTCGGCGTCGGTCAGGTTGCGCCACTGGCCGGGCTTGAGATGGCCCAGCTTGACGTTGCCGATCCGCACGCGCACCAGCTGCTTGACCCGGTAGCCGAAATGCGCCGCCATCAGGCGGATCTGCCGGTTCAGTCCCTGCACCAGGGTGATGCGGAAACCGTAGGGCCCGAGCTTGCCGGTCCTGCACGGCAGCGTGACCTGCCCGTGCACGGGCACGCCGCGGGCCATGCCGCGCAGGAAATCGTCGTCGATGCGGTTGTTCACCGCGACCAGGTATTCCTTCTCCAGCTTGTTCTCGGCGCGCAGGATCTCGTTGACGATGTCGCCGTTGCTGGTCAGCAGGATCAGGCCTTCCGAATCCTTGTCGAGGCGGCCGATCGGGAAGACGCGCTGCTCGTGGCCGACGAAATCGACGATGTTGCCCTTCACCGCTTCCTCGGTGGTGCAGGTCACGCCCACCGGCTTGTTCAGCACGATATAGACGTGGCGGCGCTTGCCGGTGGCCGCCGTGCGCCGCATGAGCCGTTCGCCATTGACCATGACGATGTCGTCGTCGGCCAGCTCCGCGCCGATGCGCGCGCGTTCGCCGTTGACTGTCACCTGGCCGGCGGCGATCAGCCGGTCGGCCTCGCGGCGCGAACACAGGCCGGTTTCGGCGATGTACTTGTTGAGACGCATGGCGGGCCGTGGCGGGAACAGGCCGGCATTCTCCCATGGGCGGCCCCGCGCACGCCGCTGGCCCGGCGTTCATGCTCTCGCCACCGTCGGCGGATCGGGGCGGCTATGCTCCGGCGCAATATTCCCCGCCCTGCCGCGCATGTCCGTCCGCCACCGCCCGAATCACCGCGCCCGTCTCGCCATCCGGTTGTCACCACGCCTCGTACTGGCGGCCGGGATCGCGGCCCTGGCCGCCTGCAGCCCGCCCGACATGCGCCCGCGCGAAGCCACGCCGGCGGAAGTCCGCGCGCAGGTCCAGCGCCTGATGCCGGCCACGCTGGCCGACCGTGCCGGCTGGGCCGCCGACATCCAGGCCGCCTTCCAGTCCCTGAAGCTGCCGCCATCCACCGCCAACCTGTGCGCGACATTGGCGGTGATCGAACAGGAATCCGGCTACAAGGCCGATCCGCCAGTGCCGGGCCTCGGCCGCATCGCCCGCAGCGAGATCGAGCGCCGCGCCGGCCAGCACGGCGTGCCGAAGATCGCGGTGGCCGGTGCGCTGCTGCTGAAGGCACCGGACGGCGAAGCCTACGGCGACAAGCTCTCGCGGGTGCGCAGCGAGCGCGAACTCAGCGATCTCTACGAGCAGATCATCGCGCGGGCACCCCGCCTCGGCCGCGGCCTGCTGGCACGCGCCAACCCGGTGCGCACCGGCGGGCCGATGCAGGTCAGCATCGACTACGCCGAACGCCTGTCGAACGCACGCCCGTATCCGTACGAAGCCGGCGCCTCGATCCGCCACGAAGTCTTCAGCCGGCGCGGCGGCCTGTACTTCGGCATCGCCCACCTACTCAAGTACCCGAACAGCTATCCGCGCCACCTCTACCGCTTCGCCGATTTCAACGCCGGCCACTACGCCAGCCGCAATGCCGCCTTCCAGGCCGCGGTCACCGCCGCCTCGGGCATTCCGCTGGTGCGCGATGGTGACCTGTTCCTGCCGGGCGATGGGATCGGCGCGACCGAGCGCGCCCTGCGTACCCTGCAGACGCCGCTGGTGATGACCGCCGAGGAGATCCGCGCGGATCTGGAACGCAGCCGCCTCGACGAATTCGAATACACCCGCCTCTACAGGCAGCTCTACACACTGGCAGACCGCAAGGCCGGACGCGCCCTGCCGCGCGCCGCGATGCCGCAGATCGCACTGGAAAGCCCCAAGATCACCCGCAAGCTGACCACCGAATGGTTCGCCACGCGGGTCGAACAGCGTTACCGTGCCTGCGAGGCGCGTGCGCGGCGCTGATCAGCGCGCGGCCCAGAACATCAGGTAGACCAGCCGCCCGTTCTCCAGCGTGTCGCCGAACGCCGGACCGGCCGTGTGCCAGTACCACGGCCGCAGCAGCACCAGCCGGTTGAAGCGCATCGGTACCCGCATCGACATCTCCCATTTGTCCATGGCCAGGCTGTCGTGGTCGAGGATGTCGTCGATGGCGGCCTTGGGCGACGGATAGCCCAGCGCTTCGGCTTCACCCGGCTTGTACGGCGCGCGGTCGGTGCCGGTGCGCCTGTGGCGGAAGAACTCGGTGCCGCCCTGGCAGTCCTCGTCCCGGCTCAGGTAGAGGATGCCCGACCAGTGCGCGCGGTCGATGTGCACGCCGGCCTGGCCGCGGTCGCCCGCGAGCGTGATGCGGAAGCGGCCATGCGCTTCCTGCGGCGCCAGCGGCACCAGCGATTCGCCGACCATCCGCCCGACCTGCTCGGTCAGCCCGTTGACGTTGATCCGCTGGGTGGAATTGCGGCCGGGATACGCACTGTCCGAGTCCTCGGGATAGTCGAGCTTCAACGCGGCTTCGCGCAGCTGCATCGGGTTGTCGAGGAAATCGTCGGCGACGATGAGCGAAGTGGGCATGGCGCTCCCCTGCGTGGATGCGGGGATGATCCCACAGGCCGTGTGCCATGATCCCTCATCGTCTTATCGAGTATCGACATGCGCATCAAGCCGCTTGGGTGGGCCTGCCTGCTGGCCACGCTGCCATTCGCCACGCTGGCCGCGCCGGCCGGGAACAACGCGAACGACGCCCGGCTCGATGCCATCGGCCGCGCGCCTTCCGCGCAACGGATCGAAGCCGACATCCGCAAACTGGTGTCGTTCGGCACGCGCCACACTTTGTCCGACACGACCTCCGCCACGCGCGGCATCGGCGCGGCGACGCGCTGGATCTTCGACGAATTCACCCGCACCTCGAAGAACTGCGGCGGCTGCCTGGAAGTGCGCTACGTGCGGGGCACGGTGAAGGCCGGCGAGTCGCGCATTCCGCGCGATAGCGAAATCACCAACGTCATCGCCATCCAGCGCGGCACCAGCGACCCCAACCGCTACGCGATCATGAGCGGCGACATCGACTCCCGCGTCTCCGACGTGATGGATGCGACGCGCGACGCGCCCGGCGCCAACGACAACGCCAGCGGCATCGCCGGCACGCTGGAAGCCGCGCGCGTGTTGTCGAAGCAGCGCTTCGCCGGTTCCATCGTCTACGCCGCGCTGGCCGGCGAGGAACAGGGGCTCTACGGCGGCCGCATCCTCGCCGAACACGCGAAGGCGAACGGCTGGCGGATCATCGCCGTGCTCAACAACGACATGATCGGCAACGTGCACGGTATCGACGGCATCACCGACACCCGCACCGCCCGCGTGTTCTCCGAAGGCACCCGCGCCACCGAGACGGCGGCGGAAGCGAAGGAACGCCGTTTCACCGGCGGCGAAGTGGATTCGCCCAGCCGCAACCTGGCCCGCTACATCAAGGAACAGGCGCGCCACGTGCCCGGACTGGACGTGATGCTGGTCTACCGCCTCGACCGCTTCGGGCGCGGCGGCCACCACCGCCCGTTCAACGATGCCGGCTATCCCGCCGTGCGGGTGATGGAAACGCACGAACACTACGACCGCCAGCACCAGGACCTGCGCACCGAGGTCCAGGCCGATGGCACGAAGCGCGTCTACGGCGACACGATCGACGGCGTGGATTTCGCCTACGCCGCGCGCCTCACCGCGCTCGATGCGGTCACGCTGGCCGCCCTCGCCGCCGCCCCGCCGCCGCCTGCGGGCGTGAAGATCGAAGGCGCGGTCACCGCCGACACAACACTCTCGTGGCAGCGCCCGGCCGCCGCGCAGGCCGGCAATCTCGCCGGCTACCGCATCCACTGGCGCGCGACCGACGAAGCGCGCTGGACGCAGCATGTCGATGTGGGCGACGTGGACCGTCATACGTTGAAAAACCTGGTGATCGACAATTTCTTCTTCGGCGTGTCCGCATTGGGCACGGACGGCAGCGAGAGCCCGGTGGTGTTCCCGGGCGCGGCGGGCAGCTTCGGCGGCTACTGAACGGCGCGACGGCGCATTCAGCCACAGCGCACGCGGCGCTCACCCCACGCCGGCTAGAACGTGGCTTCCTCCCCCAAGAGAGCCACCGATGGCCACCAAGAAGGAACTTGCCGAACAATTCTGGAAGGCGCTGGAATCCGACCGCACCGTGATGCTCGGCGCGGCCGGTGTCTATCCGAAGCCGATGACGGCGCTGGCCGAAAACCGCCGCGGCCCGATCTGGTTCTTCACCGCGCGCGAGAACGACCTGGCGCAGGCGCTGGAATCCGGCCGAACGCTGGACGCTTTGATGATGTTCGCCGCGAAGGACCATGCACTGTTCGCCACCGCCGGCGGCCAGTTGACCATGGACAACGACCCGGCCGTCATCGAGCGGCTCTGGAACCCCTTCGTGGCCGCGTGGTATCCGGGCGGCCAGGATGACCCCAAGCTGCGCCTGCTGCGCTACGAGCCGGATGTCGCCGAGATCTGGCTCAACGAGAACAGCTTCATCGCCGGGGTCAAGACCCTGCTCGGCATCGACCCGAAGAAGAGCTACGAGGACGATGTGGCCAAGGTGAAGCTCGGCCGCTGAACGCGCTTGCGGTGGCCCGGCATGGCATCCCCTCGCCTGCCGGGCGTATAACGGGGCATCCCGCTGGAGCATCGCCATGAAACGCACCCCCTTCGCCATCGCGCTCGCGCTGGCCGCGACCTTCGCCGCACCGGCCTTTTCGGCCCTCAAGCCCGGTACGAAAGCGCCGGCCTTCACCGCACCGGCCTACCTGGCCGGCAAGGCGTTCACCTTCAAGCTGTCCGATGCGCTGAAGAAGGGCCCGGTCGTCGTCTACTTCTTCCCCGCCGCGTACACGCCCGGCTGCAACGTCGAGGCACACCTGTTCTCGAAGGCCATCGACGACTTCCGCAAGGCCGGCGCCAGCGTCATCGGCGTGACCGCCGGCAACACCGACCAGTTGGCCAAGTTCTCCGCCGACAACGAGCGTTGCGGCGGCAAGTTCCCGGTCGCCGCCGATGACGGCGCCAGGATCGCCGCCAAGTACGACGCCACGCTGGCGATGAAGCCCTCATGGTCGTCGCGCGTGTCGTACGTCATCGCACAAGACGGC
>JAANMY010001304.1_pt1 | contig 29079 bp, 27 predicted proteins | sample 7279691 | NCBI WGS metagenome assembly JAANMY01 (sample SAMN14094543, study PRJNA606508) | bioreactor metagenome | isolation source: A lab-scale SPAN reactor treating ammonium-rich wastewater day 388 | place: Ireland: Galway | collected 2018-02-07
GGGTATGGTTGTGATCGTGTGACACTCTCAGAGGAAACGGAGAGAAACGGGGAAGACAAACCTCAGCCTGTAGCCACTACGCCAGTGTTTTACTCTACACAATACAAAAGTTAGTGCAGTGATTTTATATTAATCACGACTTGAATTTGTCCAGTTGTTTATTAGGTATCCAAAACTACCAGGTTAATTTTTACCGGAAGCCCCGAAATATTTACCATATTGCTGGAACAAGATGAGAATCGGTTATTGTCCTGTCTGCTGTAACAAGTGACACTACTTGTCCAAACTCTTCAGCAGACTGGATTACTGTACCGATAATGATAGCATCGTGGATGTCAAAGCCGGTGGGTGCAATAGATACAATCGAAAGATCCATTGGATGGAAAAGGATATTTTCAGCAGTTTCGACTTGTTGTAAGACCTCTTCAAAGGATAGTGGTATGCGCTTACGGTGGTAAAGGTATTTTATTTCCATCGTTACTATTGATGGAATGATAATAATATTGGAAGGGTTTGATAATGCTGATTTAGCCTTTGAACTTAGTCGAGAACTTGCTGTGAGAAACCACACCCATGGGTGTGTATCAGTCACTATATACACTAAATAGGTTCCTTTAGTTTTATCTTAACGGCTTCTATATCTTCGGGCGTAATATCCTGGCTTCCTTTTAGTAAGCCGTAAAGAGCCGCTGAGGTATGAGTCTTAACTTTATGTTTTTTAGATTTCACCTGAGTTTTAAGAGCTTGTAGCTTTAATTCTATCAATTTGATTTCGTTTAATAAGGTTGAGTTATGCATAACGGTTGTCCTTAAAATTTAACAGATTGAAATTTAATATTGTCATAATGATTTTTCATAAGATCATTTGAATTTTACTCTGATGGTAGGAAATAGTCAATAAGGATATATAGTATCCTGTTGCGAGGATCAAAGGGGTTGTATCTTAAAAAATATAAACTTTTACAGGAATTTCAGGCAAGTGTGTTTTCAAACAGATGCTTCAATAGGTTTAGCACAGGGTTTGGAAACAAGATGTGGGCTGGGGTAAAGTTTAGGCGCTTACAAAAATATTTTGATATTTTTTAACAAAAATATCCGCAAAACTAACCCTGTCAGGGTTTAAAACCCTGACAGGGTTGACTCGTAAACTTTGTGCTTCGGATTTTGTCTTTTCCAACTCGTTTGGATTAGGAACAAGCAGTTAAACTCTATTTGGCCGCTGGCGTCCAGCGGCAGATTAACGAAAAAAATTACGTATATGAAAGGGGATGAGGAAAATGAGGGTTAAGATCAAGAAATTAAAGAAACCCGAGAAGATACTGGCTGGTAGTACTTAGGGGTGGTAATTGTTTCTTTAATGAAACTGGGGAAAGCAGTTGAAAAACGGCTTTCCCCATGTAATGAATATCTAACTTGATTGGATTTTTGTTGTATTGCTTGTGCCTTGCTCTTTCGTATCAACTTTTACATTTTTTGCAAAATATGCGGCTGAATGATTATATGGATAGATGGTTATATGGTTAATTGATCAACCATCCAACCATCAGCCATATTATGATTTTGTTTCTTCCAACTCTTTTGGACTAGGACTTAATTATGGAACCTTCTCATACACCAAAAACCCTTGGATACCTTGACGTACTCCGCAGGCCTGCATTTGCACTCTATTTTAGCGGTGCATTGGTCGATACCTTTGGCAATAACATCTTTTTAATGACCGTCTTATGGTCCATTTTCAAACTTACGGGATCTCCCATATCACTGAGTGGAATAATTGCGGTATCAATAGCGCCCACGATCCTCTTTGCCCCGCTCGCCGGAACTATAGTAGACCGATGGGACCGCAGACGTATCGCCCTAATACTTATCCTGTTGAATGCAGCTATAATCTTGTGTGGTGTGCTTTTTTGTAAATTAAATCTTCTCGGTATAGCTTTACTATTCACACTCTGTATCCTGATCTCGATTAGCAATGTCTTTTTTAACCTGTCCGTGGTTAGCCTGTTACCAGAAATCGTCCCTGAAGAGGGACTTGTCGCAGCCAATGCCCTTGTAGGCTCTTCGGTACAAACGGGAAGGATTATCGGGAGTGGCCTTACAGGGGTTATCCTGGAATACTTTTCCATTGAAAGGGTACTCCTCATAGATGCATCCACATATATTTTTGGCGCCCTATGCCTTTTCTTTATGCTCCGGTTCCCCCTTGTATCATCCAAAAAAGCAGCTATGAGAGCAAAGGTGGAGACATGGAAGAATTTTACTGCCTGTATACACTATATAAAAGTAACTCCCGTGATTTTGGGTATTTCCGTAATTTTTCTGCTTCCACAGATGACGGAATATCTCCTCTCTGTTCTACAAGTCCCCTATGTGTCAGAGGTATTAAGACGAGGCCCATCGGCCCTGGGCACGATCGATGCAGTATTTGGAACAGGAGCAATCGTTGGATCACTCGTTCTTGTCGCCTTGATCCGTTTTTGGGGAGAAAATATTTTTTTCTGGATTGGACCGGTTGGAATGGGAATGGGCTATCTCCTCTTTGCCCTGGCAGGGGGGTTATTTGAGGCGGTTCCAGCAAGCTTTCTTGTTGGCTTATCAGGCTCAATGACCCATATTTTTTACATAACCTCTATTCAACGACAGGTAAACAACAATTTTCTGGGCAGATTTCTGAGCTTCCTGGATTGGTCAAATTCTATCCTTACCTTGTCATTAGTACTGGGTATTGGCGTGTTAATAAAATTTTACAATACCAGGGCAAGTTTTGTAATTATGTCAATTTTGTTATTTGTTGGTGCAGGGCTTGGAGTAAGGATGGCTATACGGATGAGAACTCTCCCTCTGGTGAATGATCAAATTAAATCAAGTTACGAAGGTTAGTGCTTTATTTTCCCTTGCAGGTTCAATTTTGTAAATTGAACCCGTATATTTGCACGGTTATTGGTTGACATCGTTCACAAATTCGAAGCGTAATAGAAAGATGCGAAATTTTGGGTTCAGGTTATAAACCGTTCGGCTGAGTTCACGGTAAAGCCTGAATCCGCAATAAGAAACAGTATTGGCGGATTCGGCGTAAAAACCAACGCCTTAATCCACCCTACGTATGATTAAGATTTCAGGAAATCGATACCATAGGATTTTACATCATGAGAGTGTTTTGAATCATATTTCATAATAGCTCTTGCTATTAGTGAGAAATTATCACTTGGTAAGGTATGAGGAATTATGAGGACTCCACTATGAGAACGATGCTCGTGAAAGAATTGAACGGTCAGGCGGATAAAATCGTTCCTGTTGCGTGTTACAAGGCATCTCTTTTCAGAGGCTGCCAGGTTAAGATGTTCTTTATCTTCAGTCTGCGCCATGCCGATTTCATGGGCGCTGACGGCATCTATGCCGTGCTTTCTGAGTATTTCTGCAATCTTTGGGCTCAGATCTTCATCAAGATAATATTTCAACGGTCCTCTCTGATAAGGAATGGGTATTTTTTATGAACCTGCTCTTCAGTCAACCCTGCATTCTGCTTTATAAGAAGGTCGATCCCTTCAGGATAGGTTCTGTAGTAACCTATGGCAGACCTCAACTGCTGTTCTGTGAGCCAGTGGTAAGCCTTTTGCAAGCGATTAAGGTTTTCATCAACACCTTTGTATGTTGCAATAACCTCCCAGACCTCAATGCCTGTGCCTGCAATCCGGGCCCTTCGTCCTGTTGTGCCTTCGGTAAAGACGATACCCGGGCACCGCTGCATCCTCACTGCCTCATCAAGCAGTTCATTTGCAACAACAGAAAACTCTTTGCCGGTATCTCTGGCTATTTGTTCAATTTCTTTCAGTGTTTTTTCCTGAATCCTTATACTTTTCTGAACTGTTGGCATACTATCTCCTTATCTAGATTACGTTGTATGACAATATATTACATGGTAAGACTAGTATTGTCAAGGAGTTTAGGAACAAGCAGTAAAAAATCAGTCAAACCATATTTGGCTGCTGGCGTCCAGAGGTGTTTAGTAGAAGAGCATTAAATAATTGAAAGGGGGTGAGGAAAATGAAGGTTAAGATCAAGAAATTAAAGGGACAAGAGAAGCCACAAGGTAGTGTGGTGACGTGGTAATTGTTTCTTTAATGAGCATGGGGTAGCAGTTGAAAAACTGCTACCCCTATCTATGAATATCTACTTGATTGTATTGTAATGTTTATTGTATTGCATGTTTCCAAACGTTGTTTCTTGAAATCAGTCAATGAGAAGGTAAGAAATTATAACTCGTGAGATATATTATACATTGGTATTACTGACGATTGATGTATTAAATTGATTCAAAATTGATGCTATTGTTTGATTTGGTATTTTTCCCAATTTCTTTATAATCAGACTTTGATTAATGGTAACTACTTTGCCCAATTTAATTATAGACTTTTTTGGTAAACCCGAAGTCTTCAGATCTGTGGAGGAAAGGAGATATTCATCTTCTGGAACCTGAGAAGGTACCTGCGAACTGATAGCCATAACAATGACATCCTTATGGTTGTTATTAAATTGATCGGAGGAAATTATTAAAGCTGGACGTTGTTTTGTAGCCGAAAGATCAGTAAAGGGGAAAGGTATTAATATTACATCACCTTTATTAAAGATTGTCATATATCGAGTCCTCTGGATTGTCCCAGAAGTCGAAAGAGGGTTCGGCCACCTTAAGGAGTGATAAATCGTCTAATGAGAGTTTTTGCAGAGATAATAATTTAGACAAAAGTATTTTTTGTTCCTGTTGATTCAGGTGTTCAATCGCATCTGTTAAGTCTTTTAAAGAAAGTTCTATAGCCATAATCTATTCCCCTATAATGAAGTACATTAATATTATAAATGTAGAAAAATATTAATGTCAATGAAGAATATGAAGAATATTAAGGGTAAAGAAAGGTATGATCTGTACTCGAAACAGAGTTTCGAGGCAAGTGTGTTTCCAAACGGATGCTTCAACAGGTTCAGCACATGGTTTGGGAACAAGTAGTTAAAAAGCGGTCAAATAGTATTTGGCCGCTGGCGTCCAGCGGCAGATTAGCGAAAGGACATTACATATATGAAAGGGAGTGAGTGAAATGAAGGTTAAGATCAAAAAATTAAAGGGACAAGAGAAGATACTGGCTGGTAGTCTTGTGGGTTGGTAATTGTTTCTTTAATGAAACTGGGGAAGGCAGTTTTATACTGCCTTCCCCAGTGTTTGCTGTTTTAAATAGATGAATAATTGATTACGTAACTAATTATTAAATAGGTAATTTTATGAGAGAAAGAAATCAGCAAGGTTCCATCTCCGTAAATGCGATTGCTGGAACGTATGTTGTACTGTTGGGGATCAACATGAAAGAAGATGCCTGTAAAGGGCTTTTGGGCTTCGCAATTGAAAGAACTGACCGTACTGAGGAAGAACACTACAAGTCAACAACGTTAGCCCAAGTTTCGCATTAAGGATAAAATAGGTAAAAAGGTGAATCTTTCAAACTTTTTTACTAAAGATCTCTTCCATTGGAATACTATCAAATTTAGCTTCTCTGTCTGCCTTAAGCCTTTTTTCTGCTATCTCATGAATCTTCTTATCTGGTTGATCTAAACTCTCAATTAATCCTTCAATAACAAGAAATCGTTTACGTACCTTTTTGCCGTACTAAATTATCCACCTTTTCTGCCATTTCTTTCATGGTTTTTTCTAAGAGATATCGATAGTATTCCATTTCTTCCTCACGGAGATTTTGTGGGATATAAATGGGGTCTCCGTACATCATTAGTGCTTGGGAAAATGGTTTTGGGATACGAAATTTATCCCAACTGGGAAGTTCCCAATAGCTGGATAATCCGACAACGGTTGGAATGATAGGTAATTGTGTCTTTTTACTAAGATAAATGCTGCCGGATTGGACTACGTATCGAGGTCCTCTCGGACCGTCCGGAGTAATTGCCAGAGGATATCCTTCTCGTGCCTTATCAACCAGTGCCTTTACAGCCCGCATACCACCTCTCGTAGTCGATCCCCGAATAACACCAAACCCCAGCTTCTTAATTACCCGTGCGATGTATTCACCATCAGAGTGCTGACTGATGAGTACCTGTATCTTGCTTTTACGGCCTACGTAAGCTGGAATGAGCATCATGCAATGCCAGAAGGCATAGATGGCAGGGAGATTTTTGGTTTTCTTATTAAATCCTTTGGGAATGTCTTCAATCCGAATGGTAAAGGCTAATAACCTTATTAACCAGGAACCCAGAAATCCTATAATTAAAAATTTTACCTTTTTCATTTTAGAAGTTAGGACGCGGATTTACACAGATATACACAGACTTATTCCCTAAGATTAGCAAAAACCTTCTCATCTAGTACCATTTCACTATAATGTTTTCTACGAGATCGTACTAAGATATCTCATAAACAAAGCCATGACGGGGACGTCTGATTCAATCTTGCAGATTGAACCATAACGGTTAATCGGGCGCGACTTCGGTTCAATGAACCAGTATTAAAATATTGTTTTTAATATCCTGATAATCTGTGTTTATCCGCGCCCCAAATAGAAATAGTGAATTTAGCTTTCAACCATGGACAGATACAAAACGCATTTATTACAGCTAATATTGTCGTTCTCGCAGAAATCCTTAAAGATCTGATATAATCCTTGCTGTCGTCTGATAGAGTTTATAATTTTCTTTGATACCTTTGATTGTCCAAAGATACGATTTTCCATGAACCGTAATGCACTCGTCATGGGAAGTGGTGGATAATTTCTGTACAAAAGATGCAGCGCTTTCTCTAGTCTGACATCGTTATGTTTTCTGGCATAGATAAGCAGGATAGGGATGATGACATTAATGAAGATGTTGGAAGTTCTCTCCTTCCCAAGTAATTTTTGCGGATTCTTAAGCCTTATGCCGCCTATGGTATAATGGTACGACCAATAGAAGTCGTGAATATTGAGAAAAAGGGATTGAGTGGTATTGATTAATGTATTGATATGTTCTCTTGTGTAATCTTCTTTTGTTTGAAATATCCATAAGATGCGATGGAAGATACCGTTTGGCGCGCATTCAGAGAGGATATTGGCAATAGCCGCAATCCTTCTTTCCGGAAAGTTTGCAGGTCTTATCTTTGCATAAGACCAATCGTCTTTTATCATAGAGGTTTTATTAATTTTTGCTTGAATCGCCTTCCATGCGTCTTCGAGATCGTTTATATATTTTGTTGTCTCATCATTATATGATTTCTCTGAATTTCTTTGGTGAGGCAGCAAACCTGCTACGCCTAGTAATAAAGATTGGATATGTAGTTTCTTCGTTTGGACAGGGATGTCCTCGGGAATTAAGGAGTGAAAATCTTTCAGGGATACGAGAGAGGCTAATCTTAGGAATGATTCTTTATTTTCCTTATATCCCAGTGATTCCATAATTGCTTCATAGATTGTTTGCTCAAAGGGTTTTTTCTTTAACCACTCCTCATACCTTTTTGCCTTTTGAAGGATACGTTCATCTCCGGCATAATCAAGGAAATGACCTATCCATTGTTCATCTATCTTCTGATTTTCTATTTCTCTATGGCAATGCCCGGTGTGTACCTTTCTACCTTTTAAATAAGATTCAATATCAACTACATCGATTATATCGTCGAGCTCTGCATCTAAGTATTGGGACAGGGTTAATTGCGTAACTATTTGTCCCAAAGAATTTTTAATGTATTTCCCTTCATTATCATTCCACATTGTGACATGTAAGCATATACTATCATAGGTTTCTTGTTTATCATGTTGATGTTTCATCCAATCAGATGCAAAGACATGAATTTCAATATTACCCTTTATGAGTCCCTTACCTTCAAGAAGAATTTCCGCATGTTTGAAATCTGGTCCCCCCTCAGAATTCCACCACCCTGGTGATAAAATTTCCAGGCGTAGGCCATCGTCGGTATAGAGTTTATCTTTTTTAAAATGCTGTCCAAACCAGATACATCGAACCAATTCTTCCTTGATGAGTTTTTCAGTACCCTCGAGAACTAATAAGGATGAATGGTTATTTATATCTACATTTACGTTGTTGTGTAATGAGCTTATAAGTTGTCGATAGGTATATGAAAAACAATTTGTAGGATATTTATTGAGGTTAAGCATAAATACTTGTGTATGACTTATAGTAATGCATGAGTTACATGAGTTATTGAATGGCCATGAGTAAAGATTTTGGTAGGATACGGAAACTTTAAAATTCTTTTATACCTGAATTTTATCCGGTAAATTTTACCTAAAAACGGGAGTCTTTATTTAACCTTGTTATTTGTATCCTAACTTCTGAAGTTTGCTTTTATCTTTCCGCCATTTTTCCATAACTTTGACTTGGAGCTCAAGATATACTTTCCTGCCTATTTGCTTCTCTATCTCTTCTCTGGCAATAACGCCAACATGCTTAATAGCCTTACCGTTTTCCCCGATAATAATTCCCTTTTGAGAGTTACGTTCCACATAAATAATAGCTCTGATAAAGTCCTTGCCTGCTTCCCGTTCCTTAAATTCTTCAATTTCCACAGTTGTGGAGTATGGGATTTCTTCACCGTAAAATTCGAAGATTTTTTCTCTGACGATTTCAGAAGCAAGAAATCTTTCATTGTAGTCAGTCATATAGTCCTCTGGATAGAAAGGCTCTCCTTCGGGCAGATATTTTACAATAAGGGAGAGCATCAGATCTATATTGACTCCTTTTAGGGCTGAGATAGGTACGATTTCTGCAAATTTTAATTGGGCATCATATGCCGAGATAATGGGTATAAGACTATCTTTTTCTACCAGATCTACTTTATTAACAGCTAAAATAACAGGTGCATTTACCTGAGATAATTTTTTGAGAACTTCTCTGTCTTTATCGGTAGATGGCTTACATGGTTCTACCATCAACAAAATTACATCCACATCTTCTATTACACTGTAAGCTGTTTTTACCATATATGTTTGTAACTCATATCTTGGTTCAATAATACCTGGTGTATCATAAAAGATAATCTGATAATCTTCCTTGGTTAATACACCCATGATCTTTTTTCTCGTTGTTTGTGGTTTCGGGGTGACGATAGATAATTTACATCCCAAAAGGTCGTTAATAAGAGTTGATTTGCCTACATTGGGTTTGCCTATAATAGCCACATAACCTGACTTGAAATTTTTTTTATTTAATTCCATACCGTATCTGCGCCAAAATTACTTGCATACATAGGTTAATTTTGATTAATATAATATTTTACATAATTAACTGCTACTTAGCATTCTAAACTTTCGATTGCTGTGAATCAAGCACTTTAGTGATACCTAAACAAAAATATGGAGGATGTTACTTGGAAGAAGTGAAACAACAATATTCTACGTCTGTGCTAGTTCAGGATCTTTCTATGGAAATTAAAAAGTCAAATACCAAAAAGGCTGTTAAAAATAAAAAGAAAAAGTTGAATTCCCAAAGAGTTCGATGGTATACACAACTAGCATTTCTTGTTGTAGTATGTATTATTGGCTGGCAGTTTTATACCTTCGTTAGCTATTGTGAGTCAGGTGGAAAGGGATTCTATATGCCGAGACCACCAGGGGTAGAGTCCTTTTTGCCAATTAGTGCACTTATGGGCACAAAATACTTCTTTGGTACAGGGAGGATTAGTTCCATTCATCCGGCAGGATTTGTTATTTTTGGGACATTACTTTTAACAGCCCTGTTTTTCCGGAGAGGTTTCTGTGGTTGGATTTGCCCTATCGGCACTATTTCTGAATGGGAATGGCGATTGGGGGATTGGTTTTTAAAAAAACTTCCGCAACGAGTTTCTCATATAATGCGGAATGTGCCCACAAGATTCACAGCGGGTTTGAGCCTTATTTTCGTACCCATTATTGCCTTGCTGATTTTAGAAATGTTGACCATGGAATCTTTCAAATTACCTATTTTCAGGCATCTCATTCCCGCCTATGCTTTGGCGATAGTATTGCCATTTGCCGTACCCAGAAGATTCTGGTCAGATAAAGTTAATGATATAATTGCCCGGGCATGGAAATACGCAATTCTTGCCTTTTTTATCCAGGTCATTATTATCAAAATGCCTATTGCACAATTGGAAATGATGTACACGCGTGTACCTTTTATTCGTGTAGCGGATGTTAAAATGCTGAAATTCTTCACGAATATGTCTGGCATGGCGTTATCGGTTATACTGGCAATGCTGGTCATTTCACTTGTTAATAAAAACTTTTGGTGCCGTTTTTTCTGCCCTTACGGCGCTTTGTTAGGTGTTATTGCTTATGCGAGTCCTTTCAGGATTGCACGAGATGCGAAAAAGTGTATTGACTGTGGTAAATGTACCAAAGCATGTCCGTCACATATTGTTGTAGAGAAAAAGAGGCATGTTCTGACTCATGAGTGTGTAGCGTGTTATGATTGTGTTAATGCTTGTCCGGTAAATGGAGCATTAGATATGAAACTCGTTAGGGACCGAAAGAAAATTCATTATGGACTTTATGCCCTTATGTTAATCGGGTTTTACGTTGCTTTAACAAATGTAGCCCGTATTACTGGACATTGGTATACCAAGATTTCAGATGCAGAATATATACTCAGGATATCAGAACTTGATCAGCCAAAATATCTTCACAAAGCGGGTCAATTCGAGACAGAATAACAAGCTTTCCAGTTAAATTAAATATTTGACATATACTAAAATTTTTTTATAATGACCATTTTGTTATTTTGCATAATTGATTTTGGTATATATCTCTATTTGTGTGGTTAATTTAAGCCATTTTTTTATACATTACATAGCTCGCTTTAAACTAGTAGCGTTAAACTATTGGTGCGAAACATGTTGGTTCTTTTACTTATTTTGGTACGGCATGTGCTAGTTGGGATAAAAATTAAAGCTATTTATGAATGCTTTGATTTCGTAAGAGATTGATTTTATTCTTTGACGGAGGTAAAGGACGTTGGTTAGAAAAGGTTTTTTAGCGGCATTGGTAATTGTTGTTGGTACTTGTGGTATGGCGATTTGCACGTTTGCTGAAGAATCATCTGCTAAAAGCGATAAAGAAAAGAGCGAATTAGCCAAGATTATGGGTGAAATAGACAAAAGTTACAAGGCTGTAGAACAAATATCAGGATATTATAAATATACGAATAATGATTGGAATCTTATCGCTGAAGCAAGTGCTAATATTGTACAGCAAACAAAAATAATCATTAGTAAGTTTTCCCGGCCTGATGATAAAAAGTATCAGGACCTTAATAAGACAATGCTAACAGAAGCTGAAAAAATGCTTGAAGTTGTAAAGCATAAGGATGAACAAGGTTCCCTGGAGGATTCTCAATGGCAGGTCCGGCGGTTGCGGCAAACGTGCGCCTTATGTCATAAGCATCTGGGGATTCATATTTATCCACAATTATATCCAGGTAAGAAGAATGAGTTACAACCCGGACAGGAAGAGATTCCTGCTCCAAAGGAGCCGAGTGTTCCAAAAGATTGGTAACGGATATTTGTGGAAAACTTCAGATTTATTGATCAAATTTATTAAATAAGGAAAATGGATTTTTGAAATTCTTTCAGCAGGTGTGCAAACAAAATTTTTGCTTGACTCATCTTGTGTTCAATGATATATTGTCAAAAATTTTGTTTTTAAAATTAGTCCAAAAGTATTGTTTCAAAAATCCCGCATGGCAATCCTTTGATGTTGTAGTAGGGCTAATTCAGGGAAAATCATTACAATTACGAGTTAGCTTCTGACTACTTTGTTCTTCGCATTTATGTGCTTCTTTGTGATTCTAGATTAGTGAGGGTTTATCAAAATAATCAAATAATCTTGTAGCGCAGAAGTCTATTTCCACCTTAATACCTAAATCTGTAGAAATTTCATAGCAGATAGGTTAAACAAAATAGTCGCAGTACTTGTTTCATTATACTTGATTATTGAGGATCCTTGAATATAACAAATTAGCTTGATTATTTAGATTGTTTGCGGAGTGCTAAGTTGTTTTATACTGCTCAATGCTATTCCATATATTTTTGGTATGAAGGGAGGTGAAGTGGAAGGTCTGAAGACGGGGGCTTATAACTAAATTTTAGAGATGCTAACTGAAGAATAGGTGCCCTATCTGCAGTTTAAATAGTCTTGTTCCAAAAAATAGTTATAGAAAAGTTTAATAATTGTAGAAATAGTGCTAAGCATATAAGTTATTTTAAAAGGAAAGTGAGGATGGGAAAAATGAGGCTAAAAAAAAGTATTTTCGCCGGGACAGTTGCTTTATTTGTTACTGCAATGGCATCAGTTAGTTATGGACAGACCCAGAGCGAATTATGCAAAAAGATGTGGGATAACTTTCAGGGAATGAGGGCAATGACAGGACTTTCAGCCGCAGATGATGCTCAATTTGCAAAATTCACTGAACATGCAAAGTCAATCTCTTCAGATTCAAAGACTTCCATGGACAGCATTTCACCAGATAAGAATTACAAAGTTTTAAATGAAGAAGCTATCTATCATGCAAATGAGATTGAAAAAGCAGCTTCCAATAAGGATCTGGAAGAAATTCAGGTGCAGTTTAGAAGGCTTACCATCGCCTGCAGAAATTGCCATAAGATTTATAAATCAGAACTAAAGCTCGTTCCGTAATATCTTAAGTGTTTACTAATAATCATAAATGAGAGGAGTTGAATTATGAAAATGTTTCGCCTATCGTATATCGTACCCATCGTTGCAGGATTGGGATTGTCTTTAGCTAGTTCCACCTGGGCCTTAACAGAGCACAAGGCTGGTGATACTACGAAGAGCCCATATACGATCTTCGCAGGTTTGGGCTTTGCAGTTCAAGAGAGCTGTTATTACTGCCACGGAAACGGTGGTAAGGGGACTGCTAAAGGACATGAATACGGCGTACCTGATTTTACTGATGCTGGCTTCCAGTCTGCCTGGACTGATGAAGCACTCGTAAAGCATATCAATCAGGGGAAGGGAAAATGCCCCGGTTATCAGGGAAAGATGTCACCTGAAATGATTGAAAAGATGGCAATGGTTGTAAGAAATTTTGCAACAAAATAATTTGCTGAAAAATATATTGGTAATTCAATATCCATAGCGGCAAAAAATAAGAGGGTATGTGAAATGCACGTTTTACATGCCCTCTTCGTTTTGTATTTTAGTATTTTTATGTAGATATTTTTTTGTTATTTAGAAAATTATACTATCTTTGCATGGAAAATACGCTTCATTTGTTGCAAAGCGAATTGATGCTCACTTTGGGTAAGCGCCGTAACGCAATTTTGAGGTATCACAATCTTATAGCCTCTCATATAAGCCTCTGCCGCTGTGTATAAAACACAAATATTCGTTACAACACCAGTAATTATTACCCCGGTTATCCCCAATTTCTTTAGTAATGTATCCAACGATGTTTTATAGAAACAAGAATAGCTCGTTTTTGCTATCATATAATCTTCTTTCCGAGGCTCAAGCTGCTGAATGACTTGTGCGCCCTTCGTTCCTTTCACGGCATGCCTTGGCCATAATTGAAATTCCCGATCATTATTTTTATGCGCATCACAACAGTAAATTATAGGGGTCCGTTTCTTTCTCGCCTTTTTTATCTCACCCTTAATAGGATCAATTATCATTCTTGATTTGGGTACTTCAAGAGGGGCCTGTTCATTCACGAAATCATTCAACATATCGGCTATGATAATGGCATATGATTCTTCTGGCTTGTTTAATGCGCCCATATTTCATCCTTACTAAAGAGTAAATTTATCAAAATCTTCTGCGAAGGCAATTTTGCCATTATAAATTTTTTTTAGTTCTTTCAACAAATTTTCATTTTCTTTTATGATTCTATCACAGGTTGGATAAAGGTGGGTAAGTATTAATCTATCGCATTGTGATTCATGCGCAATCTGGGCACACAATCGGGGCGTAAGGTGCCCTTGAATCTTTTGGTCATCAGGAAAAGAGCATTCAAGAACCAGGGTATTAACTCTTTTGGCTAAACGAAGAATGCCATCGCAATAATCAGTATCTCCGGAATACACCATTGCTTTACCATGAGGTGACTCTATCCGGAAGCCAATACTTTGCATTGAATGTTGTAAGGGCTCTGCAATGATCTTCCATTCATCATAGACCAGTTCCCCTTTATCGATCTCCTTAAGATATACATGAAAATCTTTTGGTTTTATTGTTTCCCCAAAGGCCGATAATAATTTCTCATAGAATGCCTTTAAACCGATAGGGCCTGTAATATAAAGAGGTTGGGTTCTTACAGGTTGATTATACCGCATAGTAAAGAGAATAGATGCAAGGTCTAATGAGTGGTCCAGGTGAAAATGGGTATAATACAGATGATTGATATCCAAATAGGTAACATCAATGAGGAATAGTTGACGCAGAGAGCCAGGGCCTGTATCAAAAACAAGGTGTTTATCTTTTATCTTGAGATATATACAAGGATATGCCCTTGTTTTAGAAGGCATTCCTGTGCCAGAACCAATAATCGTTAATTCCATTTTATAAAATTGATACCGTCCATATCGCCGGGTATTGGAATATCCAGTGATGCTAAAATAGTTGCGGTAACATCAATAATCTCCAACGAGTGCTTGATAATATTTTTTTTATTAATATATACAAAGGCATCATCATACGTATGCATGCCGCGAAAGATACCTTTGTCGAATAGTGTTGTATGATACATGGCGCCTTTTAAATCGTAGCCTTGTCTGGGCTTGATGACAAGATCGGGTGCTTTATCAAAGTATATTCCATGGTAAATCTCTTCCCGTTTATAGACCCTATCTATGATAGGTATATTTGTAGTGGGATCTCTTATTTCTGTAAGTTTGGAGATAATCATCTCTCTCAATTGCTCGTAATGATAGCCGGCCTCTACACATCCATTGGGCTCTCTGCCTCTTAAATTGATATACAGTCTCCCCGGATCCAGACAATAAGCCATCGAACCTTCTCCTATATTGTGGAGAGATTTAGGAGGAGTTATTTTAAAATGTAAATATCCCTCTTCTTGTAACCAGTAATTTATATATACCTCTTGTTTTAATTCACAAAATCCGTGGTCTGATAAAATTATGAGAGTCGTATTGCCATCAATGTTTTCCATAACCTTACCAAGAAAGAGATCAATTGTCTTGTAATAATCCAAAAATAAGGAACGGTATTTTATATTATTTCTTATAGTAGACTCCCAGAAAAAATGGTGTAATCTGTCTGTCTCGGTAAAAATTGCAACAAAAAGACTAAAGGCCTCACTCTTCATGAAGTGAAGGATTGCTTGTATTCTTTTTTCTAATGTCAGGTATAAGTCTTGAATTAACTGGTCTTCAGATTCATTGATGAGTTGTGTATCAACATCAATTTTGTATCCCATTTCTTTTAAAACAGGGACAATTGAATTGGGGAACGTTGCACGTGCAAGATCTATAGCTACAAAACCAGCAATAAGTATGCCATATATCTCTGACGCCGGATATGTCGATGGTATATTAATGAGAACAGATCGCATGTTGTGTTTGCGAAGGATGTTCCAAATTGGTTCACTCTTTACGTGACGGGAATTTGGATAATACACATCATACGTATGGGGAATCCTATCTACAAAGCCAAAAATCCCATGTTTAGCCGGATTCATACCTGTCATAAAAGATGTCCATGCCACAGAGGATATGGGAGGGTGCGTAGATTTTATTTCCCGTAATGAGCCGGTAGATATCAAGCTGGATAAATTTGGACATACACCTTGTTGTATTAATTTACAGATGAGGCTATAAGGGGTGCCGTCCAATCCGATTACAATTGTCTTTTTCCTTGCATGATTATTCATCTGGAATATCTGTTACAATTTCATTCCAATCTCTACCCCTTCTGCGACAGCTTCAAGTGCAGTACGGCCTCCTACTGCATCACCAATGGTATACACTTCTTGCACAGAGCCTTGAAGAGATGCTGCAAGGGTGTTATTGGGTTGGTGGAGTGTAGGAATGATAATAGTATCAAAACCTTCGAGTTTTTGATCTGATTCCCTTCGGCGGCTGATGATTATGTAGTTCTGCCCAACCTCAGTTACCTTTGTATTCAGATGGAGCTGAGCGCCCATCTTTTTAAGACGTTCACCAATATGATAGCGGGGATGTGCGACTAACTCTAATCCAAGAACGCGCCTCATTTCTATAAGGGTAATCTTTTTACCCTGGGATGCAAGGAAGTCTGCAAGTTCACAACCTTCAGGTCCTCCTCCAACAATTGCAATAGTATTCCCCAATGAATGAGCTGTTGAAAATGCCTGTTTAACATTGAGTACGCCATTATTCTTTGTGCCATTGATTTCTACAGGAATGTTACTGGCACCATGAGCGAGGACGACTGCGTCAGCCGCAAATTGCTTAATAGACATTTCAGTAGCTTCTCTATTAAGATGCACCGCCGTATCTGTTTTTTTCACCTGATTTATTAAATAATCGAGAAACTTCCTCATAGGGTCTTTCTTGGGCGCCATAGAGGCGTAACGAAAACTTCCTCCCAGTTGCGATTCCTTTTCCCATAACGTAACATCGTGTCCACGGGTAGATAATAGGTGCGCAGCAGATAACCCCGCTGGTCCGCCACCAACAACCAATATCTTTTTGGGGCGTGCAGTTTTTTGTAAATGAGAGACCCCTTCTTTTCCGAGATAAGGATTAACAGTGCATACAAGCCTTTTATCAGAAATACTCTCAATGCATCGGTTACAACTCAGACAAGTCCTTATATCAGCCATCTGGCCTTCTCTCACCTTATTAGGAAGGTGTGGGTCTGCAATAAGGGTACGGCCGAATACAATAAGGTCAGCCTTATTTTCTTGTAGCGTATTTTCAGCCATAGCAGGGTCTATGATCCTGCCTACTGCCAGCACGGGTATTTTTACAACAGACTTAATGCTTTCTGCAAGATGAATAAAGCATCCTTCTTCCAGATAGTAGCACGGTATGTTATAGAAAGCGGATGCGTAATTACATGCAGAAACATGAATAGCACTAGCGCCTGCCCTTTCTAATACCTTTGCAATCTCTTTGCTTTCCTCTAATTTGAGTCCTGTATCGGTATATTCGTCCGCACTAATACGGCAGATGATAGGATAATCTCCGGGGACGCATTTTCTGATACTTTTAACGATTTCCTTTGCAAAACGTGAACGGCGATGTGTGTCCCCTCCATAATCATCAGTTCGTATATTGGATTCAGGAGAAAGGAACTGGTTAACCAGATAGCCGTGTGCCATATGGATTTCAACACCATCGAACCCGGCCTTAACGGCACGGGCAGCAGCCTCGGCAAAGGTATTGACCATGGATCTGACCTCCGCGGCGGATAATTCCCTGGGCATTTGTTTCGTTAAAGGACTGGGAATAGCGGAAGGGGCCACAGGCTCTAAATTAGTAAAATAAGGTAAGGCCTCCTTTCCTGCATGACTCAATTGTATAACAATCTTTCCATCTATAGTATGTAGAGAATCCGTCAGCCTTTTTAATCCCGGAATGAATTTGTCATTATGTATGCACAGCATGCCGTCATTAACTCTGCCGGCTGGTTCTACAGCGGTGTTTTCCAGAGTAATATAACCTACTCCTCCCAATATACGCTCTTTGTAATAGGCGATAATCTCTTCTGTTACAAAACCTTCTTTATCGCACAAATGAGTTTCCATTGGCGACATTACCATGCGGTTCTTTATAGCAAGAGAACCGATCTTGAAAGGACTAAAGAGTTTTGGAAATATAGTCATTGATTTGAAAGACCTCCTCATTCAAATGTATAAGGGTTTACCACGGAAAGACACAGAATGGTACAGAAAATGATAAAAATTTTGAATAAGAGAAATATTAAAATTTATTAGTTTTTCTATGCTTCGATATTATTCCGTGAAATTCTGTGGTGAATACTACGAATAGTAACCTATGCTTTTTGAAGTATGATATTTTGTTGTTTTCTTTTTACCAGATTATAAAGGGTATCGCGTTCTGCGGGAACACGACCGGCTTCTTTGATTAACGTAGTAATCTCATGAACAGACAATGCCTCCGGGGTTTCAGCACCGGCAGCATGGGTAATTTTTTCTTCTTGTATCGTTCCATCAATATCATCCACTCCAAAGCTCAGAGATATCTGGGATAGTTTAATTCCCAGCATGATCCAATACGCTTTTATATGATCAAAATTATCCAGCATTAATCGGCTGATTGAGATGACCTTCAAGTCCAGCATTGCTGTGGTACTGAAATGATTCGATAATTCAGTATTTTTGGGATGAAACGCTAGTGGAATAAAGGCCATAAAGCCGCCTGTCTCATCCTGAAGCTCTCGCAACTTTATAAGATGATTAACCCTTTCTTCGGGTGTTTCGATGTGACCATAAAGCATAGTCGCATTGCTCTGTAATCCCAAATTATGGGCCTCACGCATTACCTGTAGCCAACCTTCGCCACTGAGTTTTTCCGGACACAACTGCTCACGTACCTTTGGAGAAAATACCTCAGCGCCGCCTCCCGGTAAGGAACCAAGTCCTGCCTCTTTGAGTATTTTCAACGTTTGGTGCACCGGGAGTTTTGCCAGTCGGGACAAATGTTCTATCTCTACAGCGGTAAATGCCTTGATGTGTACTTCAGGACATCTTTCATGAATTTCGTGAATCATCTTTCTGTAAAAATCGAAGGGGAGGTCTGGGTGTAATCCGCCTACAATATGTAATTCTGTTGCGCCTTCCTCTGTAGCAGCTACAGCCTTTTCCAGAATTTCTTCCGTATCCATGACATATGAGCCCGCTTCTTCTTTATCTCGGCTGAATGCGCAGAACCTGCACCGATTCTCACAAATATTGGAATAGTTAATGTGGCGATTGATAATGTAATATGCCACATTACCATTTTTTCGTTCACGGATACTATTTGCTGTATGACCAATATGGAGAATATCATTGGACCTGAAAAGCCGCACTCCATCATCAAAAGTGAGCCGTTCACCACTTCCCGCCTTTTTGAGGATGTCATATATTGATGATTGTTTCAGTAGTTTTTCCATCTTGTGTAGGATAACAAATGCAAAATAACTCCATAATGCTGATTCAATTGTCCTCGATTGAACTGAAACATTCGGTATGGTGATGACCACTGTGAGCACAGCTCAAGTTCCCTGGCTGAATTCACACGTATGGTTTAATCGAGGGCGATTGAACCTGCGAAGCTACTGCCAAAGGCAGCAAAAACCTCTATAAATTGGAACTTTATGAAAATATCAGAATTCGAGTTTAAAATCAAGGAATATGTCTTGTCACCTGGATATTATAAATTATGAGAGAATACAGAAAAAAGAGTGTACGTGTTTATTAAGGGGTAAAATAGCAAAGATAAAAGAGGAAAGAAAATCGTAAATATATTGACTAATCCCGTTCTACCACCACCAGCTTGAATGTTTGCCGAAGGCTTTGTAGCTTGCAGTATAAAAGATGCCAAAGCTATAATCTGCCCGTAATATTTCCGTGTCTTTTCGTTATAGATTTAAGTTTTTTTATCTTTTACCTTTATCTTATTCCAAACAGCATCCATTTCCTCTAAGGTACATGCTTCAATATCTTTTCCCATCGAAGCAAGTTCTGCTTCAACTTTTTTAAAGCGATCAACGAATTTATAGATTGTTTTGTGGAGTACATTTTCCGTATCGAGCTTCAAAAAACGGGAAAGATTTACCATGGAAAACAGGAGATCTCCAACCTCTTCTTCTATATGTTCCGGTTTTTTTTCACGAATTGCCTCTTTAACCTCCGCAAGTTCTTCATCCACCTTGGCGATTACATCGTTGATATTTGTCCAATCAAAACCTACTTTTGCAACTTTCTTTTGTACTTTCTGAGCCTTTTGAAGTGCCGGGAGATATTTCGGCAAGCCATCTACAACAGATTTTCTTTCTTCATATCCCTTCTCCTTTTTTTTGATCTCCTCCCATTGATGAATTACCTCGTCCGGAGTGGTTGCTGTGGCATCTCCAAAGACGTGCGGATGGCGACGTGTCATCTTGTCAAGGCATAGTGTTATTACACCGCCTATATCAAATTGTCCTTTTTCCCTGGCAATTTGACAATGAAAGATAATATGAAAAAAGAGATCAGCAAGTTCTTCCTTCAGTTTAGACGGGTCTCCGGAATCTATTGCATCTATTACCTCATATGCCTCTTCTATTAAATGTGGCTTTAGGGATATGTGGCTCTGTTCTTTATCCCACGGACATCCATCTTTACCGCGTAATTTCTGCGTCAGCTCAATCAAATCTTGTAATAAGGAAATGGGTTTAACTTCAGGTGTGTTCATTGATACTATACCCGTATATAAAATTTTTCGTAATGACTCTTTGTGGTGTACCTTCTCACAAATGTAATACCGGATTTTAGCAATTATTTTTATTGAAGTCAAACATCCAGATGATAATATATTAACGTATTTTAAAACCTGTTCCTGATGAGGTTCGGGAACATGATTCTTCAAACTTTTATGAGAGAAAATATTATGGGATTCCCAGAACGACGTTTACGCAGATTGCGCAGCAATGAAAATATAAGGCGGCTGGTACGAGAAACACAGATATCGATAGATGACTTGATTATGCCCCTTTTTGTCCGTCCAGGAAAAGGTATTAAGCAGCCGATACCTTCTATGCCTGGAAATTTTCAGATGTCTGTTGACAAGCTGGTTGAAGAGGTGAAAATTTTGGAGGGACTTGGCATTCCCGGCATTATCCTATTCGGGATCCCCGAGAAAAAAGATGAAATGGGTTCTGATGCCTATGCAGATGAAGGTATTATTCAGAAAGCAATTATTGCTCTTAAGAGAGAAGTAAAAAATATCCTTGTGATTACCGATGTTTGCATGTGTGAATATACTAATCACGGCCACTGTGGTTTTGTTAGAACGGATGACAGGACAGGTCATTTTGAAGTAGATAACGATATGACTCTGGAACTGCTGGTAAAAGAATCAGTTTCCCATGCGAAGGCAGGCGCAGACATTATAGCTCCGAGTGATATGATGGATGGCCGTGTAGGAGCGATTCGACAGGGACTCGACGAGAATGGTTTTGAGCACATTCCCGTTATGGCATATTCTGCCAAATACGCATCAGGTTTCTACGGTCCTTTCCGGGAGGCCGCTGAGTCTACACCCGGATTTGGCGACCGCTCATCATATCAAATGGACCCTCACAACGCCGCTGAGGCGCTTCGTGAAGTGTCGCTGGATATAGAAGAGGGGGCTGATATTGTAATGGTAAAGCCAGCGTTGGCCTATCTTGATATTATCCGTATAATAAAAGATAAATTCAAGTATCCTGTTGCAGCTTACAATGTGAGCGGTGAATTTTCTGTTGTGAAGGCTGCATCGGAGAAGGGCTGGATCGATGAAAAACGTGTAGCGTTGGAAATTTTGACAAGCATCAAACGTGCCGGCGCTGATATCATCTTAACGTACTGGGCAAAAGATGCTGCTCAATGGTTGAGAAAATAAATTTTTTCGAAATGGAAGTAGCTAAAGTATTGACAAAGAATAAAGTGAAAGGGAAAGTTGTACAAGTACTACTCCCTATTATTATCGGCCTAAGTGCTATAATAGGAACGCTTTTTACATGGCATATAGTATTAAGACATGAGAATTCTCAAATTGAGCAACTTACTGAGTCGCAATTACTTATTGCGAAAAATGAGTTATTAGCTCGTATTGATTATAAAATGTCATCACTCCTGCGTATGGCTAAACGCTGGGAGATACAGGGTGGCACACCAAAAGAGGCGTGGGAGTCGGATGCACTGTTTTATCTTAAACATCTCAGGGGTTTTCAGTCTATTGAATGGGTAGACCGTTCGTCGCTGGTACGGTGGATTGTGCCGCTTGGAGGAAATGAAGTTACTCTGGACCTTAACCTTTTACATGAGAAGAAAAGAAGTATTGCGCTTGAGAAGGCTCGTGCTACAGGAGAAATTACGATAACGCCTGCTATAGATTTTGCTCAGGGTGGGAAGGGATTTCTGGGTTATGTGCCGGTATTTAAGGGCAAGGATTTTGATGGGTTTATTGTGGGTGTATTTCGTTTCAAAACGCTCTTTGATGCCGAATTAAAAAATATTACCCCTGGCTATTCACTTGCAATTTTTGAGGATAATGAAGAAATATACAGGCGGGAAGTGTACAACAACTTGCATGAAATGAAATGGGGCCGGGAAGTAAGCGTTAACCTTTATGGAATTACCTGGCTTGTACGTGTTTGGCCCGGATCGGAGCGATTTGCACAAATACGCTCTTATATTCCAGAATATTTTTTAATTTCCGGCATTTTTATAAGCATTTTGCTTGCCATGCTCGTTTATTTTGTCCAGACAGCTCAAACGCGTGCAAAGGGAATCAATTTGGTTAACCGTGAATTGATGCATGAAATAACTGAGCATAAGCGTGTGAATGATGAGCTTACGGAACGAATGCGCCTGGCAGCCTTCATTGCTGATGTGGGTATTGTTGTTACACAAGGTAAAACCTTGCAGAATGTATTACAAGGCTGTGCCACGTCTATGGTTAAACATCTGGATGCGGCGCTTGCTCGTATCTGGACCCTTAATAAAGAGGATGCAAATCTGGAATTACGGGCTAGTGCAGGGATGTATGCCCATATTGACGGAACCCATAGCCGTGTGCCTGTTGGTAAGTTTAAAATTGGACTTGTTGCCAAAAACCACAAGCCATATTTGACGAATGCTATCATCGGCGATTCTCATATCCATGATCAGGAATGGGTGAAGCGGGAAGGAATAGTTGCTTTCGCTGGCTATCCGCTCATTATTGAAGGTAGTGTTGTAGGAGTTATGGCGATGTTCAGTAAAAAACAGCTTAAGGAATCGACTTTAGAAGCATTAGGCTCCGTAGCGGATACTATTGCTCTCGGCATACAGCAAAAGCATACAGAGAAATTGCTGCGGGAGAGTGAAGAGCGGTTCCGTACCGTAGTGCAAACAGCAACAGATGCAATCATTTTAGCAGAGAGCAGCGGGAATATTATATCCTGGAATAAAGGAGCTCAGAGCATCTTTGGCTATTCAGAAGAAAAAGTATCTGGCAAGTCAATAACTCCCCTGATGCCCGAACGGTACCGGGATGCCCATATCAAGGGAATAGAGCGTATGCACTTAACGGGCAAAAAAAAGATTATTGGTAAAACCATTGAGGTACACGGACTGAGGAAAGACGGCAGTGAATTTCCAATGGAGCTTTCCATCAGCGATTGGAAGACGGGAAAGGGGACATTTTATACAGCAATTATTCGCGATATTACTGTGCGTAAGCGAATGGAGGAAGAACTCCGTGTCTTATCACTTGTTGATGAGCTTACCGGCCTTAATAACCGTCGTGGATTTTTAACCCTTGCCGGACAACAGTTAAAAACTGCTAACAGGATTAAAAGAGGAATGTGGTTGATTTTTATCGATTTAGACGGACTGAAAAGGATTAATGATACGCTGGGTCATCAGGAAGGAGACTTTGCATTGATTGATGTAGCAAATATACTGAAAGAAACCTTTCGTGAATCGGATATTAGTGCCCGTATTGGTGGGGATGAGTTTGTGGTTCTCATGATGGAAAATACCGATACTGACGGTAATATTGTTCATGACCGTTTGCAGGAAAAAATCGATCTGCACAATAAAAAAAGAAATCGTTCCTTTGCTATATCGATTAGTGTGGGTATAACTTACTATAATCCGGAACGTCCATGCTCTATTGATGAATTGCTTGTGCAAGCAGATAAGCGAATGTATGAGCAGAAAAGGGGGAAGCAAAAAGGATAAAGAAAACCAATATATTCGGGTAAAATAAAAGTATTGGTTCTCTTTTGTTTTTGGAGGAATGGGGAACGTTATGAAAGAAAAAAGAAGGCCGGATAGATCGGATTTAGAGGCCATGCGAAATCAACTCCTTGATTTTGCCTGTGCCAGGCATGATTTTAAGCTGGAATCAGAGGATTTTCCCTTTGACGGAAATTGGAACGGGGTATTTCTGATAAGGTTCAGAGATAATCTGAAAGAAGACAGGCTGTATTGTGAGGTGCCACTTGGTGAGCATTTTATTAGGTTTGGGCTGGAGCTGGAGATTGATGAGCAAATTTGGCATCAAGAGCATGAGAATATTTTACGGAAGGCATCGGGGTACGATATTGCGATTTACCCATCTCTTCCAAAGGAAAACAAACAGAGGCATTGCCGATTATCTGCAAGGGCATGGACTCCTAATTTTGGGCAACGTATTTTTGGTTTGACTCTTTCTAATCTTATAGATTGTAAAAAGGCTATTTTATCAATGCTCTCAAAGAATTAATTTAATTTATGGAAGTGTATAAAAAGAAAAATAGATCAAATAATGAATAGTTATTTTTGAAATTTTCTTGGTTATCATTTAGTTATTTGCTAAACTTTATACATAATATTATTGGTAAATAATAATGATTACATAATACAAATAGCTGGCATAGTATTCATTAAAATATTGGTTTGAACGAAAAGGGTAATTGATATGAAAATAGCGGTCTCAGGCAAGGGCGGCGTTGGAAAAACAACCTTCGTGGCTGCATTGGCAAAGGTTTTTACAGAGTGTGGGAAAAGGGTTATAGCAATAGATGCAGACCCAGTGTCAAATTTAGCAGCAACTCTGGGGGTTAAAAATGTAACAGAAATAATACCGATCAGTCAGATGAAGGACTTGATAAAGGAGCGTACAGGTGCTACTTCCGAAGAATACGGAAAGTTTTTTCAGTTAAATCCAACAGTTTCCGATTTGCCTGATAAATTTTCGCTGGAACAAGATGGTATAAAGCTTATGGTGCTGGGGGCAGTAAAGAGGGGCGGAGGTGGCTGCGCGTGTCCGGAAAGCGCCTTCTTAAGGACATTATTGAGTCATTTAATCTTGCAACGGGATGAGGTTGTGATTGTGGACATGGAAGCTGGAGTAGAACATCTTGGTCGTGCCACGGTAAGGGCCGTAAATGCCTTAATTATAATAGTAGAACCTGGCTCGAAGAGTATACAAACAGCTTTTCAAGTCAAAAAATTAGCAGATGATATAGGTCTTAAGTCGATTTATGCAGTGGGCAATAAAGTGGCATCGAAAGAGCATAAAGTATTGATCGAAAAAGGATTGAACGGTGTGCCTGTCTTGGGATTTATTTCCTATAGCGATAGGATTCTTGAATCGGATATTGACGGGCGGGCAGCTTTCGCCGAAAATAAGCAATTGCTATCAGAAGTTGAGCAAATAAAAGATAAGCTGGAAGATTGTATAAAAGGTAGCTAGAGTTTGTATTTTCCCTTGATTTTATAATGCATTTACAATTATAATGTATTATTCCATTTATTATTAGGAAATAGAGAAATGGAGTGAATATTCAGTATAGCTGTATAAGCTAACTTGGGGTTATACTGATATTCATTAAAAACAATAACGGAGGATTTTTGTATGGAAGAAAAACAAAAAACAGTGGATCAGGTAATGCTTGATCGGATGAAAGAAATTAAAGTAGAAACCATGTATGACAGATACCAGGCCCAGCTTCCTCAGTGTGGATATGGTAGTCTTGCATTGTGTTGTCGTCATTGTAACTATGGACCATGCAATATCGATCCTTTTGGAAACGGACCAAAGAAAGGTGTTTGCGGAGCTGATGCCAATACCTTTGCAGCCCGGCATTATCTTCGTATGAATGGTGCCGGCACTGCATGCCACTCTGACCATGCGCGTGCCGCAGCTCACCTCTTAGTTGCTACCGCAAGGGGTGAAGCACCAGGTTACCGTATTAAAGATGTGGATAAACTTATGATGGTTGCTGAGTGTTTTGGCGTGAAGACAAAGGACCGCAAGATAAATGAAATCGCTGAAGAAGTTGGCGAGATGGCATTAATGGAGTTTGGAAAACCCTATGGTACTTTGTTGTTCCTTAAAAGGGCGCCGGAAGCGCGTCAAAAGATATGGGAAAAATTAGGCATTGCGCCCAGAGCAATTGACCGTGAGGTTACTGAGAGTTTGCACCGAACAGGGATGGGTGGTGATCAGGACTATCGGAACCTTACCAAGCAGTCCATGCGCGTGGCGTTAGCAGATGGTTGGGGTGGTTGTATGATAGCAACCGAACTGCAGGATATTATGTTCGGTACGCCGAAGCCTGTGCAGGGAAGGTCAAACTTAGGTGTTATGAAAAAAGACCATATAAATATCGTTGTTCACGGGCATGAACCTCAGCTTGCCGAAGCCATCGTACTTGCTTCGGGTGATCCGGATGTCATAAAAGCGACACATGCAACGGGGGCAAAAGGTCTTGTGATTGCTGGTCTGTGTTGTACTGCAAATGAGCTTCTTGTTCGGCATGGAATTCCTATGGCCGGCCATATGACTATACAGGAGGGGGCTATAGCGACTGGTGTGGTTGAGTTGATGGTTGTTGATATACAATGCGTGATGCAGGCTTTAGCTGAAACGGCAAAGCACTTCCATACGAAAATTGTAACAACCTTATCAAAGGCAAAGATCGACGGGGCGGAGCATGTAGAATTTAGCGATGAGCATGCCCTCGAAGCAGCAAAGAAGATTATTATGATGGCTATCGATAACTATAAAAACCGCGATAATAATAAGGTGTTTATTCCGAGCAGTGCCGAGCCGAACCTTATTGCTGGTTTTAGCCATGAGACAATTAAATATATGTTAGGCGGCAGGTTCCGTGCAAGTTACCGTCCTTTGAACGATAATATCATAAACGGAAGGATTCGCGGTGTTGTGGGAATTGCCGGTTGTACAAGTCCCAGGGCAGGCGCATGTGACCAGAATTACGTAAATCTGGTAAGAGAACTCATAGCCAACAACATATTAGTAGTGGCGACAGGTTGTGCTGCGGGGCAATGCGCTTCCGGTGGATTGATGATCCCTGAATTAAAAGATGAATGCGGTAAAGGGCTCCGGGAAGTTTGTGAAGCGGTAGGTATACCACCTGTCCTTCATTCTGGCGCCTGTGTTGATAATAGCCGTATTTTGATAGCATGTTCCGAAATGGCAAAAGAAGGCGGTTTGGGAAACGATATTAGTGATTTACCGGTTGCCGGTGCATGTTTGGAATGGATGAGCGAAAAGGCAATTGCTATTGGTCAGTTTTTTGTAGCATCTGGTATTTATATCGTCTTTGGCATGAATTCGCCGGTGGCTGGTGCGCCTGATATGCAAAGGTTATTAACCAAAGAGATGGAAGATCTGGTTGGTGCACGATGGGATTTTGAGCGTGATCTGAAGAAAATAGGTAAAATGATGATGGATCACATAGAGAAAAAGAGAGATGCGCTGGGCATAAATACAGCAAAAGAGAGAAAACTCTATGATATGGCAGAGCGAAGAGCATTGGAAAGGGAATGTAAACCTGTTCCTGGACATCATTAAGAAAAAAGATTTAAAGGGGTATTTTTTATGTCAAAAATCATCTGTTCCGCCGCTATTCGCGGTGCATACCAAATTGTAGATAAAGCTGATAAAAAGCTTGCTGAAGCAATTGCACAAAAGGGAGCTGGCTGTAAAGTGGAATTTCCCAATACAGCCTATTATTTGCCTATCATTTATTCCATGACGGGTATTCCGGTAAAAACCTTAGAGGATTGTGTACATGTGATAGGTTTGGCAAGGAGTATGTTACCTCCATTGCCTGCTGAAAAACACTGGGTTCCATACCTGGGTCACACCTTAGATGCGGGTATGGCAACACTTTTTGCAGAAGAGATCTATGAGGCCTGTAAATATTTAATCGGGCCTCACCCGGTAGACGGGATATGGTTGGGGGCAGCAGATGATGTTATTATGCGTGAACGGGGTATTGAATTTGTCGATGGTACGGCACCAGGGTTTGCTGCCATAGTAGGGTGTGCTCCTGATGCAGATACAGCCGTCAAGATTGCAAGAGAGCTTCAGCAAAAAAACCTCTATGTGTTTATACAATCTGATAACTTTGGTGTGTCTTTTGCCGAACAGTTAGCTGAAAAAGGTGTCCAAATGGGTTGGGATACTCGTCTTGTGCCTTTTGGAAAAGAGACCTCCGCTGCAGTATATTCCTTAGGTTTTGCCAATAGGGCAGCTCTCTCGTTTGGTAATGTCCCGCCGGGGGATTTTAAAAGGAATCTTCTGTATAATAAGAACCGTATCTTTGCTTTTGTCCTTGCATTGGGTACTAAAGTTACTGATGAACAATATGCAAATGCTGCTGGTGCCATTAACTATGGCTTTCCAACGATTACCAATATCGATATTCCTGAAATATTACCTACCGGTGTTTGTACCTATGAGCATGTGGTTTCTAAGGTGCCTGTTGATAAGATTGTTGATAAATGTGTTGAGGTACGTGGCTTAAAGATATCAATTCATAAGTTGGATATCCCTGTCCCGTATGGTCCTGCCTTTGAGGGTGAACGCATACGGAAAGAGGATATGCAAATTGAGATTGGCGGTCCTGGAGTACCTGCTTTTGAATATGTGTGCACCAAAGAAATCGATGAGGTTGAGGATGGTAAGATACAGGTTATAGGTCCGGATTTAGACGAGATTCCCGCCGGCCCCGGTGTGTCTTTGGGTATCATGGTTGAGGTGTCTGGTCGAAAAATGCAGCCAGATTTTGAACCTATTTTTGAACGGCAAATGCATCGATTCCTTGGTGAAGCTCAGGGTTTATTCCATATGGGCCAGAGGGATATTATTCGTCACCGTATCAGTAAAGAAGCCTTTAAAGCAGGTTTTAGGATCAGGCATATAGGGAATATCATTCATGCTAAATTCCATGGTGAATTTGGTGCCATTCTGGATAAGGTACAGGTGACTTTATATACGAAAAAAGAAGATGTAGAAAGACTCCTGAAAGATGTGCGTGCCGCATACACAGAACGTGATGCAAGGTTAAAAGGTATGACCGATGATTCGGTTAGTATGTTTTATAGTTGTACACTCTGCCAGAGTTT
>JAANMY010001306.1_pt1 | contig 29052 bp, 20 predicted proteins | sample 7279691 | NCBI WGS metagenome assembly JAANMY01 (sample SAMN14094543, study PRJNA606508) | bioreactor metagenome | isolation source: A lab-scale SPAN reactor treating ammonium-rich wastewater day 388 | place: Ireland: Galway | collected 2018-02-07
TGGTCGGGCGAGTCGAAGATCCACTTCTCCATGCGCAGGAAGTCCTCCATCGCCTTGGCGTCATCCATGATGTCGACCATGCCCACGTACTTCTGCAGGTTCAGGCGGAAGGGTTTCAGCATCAGGTAGGACCAGTTCATCAGGTCCGCCGGCACGTTGCCGAGCGTGTCGACGAAGAGATCGACGTCGAGCCCGCGCGTCCAGTTGGACAGCATGTTGTCCGAGGTCTGGAAATCCACCGGCGTGACCATGGTGATGAGGTTGCGCACCTTGTCCGCGTTGAGCGCCGAATAGCAGAGCGCCAGCACGCCGCCCTGGCAGATGCCGAGCACGTTGACCGCCGAGACGCCGTGCGCCTCGCGCAGATGGTCGACCGCGCCGCCGATGAAGCGCTGCACGTAGTCCTCGAGGTCGAGGTAGCGGTCGGAGCGGTCCGGGTAGCCCCAGTCCAGCACGTAGACGTCCTCGCCGCGCTCCAGCAGGCCGCGCACCAGCGAACGGTTGTCCTGCAGGTCGATCATGTAGGGGCGGTTGACCAGCGCGTAGCTGACCAGGATCGGCACCCGCGCGGTCGGCGCCTTCGCGCCCACGAAGCGGTACAGCACGGTCTTGCCGTCGCGCCAGACTTCCTGCCTGGCGGTCGAGCCGTAATCGAAGTTGTCCACCTCGCGCAGGGTTTCCAGCCCCGCGGCCAGCTTGGACTGCATGCGCAGCGCTTCCTGCGCGAGTTCCTCGGGCGTGAGCTTCAGCGGGCTGGGCATGTCAGCGGCTCCGTTTCACGGTCTTGCGCGCGGTCTTCTTCGCGGCGGATTTCCTCGGCGTGACGCGCTTGGCCGCGGCTTTCTTCGCCACCGTCTTGGTGGCCTTCTTCGCCGCGGGCTTGCGGGTGACCGCCTTCTTCGTCGCCTTCTTCACGACAGGTGCCGATGCCGGCTTCGGCGCGGCCTTGCGCGCCGGCGTGCGTCGCGGCGCGGCTTTTCCATCCGCTGCGCGCGACGAGGATGCCGATGCCGCTTCGCCCCGCGCCATCCGCCGCACCAGCCGCTCGAGTTCGGCGATCTTGCGGTGCGCGGCCTCGATTTCGGTGCGCGTCGGCATGCCGAGCAAGCCGGTCGCCTGTTCGATCTCCTTCTGCACGTCGTTGCGCAGGCGCATCTGCGCGTTGACCATCGCGCCATAGGTTTCGCGATAGTCCGGCGACAGCGCCATATCCGCGAACGCGTCCTCGGCCGCATCGATCCACAGGTCGAACAACGCCCGGGCGCTGGTGATCTCCAGCCCCGGCATCTCGTGTCCGGCGAGCTTCTTCTCGAAGTTGGCGTAGGCCGCCTGCGCCGACTTCGACAGCATCGCGTTGTGCGCGGCCATCGTGTCCTGGTAGTCGAGCTGCGCCTGCATCAGCTTCTGCAGGCGTTCCTGGTGCTCGCGCGCCAGCCCGAAGGTCGGCAGGCCAAGCCAGCCACGCGCTTCGCTGCGCCAACCGGCGAGCATCGGCTGCACCGCTTCGTACCACGCATCGAAGCCCTGCATGTTCGGCGACTGCAGGCCGCGGAACATCTCCAGCCACGCGCCTTCGCCCTGGCTTTCCAGCATCTCCTTCCAGCGCGCGGCGATCTCGCCCGCGTCCACCGCCTGACCGGCGTACTGGCCCGCCAGCTGCTGCATGCGGCCATACCAGTCGCCGGCCTGCTGCTGGAAGCGGCCGAGCGTGGCTTCGACGGTATCGGCGAGATCCGGCGGACGCTGCCCGCCCATCGATTGCGCGATGCGGCTCCATTGCGACAACGCATCCTGCCAGCCGCCCATGCCCGGCATCGCGCCCGGCCAGGCGGGTTGGGCGAACGCCGGCGCACCGAAACCCGGCATCGCAAACCCCTGCCCCATGCCTGCGAACGGGGATGCCGGCGCGGGCTGCGCGCCCGCCGCCTGCCGCATCATCTCGTTCCAGCCGTTCCAGTACTGCCGCGCGAGGGCATCGAAGTCCCCGCTCCAATCCTGCGTCGCCATGGCGCCTCCTGTGTGCCGCCCGATGCTAGCACGCAGGCATTGCGCCTCCCGGGCGCTCAGGGCTTGGGTATATGCAGGGTCTTGCTGATCATCAGCGAGCCGGACAGCGCGAACATCAGCACCAGCGGATGGAACTGCCAAGGCCCCAGTTGCAGCACGCCGCCCCACAGCGCGGGGCCGATCGCACCCTGCATCACCGCCACCGCCAGCACCACGACCAGCAGCAGGCTGGTCGGGATCGGCGTGCCTTCGAAATATTTCACCTTGCCTTCGTCGCCGGAAAGCTGTTCGGCGGTCACGTTGTAGCGCGCCAGCCGGCTCACGCCGCAGCCGACGAAATAGCTCAGCACCACCCAGTCCCAGCCGCCCTGCATGCCGCAGGCGTAGGCGAGTGCGGCCGGCGCGACACCGAACGAGATGACATCGGCCAGCGAATCCAGTTCGCGGCCCAGCGTGGAGGCGACCTTGCGCCAGCGCGCGATGCGGCCGTCGAGCGCATCGAAGATGAAGGCCAACGGGATCAGCGCCATGCCGATGAGCAAATCACGCACCACGCCGTCCTGCAGGAAGCGCATCGCCGCGAAGATCGCGCCGGTGCCGCAGAAGGCATTGGCCAGCGTGAACCAGTCGGCCAGGTGGAAGTCGCGGAGCATCGAGAAATGGCGCTTTTTCGTCGCGTTCATCGCGGATCTCGTCATGGATGCAGGAAGACTGCCAGAAACCGCGCGCCACCGCAGTGAAGTCGCACATCGCCACCCCGCGCGCGACAATGGCGCATGGCCGTCCAGCGCAAGATCATCCACGTCGACATGGACGCGTTCTATGCGTCGGTCGAGCAGCGCGATGATCCCGCGCTTCGCGGCCGGCCAGTGGTGGTGGCCTGGCGCGGCGCGCGTTCGGTGGTGTGCGCGGCCAGTTACGAAGCCCGCAAGTTCGGTGTGCGTTCGGCGATGCCGGCACTGCGGGCCGAGCGGCTCTGCCCCGATGCCGTCTTCGTGCCCCCCGATTTCAGCCGCTACAAGGCGGTGTCGCGGCAGATCCGCGAGATCTTCGCGCGCCACACCCACCTCATCGAACCGCTCTCGCTCGACGAGGCCTACCTCGACGTCACCGCACCCAGGCATGATCTCGGCAGCGCCACTGCGATCGCGCTCGACATCCGCGCGACGATCCGGGAAGAGACTTCGCTCACCGCCTCGGCCGGCATCGCGCCCAACAAGTTCCTCGCCAAGATCGCCAGCGACTGGAACAAACCCGACGGCCAGTTCGTGCTCAAGCCGCACCAGGTCGATGCCTTCCTCGCGCCGCTGCCGCTGGCCCGCCTGCCCGGCGTCGGGCGCGTGACCAGCGAACGGCTGAAAGCCTTCGGCCTGGAAACCTGCGCCGATGTCCGAGCGACGTCGCCGGAGTTCCTGCAATCGGAATTCGGACGATGGGGGATGCGGCTTCACGAACTTGCCCACGGCATCGACGAACGCGCGGTCTGCAGCGAGCGCGCGACGTTGCAGATCTCCAGCGAGGACACGTTCGCCGAAGACCTGCCGCTCGATGCGCTGGCGCCGCACATCGAAACGCTGGCGGCGAAGACTTGGGCCGGCTACCAGCGCGAACTCGCCGTCCATCCGCAACGGCTGGCGCGCACCGTGGTGCTGAAGCTGAAAACATCCGAATTCCGCACACTGACCCGCAGCCTCACCTTGCCGGTGCCGCCCGACAGCGCATCGGTGTTGAGCGAACGCGCCTGCGGCCTGCGCGAGCGCGTCGAACTGCCCGCGCGCACGCGTTATCGACTGGTCGGCGTGGGCCTGTCCGGCTTCATCGACCGCGATGCCGATCCGCAACCCGGATTGTTCGAACAGGCCTGAGTTCCTTCAGCGCAGGCGGATTGAAGTCGCCGCCGCAAACACGCCACGCAGCCGGGCAAGTTCATCCGCATGGCTGCCCGCCACGCGCGCGATCAGACCGCGCGCAAGCGGCGTGGCATGGATCTCCACGCATCGGCCATCCTCGCGCCCGCGCTGCTTGGTGACCAGCCCGGCCTTCTGCGCACGCTTGACCAGCGCCGCGGTGGCGGGATGGCTGGACTGCATGCGTTCCGCCAGTTCGCTGATCGTCGCCCAGTCGCGCCCTGGAAATGCCTGCAGGTGCAGCAGCATCTGGTACTGCGCCGGCGTCAATCCCGCGGCATGCGTCGTCTGCTGGCTGAACTGCAGGAAGCCGGCCATCGCATGGCGGAATTCGGAGAGCGCCTGGTATTGCCTCTTGTCCAGCATCTCGACCGCTGCCCCTCATGATCCATCGTCATTGTAGGTCCGCGGTTCTCCCCGCAATGGATCCCGCCTGGCCGGCATCCACGCCAATGAAAAACGGGCCCGAAGGCCCGTTTCTCTCTTTGCGGTGCGATGTGGAACCGATCAGGCTTCCGGCGAAACGCCTTCGCCTTCTTCCACGGCCTTCATCGACAGGCGGATGCGGCCCTGCTTGTCGACTTCCAGCACCTTGACCTTGACCACGTCGCCTTCCTTGAGCTTGTCGGACACCTTCTCGACGCGCTCGTTGGAGATCTGCGACACGTGCACCAGGCCATCCTTGCCCGGCAGGATGGTCACGAACGCGCCGAAGTCCATGATCTTGGCGACCTTGCCTTCGTAGATGCGGCCCGGCTCGACGTCGGAGGTGATCTGTTCGATGCGCGCTTTGGCAGCCAGCGCGGCGGCGTTGTTGACCGACGCGATGGTGATCGTGCCGTCGTCCTGGATGTCGATCTGGGTGCCGGTTTCCTTGGTGATGCCCTGGATCGTGGCACCGCCCTTGCCGATCACCTCGCGGATCTTGTCCGGGTGGATCTTGATGGTCAGCAGGCGCGGCGCGTACTCGGACAGCTCCTCGCGCGGCGCGGTCATGGCCTTGGCCATCTCGCCCAGGATGTGCAGGCGGCCTTCCTTCGCCTGCGCCAGCGCCACCTTCATGATTTCCTCGGTGATGCCCTGGATCTTGATGTCCATCTGCAGCGCGGTGATGCCGTTCTCGGAACCCGCGACCTTGAAATCCATGTCGCCGAGGTGGTCCTCGTCGCCCAGGATGTCGGACAGCACGACGAAGTCGTCGCCTTCCTTGACCAGGCCCATCGCGATGCCCGCCACCGGGGCCTTCACCGGCACACCGGCATCCATCAGCGCCAGCGAGGAGCCGCAGACCGACGCCATCGAGGATGAACCGTTCGACTCGGTGATCTCCGAGACCACGCGCACGGTGTACGGGAACTGCTCCAGCGTCGGCATCATCGCCAGCACGCCGCGCTTGGCGAGGCGACCGTGGCCGATTTCACGACGCTTCGGCGCACCGAAGCGGCCGGTCTCGCCCACCGAGTACGGCGGGAAGTTGTAGTGGAACAGGAAGTTTTCCTTCCACTCGCCGGCCACGTCATCGATGATCTGGCCGTCGCGGGCAGTGCCCAGCGTGGTGATGACCAGCGCCTGCGTCTCGCCGCGGGTGAACAGCGCCGAGCCGTGCACGCGCGGCAGCACGCCGACCTTGCAGGTGATCGGACGGACGTCGGTCAAGCCGCGGCCGTCGATGCGCTTCTTGGTGCTCAGCACCGACTGGCGCATGGTCTGGTATTCCTGCTCGCCGAATTCCTTGAACAGGTCGGCGATCTTCCAGCCCTCGGCCTCGACCTTCGGCGACAGGTGGTCGGCGATGTCCTTGCGCAGCACGTTGATCGCGTCGCGGCGGTCCAGCTTGTCGATGATCGCGAAGGCGCCCTTCAGCTTGTCGCCGATGGTGCCGACCAGCTCGTTGATCATGCCTTCGTTCTTGGCCGGAGCCTCCCACGTGGACGGCTTGACGCCGGCCTCGGCGACCATCTCGTTGATGGCGTTGATGGCGGCCTGCAGCTCGCGGTGGCCGGCCATCACGGCGCCGAGCATCACGTCTTCCGAGAGCTCCTTGGCCTCGGATTCGACCATCAGCACGGCGTCACGGGTACCGGCGACGACGAGTTCAAGCTCGGAATCCTTCATCGCCTCGACACCGGCGTTGAGCAGGTACTGGCCGTTCTTGTAGCCGACCTTGGCGGCGCCGATCGGGCCCTGGAACGGGGTGCCGGCCAGCGCCAGCGCGGCGGACGCGCCGATCATCGCCAGCATGTCGCCTTCCACTTCCGGGTTCAGCGACATCAGGGTGCAGATGATCTGCACTTCGTTCTTGTAGTCCTCGGGGAACAGCGGGCGGATCGGGCGGTCGATCAGGCGGCTGATCAGCGTTTCCTTCTCGGTCGGACGGCCTTCGCGCTTGAAGAAGCCACCCGGGATGCGGCCACCGGCGTAGAACTTCTCCTGGTAATCCACCGTCAGCGGGAAGAAGTCTTGGCCCTCGCGCGCCGACTTGGCGGCCACGGCGGAGGCGAGCACGACGGTGCCGTCGCAGGAGACCATGACCGCGCCGCCGGCCTGGCGGGCGATTTCGCCGGTTTCGAGGGTGACGGTCTTGCCGCCGAACGGGAAGCTCTTGGTGATTTTGGCCACGTGTATTCCTTGGGTGTCACTTGCGGATGAACCGACGGGCCCCTGCCCGTGCGGCGTGCGTGTAGCGATGGGCTGCAGCGATGTAGCGATGTCTCACAAACGAACCGCGGCGCTTTGGGGCGCCGCGGTCGGGGTGGTTCTTAGCGGCGCAGACCCAGTTTCTGGATCAGGTCCTTGTAACGCGCGACATCCTTGCGGTGCAGGTAGTCGAGCAGGCTGCGGCGGCGGTTGACCAGCTTGAGCAGGCCACGACGGCTGTGGTGGTCCTTCTTGTGGGTCTTGAAGTGCTCGGTCAGGTGCACGATGCGCGCGGTGAGCAGGGCGACCTGGACTTCCGGCGAACCGGTGTCGTTGGCGCCGCGCTTGTTGTCTTCGATGATCTGGCTGGTGTCGATGGACATGTCGTTATCTCTGTAGATGCGTGAAGGGCAGGAACGTGCCGGGGCAAATGAACCCGGGCGCACCGCCGGTCCGCCGTGAACTGAAGGATGGATCGCCGTGAAAACGGCGCGCGAATTGTAGCCCCGATGAGGCTGCCCGGGCAAGGCGCGGCTTAGGCGGCGGGCGCGTCCTCGCGCGGGGGCGACGTGGCACTGGCCCAGCTGAAAAGGCGTTTCGGACGCAGCACGCCCTCGGCGTCGATGTGGCCCAGGCCCAATGCACGGCCATCGGCATCGCAGACGGCGACTTCACCCAGGTGGCGGAAAGCGGCCCGGACCGTCTGTCCCTGCCCCAGTCGGGCCGCCTGCGCTTCGGTCAGCCGCACTTCCGGCCAGGACACCATGCCGGCCTCGACCGGCAGCAGGCAGGCATCGAGATGGTGCTCGCCGCGCTCGGCCATGGCCTCGAGCGCCTCCATCGTCCACATCCTCGGCTCGCGGAACGGGTCGACCCAGAGCCGGCGCAACTCGGCCACATGCGCGCCGCAACCGAGCAACTCCCCCAGGTCGCGCACCAGCGAGCGCACGTAGGTGCCCGATCCGCACTCCACGTGCAGGCGAAGCTGCGGGGCCGGATCCAGCAGGTCGGCCGCCGACTGCAGGCTGAACTCGTGGACATCCACCTCGCGCGGTTCGATCTCGATGGTCTCGCCGCGCCGTGCCTTGGCGTACAGCGGCTCGCCGCCGCGCTTGAGCGCCGAATAGATCGGCGGCACCTGCCGGATGCGACCGCTGAACCTGGCCAGCGCCGCATCGATGGTCGCGATGTCGAGCGGCGGCACCGGGCGCTCGCGCAGCACCTGGCCCTCGGCATCGTCGGTATCGGTGGTGATGCCGAGCCGCGCCACGGTCTCGTAGGCCTTGCGCGCACCGAGCAGGCCGCCGGCGATCTTGGTCGCCTCGCCGAAGCAGACCGGCAGCAGGCCGGTCGCGAGCGGATCCAGTGCACCGGTATGGCCGGCCTTCTCCGCACGGAACAGGTGGCGGACGCGCTGCAGGGCCTGGTTGGAGCTCGGCCCGCCCGCCTTGTCCAGCAGCAGGATGCCGTGGAGCTTGCGGAAGCGATGGCGCGTGCGCGGTTTCGACATGCGGGGATTGTAGGCCGCGGTCGCGCGGGTCCGCGCGGCGGTTATTCGGCTTCGTCGGAAGCGGTGTCGTCGGCGGATGACGGCACGTCGGGCAGGTCGCGCAGCAACGCGTCGATGCGTTCGCCGCGGTCCACCGAGTCGTCGTAGAAGAAATGCAGTTCCGGCACGTGGCGAAGCTTCATCGACTGCGCCAGTTCGTAACGGATTTCCTTGGCATGCGCCTTCAGCCCCGCCACCGCCTCGGCCGAACGCTCGGCCTGCAGCGCGGTGACGAAGACCTTGGCGTGCGCCATGTCGCGCGTGACTTCGACATCGGACACGCTGACCGAGGGCAGGCCTAGTTCACGTACCGCGTTGTGGACCAGGGTGCCGAGGTCCCGGCGCATCTGCGCCGAGACCCGGTCGGTGCGGTGGAACGATTTGCGCTGTCCCGCCACGCGTCAGAGCGTCCGCTGCACTTCGATGCGCTCGAAGCACTCGATCTTGTCGCCGGCGCGCACCTGGTCGTAGCCCTTCACGCCGATGCCGCACTCGGTGCCGTTGCGCACCTCGTCCACGTCTTCCTTGAAGCGGCGCAGCGAATCCAGTTCGCCGGTGAAGATCACGGTGTCGTCGCGCAGGACGCGGATCGGCTTGCCGCGGCGGATCATGCCCTCGATCACGCGGGAGCCGGCGATGGAGCCGAACCTGGAATGGCGGAAGACTTCCATCACCTCGGCGGTGCCGATGATCTCCTCGCGGATCTCCATGCCGAGCACGCCCGAGGCGATCTGCTTCACCTGGTCGATGACGTCGTAGATGATCGAGAAGTAGCGCAGGTCGACGCCGTTGCCTTCGATCACCTTGCGCGCCGAGGCATCGGCACGCACGTTGAAGCCGATCACCGTGGCCTTGGAAGTCGCCGCCAGCTGGGCGTCGGACTCGGTGATGCCGCCCACGCCCGAGCCGATCACGTGGATGCGGATCTGGTCGTTGGAAAGGCTGGTCAGCGCCTCGCGCAGCGCCTCGACAGAGCCCTGCACGTCGGCCTTCACCACCAGGTTGAGCTGGGCCTGCGAAGCGCCCTCGCCCATCTGAGACAGGATGTCCTCCATGCGGTTGCCGGCCTGCTTCATCAGGCGGGTCTCGCGGCGCTTGGCATCGCGCTGCTGCGCCACGTCCTTGGCCAGGCGCTCGTCGGCCACGACCACGAAATCGTCGCCCGCGTCCGGCACGCCGGACAGGCCGAGCACCTGCACCGGGATCGACGGCCCGGCGCTCTGCACCTGGCTGCCGGTCTCGTCGAACAGCGCGCGCACGCGGCCGTACTGCACGCCGCAGACCAGGTAGTCGCCCTTGTTCAAGGTGCCCTGCTGGACCAGCACCGTCGCGACCGGACCACGGCCCTTGTCGAGCGCGGATTCGATCACCACGCCGGTGGCGCGGGCATCGACCACCGCCGCCAGTTCGAGTACTTCGGCCTGCAGGCTGATCGCATCGAGCAGGTTGTCGACGCCCTGGCCGGTCTTGGCGGAGAGCTCGACCATCTGGGTGTCGCCGCCGAACTCCTCGGCCACGACCTCGGTTTCCAGCAGTTCGTTCTTGACCCGCAGCGGATCGGCATCGGACTTGTCGACCTTGTTGATGGCGACGATCAACGGCACGCCGGCGGACTTGGCGTGCTGCACGGCCTCGCGGGTCTGCGGCATCACGCCGTCGTCGGCCGCGACCACCAGCACCACGATGTCGGTGAGCTTGGCGCCGCGCGCGCGCATCTGCGAGAACGCGGAATGGCCCGGCGTGTCGAGGAAGCTGATGACGCCCTTGTCGGTTTTGACATGGTAGGCGCCGATATGCTGGGTGATGCCGCCCGCCTCGCCCGTGGCGACCTTGGTGCGGCGGATGTAGTCCAGCAGCGAGGTCTTGCCGTGGTCGACGTGGCCCATGATGGTCACGACCGGCGGACGCGGCGACTTCTCGCCCTGCACTTCCTCGGCATGCGCCAGCAGTTCGGTTTCGGCGTCGTCGGCGTCGGCGCGCACGGCCTTGTGGCCGAGTTCCTCGACGACCAGCACCGCGGTGTCGTGGTCGATGGTCTGGGTGATGGTGGCCATCACGCCCATCTTGAACAGCGCCTTGACCACGTCGCCGCCCTTGAGCGCGAGCTTCTGGGCGAGGTCGCCCACGGTGATCGCCTCGCCGATGGCCACTTCGCGCACGATCTTCTCGGTCGGGCGCTGGAAGCCGTGTTCGCCGCCGCCACTGCGCGACTGCTCGACGGCGCGACGCGCCTTCGGCTTGCCGCGGGTGGCGCCACGCCGGGCGCGGTCGGCCGCCGACAGGTGCAACTGGCCGGCGAACTTGGAGGTGGAATCGTCGTCCTCGACGCCGGCGACCATCGCGTGGGAGCCGCGCGGCTTGGCGGCCTTGCCGTGGCTGCGGTCGTCGCGCGCCGGTTCCGGACGCGCCGGACGCGGCACATGCGGCGTGCCGTGGGTACCGGGCTTGCGCGCGGCGGGTGCCTCGGTGGCCACCGCCGCTTCCGCGGCTTCGGCGGCGAGGCGCTTGGCTTCTTCTTCGGCCTGGACGCGCGCGGCTTCCGCTTCCTCGCGGCGGCGGGCGTCGGCCTCGGCCAGCGCCTGCTGCTCGGCAAGGTTGCGCTGCTTGGATTCCTCCAGCTTGCGCAGGATCTCGGCGCGCTCGTCGCCGGGCGACGGCTGTGCGGCGCCCGCACCGGCGCCCTTGTTCACCAGGGTGACCTTCTTGCGCACCACCACGTCGACGGTCTGCTTGTTGCGACCGCCGCCCACGGTGATTTCCTGCACGTTGCGGCGCGACAGGGTGATCTTCTTCGGCACTTCGCCGGCGGGTTCGGACGCCGCGTCGGCGCGCCCATGGGTACGGCGGAGGAAGCCGAGCAGCTTCACCTTCTGCGCGCTCGTGACTTCCTCGTCGGCGTCCTTGAACGGCATACCGGCTTCGGAGAGTTGCTCCAGCAGCTTTTCGACCGGCGTGTTGACCAGTTCGGCGAGCTTGCGGATGGTGGTTTTCTGCGACATGCGTTTTCCGTTTGCGGGCCGGCGCCAGGCGCGCGGCCAATGTTTTCGATTCTAGCGTGCGGCCTTTCGCAGCCCCGTCACTCGAACCAGTGCTTGCGTGCTTCCATGATCAGCGCCGAGGCACGCGCCTCGTCCATGTCCTCGATGTCGGTCATCTCGTCCACGGCGAGTTCGGCCAGGTCCTCGCGGGTGCGCACGCCGCGCGAAGCCAGCACGTAGGCGGTCGCCTCGTCCATGCCTTCGAGCGTGAGCAGGTCCTCGGCGGGCTGATGTTCGTCCAGCTCCTCCTCGGCGGCCAGCGCGTCGTTGAGCAGCGCGTCGCGGGCACGGGCGCGGAGTTCCTCGACGATGTCCTCGTCGAAGCCCTCGACCGCCAGCAGCTCGCCGACCGGCACGTAGGCGATTTCCTCGACCGTGCTGAAACCCTCCGACACCAGGATGCCGGCGATCTCTTCGTCCACTTCCAGCTTGTCCACGAACAGCTGGCGGGCGACGGCCTGCTCGGCCTCGGACTTCGCGGCCACCTGGTCGGCGGTCATCACGTTGAGCTGCCAGCCGGTCAGGCGGCTGGCCAGGCGCACGTTCTGGCCACCCTTGCCGATCGCCTTGGCCAGCAGTTCCTCGGCCACCGCCAGGTCCATCGAATGCTTCTCTTCGTCGACGATGATCGACTGCACTTCGGCCGGCGCCATCGCGTTGATCACGAACTGCGCGGCGTTGTCGCTCCACAGCACGATGTCGACGCGCTCGCCGTTGAGCTCGTTGGTCACCGCCTGCACGCGCGAACCGCGCATGCCGATGCAGGCGCCGATCGGGTCGGTGCGGTTGTCGTAGGCCAGCACGGCGATCTTGGCGCGGTCGCCCGGATCGCGGGCGCAGGCCTTGATGTCCACCAGGCCCTGGCCGACTTCCGGCACCTCGAGGCGGAACAGTTCCATCATGAATTCCGGCGCGGCGCGGCTGATGAACAGCTGCGGGCCGCGCGGCTCGCTGCGCACGTCGTACAGGTAGCCGCGCACGCGGTCGCCGGTGCGCAGGATGTCGCGCGGGATGCCCTTGTCCTTCGGGATGAAGGCTTCGGCGTTGCCACCCAGGTCGACGTAGATGTTGCCGCGCTCGACGCGCTTGACCGTGCCGTTGACCAGCTCGCCGACGCGGTCCTTCCACTCGTCCACGACCTGCTGGCGCTCGGCCTCGCGCACGCGCTGGACGATGACCTGCTTGGCGGCCTGGGCGGCGATGCGGCCGAACTCGGCGTTCTCGATCTGCTCCTCGATGAAGTCGCCGACTTCGGCACCCTCGCTTTCATCGACGGCGTCCATCAGGCGGATCTGGCGGTCCGGGGACTCCATCACCACGTCGTCGGCCACCACTTCCCAGCGGCGGAACGTCTCGTAGCTGCCGTCCTTGGGATCGATGGCGACGCGGATGGCCACGTCCTGCTCGGGGTAGCGCTTCTTGGCGGCCGAGGCCAGCGCGGCCTCGATCGCATCGAAGATCACTTCCGGCGGCACGCCCTTCTCGTTGGCGACCGCGTCGACGACCAGCAACAACTCCTTGCTCATTCTTCAGACTCCGCATCGGCGGGACGTTCCGCCTGCTTGGTGGATTCGGGTTTCTTCGGCTTGGCGCCGGATTTCTTGCCGGGCTTGCCCGGTGCATAGCCCAGCGCGGCCCAGTCCGGGACCAGCCGCGCCTTGTCGATGTTGTCGAAGGCCGCCTCGAAGGGCTGGCCGTCGATGTCGAAACGCACGGTGTCGCCCTCGACCGCGACGATGCGGCCGGTCAGGCGGCGACGCCCGTCCTGCGGCAGCTTCAGCCCGACCTTCGCGCTCTCGCCGATGAAGCGGGCGAACTGCGCCGGCGTGAACAGCGGGCGGTCGATGCCGGGCGAGGACACTTCCAGCGTGTAGTTGCCGCTGATCGGGTCCTCGACGTCGAGCTGGGCCGAGACCTCGCGGCTGACCTGCTCGCATTCGTCGATGCCGACCGACGGCTGCACCGGCTGGCCATCCTCGCCGGCCACGGGCGCGGCATCGGCGGGATAGTCGATGTACAGGCGCACGACCGCGCCGCCGGGGGCCGGCAGGTATTCGATGCCCAGCAGGTCGAGCCCGAGCGACGCCACCGTCGGGGCCAGCAACTCGCTGATTTGTCGTGCCTTGTCCATCTGGATTCCGTCGTGCGGCCGAAAACAAGAAAAGGGCCCGTTGGGCCCTTTCCGGTATTGCGATGTCCGGTTCCCGCCATGGTCGGCCGGGAGGCCCCGGATCGGCGGCGTGGTGCCCTGCCGATCCCGGAGACAACCGGGGTCCGGCTGCCGTGAAGGCGCACATGATAGCCGCGGCAAGGCTTTCCGGCAAACCATCCCGCCCGCCTCGCCGCCGGGCATCCGCCACGACGTCCGAATTGCAATCGTATGCACCTCGCCGGGGCCGTGGCCGGCGCTACGCTGGACCGCTTACGGAGTCCGCCATGCCCGCCCATCAGCCTGCACGACTGTTGACCCTGTTCGGCGCCACCGGCGACCTGGCGCTGCGCATGCTCTGGCCGTCGCTGTACGGACTGCAGGCCGAAAACCTGCTGCCCGAGGGCCTGCGGATGCTGGGCACCGCCCGCGGCGCGATGGCCCGGCAGGACTTCCTCGACATCGTCGCCCATGCGGTCAGGCAACGCGTCGCCGCGTCGGAACTGCGGGAGGCCGCCCTGGCGGCGTTGCTGGCCCGGATCGAGTACGTGCCCGCGCAGCTCGACGATGCCGCTTCCGCCACCCAGCTGTGCGAGCGGATCGCCGCACTCAGGCAGGGCGACGTCCTCTACCACCTGAGCACGGCCCCGCGCTTCTACGTGCCGGCCTGCGAGATGCTGGCGCGGCACGGGCTGAACGGCACCGGTACCCGGGTGATGCTGGAAAAACCGATCGGCCACGACGGACCCAGCGCGGACGCGATCAATGACGGCGTCGCCCGCTGCTTCGACGAGTCGCAGGTGTACCGGGTCGACCATTACCTGGGCAAGGAAGGCGTGCAGAACCTGATCGCACTGCGCTTCGGCAACGCGCTGTTCGAGCCGTTGTGGAACGCGCGGCACGTGGAGCAGGTGCAGATCACCGTCGCCGAGACGGTCGGGGTCGAGGGCCGCGGCGACTACTACGACACCTCCGGCGCCAGCCGCGACATGCTGCAGAACCACCTGCTGCAGATGCTGGCACTGGTCGCGATGGAGCCGCCCGCCGAGTTCCAGCCGACCGCCGTGCGCGACGAGAAGATCAAGGTGCTGCGGGCGCTGCGGCCGATCGACGCCCGCAATGCCGCCGAGGACGCCGTGGCCGGCCAGTACACCGCCGGGGCCATCGACGGCAGCGCGGTGCCCGGCTATGCCGACGAACTCGGCCACGAAAGCCGCACCGAGACCTTCATCGCGGTGCGCGCCCACGTCGACAACTGGCGCTGGTCGGGCGTGCCGTTCTACCTGCGCACCGGCAAACGCATGCCCCGCCGCAGCACCGAGATCCTGGTGCAGTTCCGCACAGTCCCGCATTCCATCTTCGACGGGGTCGCCGAGCGCGACATCCGTCCCAATGCCCTGCTGATCCGCCTGCAACCGGAGGAACGCATCGAACTGCAGCTGATGAGCAAGACGCCGGGCCTCGACCGCCAGGGCCTGCGCCTGTCGAAGGTGGCGCTGGACCTGGACTTCCACGAGGAATTCGCCACCCAGCCGCGCCGGCTCGCCTACGAGCGCCTCTATCTGGATGCGCTGGAAGGCAACGGTACGCTGTTCGTGCGCCGCGACGAGATCGAGGCCGCGTGGCAATGGGTGGATGGCATCCACGCCGCTTGGCAGCAGCTTGAAACCAGGCCGCGCCCCTACCCGGCCGGCACCTGGGGCCCGAGCGCAGCGCTCACCCTGGCGGAGCGCCACGGCCACCAGTGGCGGGATTGAACATGGCCTTCACCCTGCACGAGCATCCGGACCCCGAGACGATGGACCATGCCATCGCGACCGAACTGGCCGATGCCTGCACGCAGGCCCGCGATGCGGGTCACGTGCCGTTGCTCGCCCTGGCCGGAGGCGGCACGCCACTGCCGGCGTACCGGCGGCTGGCCGCACTGCTCGGCGATACCCGCATGCAGGCGGTCCCCGGCGACGAACGCTGCGTCCCGCACGACCATGCGGCCTGCAACCTGAGGGTATTGCGGGCCACCTTCGCCAACGCGCCCGGCGTCGAATGCCTGGCGATCACCTGCCAGGACGGCGACCCCAACCGTTCGCTGGAACTGGCGCGCGCACGACTGGCCTCCCTCCCCGCCTTCGATGCCGCCGTGCTGGGCATGGGGACGGACGCGCATTTCGCTTCGCTGTTCCCGCACTCGGCCGGGCTGGCAGCAGGCCTGGACCCCGCCTCGCTGGAAGATGCGATCGCATTGGTTCCGGCCACGTTGCCGCCCGAAGCCCCGTACGCACGGATCAGCCTGACCCTGTCGCGCCTGCTGCGCAGCCGGCGCCTCATGCTCGCCATCCGCGGCGAGGCCAAGCGTGATGTGCTGCAATCCGCGGCAGCGCCCGGCGTCGACCCGTTCGCCTGCCCGGTCGCCGCGCTGCTGCAGGCGGCACCCGCGCTGCACGTGCACTGGAGTCCCTGATGTCGCTGCATCCCGTCATCGAACGCGTCACCGCCCGCATCGCCGGGCGCAGTCGAGAGTCGCGAAACGATTACCTCGCGCGGATGGATCACGCCCGCCTGCAGGGGCCGGCACGCACGGCGCTGGCCTGCGGCAACCTCGCCCACGCCTTCGCCGCGTCCGGCCCGGACAAGCCGGCCTTGCGCGATGGCCATGCCGGCAACATCGGCATCGTCACCGCCTACAACGACATGCTGAGCGCGCACCAGCCAATGGAGCACTATCCGACGTTGATCCGCATGGCGGCACGCAACGCGGGCGGCAGCGCGCAGGTGGCCGGCGGCGTACCGGCGATGTGCGACGGCGTGACCCAGGGCCGCGACGGGATGGAGTTGTCGCTGTTCTCGCGCGACACGGTGGCGCTGTCGACCGCCATCGCGCTCTCGCACGAAGCATTCGATGCGGTGCTCTGCCTGGGCGTCTGCGACAAGATCGTGCCCGGGTTGCTGATCGGCGCACTCAGTTTCGGCCACCTGCCGGTGATCTTCGTGCCCGCCGGACCGATGCCATCCGGCATCCCCAACAAGCAGAAGGCGGCGGTACGGCAACGCTATGCCACCGGCGACGCCACCCGCGACGAACTGCTGGAGGCGGAGGCGGCCTCTTACCACGCGCCCGGCACCTGCACCTTCTACGGCACCGCCAATTCCAACCAGATGCTGATGGAGGTGATGGGCCTGCACATGCCGGGGACCGCCTTCGTGCCACCGGGCACCGTGCTGCGCGATGCGCTGACCGTGGCCGCCACCGAGCAGGCGTTGCGGATCAGCGCGCTGGGCGACGATTACCGGCCGCTGGCCCGCACGCTGGACGAAAAGGCCATCGTCAACGCGCTGGTCGGACTGGCCGCCACCGGCGGTTCGACCAACCACACGATGCATCTGGTCGCCATCGCACGCGCGGCGGGGCTCCGCATCGACTGGGACGACCTGGACGCGGTATCGCGGGCCACACCGCTGCTGGCGCGCGTCTATCCGAACGGCAGCGCCGACGTGAACCAGTTCCACGAGGCCGGCGGACTGGCCTACGTCATCCGCGAACTGCTGGACGGCGGGCTCCTGCACGAGGACATCGCCTGTGTGCACGGTGGCACCCTGCGCCAGCAGGCCCTGCGGCCGGCGCTGCACGGCACGCGGCTGGAATGGCAGCCGGCCGCGGAAGCTTCCGGCGATCGCGACGTGCTGCGCCCGCTGGCCGATCCCTTCGATGCCGAAGGTGGCCTGCGCCGCCTGCAGGGCAACCTGGGCCGCGCCGTGGTCAAGGTCTCGGCGGTGGCCCCGGAGCACCGCGCCATCGAAGCCCCGGTGCGGCTGTTCGATTCGCAGGACGCGGTGCTGGCCGCGTTCAAGGCCGGCGGGCTCACGGGCGACTTCATCGCCGTGGTCCGCGGCCAGGGGCCGAAGGCCAACGGCATGCCGGAACTGCACAAGCTCACGCCCACGCTCTCCGCCCTCCAGGACCGCGGGCAACGCGTCGCCCTGCTCACCGACGGTCGCATGTCGGGCGCCTCCGGCAAGGTGCTGGCCGCGATCCATGTGACCCCCGAGGCCCTGTCGGCCGGTGGTATCGCCCGCCTGCGCGACGGCGACGTGGTGCGCATCGATGCCGAAGCGGGCCTCATGGAGGCGCAGGTGGCGGCCGATGCCTGGGCATTGCGCGAACCGGCGTTGCCGGACACCCGCGCCAACGCACAGGGCTGCGGCCGCGAACTGTTCGGGCTGATGCGCGGGCACACGGGCGATGCCGAACACGGCGCCTGCAGCCTCTTCGACGCAGGATCGGGCGCATGAACCCGGATCCGGCGCGACTCGCCCTGATCGCCGACATCGGCGGCACCAATGCCCGCTTCGCGCTGACCGATCCCGCGTCCGCGGCGCCGGCGCTGCTGCAGTCGCGCACGCTGCAGAACGCCGATTTCGCCAGTCTGCAGCACGCCATCGAACACTATCTCTCCACGGTCTATGCACGCCCGCGCCACGCGGCGATCGCCGTGGCCTGCCCGGTCGGCGCCGACGAGATCCGCCTGACCAACCGGGCGTGGTCGTTCAGCCGGCGCGAGCTGGCATCCGCACTCGACTTCGAGCACCTGCACATGCTCAACGATTTCGGGGCCGTGGCCTGGGCCATTCCCGGGCTGGGCGATGACGACCTGGTCACCCTGCACGACACCGGCAGCGTGCCGGCGATGGGCGGCGCAATCACGGTGCTCGGTCCGGGTACCGGCCTGGGCGTGGCCTTGCTGCATGGCGATGGCCCGCGTGGCTGGCACGTGATCGAGACCGAGGGCGGCCACGTGAGCTTCGCGCCGCAGGGCGACGAGGAACACCGCATCGAGCGCTGGATGAGTGCGCGTCACGGCCGCACATCCAACGAACGCCTGCTCTGCGGCAAGGGCCTGAGCGAGATCGATGCCGTGCTGCGCGGCATCCCCGCCATCGCGTCCGGCGTCCCGGTGCAGCCGGGCGAATCCACCGCGTCGATGCCCGAGCTGCGCCACCCGGCGGACATCGTCGCGGCGGCACTGGATGGCCACGACCTGCAGGCTCGCCAGGCACTGGCACGTTTCTGCGCGGTGCTGGGCAGCGTGGCCGGGGACTGCGCCCTGGTGCACGGCGCACGCCACGTGGTCATCGCCGGCGGAATCATCCCGCGCTTCATCCCCTTCCTGCGCAGCAGCGCCTTCCGCGAGCGCTTCCTGGCCAAGGGACGTTTCGCCGCGCACCTTGAACGCGTCGGCGTGCACGTCATCACCCATCCGCATCCCGGCCTCCTGGGCGCCGCGATGCATCTGCACGAGGTGGCCGCCTGATGGAACCGACGCCGGAGGACATCCTGCGCGCCGCACCGGTGGTGCCGGTCGTGGTGATCGAATCGCTCGACGATGCCCTGCCGCTGGCGAGCGCCTTGCTTGCCGGCGGCCTGCCGGTGATCGAGGTCACCCTGCGCACCGCGATCGCGCTGGAGGCGATTTCCACCATCGCGCGCGAATGTCCCCAGGCCATCGTCGGTGCCGGCACGGTCCTCACGCCGGCCCAGTTCGATGCGGCCGCCGCGTCCGGCGCACGCTTCGCGATCTCGCCGGGCGCCAGCGACGCGCTGTACGCGCATGCACGCGGCCGTCGCCTGCCCTATCTGCCGGGCGTGGCCAGCGCCAGCGAGGTGATGCGCGGCATCGAGGCCGGTTACGACTGCTTCAAGCTGTTCCCGGCGGAGGCCATCGGTGGCACCGCGCTGCTGAAATCCCTCGCTGGACCGTTTTCCGGCGCGCGTTTCTGCCCGACCGGCGGCATCGATGCCGGCAACGCGTCACGTTACCTGTCATTGCCCAACGTGCTCACCGTGGGCGGCTCGTGGATGTTGCCGGCCGAGGCCATCCGCGCCCGCGACTGGGCCCGCATCGAGGCCCTCGCGCGGGAAGCCGCCGGCCTCTCGCGCGCCTGACCGCCCCTACTCTGCGGGCAACGCGCGCCCCGGCCCCATCAGCCGGCTGAGCAGGATCGCCAGCGCGACCGTGCTCACCAGGGTGATGAACATCAGGTGCAGGTAGTGCAGCGGCGTCCAGACGAAGGTGAACACCGCGTACAGCGCGACGCCGAACACCAGTGCGATCCGCAGCGCCTTCGCATTCGCGCCGCGCACGAAGATGGCCACGATGAAGGCGGCCAGCACCGGCATCGAGTAAAGCCCGTTCAACTGCTGCAGGGTGGCGATGATGCTCTTGGCGTGGGCGTACAGCGGCACCAGCGCCAGCGACACCAGCAGCGCCACGGCCTGCGTCCACTGGCCCACGCGCTTGGCGTCGGCCTTCGGGTTGATCATCGGCACGTGCAGATCGAGCGCGTACAGCGCCGCCGCGGAATTGAGCCCGGCGTTGTAGCTCGACAGCACCGCGCCGGTGATCGCCGCGGCGAAGGCGCCTGACAACCACGGCGGCAGCACGTCGCCCACCAGCCGGCCGTAGGCGTTGTCGTCGATGTCGCCGTAGAGCTTGTAGGCGATGATCCCCGGCAGAACCACGATGGCCGGCGTCAGGAACTTCAGCAGCGCGGCGGCATAAATGCCCTTCTGCGCCTCGCGTATGTCCTTCGCGGCCAACGCACGCTGGGCGATCACCATGTTGGTGCCCCAATAGAAGATGTGCGCGAACATCATCCCGGTGAACAGAGTCGGCCACGGGATGTCGGAATCCGGCCCGCCCCACAGGGTCAGCCGCTCGGCCGGGATGCCCGAGAAGTCCCAACCGATCCTTTCCATCGCGAACCATGTCACCAGGCCGCCCATCACCAGCAGCAGCACGCCCATGTAGGTGTCGGAGATGGCGATCGCGCGCAGCCCGCCGAGCGCCGCGTAGGCCAGTCCCGCCAGCGCGAACAGCGTGGCGATGGCGAGGATCGACATGTCCGGGTCGAACATCGACTTCATGAAACGCGCACCGGTGTACAGCACCATCGGCAGCAGGATGAAGAGATAGCCCAGCAGGAACAGCAGCGACACCATGCGCCGCAGCGTCGGGTCGTTGAGTCGGCGTTCGAGCAGCTCGGTGGTGGTGCTGCATTTGTAGCGGTAGTACATCGGCACCAGGATCTTGGCCAGCACCAGCAGGCCGACCGCGGCCCCGAATTCCCACCACACCTGCAGCAGGTTCTGCGCGCCGTTCATGCCGACGATCTGCTCCGCGCTGATGTTGGTCAGCAGCAGCGACCCGGCGATGAAGGGCCAGGTCAGGTGGCCACCCGCCAGGAAGAAGTCCTGGGCACGGTCGGCACTGTGCACCGACTTGCGGCTCTTCCACCACGTCAGCAGCGCCGTGCCGAGGGTCAGCAGCGCGAATACGCCCAGCTGCAATGCGTTGTCGCTCATCACCGGTCTCCAAAAAAATGCCCCGCCGTGGTTGGACGGCGGGGCACGGGGTTCAGCAGGTGCCCGGCGGGCCTCAGAACTTGTAGTTCACGCCGAACAGGTAGGTGCGGCCGTATTCGAAGTACTTGTTCGGGCGCTGCGGGTCGTTGTCGTAGCTGGACTTGAACGGCGCGTTCTTGATGTTGTTGACCTGGAACAGCACCGAGAAGCCATCCAGAGCGCCGCCGAAGTCGTAGCCGACCTGCGCGTCGTACACCGACTCAGCGTTGAAGGTCTCGCGGTAGCGGTCGCCGCCGAAGCCCTGCACCTCGCCCACGAACTTGGAGCGGTGGCGCTGGCTGACGCGCGCGTTGAAACCGAAGCGCTCGTAGTACAGCGTCATGTTCGACACGTACTTGGACAGGCCGGGGAACGGCTCGCTGGTGCCGGGACCGCCGGGGCTGATGGTGCTGCGGGTATCGGAGTAGTTGCCGATGAAACCGAAGCCCTCGAGCGGTGCCCAGAACAGGTCGAACGGCACGTTGACCGCGAACTCGAAGCCCTTGATGTTGCCGCCGCTGCCGTTGGCCGGCGCGCTGTACTCGCCGATCCGCGAGGCCGGGACGTTGGCCGGCGCGATGTTGGCCGGCAGGGTGAAGCCGGTGAAATCGAACGGCATCTTCTGGTTGTAGATGTAGCGCACCAGATCCTTGTAGAAGTAGGCGACGCTGATGTAGCCCTTGCTGCCGAAGTACTTCTCGTAGGAGAGGTCGTAGGCATTGGCCAGCCACGACTTCAGCTCGGGGTTGCCGCCGCCGCCGGACCAGATGCGGCGGGTGGTGTCGATCCCGTAGCCCTGGTTGGCACGCATCTCGTCCATGCGCGGCCGCGCGGTCTGGCGGCCGACGCCGACGCGCACGTACTGGTCGGCCGGCAACCCGAAGTTGAGGTTCATGCTCGGCAGGAAGTCGGTGTACGTCGCGCCGCCCTGGATCGGGTTGCCGATCGCGTTGCCGTCATAGGTCGCCGTGCCGTTGGAGCTCTGGTTGACGTGCACCATCTGCACGCCGACGTTGCCCTTGACGCTGACCGTGCCCCACATCGTGTCGATGCCGAGCTGCGCGTAGCTCGTGGTGACCTTCTCTTCCACTTCCCAGTTCTTGTTGGCGATGTCGGCGTGCTGGTTGCCCTGCAGCTTGTACAACGACAGCGCCTGCTGGGCGTCGTAGCCGATCAGCGACTGCAGCCCACCGAAGCCGAACTGGCGCACGTCGGTGAAGCCCGGCATCGGCAGGCTGCCGCCGGCGCAGGCGACGATGCAGAGCTTGCTTTCCTTCGACGCACGGCTCTTGGTGCGCATGCTGAAGTTGCCGCCGAACTGCACGCTGCTGAAGAGGTTGCTGTCCAGCGTGCGGTCGAAGTCGAGGCGCGCGGAATTGATGCGGTCCTCGACCTCGAAGTCCTTCAGGTAACCGTCCTGTCCCCAGCCGCCGGCATCCATCAGCTGGAAGTTGCCGACGTTGGCGTAGTCCAGGCCGAAGGCGATGTCCTGGTAGCCCTCGGGGTTGTAGGTCATCGTGATGGTGTCGGCCAGGCCCGCCTTGAGGCCGGCGTAGGTTTCGAGGATGCGCTCGTCGCGCTTGGCGCTGGAGTGGCTGAAGTCGGCGGTGACCGTCCAGTTCTCGTCGAAACGCATCTTGTTGTTGAAGCCGATCGAGAACAGGTCGTCGTGCGCGGCGTTGTAGTCGTTGCGCATCACCGGCTTGAAGTTGCTCCAGGTCGACTTGGTCGTGGTGCCGTTGGCAACGGTCGAACCGGGCTGCTGCACGGCCGAGCCCCAGGCCAGGCCGTATTCCATGCCGCGCTTGTACTCGTCCTTGTCGAAGCGCGAATAGAACACGTCGAGGACGCCGGTGTACCAGTCGTTCGGGCGGAACTCCAAGGTGCCCATCAGGCCGTCGCGCTGGTTCTCGTTGTCGATGTCGTACAGCTTGCCGCCGCCCGGCACGCCGCCCGGATAACCCCAGGACTCGAACTGGTGGCCCTGGCCCGGGTTGTTGAGGCGTGCATAACCCAGCGCCAGGCCGACGGTCTTGTCACGGAACTGGTCGATGTAGGTGGCGCTGGCGCGGTAGCCGTATTCCTTGTCGCCGCCGGCGATCTTGTTCATGTCGCCGCGCAGGTTCACCGCGACGGTGCGCTTGTCGTAGTCGAGCGGACGCGCGGTGCGCAGGTTGACGGTACCCGAAATGCCCTGGTTGACCATCGCGGCATCGGCGGTCTTGTGCACCAGCACCGAGCTCATCACTTCCGACGGGTACTGGTCGAATTCCACGCCACGGTTGTTGCCCAGGCTGACCTGCTCGCGGCCGTTGAGCAGCGTGGTCGAGAAGTCACCGGCAAAGCCGCGGATGTTGATTTCCTGCGGGCGGCCGCCGAAGCGCTGCGCGGTAAGGCCCGGCAGGCGCGCCAGCGAATCGGCGATCGAAGTGTCCGGCAGCTTGCCGATGTCCTCGGCCGAGATCGCCTCGACGATGGTGTCGGCATCCTGCTTGGCTTCGATGCTGCGCTCGATCGAGCCGCGGATGCCCTTCACCACGACGGTGTCGAGGGCCTTCGCTTCCTTGTCCTTCTTCGCGGCCTCCGTCTCGGCGGCGGTCTGCGCATGCGCGCCCGACGCCACCATCGACAACGCCGTGAGCAAGGCGACGCTCAGCAGGTTTTTCTTCAACTCGACCATCTTGGATCTCCGGCACCTGTGGCATCCGACATCGGTGGATGTGGATGTGGACTCGTCGGGACGGCATGTCCCGGACTGGCGCGGATGTTATTCAGGCGTCAGTCGGGCGCGGCGAACCTGCATACGTATTCATTACAACCGCGTGAATCCGCATCGGAAAACCTTGCCGATGCTGCGTATTCATTATTTGAGCCAACCCCGGCTTCGTGCTTCGATAGCACCGACCCTGTCTCGGAGGACGCCGGATGACGCGGTGCAATAAGCCCCAGCGCACGCCCCGGCAGCGCAGCCCCGCCGTGCTCGCCCTGTGCCTGGGGATGCTGGCGGCTGCCGGCAGCATGGCCGCGCCGCCCCGCGACTGGCGCGACGAGATCATCTACTTCGTGGTGACTGACCGCTTCGCCGATGGCGATCCCGGCAACAACGACCAGGGCACCGGCGAATACGACCCCGCCAGCGAAGCGAAGTACAACGGCGGCGACCTCGCCGGCCTGCGCGGCCAGCTCGACTACATCCACGGGCTGGGCGCGACCGTGCTCTGGATCACCCCGCCGGTGCTCAACCAGTGGTGGCACCCCGGTTCGCACTACGGCGGCTATCACGGCTACTGGGCGAGCGATTTCAGCCGCATCGATCCGCACCTGGGGACGGCCGCCGACTACCGCGCCCTGGCCGACGATCTGCATGACCGCGGCATGAAGCTGGTGCAGGACGTGGTGGTCAACCACGTCGGCAACTGGTTGCGCTACGACGCCCGCTGGCGGGCCGGCGATCCCGCACGCGGCGCGTCGCTGTGGCGCGATGGCCAGGGCGCGACCCACCCCGCGCAATGGCCGTTCTCCGCCAACGACCCGCGCGACGCGGCGCAACGGAAGCTCGGCATCTACCACTGGACGCCGGACATCCGCGATTTCACCGACCGCCGCCAGGAAACCGATGGGCAGCTGTCGGGACTGGACGACCTGGACACCGAAAACCCACGCGTGCGGCGCGCGTTGCGCGAGAGTTACGGGCGTTGGATCCGCGACATCGGCGTGGATGCGTTCCGCATCGATACCGCGTTCCACGTGCCGCCCGGATTCTTCGAGGATTTCCTGCATGCCGATGATCCACAGGCGCCGGGCATGGCACGGGTGGCGAAGGACGCCGGCATCCCCGACTTCCTCGCATTCGGCGAAGGCTTCGCCATCGATCGCCCCTACCGCGAGGAGGGCGCGCGCAAGCTGGAGGCGTACCTGAGACCCGCCGATGGCCGGCCCGGCCTGCCCTCGATGATCAATTTCCCGCTCTACGGCACGTTGGGCGATGTCTTCGCCAGGGGGCATGCCACTGCCGAACTGGCCTGGCGGATCGAGTCGATGATGCGGCTGCATGCCGATCCGTGGCGGATGCCGACCTTCATCGACAACCACGACGTCGACCGCTTCCTGGCCGGTGGCACCAAGGCCGGGCAGCGCCAGGCCCTGCTCGCGATGCTGACCCTGCCTGGCATCCCGGTCATCTATTACGGCACCGAACAAGGCATGCGCGAGCGCAGGCCGGCGATGTTCGCGGCGGGACAAGGCGCCGGCGGACGCGACCGGCTGGACCCGGAATCAGCGGACTATCAGTGGTTGCAACAGGCGATCGCCCTGCGCCACGCACACCCGGCGCTGCGGCGCGCACATCCCCGTCTGCTGTGGTCGAACGCGGCCGGTCCCGGCGGCATCGCCTGGCGGATGCAGGCCGAAGGCGAGGATCTCGTCGTGCTGCTCAACACCGCCGACCACCCGGTGCTGCTCGATGCACTGGCCCTGCCGGCCGATGCGCGCCTGCTCGCGTCGTATTCGATGCGCGATGACCAGCCCGTCGACGGACTGCGCGTGGATCACGACGCCGTCTGGCTGCCCGCGCGCTCGGGTTACCTGGCGCGGGTCGAAGCCGCCCCTCCCGTCCGGCACGAATCGCCCGCGCTTGCGCCACGCGTGGATGACTTGCCGCGCACCGTGCGCGGCGACATCGTCATCCATGGCCTCGCCCGACCCGGCGACTGCGTGCAGCCGGTGGTCGATGGCGCGATGCACGGTGCCTGCGTGATGGCCGACGCGCGTGGCCGATGGCAGGCGACGCTGGACACCGCGGGGATGATCGACCCCGCGCTGGCGCACCGGCTGGTCGCGTGGTCGCAGGCGAACGGCACGGTGTCCGCGCCCGCCGTCTTCAAGGTCGAACGCGATTGGACGCAGGTGGCGGATGTCGCCGACCCCGTGGGTGACGACCGCGGTCCCGATGGCCGCTACCGCTATCCGACCGGCGAAGGCTGGGACGGCAGGCATCCCGCCGACCTGCTGCGCGCCCGCGCGTGGACAGCCGGCGGCGCATTGAAGATCGAATTGTCGATGCGCGAACTCAGCACGGCATGGAACCCGCCGAACGGCTTCGACCACGTCGCTTTCGACGTCTTCATCGACCTGCCGGGCGACCCCGGGTCGTCATCGTCGGCAATGCCGAAACAACACGCCACCCTGCCTGACGCCATGCGTTGGGACGTGCATGCACGCATCGGTGGCTGGAGCAATGCCGCCTTCACCGCCGCCGGCAGCGATGCGGAACGCGATGGCACCGCCTTGCCGCGGGCGCCGCGCGTCGAGGCCGACATCGCCGGCAAGACCCTCACCCTCACCTTCGATCCGGCCCTGCTCGGTCGGCGCGACGATCTCCGCGGTACCCGCCTCTACATCACCACCTGGGACATGGACGGCGAGTACCGGCTGCTGCTGCCTCGGGCCGCGAGCAATGCCTTCGGTGGCGGCGATGCGGGCGCGCCCCGCGTGATGGATGCGATCGGGCCGCTGACGCTGCGCTAGTCGGCGCGGTCCTGCAGCAGGAAGGCGAGGATCTCCGGCAGGCGTGCGCGCCAGGCGATCTCGCTGTGTTCGGTACCGGGATAGACCTTGGACACCCAGTTCGCACCTTCGCGATAACCGCCGCGCAGCATCGCCGCATCCATGCGTTGCTGGTACGGCGCATAGGCGGCGTCAAGGGTTTCGGTGCCGTGGTCCATCCAGATCCGGTGCGACGCCGGCGGCGGAAGGTGGTGCGCGAACCATTCCACCATCACGCCCCCGCCGGCCGGCCAGTGCGTCGAGACCGCGGCCGCGCCGCCGAACACCTGCGGATGCTTGGCGATCGCATACAGCGAAACCAGGCCGCCCATGCTCGACCCCATCACGAAGGTATCCGCCCGGCCGCGCCGCGTGCGGTAGTGACGGTCGATGAAGGGCTTGAGTTCATCGGCGAGGAAACGCAGGTAGGCATCGGAGCGGATGTCGGCGCGGGCGAAACCGGCACGTCCGGGCACGCCGCTGTCGATGCGATCACCGCTGGCGACGACATCCGGCATGTATTCCTCGAAGCGCCGGGTCGGCGAGTTCCAGATCCCGACGATGATCGCGGGCGGCAGCCGGCCGCTGGCGATCCCGCGCGTCATCGCGCCATCCACATCCCAGTCCGTGTGGTTGAAGACCTGGGCCGGGTCGAACAGATTCTGTCCATCGTGCATGTAGATGACGGGATAGCGCCGCCACGCGTCCGCACCGTAGCCCGGCGGCAACCAGACATCGAGGGTGCGGGCGGAGACGTGCCGCGAGGGGAAGTCCTGCCAGCTTTCCAGCGTGCCGGTGGCGTCGATCGCTGGTGCGTGGACCCCATCGGCCCAGCGCAGGAAGGCCGGCAACATCCGCGCCCAGCTGCGCTGGTTGTGTTCGCCGGCCGGCAAGCGGTAGAGCACCGCCGGGGCACGGTCGGGATGCGCGGCGTAGTCAGTGTTGAGTGTGTAGCCGAGTTGTCGCAGCCCCTTGTGTTCATGGCCACCGGCATCGCGCCAACCCTGCATCAGGTCGAGGGCGTCATCGAGCACGTCGATTGCGCCATCGCCGTCGCGGTCATCGGTTTCCTCGGCCATGCCCACCGCGAAGAAGAAACGCGGCCGCGGCTGCCAGTCACTCCCGTCGACCAGGGCATGGGCGATGCGCGAACCCTGCACCGCCTTCGCATCGTCGTTGCGCGCCGACAGCCAGAACGAAGGCGAAAACGCGCCGACCTTGCCGAACACCTCCGGATACTGCCAGCCGACCGAGAACGCATTGAGCGCCCCCAGCGACCAGCCCAGCAGATAGCGGGACTCGGCCGATGGACGCGTGTTCCAGCCGTGGTCGATGCGCGGCACCAGCGTTTTCACCAGCCATTGCGAATAGGCATGCGCGTTGGTTCCGACCGGCCCGTACTTGGTATGGGCGATGACCGCCGCGCCCTTGCCACGGTCCGACAGTCCATAGCCGGCCATGCGGTCCTTCGGCATGTCGATGGCCACCACCAGCATCGGCCGGATCGCACGTTCGCGATAGAGCCGCGCCAGCGTGTCCTCCAACCCGACCGCCTCCAGGTCCTGGCCATCGTTGAGGTAGAGCACCGGATAGCCCGGCGTGACGCCACGACGGTAGCCAGGCGGTGTCAGTACGCGCACGCGGATCGGCTCCGGCGACAGGCCGGGCGCAGCCAACGGGAATGTCTCGACCGCCGCCTGCACGCGCGGACTGGCGATGCCCGTGAGGGCGATGACCACCAGCATCCCCGGCAGGCGGCGCAGGCCGGTCACAGCGGCACCAGCAGGATGGCCGCGCCACCGCCCGGGGCCAGCGCGAGATCGAGCACGTCGCCCTTGCGCACGGTCTTCTCCTCGCGCACGAAACGGAAGCGAGCATCGCCCTGCCAGCCGGCGCCTTCGCCATCCCGGTAGATCTCGGCGCGATAGCGGCGCCCGGCATCGAGGAAATCGAGCTTCGCCGGCAGGCTGCGCGCGGTCTTGCCGGTCATCGCGCCGATCGCCCAGGTGCCGCCGCCACGTGCCTTGCGCGCGATGGTCACGTAGTCACCGACCTCGCCATTCAACACGCGCGTATCGTCCCAATCCACCGGCACGTCGCGGATGAAGCGCAGTGCCTCGGGTTGTTGGGCGTAATGCTCGGGCAGGTCGGCGACCATCTGGATCGGGCTGTACAGCGTCACGTAAAGCGCCAACTGGCGCGCCAGCGTGCTCTCGATCTCCTGCCCGCCGCGCCCGGCCAGGCTGACGATCCCCGGCGTGTAATCCATCGGCCCGGCCAGCAGCCGGGTGAACACCAGGTTGATCTCGTGCTCGGGCGGATTGGGAGGGTGGCCCCAGGCGTTGTATTCCATCCCACGCGCGCCTTCGCGCGAGATCCAGTTCGGGTAGGTGCGACGCAGGCCGGTGTCCTTGATCGGTTCGTGCGGGTTGATCGCGACCTGGTGGCGCGCCGCCGCCTGCACCACGCGCAGGTGGTGGTTGCTCATCCATTGGCCGTCGTGCCATTCGCGGGTCACTGTCCCGCCTTTCGCATCCTGCCGCTCGATCTGGCCGGCATCGCAGACGTAACCGGTCTTGATCACTTCGATGCCGTGCTTGCGGGCGAAGGCCATCGAAGCATCGAGCTGCGTTTCGTAATGGCTGACCGCGCAACCGGTCTCATGGTGGCCGACCAGGTGCACGCCCTTCGCCGCGCCGTACTTCGCCAGCGCGTCGATGTCGAAATCCGGGGTGGCGCGGGTGAAGTCGAAGTCCCAGCCGTTGCCGAACCAGTTGCCGTCCCAGCCGGGGTTCCACCCTTCCACCAGCACGCCGCGGAAGCCG